>Ga0210057_1002018_pt1 | contig 29784 bp, 29 predicted proteins | sample CryGeyCG2114_010_2_FD_183968 | JGI IMG/M metagenome (GOLD analysis project Ga0210057, IMG submission 183968) | Groundwater microbial communities from aquifer - Crystal Geyser CG10_big_fil_rev_8/21/14_0.10 (SPAdes) (version 2) | ecosystem: Environmental > Aquatic > Deep subsurface > Groundwater ...
GCTCGGCTGTCTTTCCCGAAATGTCAAAATCTCGGAGCTCTGCATATTCAATTGCAAGCTCTGTGCGAATTTTTGCTTCGAGCCATTTCCAGCCAGCCGTTCTGACCATCCCCAGCACCGCCAATCCGGTATCGAATTTTTCCTCGTTGGTCTGCATATATTTATTGCTGTTCTTCTTCCGGCGCGGGTTCGGGCGGAAGATCCATCTCCGGCCCATTCGTCATGAGTCCGCCGAGATCCCTGCCTCCGACATCGCTGTCGAGCATGTCTTGAAGGGTGGCAATCAGGCTTTCCAATACTTCGCTGAAATTTGACTTGCCCGATTGATAGGCTTCCTTTGCCGCGCCTATCACGCTTTCGACCTTTTTCCAGCGAGCTTCCATTTGTCCACCCTCCTCTCGCGCAGGCTTTTGATTCTTAAATTCGATCTTGTCGCCCTCTGGAAACCTTTCGTCAGCGAGATCATTCTTCTTTTTCATTTTTTTGTCTTGCATATATATGTGATTAAATTGATTAATTTTCGACCTTTTCGATGGTTAACTTGAGCTTGTGACCCAAGTCGATTTTGGAAGACTCCTCTTTGGAGAGGTAAATCGTGTGCACTCGGCCCTGATCTTCCTGCAGGGACATGATGCAGTCACCGCTACTGAGTGTCTTGCTCAATACAGTTGCGGTGATGACTTTGGTTGTCTGATTATTTTTTGCCATAGCGTTATTGATTAATTGTTTTTTGACCCCGACCGATAAAAGGAATTTTCGATAGCACGCTTCTTAAGAAGCCGGGACGTACTTGCGGAGATGGCGGGGGCAATGCGTCCGGCGAAGCGCCCGCTTCCGATATGGGCGGAGGTTCTCCCGGTTGAATCACCGGCTCTTTACCTTGAGTAGTTTCGTTTTTTTCTTCGCCGAGAATTACGACTCGATACGCCTCTTTGCCCATTTCTTCGAGAATCATTTCCTGAATCGCACGTTTTCGCTTTTTCCATTGCTTGATTTCATCGGGACTGTTCGGGTCAGGCTTGTCCTGCGCTACAAATTTGTCATACAAGAGCAAAGACTGATTGAGCCGGGCCGGCTGATCGGTCTTGGAATAGGCAGGGGGACCGAGCATGTCGGATCGTATTATCCGAACAGCATTGCCAATGTGAAGGTGAAAGAAATGGCCGAAAAACTGGCTGATTTGATAAAAGAGGTTGTTGCTAATTATGACAAATTTTAGTATTATTTAATTAACATTTATGACCACCCAAACAAAAACTCCTTCCCTTGAAGAATTCCTGAATGTCACGGCAGGGTCAAAGGAAGTTGGCTTGATTATTGCTAAAGATGCCAGTCAGCTAGATGGTTTTACGCGTTCATTGGACGGAATGGGTTTTGAGCGATCGGAGAAAATATCCGATCTGTCCAAGCTGCAAAAAAGCTATCTTGTGATCCATGAGGGTACCGCAAAGGATGCATACGATTTTGCTGTTCAATATCCATCGGGCCAGGTAGAAATTTTTGATAAGGAACAAATGCGGTCGCAATCCTTTTCGCCGGATTATGGAAATCTTAACCTCGTCTTGCTGGTCGTCAAGGACGATTTAAATAAATTGCAAACGAAGGGCTTTGACTTGCTTTCCGCTGTCGGCCCAGCTTTTCAATCATAAATATATGAGATCACCGGAAAGACAATTTAATGCTTTGACACCGGATCAAGAGAGGCAAAACGATGTCTCTAAAACACCGGAGACCTCCACTCAGAAAGAGTCTATTGCTGAAAGCGAAGCGGGCATTTCCTATTTGGGAGTTACCCTAGAAAAAGCTGAGAATAAAGAAGGTCAATTTGTTCCAAAAAGAGAGCAGTACGCAGATTTTATAAACGACAAAGAAGTTGCCTTGCCTCTGCAAAGAGATATGGCTGTGGCATTCCTTTCCGGCGAACCGCTGCTTGTAGACGGAGGCACCTCTTTGGGCAAAACAACCACCGTCAGAAAAATGGCCTCCGAACTTGGGTGGGAGGTTCATTACGCAAACCTGAATGGAGCAACCGACGTAGAAGATTTGATGGGAAGGTATATCCCGAACCCGCATAAAAATAAGCCGGAAGACCCCGAATATATTTTTGCCGACGGCAAAGTGACCAGCGGTTTAAGGCAGGAAGAAGGCAAAGTGAAAGTCGTCATCTTAGACGAGTTCAATGCCTCCGCTCCAAATATTCTTATTCGTCTCCATGAGGTTTTGGATGCTCTGGAGCGAGGCAGCGAAGTGGTCCTGTCAGAGGATGCTTCCGAAACCGTCCAGGTCAATAAGAGCAGAACCAAAGTAATAGCCCTGATGAATCCTCCTGGCAAAGGTTATTTTGGGCGCGAACCTCTTGATCCAGCTCAGCTTCGCCGATGGGTTTATAAAAAATTGCCCTCCGAACTGCCTGAAGGAACTTTTTCGTATGCAACTGATGCTTTGTTCGGAGCGACGCCGGAATCACAAAATGTCACTCCGGATATGTTTTTGGCCGCCAGAGAGCAGGCATTAACTCCGGAGCAGCTGCAGGAAATTCCAGGCATGGCGGAAGTTTTAGAAAAATACAAAGAATTTCACAGAGCCTCCAAAGAACTTCTTAAAAGTAGAAAAGTTGCTGAAGATCAGCCCCAACCCTTTACTTATGACGACCGTATGGAACCGCGCCGGGTGAGAGACTTTGTTTTGAGATTTTATAACGGAGACATCAACGAGACTTTTCAGCAGGCACTACGATATTACTACTCTAATAAACTGGAAACCGACGTCGACAAGAAAAAGCTCGGCGAGCTTATAAGACTGGTAGAATACAAGCCCAAAGCCGGAGAATCGAAGCGCAAAGGTTTGGAGCGGGAAGAAAAAACTGGCGCTGTGCCTGAAGTAAAACGAACTGCTACACCTGAGGCAAAACTTGAAGGGCCTATTGCCGAGCAAATTGAAGCAGCGATTGAAAAGCTTGGCAGAGAAAATGTTTTTGGCCCGCAAGAGGTGGAGAAAACATTTGGCGTCCGCTTGGCTGAAGTTCCTGACGTTCCGTTCTCGATCGAAGAACTTGAGAGAGCAGAGAAGCTGGGACAAATGCTTGTCTTGAGAGTAGACAAAACTGCTGAGGGCAAACCAATGTCAATGGAGGCAATGAACGAGATTTTGGTGAAGAAATGGCAGAAGGAAGGGAAAGGAGAAATTTTCAGAACCGCTGAAGGGTGGAGAGATTGGATTGGCAAAGAATTCTTTACGACCGAGCATCCGAGGCTTGGCTGGGCCCTTGTTTCTAAAGATGTTTTGCCGGAGAGCCTGAGCAAAAATTACCTGGAGCAGACAGAAGTCATAATAAAAACACTCAGAGATAAAGCGTTCAAAGATTTGGAGCTTCCGGAAGAATACACTGAAGCAATTGCTGAATTTGAATCTAAGAAAAAGAAGCTGACCGAACTTATGGACAGCAACTGGCAAGAAGCAGCTAAACAGCTTGTCGCACTAAAGATCACTCAGCTCACACGCCAGAATATTCCGGAAGCAGTTTACGATGTTGCGATGTATCACGACAAAAATAACGAGAGACTATTAGCTGATAAGTATGCCTGGCTCGCGTCGCTGGACCCTGACGGCCCTCTCGTCGATCTCGGCCATTTCGGCGCGAGTGGCGTGGGCGGCGGCGGGTGGGAGCCCGGCGGTCGGCGCGGCGGTCTCGGCGTCTCTCTTTCCCGCAGATTGTAACTTTGGCCTTTGGGGTTTGATCCTTTGATTTTTTTGATCGACCCCGTTAGGGGTCGATTTCCGCGGTAATTTTTAAAGAGGTGTGGATAACTTTTTTGGCTAATCGCGGCCTAAATAAGCCGCGATTCGGAGATCGTCCGTTTTTTACGGCAAAAAAGTAGCGGCTTTTTTTAACGCATTAGGGTATAATGACTATATGGAAACAACAATACTCCAAAAGCAAAATAACCCTTCAGTGAAGCCACGGATTGTCAGTCCGCGCAAGTCGGGTGCTAAGAAAAAAGCACCCCGTGTCGCTTCGCTTTTTTCCGGTTCCGGCGGAATGGATCTCGGCTTCAGAGACGCGGGCTTCGATATCTTGTGGGCGAACGATGTCAATCACTGGGCTTGCGAGACTTTCAAAAAGAATTTTGGCGATCATATAGCTGAAGGAAGTATCACGACTATAAAGAGTGAGGATATTCCGGAATGCGATATTATTCTCGGCGGATTCCCATGCCAAGACTTCAGTATGATCTGGAAGCGCATGGGCCTTAAAACCGACCGAGGAAATTTGTACAGGCAGTTTGTGCGTGTCGTACTTGCAAAACAGCCGAAGATGTTTGTTGCTGAAAACGTACGAGGCCTGCTGAGTGCAAACAAAGGAAAGGCCGTGGTGCAAATCGCAGAAGATTTTGGGAAGGCTGGCTATAAGGTGGATGTGTATCCAATAAATTTTGCGGACTATGGGGCTCCTCAGCTTCGCCAACGCGTTCTTATTATCGGCGTCCGCAATGATCTCAATAAAGAATTTAAACTGCCAACTCCTACCCACACACCAGGCAATTACATTACCGCAAAAGAAGCCTTGAAAGACGTTGACAAGGTGCCGTTTAATAATGAAAATCAGAATATCAATCCAAGCACTGTTGCGAAATTGAGACTGATTCCGCCAGGCGGAAATTTTACTGACATCCCAAAAAATTCACCGCACTATGTAAAAGGGATGATCTCTCATGTGTATCGGCGCTTGCATCCCGACAAGCCTTCGACTACCATCATTGCCGGCGGAGGAGGCGGCACTTGGGGTTATCACTGGAAAGAAAACAGGCCTCTTACTAACCGAGAGCGGGCACGGCTCTTCGGCTACCCGGACGATTTTCAGTTCGTCGGGTCGATAGCCGAAGTCAGAAGGCAGATTGGCAATTCTGTTCCCCCGGCCGGAATCAAGCCCATCGCAAAAGCGATTAAGAAATTTTTAGATGAACTATAATCATGACTTATAAAAACTCTCATGGAACTACTCTATTCGAAAATCAAACCATGCGAGTACGATAACTCTTCTTTTGGCGAGGCCTTTGAATCAGGCGTCGTTAATTCTGACAGCATAAAAATAGCCACGGGCTACGTCACGGAAGATTCCCTCCTGGAACTCAAATCAATCTTGCTTTTTTATAATGAGGAAAACAAGACCAAAAAATGCAGTCTTGTAATTGGCATGCACGGCAGAGAGGTGTTTACAAAGGCTCAATACGACGCGGCCATAGAACTCGCAACTTTTCTAAAAGAGAGAGGGATAGGAAGCGTGCGCGTATGCACGGCTTTTAAATTTCACGGCAAGACTTATGTCTTTGCCAAAGACGGATCAGCTGTGCCTGTTTCTGCGATGATGGGATCATCTAATCTTGGCAACATACTCGACAACCGCCAGTGGGAAGTGGATGCTCTTTTTACGGAGGAGGGCGTTCTTTCGGAACTTGATGTCCTGCATAATGAACTTGTCGTAAAAGCCTCCACGGACATTTTGGACTGGCCGAAGCCGGAAACATTTATTGAAATGCCGGATCTGCTAAAAGACAGAATTGACGTAGAAAAATCTGATGAAGAAGAATACCGCAGGATAGAAAGCACTGTAACTGACCGAGTCTTTGACCTTCCCCTCAAAACGGAAGCAAAGAGCAACCTCAACGCTTACTTTGGAAAAGGAAGGCTTGCGACAAGCACCGGTGCAATCCGTCCCCGTCACTGGTATGAGGTTGAGCTTATTGTCCCCATAGAAATAACCACCGCAGACGGTTATCCGAAGCGGGATTCAGTCATCCGTGTGTACACGGATGATGGGTGGCGGTTTAGCTGCAAAATTCAGGGCGATTACGGCAAGAATTTTAGATCAGAAGGCGATCTAAAAACTCTCGGCCGCTGGATTAAGGGAAGGCTCGAAAGAGCGGGATGTCTCAAGGTCGGTCAGCCGGTAACAAAAGAGGTGCTGGATAAATACGGACGGCACACGATTTCTCTTAAGGAGACCAGCGACCCTGAAGTGTGGCTTCTGGATTTTTCAATATAATTTATGAGCGAATTTTTAGACAATTATTTAAAGCGCGTAGGAGCCACTAACCCGGCGCTTGTTGAGGCACTCACCAAAAGTGCTGATGAATTTGCAAAAAAGCACATAGATACATTTGATCATAACAGTCATGTATCCGGACTGCTTTACGGCCACGTGCAGAGCGGAAAAACAGGCCAGATGCTTGCGATCGCGGCAACTGCGGCCGATAGAGGTTTTAAATTTTTTATATTGGTAACAACTGACAACGTCATTCTGCACAAGCAGACGCTTGAGCGCGCGAAGAACTTTCTCGGCGGATTCATGGCGGGTTTCAATGTGCTCGGAGAAACAGACGAGGAGGCATTCCTTACCCGCGGTCTCTCGATGCCGACAATTCTTGTGCTTAAGAAAAACCCCGGCGTACTGAAAACATGGGCAAACAATATCGCCACTAATCCGATTTATAAAGATGAGCCGCTTTTCCTCCTTGATGATGAAGCAGATGCTTCAAGTCTCAATACGAAAGTAAACCAGAAAGATCAGAGCACGATTAACATGCTCCTTGAGAAAATTAATAAGCAGGCCCCGTCATCAATTTATCTTCACGTCACGGCTACTCCGCAGTCCCTTGTGCTTCAGATTGAAGTGTCTGGATGGAAACCGCAGTATTCTTTTTATCTCCCTCCTAACAAGGGGTATCTCGGCGGTGATTTCTTTTATGGCGAGGACTCAAAAAATCTTATTGAGACATAAGACAATGAACGGGATGACCTGCTCAAAGCGGAGCATGTTCCTATCGGACTTCGCAAAGCTGTTCTCCACTTTCTGATTGCGGCATCTGATCTTTTTCTAACCAAAGAGAAGCCGGTGTGCAGTATGCTGATCCATCCCGGATCGAAGATAAGCGAGCACTCGACCGTAAGGACAAAGGTTGAGAAGTTTTTGGAAGGTGTAAAAACTGATCTTATCGCAAATTCATCAGCACTTTTGGTGAGTGCCTCAACAAGCGCCGGGTTAGTGGCTCCTACGCGCTTTAAATAATTGTCTAAAAATTCGCTCATAAATTATATTGAAAAATCTAGAAGCCACACCTCCGGATCACTAGTCTCCTTGAGAGAGATCGTGTGCCGTCCGTACCCATCCAGCACTTCTTTGGTTACCGGCTGGCCGACCTTAAGACAGCCCGCTCGTTCAAGTCTCCCCTTTATCCATCGGCCGAGAGTTTTGAGGTCGCCTTCAGATCGAAAATTCTTTCCGTAATCGCCCTGAATTTTGCAGCTGAACCGCCATCCATCATCAGTGTATACACGAATGACTGAGTCTCGTTTTGGATATCCGTCTGCGGTGGTTATCTCTATCGGGACGATAAGCTCTACTTCGTACCAGTGACGAGGGCGAATCGCCCCGGTGCTTGTTGCAAGTCTTCCCTTCCCAAAATATGTATTGAGATTGCTTTTGGCCTCAGTCTTGAGAGGGAGATCGAAGACTCGGTCAGTTACAGTACTTTCTATCCTGCGGTATTCTTCTTCGTCAGACTTTTCGACGTCAATTCTGTCCTTCAGCAGATCCGGCATTTCGATAAATGTTTCCGGTTTCGGCCATTCCAAAATGTCGGTAGAGGCTTTTATGACAAGTTCATCATGAAGGACATCAAGCTCCGAGAGAACACTTTCCTCTGTAAAAAGAGCATCTACTTCCCATTGGCGGTTGTCGAGTATGTTTCCGAGATTTGATGATCCCATCATCGCAGAAACCGGCACGGCTGATCCGTCTTTAGCAAATACATAAGTCTTGCCGTGAAATTTAAAAGCCGTGCATACGCGCACGCTTCCTATCCCTTTGTCTTTAAGGAAAGCGGCGAGGTCTATAGCTGCGTCGTACTGGGCCTTGGTGAACCCCTCTCTCCCGTGCATACCGATCACAAGACTGCATTTCTTTGTCTTGTTTTCCTCATTATAAAAAAGCAAGATTGATTTGAGTTCCAGGAGGGAATCTTCCGTGACGTAGCCCGTGGCTATTTTTATGCTGTCAGAATTTACGACGCCTGATTCAAAAGCTTCGCCAAAGGAAGAGTTATCGTACTCGCAGGGTTTGATTTTCGAATAAAGTAGTTCCATGCGAGCTTTTATAAGTCATGATTATAGTTCATCTAAAAATTTCTTAATCGCTTTTGCGATCGGCCTGATTCCGGCCGGAGGAACAGAATTACCGATCTGCCGTCTGACCTCGGCAATCGATCCCACGAACTGAAAATCGTCCGGGTAGCCGAAGAGCCTTGCCCTCTCTCGGTTGGTAAGAGGCCTGTTTTCTTTCCAATGGTAGCCCCAAGTGCCCCCACCTCCACCGGCAATGATGGTAGTCGAAGGCTTGTCGGGATGCAAGCGCCGGTACACGTGAGAGATCATTCCCTTTACATAGTGCGGCGAGTTTTTTGGGATGTCAGTAAAATTTCCGCCCGGCGGAATTAGTCTCAATTTTGCAACAGTGCTTGGATTGATATTTTGATTCTCATTATTAAACGGCACCTTGTCGGCATCTTTCAGCGCTTCTTTTGAAGTGATGTAGTTTTCCGGTTTGTGAGTAGGAGCTGGAAGTTTAAATTCTTTTTTCAGGTCATTGCGGACTCCGATGATGAGTACGCGCTGACGAAGCTGAGGAGCTCCGTAGTCCGCAAAATTTATAGGGTACACATCCACCTTGTATCCCGCCTCTCCGAAATCGTTTACGATCTGAGTGACAGCTTTTCCTTTATTAGCACTAAGAAGTCCTCTGACATTTTCAGCGACAAACATTTTCGGCTGTTTTGCGAGAACGACGCGAACGAACTGCCGGTAGAGATTTCCGCGGTCGGTTTTAAGGCCCATGCGCTTCCAGATCATGCTGAAGTCTTGGCACGGGAATCCGCCGAGAATGATGTCGCATTCAGGAATATCCTCATTTTTTATAGTCGTGATGCTTCCTTCCGCTATGTGATCTCCAAAATTCTTTTTGAAAGTTTCGCAAGCCCAGTGGTTGACGTCGTTCGCCCACAAGATATCAAAACCTGCATCTCGGAAACCGAGATCCATTCCGCCGGAGCCAGAAAAAAGAGACGCAACACGATGCGCTTTTTTCTTCGCGATCGGCTTGCGCGGGGTCGCAATCCGTGGCTTCACTGAAGGGTTATTTTGCTTTTGGAGTGTTGTTGTTTCCATATAGTCATTATACCCTAATGCGTTAAAAAAAGCCGCTACTTATTTGACGTAAAAAACGGACGATCTCCGAATCGCGGCTTATTTGGGCCGCGATTAGCCAAAAAGTTATCCACACCTCTTTAAAATTTACCGCGGAAATCGACCCCTAAAGGGGTCGATAAAGAAAAAAATCAAAGGATCAAATAACAAAGGTCAAAGTTACAATCTGCGGGCAAGAGAGACGCCGAGACCGCCATCCCGAGAGCCGGGCTCCCACCCGAAGCCGTCCACGCCCTCCGCGCCGAACTCGCCGAGACGGACGAGGCGGCCGCCAGGGTCCAGCGACGAAAGCCAAGTATACTTATCAGCTAATAGTCTCTCGTTATTCTTGTCGTGATACATCGCAACATCGTAAACTGCTTCCGGAATATTCTGACGCGTGAGTTGAGTGATCTTTAATGCAGAGAGCTGCTTAGCTGCTTCCTGCCAATCACTGTCCATAAGTTCGGCCAGCTTCTTTTTCTTGGATTCAAATTCCGTGATCGCTTCAGTGTATTCCTCCGGGAGTTCCAAATCTTTAAATGCTTTTTCTTTGAGTGTTTTTATAATGACTTCTGTCTGTTCCAAATAATTTTTGCTCAAGCTTTCTGGCAAGACATCTTTGGAGACAAGAGCCCAGCCAAGCCGCGGATGCTCCTTCGAGAAGAATTCTTCGCCGATCCAATTTTTCCACCAGTCAGCTGAGTTGAAGATTTCTCCCTTTCCTTCCTTCTTCCATTTTTTCACCAGAATTTCGTTCATGGCTTCCATTGACATAGGCTTGCCGTCCGGGGTTTTGTCTACTCGTAAGACAAGCATTTGGCCAAGCTTCTCCGCTCGCTCAAGTTCTTCGATCGAGAATGGCACATCCGGAACTTCCGCCAAGCGCACGCCGAATGTTTTCTCCACCTCCTGCGGGCCGAAAACATTTTCTCTGCCAAGTTTTTCAATTGCTGCTTCAATCTGCTCCGCGACCGGCCCTTCAAGTTTTGCTTCAGGTGTTGCCGCTCGCTTCGTTTCTGGCGCACCGGTTTTTTCTTCCCGCTCCAATCCTTTGCGCTTTGATTCTCCGACTTTCGGTTTATACTCCACCAATCTTATAAGCTCACCGAGTTTTTTCTTGTCTACGTCGGTTTCCAATTTATTGGAGTAGTAATATCTCAGTGCCTGCTGAAAAGTCTCGTTGATATCTCCGTTATAGAATCTCAAAACAAAATCTCTTACCCGGCGCGGTTCCATGCGGTCGTCATAAGTGAAAGGCTGAGGCTGATCTTCAGCGACTTTTCTGCTTTTAAGAAGCTCTTTCGAGGCTCTGTGAAATTCTTTGTATTTTTCTAAAACTTCTGCCATGCCCGGAATTTCCTGCAGCTGTTCCGGAGTTAACGCCTGCTCTCTGGCGGCCAAAAACATATCCGGAGTGATGTTTTGTGATTCCGGGGTCGCTCCGAACAAAGCGTCAGTCGCATAGGAAAAAGTTCCTTCGGGCAATTCGGAAGGCAGTTTTTTATAAACCCATCGGCGAAGCTGAGCTGGATCAAGAGGTTCGCGTCCAAAATAACCCTTGCCTGGAGGATTCATTAGAGCTATTACTTTGGTTTTGCTCTTATTGACCTGGACGGCTTCAGAAGCATCCTCTGACAGGACTACTTCGCTGCCTCGTTCCAGAGCATCTAAAACCTCGTGGAGACGAATAAGAATGTTTGGGGCAGAGGCGTTGAACTCATCTAAGATGACAACTTTAACTTTGCCTTCTTCCTGCCTTAAGCCGCTGGTTACTTTGCCGTCGGCAAAAATGTATTCAGGGTCTTCGGGTTTGCTTTTATGCGGGTTTGGGATATACCTTCCCATCAAATCTTCTACGTCGGTCGCTCCGTTCAGGTTTGCGTAATGAACTTCCCATCCAAGTTCAGAAGCCATTTTTCTGACAGTGGTTGTCTTACCCAAAGAGGTGCCTCCGTCCACGAGCAATGGCTCGCCGGAAAGGAACGCTACGGCCACGTCTCTTTGCAGGGGCAGGGCGACTTCTTTGTCATTTATAAAATCTGCGTACTGCTCTCTTTTAGGAACAAATTGACTGTCTGTGCTTTCGGCTTTTTCTAAAGTAACTCCCAAATAGGAAATACCCACTTCGCTTTCGGCGATGGGCTCTTTTTCAGCGGCAACCTCCGGTGTTTTAGGAGCATCGTTTTGTCTCTCCTGATCCGGTGTCAAAGCGTTAAATTGTCTTTCCGGTGATCTCATATATTTATGATTGAAAGGCCGGGCCGACAGCGGAAAGCAAGTCAAAGCCCTTCGTTTGCAATTTATTTAAATCGTCTTTGACGACCACCAAGACGAGGTTAAGGCTGCCGTAATCCGGCGAAAAGGATTGCGACTGCATTTGTTCTTTATCAAAAATTTCTACCTGCCCCGATGGATATTGAACAGCAAAATCGTACGCGTCTTTTGCTGCGCCTTCATCGATCACAAAATAACTTTTTTGCAGCTTGGATAGGTCAGCTACTTTATCCGATCGCTTAAAACCCATTCCGTCCAATGAACGCGTAAAACCATCTAGCTGACTGGCATCTTTAGCAATAATCAAGCCAACTTCCTTTGACCCTGCCGTGACATTCAGGAATTCTTCAAGGGAAGGAGTTTTTGTTTGGGTGGTCATAAATGTTAATTAAATAATACTAAAATTTGTCATAATTAGCAACAACCTCTTTTATCAAATCAGCCAGTTTTTCGGCCATTTCTTTCACCTTCACATTGGCAATGCTGTTCGGATAATACGATCCGACATGCTCGGTCCCCCTGCCTATTCCAAGACCGATCAGCCGGGCATCCGTCTCGTCCAAAACTTTTTTAATCATCTTGCCCAATTCGTATTTTCCGCGAGGGTGCATCGGCGATTCTTCGGGAGTGCCGTCAGACAAAACAACCAAAAATTTCTGATCAGCTTTCTGCCTGACCAAACGCTCCGAAGCCTGCTCTAACGCCCAGCCGTCGTCGTTCCACTGCGCCTTGCCGGTATCACTCGTATCATTCACTTCCTCAAGCATTCCTCCCATATGCTCTCTTATGAGCTTAGACATCTGCTCCCCGAAACTTTTGTATTCGTAAAGTCTGTCGTTGAAGCCTAGAATTTCCAAATTTATGGACAGACGATTCAAAACTTCCGACAGCACAATAACAGCCTTGAATGTTTCCTCTATTTTTTGATCCCGTGCCATTGAGCCGGACAAGTCAACCAGCAGCGAAATGGCGTAATCTTTTTCGCGGGGCAGTTCCCGTTTTTGCCACGCCTTGCTCTCCATAGCAGGAACTGCTTTTGCTTTTTCCTGAATTCTTCTCTTAATATCGATCCTCTTGCCGGTTGTAAATCCGCTTTTCCATCCCTGAGCTTTGCGGGCGACAAATATTTCCCGAAGTTCGGTTTCCAGTTTGTCTATAAGAGGCAGAACCTCCTGGCGCATTGTTTCGTATACGTTTGCGTCTTTCTTAACTTCTTTAGCTATCCGCTCCCGGTATTTTCTTAGTTCTTCTGGATCGACGCCTGGCACTTCTCTTTCGGCTCTTTCTTGCTTTTCTGACCCGGATTCCGACGGCTGTGCAGCTTCCTCTCGCTCGGCTTTTCTTTCAGGATTGTCCGACATTTTTCCCTGGAGCTCCTCATTGAGAGCTTCTTCAAATTCCTTAAAGGCAGCCTGGGCTTTTTCGGTAATTTCTCTCTGCTGATCTTCAGGCAAAGATTCTATGTAGTCTTTTATTTTTTGTTTAAGCTCCTGAGGCAAGGCGTCGAGATTAACCGGCTTGCCTGAAGGCTTGCCGTCCTGCGCAGATTCCTGCCCGTCTTCAGCTTGCTGGCCTTCACCCTGACCTTCGGCCTTCTCTTTTTCGGCATCCTTCTTTGCTTCCTCCATCGCGTTTTTAATTGCCTCGCTCAGCGCCTGTTGTTCTTCGGGGGTAAGCTTATCTTTCAGATTCTGAGGCAAGCTCTGACCGCCACCTTCTTTGCCTTCTTGCCGTTCCTGCTGCACGTCTTTCAGAAGTTCCTGAGTCTTCTGATCTTCCATGTCGGCTTCAATCAATTTCTTAAATTCCGGCCAGACTTCATCACGATTTATTTCGTAAGAAGTTCTGGCATATTCCTTAATCATCGTTTCTCCATCCACTTTTTTTCGGCCGATCTTGCCGCCATTGTCTGCTTCCTGCCGTGACGGATATCTCAGCCAAGAATCGCGGGCTGATTCAAGTGTTGCTGCGACCGCCGCCTTAACATCTTCCGGAAGGCTGTCGGATATCTCAAAATCCTTGCCCTCCGTCTCTCTGAACCATTGTTTTATGTATTCAAGTCCAGCCTGCATAAAGCGCGGTTGGTAGCCGAGTTTTTGATCAGCTTTCTGTTTGGCTTTGGCTTCAAAGTCGAGATCCTCCTGATACGCCAGTGCCATCTGCTCCCGAAATTTCGGATAGCTTTCGGCAACAAAATTATTGTCGCGCGGGTCTTCTATTGCGTTCATCATAAAAGAGAAACCCGGCTGCTTCCATTCTTCCAAGGGTATAAAGTCGGTTCTTGAAATTCTCCGATGTCCGCCTTCGTGAGAAATAACAAAACGAAGATAATCTATCGGCTTTTCCAAAAGGTCTTTGGGGTCGATTCGAATAACATTGTCCTGAAAATCCCAATGCCAGCCAGCACCCGGTTCGTTCAGATCCACCGGCATGCGGAAGTCTTTGCCTATAAAATGTGCCAGCGATGAGAGTATCTGCTGTTTATGTTTTATTTCTGCCTGCTGCTCAGGAGTAAACTCGGCCAAAAGCTCTTTTTCTTTTCTGCGATCCAAAGCACGATAAACCATTTCTGGTTCGGCAATTGGTTCCTCTCGCGGTATTTCTGGTTGTGGCATAAATTTTTCCATATTGTTCCTTTAAACTTTAATGTAGCGCGTGGCCCGGCCTCGGCCCACTCTTTTAATTTCGCCGAGCTCGACTAGACGATCCAGCGCTTGGCGAACTGTTCCAAGTGCCATATTGGTCGCTTTCACAATTTCCCCTGGAGCTGCTTCTTTAACGCTTGAGAGATATTTCCAAACCTCGTATTGCTTAGGTGAAAGTGTATCTTCAATTTTTTCTGCCTGCAGATACGAAAGAGCCTTGGTAGCCTGTTCCTGCACAACAGATAAAAAGAAATTTAACCACGGCGAGATGGTGTCGTGATCCGTTTTAAATGTCTCCTGCGATTTGCGAAGTGCTATATAATATTCGTCCTTGCGGCGTTCGATAACTTGCTCATGTGAGACATACTGCACAAAAGTGTAGCCTGAGCGAAGAAGTAAAAGATTTATGAGGACGCGCGAAAGTCGTCCATTCCCGTCTTCAAATGGATGGATTTTCAAAAACTCGACAATAAAATTGGCAATAACAAGAAGCTGGTGGAAGCGATTCTTCTCTAGCGCATCGGCAGTCCAGTCAACGAGCTCCTGCATTTCTTTGCCGGTGAGATATGCTGGGGTAGTCTCAAACATTATTTTTACAACCTTGCCGTCCGCCCCTACCACACCGACTGTGTTTTCTTTTTTTTTGTATCCTCCGCGATGTGTGTCGTCTTTATTCGAATATTTGAGAAGCTGATTATGCAGAGAGGTGATCACACTCTCCCGAAGCGGCAGAGTCTGAAAGCTGTCGAATACATTTTGAAGCGTTTCAAGATATCCTTGCACTTCCTGTGAGTCACGATCCGCAAATTTAGAAACCGCCAGACCGTGCATGACCTTTTCAACTTCCTCGTCAGTGAGGTCTGCTCCTTCGATACGGGTAGATGCACCGGCAGAAGTAATCAGCGTCGATCTCTTAAGGTTAGTAATCGCCTGAGGTGTCATTCTTAATCCCCCCTTAAATTCACCGCGAATCCCGTCAATTTCAGCCAAAAGAGCCACAATATGCGGATCGGGGGTTTTTACGCGGTGATCAAATTTCTTGGCAATATCGTCCATAAGTGCTTATTTAGGGCTTAATTTAACGCTATACCCTATATAGCCGATTATAACGGATTATAACGGATAGTGCAACTGCGGGGTGTTGAAAACTGCCTCATCAAATATCCCCATTCGGCCCTGAACGTGATATAATCAAGTTGGCTAATGAAGCATGGTTCACGAATCATGTTCGCCAATTAAATACACTGCTTACGTTTTTCTAGCGCAGGTGAAATTGATTTACGGAGTGCGCACATATTTACACAGGCGCGACACGTCCTATTAGCGTAGAGCGCTGTTGCCACGGATGGAAAAACGTAAAGAGAACGTCGCTGAGCCCTGGCGGCAATCTCGTCAGTCTCGGCGATTTCGGCGCGGATGGCGTGAACGGCAACAGGTGGAAGCCCGACGATCGGAACGGCGGTCTCGGCGTCTCTCTTTCCCGAAGTGTTGCAAAACTCGCCTACTTAAATGGCGAGTTTTGTGTTTGCCTCATCCAGCCTCCCATCATCTTGCCGATTTCTTGCAGACGGCCTTCATAGTCAACATACCAGGGCTGTTCAAGAGCCTTCACATCTTTCGCCAGCCTAATGGTTATCTTGGCGCACTCAAGAGAAGTGTTCGCTTTGGACAGCACTTCTTTTTTAAGGGAGGGTTCTTTCGTGTGGTATGCAGTTACCACAAGAGTAAGAACTTCCAGCAAGAGACTCTCTGTTTTTTGTCCGATGGTAAACCTTTCTTTTTTAGGGATAGTTTCGCATCGGACATGCCAAGCGACATACAATCTGTAGAATGCCTAAAAGAGCGGAGTTTGGTGGGCTAGTTGTTTATTGCTATCATTTTCCATAACTATGTTCGAGAAAATAACTTCTTTGGAAAACCTGTTCGACGCTTGGACGGAATTTAAAAAAGAAAAATCCAACAAAAACGATGTGGCTGAATTCGAGGTAAATCTCGAAGATCACGTTTTTAAGCTTCATGAGGACTTGAAAAACGGCACCTACAATCATGGCGGATATTTTTCTTTTTTCGTCCACGATCCAAAGCGCCGTCATATTCACAAAGCTTCGGTTCGTGACCGGCTGCTCCATCACGCCGTCCACAGGGTAATTGAGCCAATATGGAATAAGCTCTTTATTTTTGATTCGTGGTCTTCCAGAAAAAATAAAGGCACTCACGCAGCAGTGAAGCGGCTCCACAAACTTGGGCTTAAATTGTCCCGCAACGATACCCGTGTTTTGTGGGTTTTGAAGCTGGATGTGAGGAAGTTTTTTGACTCGATTGATCATGCGATTCTCCTGAATATTCTCCGAAAACGAACCGATGACGATCGTCTTATGGGGCTGCTGCAGAATATAATTGACAGCTATTCGCCGGGCCTGCCTTTGGGCAACCTGACCTCCCAATTGTTCGCAAACGTTTATCTGAATGAATTGGATCAGTTTGTTAAACATGAACTGAAAATCGTCGGATACGTGAGGTACGCCGACGATTTTGTGCTCCTTCATCCGAGCAAAGAGCTGCTTGTCAGTTGCCTGAGTAAAATAACAGACTTTTTGCGCGAGACGCTGCGCCTTGATGTCCATCCGAACAAGATTGTCCTCAAGAGATATACAGGCGGAATCGATTATCTTGGATATGTCTGTTTTCCACATCATAGGGTCTTAAGGACTAAAACGAAACGAAGGATGTTTAGAAGGATTAATGATAAAAATTTCACTTCCTATAATGGCATCCTTCAGCATTGCCGGTCGCATAAATTGGGGGCGGCGCTGGCCGAAGCCATAAAAGAAAAGGATTAGCCCTTTGTCTTTTTAGTGATCTGATAATTATTTTGCAAAAACATAAGGTCATTTTTTAGTTTGTTCAGAGTCTTGATTTGTCCGCGTCTGCGTTTGTCGGATTCTTCCAAATTTTTCTGAAGTGACTGGCGAACCAAATCGATAACCGTGGCAAGGGTGCCAAAATAGTCGCTGAATTGGATGTGGTGCTGAATTTGTTGTTTGCGTGTTCTTGCCATACAAAAAGCCCGCCACGGGTCTCCGGCGTTTCCGCCAGACGTACAGGTTTCCCCATACGGCCAATCAAGCAACCCCATGACGGGTTTTTTATGCTTGATTGGACTTAAGGCCATACCGAAACGCAAGTACTGCGCTTCGGGTTAGGCGACTATTAAATTGTACTATAAGTTTATCAGGAAATTCGCATTTTGAGAAGACACTGGTTACTAATCTAAAAAGGCTTGAATATCAAGAGCTCCCGAATAGAGCCTCTAAACAGGGCTGTATTGTTCGAGCAGGGCCCCTGAATCAGTGCTCTCTTTTTCTGCTTGCCGGGCCACGTTCTCGGTCGTTGTAATAATGCGCTCAAGGAGATCTAGGTCTTCGATTATGGAGATTGAGCGAAGCGCCTTCCGTGATGTGTCTGTTTGAGCTAGGACAATTTTCACGTATTGGGGCATCGTAGTGAACCAGAATATTTTTCTGATCTCCGGAAGATCCGCGCGCAGGTCAATCGTTTGTTTTTTCCAACTGTTCTTTTTTAGATCACCGAGCAGAAGCGTAACTACGGTACTCAAGTGACCGCGACACAGGTCTTCTTCCCAGTCATGAGCGTCGTCGTTCAACTGCATTGCGACCAGGTAGTGCCTGAAGTATGAGACGATATTTCCCCAGTCTTCAGTTTTTAACTCTTTGCCGAATTGTGTGAGTATGGCAACCGAGGAAAGGATATGTCCGGATGCAGGACGATATTTATTTTCATAGTCTCCGAAGTCGGGCAGGGTTGCCGGAATATTAAAAATGTTTCCCTCGACTTTGGCACGGCAGTTCTCTACTTCCCAGGCATTTGAACCGTCTAGTTTGTCCATCAAGTCATGGAAGAACGGACGGAATTCTTTGTCATCGGGCAGGGCAATAAAAAAGTCTATGTAATGGCGAGCAAAAATATTGGCGATTGGAAGCAGGCGCGGATCGGCTGCTTCGTCTCGATCCCAGAAGTCGTCATAAATTATAAATGCAGTCCAGAAGAAAATGTTGGCAAGTCCGATATCAGCGACCATCTCATCGGGAATACTCTCCCCGCTCTTGCCGAGTGAGACCTTTGTGTAATAAGCCATGAGTGACATTTGCTTATCCCGGTTGCCGCGGATCGTTTTTTCAATCGCTGATTTAGCTCGTTCTCGTAGTGCCGGAGAAAAGTTTGAGAAACGCTCGTCAAACTTTTTTCGTATCATATCCATGATGCGCTGCTCATTCTCGCTGTAGGCGATCGGCTGCTTCACCGACTCCTCTTTGCCAACGTTGCCGATAAGCGTTTGATATTTATCAATGAGGCTGCGGATTCTCTTATCTTCAATAGCACTGCCAAATGGTTCTGCAATATTTAAGAGGCGCTTTTCCAGAAAGTCGTCGAGCTTAGGTAAACGAATATCCTGCATTGCCAGAAAACAAGCGATGGCCAGATTAAGACCGACGTCAGTTGCTCCTTGTTTAGGCTCCAAGGAATACGGGCCCCCTTCGTCCACCTCCATCTCAGTGAGGTGTTTTATAATCTGCGCCAGCTTTATGCCTCCGACGCTCTCGCCGGATTCCACAATTAAAAGTAAATTGTCGATAAATTGATTATGTTGCATATTCGGTAACTTGTTTACACACAGGCAGAGATACCTTGAAGGATGATCCTCGGCCTGCTTCACTCTTAGCAGTGAGCAAACCTCCAAAGTCTTTTTCTACTATTCTCTTGGCCATTGAAAGTCCGATGCCGATTCCTTGCCCGTTTATTTTCGTAGTAAAAAATGGCTCGAAGATTTTGCTCATGTGATGTTCAGGTATTCCGACACCGTTATCCTCCACGATCATGATTATGATCTCAGGTTCTTCCGCCAGAGATATCTGCACCCACCGATCGGCCAAGCTTACTGGCACCAGTTCCGCTGTAGGTGGCATGCACGCATCAATTCCGTTGGCAACGAGATTGAGCACCACCTGATTAAATTTTATCGCATCGCCAAATATTTTGATATCGCTTCTTGGTATGAATCGCAGTTCAACATTGGCCCGTTGTGCCTTATGGGAAAGCACCTCAATGACATGCCCAATCTCCTCATCGGCCAAAAATAAAGTTTTCGTTTCTTCTCTTGCTAATTGCTTGCGTACCGCGACTACCAAATCCTCCAATTTCTTTGCTGCTCGTACTGCGTTGCTTACATACTGCTTAGTTTCCTCTGGCGTGCCATCGGTCTTTCCCAAGTTAAGTGACACCGCATTCAAGGGATTAATAAGATCGTGGAAAAGACCGGAGGAAATTCTTCCGAATTCTGCGAAGCGGTATAGCTGAGCCATCTTCTCTGCCTGGACTTCTTTTAATTCATTTGTGCGTTGCTCTACTTTAACCTCCAATGAGTCTCTCTCGTCTTTGAGGTCAGCTTCTGACTTTCTTGCCCGCACCAATGATTTTTCAATTTGGTTATTTGAGAGCCAAGAGACCGTGGCAATAATTCCAAAAATAGTGCCGAACATAATAACGTCCGCAATGCCTGCGCTGTCAGCCTTCCAATACGTGTTTGGTATGACGACGCTCTTTATGTGCAAGTAATTGATTAGGAGCAAAGCAAGGGAAGCAATAAGGGTAGTGGCAAAAGCGAACCGGCTGCTGATCAATATGCCCGACATTACGATTATCAAAACAAAGAAAAGAAGAGCGACTTGAATTTCGACGCCCCAGGTAAAGGCTGCGAAAGTGGCAAGTAGAAAAAAGGCGGACAGAAGAGAATAAGAGGCTAATCGGAAGCGTCCTCTGCGAGACAAATAAAACAAGAAAACAAACCAAGCAAGAATCGCCAGCGTTGCATACGGCGACATCCCCCTATATTTGTCCAACGCGATCGATTCGATTATTGAAATTCCGTTCGCAATTATTAAAAGGATAATCGAACCGAAAGCGATTATATTGAAGACATACTCCTGGCGACGAGAATCTTCATCCTCCGATTTGGGGGAGATTATTTTCTCAAAAAATCTTTTTATCCCGTCCAAATACAAGAAAAATTGTCTTTTCAAGAAAGCGAAAGACACATGAGTTAGACTGTTCATTCGGGAAAGAACGAACCGTAATGTTATTTGTCGGCCCAAGGCAACCCCACGCCCATGACAGTCACGATTAGTGCCATCAAAGCCGAGCTATTGCGAACCGCTTTGTTTGTTAGAATTTCTTTGATGATTTTTTTCATAAAACTTATGCTATTTCTTTAAGGTTCGGATTCCTCGACCAGAATCCATGGATTAATTATAGCAGATATTTTTAAAAATTTTAAGCCACATTTCAGTCAATCACATATCCGGTGCCGGAAACAGTCCTTATAAAATCACCTTTGTTCCTGCCTTTCAGTTTTCGCCGAAGGATCGTGACGTGCGTCTCAACCGTATTGGTAAACAAGTCGGCATTCATGTCCCAAACATGTTCCAGAATTGTCTGCCGTGTGAGGACCCGCCCTCGATTGCGCAGCAAAAATTCTAAAAGGAAAAACTCTTTCGGGGCCAGATGCACTTCCTTACCGGCCCGATGAACAGATCGCTTTGGCAAATTGAGTTCTATATCGTCAACACGAAAAATATTATCTTCCATTTTATCTGGTCGGCGCATTAGTGCTTTCACTCTTGCCACCAGTTCAGCGTATGAAAATGGCTTCGTAATATAATCATCGGCTCCAATGCTTAGAAGATCTACCTTTGTCTCAATCTCGCCCTTTACCGAGAGTATAAGTATCGGCATGCTCTTGCCCGCTGATCGAATCTCGGAGCAAACTTGTCGTCCGTCTTTTCGCGGCAACCCAATATCTAAAATGATAAGATCGTAGTCGTTTGTTTTAGCTTTATAAGATCCAGCCTCTCCATATTCTGCTATATCAACGACAAACCCTTCGGCCTTCAGGGAGGGCTTTAAGAAATCAAGGGTTTCTTTGTCATTTTCGACAATGAGAAGATTCATGGTTAGTCGCTTAGATAAGTTGCAATATTTGCCTTATGTTCCTCGAAGGTTTTGGCGCAATGGATGATCTTTGATTTGTCATGGAGATAAAACATGCATTCCGTTTCTTCTGGATAGAGCACCGCTTTGATCGCGTCAATGCCGGGGTTGTCGATCGGGTGAGGAGGCAGGCCTTTGTTTCGGTAGGTGTTATAAGGCGAAGGAATATCTTTGTCTTCCGATTTGATCGGCGTCCACCAGGTACCTTCGCTGGTATAGCTATCTGGCTGCTTGTCATAGCGTGCTTCGCCGTAGTGAATCTGATCATCTCGAACATATTGCACGGTGGCATCGACTTCGAGCTTCATGTCTTTAAGCAGACGATTCCACAGGATGCCCGCGATAAGGGGCATATCATCTTTGCCGGCCGCTTCTCTTTGCACGATTGAAGCGAGCTTGAGTGCCGTCGTCCATTTGATGTTCTGTTTGAGAGCCTCCTTGGTATAAGGTTGAAGCCTCTCGTTAAACTTTGCACGCAATCTATCGGCCACCTTCAGCGGTTCTTCGTCTACTGGGATCAGGTAAGTGTCAGGGAAGTAAACTCCTTCGATCTCGTCGTAGTTCATTGCGGTGTAGTTCCCAACCCATTTTGTTTTCGTTTCCTGATTCCAGCTGAGTGCGTCTCCGATGATCTCAGCGATCTGCTCTTTTCTCAGCCCCTCAGGAATCACGACCCATTTCATATAAGGACCTTCTTTGAAAGTTTCGGCTACCTGCCAAGCCGTCATACTCATGGAAATTTTGTAAGCACCAGGAACGAAGCAGTCCATGCAGGTTGTCGCTGTTACGCCGATTCCGTTTGTTTTGAAATAAGCGATTTTGAATCCTGCTTCACTTTTGATGAATCCTTTTTCTTTGAGCAACGCCGAGAGTTCCTTAAAGTCGCCGGAACCCGGTGACATTGTGAATTGTTCCAATTCCGCATTCGCCTGCGGAGCGGCAAACTGGCTGTTGTATGAGAAGTACCACGCCAGAGCGCCCACAGCTATGATCGCCATGCCAATCCCAACGGCAATGGCACGCTTTGTCTTCAGAAAACTGAACCGTGGGGGCGGTGTATTGGATAAAAAATGGTCTGTCATAAAGTTATTTATTACTGCTTGCTTTCACCAGACGGTCAATGTCCGCTTTTTTAATTCGCCATTGACCTATCTTGGTGGCGAGCAATCGTTTGGTTTTAATATATCGCATGATCGTCCGCTCACTTACATGGAGGACATCTGCGGCTTCTTTGGCTGTCAGGTAATCTTTCGGGATTTTTTTATTCATATTAATTCTCAAATAGCGCGACCGTGTTGTTGTATTGAAGCAATTTCCCGGCGCTTGAAATGAATAATCTTATGGTTGGTTTTGAATCGACGGCCGACCTGCCAACGACTCCATCGGGAAGCTTATAATTCGCATCTTGCCACTTCCATTGCCATCGGCTCATATCATCAACGGGAGTGACGGTAAACGATTGCTTAAGTCCAAGATTTTTAAGATACGTTTGACCAACCTCTTTTATTTTCGCTTCAGAAGTCTTAGGGGAGAACAGATCGCCTTTCGTGCATTTGCCTTGATAGTTGTCCGGGTAAACTACACGCACTTCAACAATGTCGTGAGTTTTTGAATACACTTCATATTCATAGACTTGGCAGATTCCTTCAATCTCTTGGGTTGCTCTGTAAATATTTACTGTCCGCTTCCACGCTTGCGGCGTATCAATACGCTCATCACCCCGATCCGAAAGTTTTGTTAGCACTCCCACGCTAAAGTTTGCAGGAGATTGACTGCGAGAATATTCCACCTGGTAGGTAGCGTCACCCATAAATTTCTTGATCGCTTCAGTATCAGCCTGTACGGTTGCACTCTCTGGCATTGCTGATGCTTTTACCGCTGCGTTGTATCTAGCCTCTGCAGCATCTACCTTTTGTTTTGATTCGCCACAGAAAACATCCTGGCCCCGCTCGTTCTTTTCAACGCACCCGTGTTCAAATTCGTACTGGGCAATCCGAGACATTTCCTGCTGCAGTTCTTCAATGCTCGGACTTTCGTCAGACAAAGGGGTTTGAGTATTGCTTCCTGTCTTCGTATTAATAAAAATGGCAATGCCAGCTACTGCTGCAATGCCAAAGATTCCTAAAAGTATTTTTGTATGTTGTGGTTTTGGGGTAAATAGCATATAAATTTGGCCTTTCATTTCGGCTTATTTTCAGTATACCCCATCTGTCCTGTTTTGTCATGTTTTGACTAGTGGATAACTAAAGAGGCCCCCGGATTGGCGGGAGCCCCTTTTAGCCATGCTTCCAAATGCCGATCTGACTATCGGTCAGGACGCCTAGCTAGATTTCCAGTTTGACCTCGTCGAATTCGACTTGAAGACCGCTCACGCCGTTGCAGGCATATGCGGCACCCCAGCCGTCACTGTGCTGGACGTTCGAGGTGCGGTACTTGTCGAGCGCGATGGTTGCCCATGCTTCGTAGTACGCACTTTGGTCAACGGTGGAGGCGTAGCTGCTGGCGTAATTGTACGTGACGAGATAATCGGCTCCGTACATATTTCCAGTTGAGCTATCGATCCAAGCATAGGTGTCGCCATTGTAGCCGACTACCGATGCCATTGTGTAGGTCGAATTCGCATCCGCCCCGCATCCGCTCGTGTTGTAATTCCACTGCAGATACCAGAGGCTCGACCCGCACGGCCCGCGGCCACTGACACAGTACCCGTCATTACTGATCGAGTTCCAGCCAGAGCCGCTTTGTGACCAATACGAACCACCGTTAGCATGAATGTAAGTCTGAGCCGACGCGACGCCTGCGAACGATCCCAACATGACAACAGCCATGAGGAAAGGCGCGACTCGTGAGAGTGTTTTCTTCATAGTGTGTTAGTTAGAATATAGGCTGCGCACGTCGTTGAAGCTCATGACCTCACCCACCGGCGACAGGACGATCTGAACGAACGGAGTCACGTCCTCACCCTGAGGTTTGGACTTGGCCTCCCAGCGGAAAGCGTAGCTGACGCTGCCAGGCTTTGACATCTGTCGGAAGCTAAAGTTAGCTTTGACTGAACCGAAGTCTGCAACATGCTTCAAGAGGTATTCCTCTGCCATTGCTTTAAGCTCTGACTGAGGAAGACTCTTGCTTCCGTTGCGTTCGAAGGAAATCTTGCTGCCAGGGCCAGGCCCGAATTGAACAACAGTGTTGTTCGTTGGGTTGACGATGTACAAGAACCCTTTGTCATCCTGCCACTGCTAAATACGTTTGACGGCATTGGTGTAAGGATTCGCGGAGGTGCCCTCGAAGGCAACATCGGCTTTCCTCTCAGCGAGAGATTCGATGTTGCTCTTTACTTGGGCAAGCGCTTCGGATGAACGGTCCGAGAGTTCAAGCTTGTGAACTTCTTCAGTAAGCTTGTTCTCCAGTGTCCCTACGCGCTCTTTTGACGCTCCGCAGAATTCAGACTGGCCGCCTCGACCGAAGGTCAAGCAGCCATAGGCCGATTCGTATTGAGTAACGCTGTCCAGCTCTGCTCTAATGGACTCGATCAAGGCGTTAGTATGAGGGCCTGGTACAGCAGAATTATCCGGTTGGACTTGCGCCGATACCGGGGAACCCTTGCTGAACGTAAAGCCACTCGTTACGCCGAGAGCGAGACCGAAGACAATTGCTAGTGCGCCTGCTCCGATGACGAATTGTTTTTTAGCCATAAATTCCTTTATGCGTTTTTAATTTACCTCGGCTCCAGTCGACCTCCCTTACCGTCTTGCAATCCAATCGTGCAAGACCGGGCAAGAACCGTTACAATGCAAAATTCTCCGCGAATCTGCGTGTTTGGAAGGTTAGTCAGATTGCGGGCAGTTTGGCATTGCATAATAATTTTCGCTGATGAAGCCATAGGATTCCCTAAACATTTTCTAAGGATTTTCTAAAGGTCTTTTACCAGCACCAACACAACATGGACCGGAGTTTTTATGAAGTCAAATGATCCACGCTTCCTCGCGCTTTACGCCAAAAACCTCGTGCGGTTCGGGAGGAGACCTTCCACCAGTTAACGATCCGGTGGTTCTTAACTTCAATCACGATACGACCGAAGCCCTCCTCCTCGACGGCCGCCAAGTCTTTGGCGATTTCCACAAGCAGAAGAGCTTGTTCTTCCGTGATTTGATTCGCTATTTTTTTATCAGTTGTTTGGTTCATACTTGAGTCTCTTTTTGAAAGCGACATGCCAGTATAGAAGCGCATGCCATGCGTGATCGACGCCGGTCGTTGACTCCCATTCACGTTTTTCCTGGCCGTATTGATTTGTGACTGTCCGTGCATACATTGTTTGTGCGTGTTCGATGAGCATTTTGAATGTCGGGTCATCTGGCTTCATCGCAAACTTTATTTCTCCCCGGCGCAGGGACGATATCGTGTCGTCGATAATTCGATTGCGAGAGGTGAGCACCTTTACTTCTTCTTCAAACGGCTTTTCGTCTTCTTCTTTCTCGTCGTTCCAGCGGACAACCTCTAACATTTTCGGATCGTCTTTGTAGAAGTTCACGTAGACGCGATACGGGAATTTGCGGGCCAGACGCAATGCTTCTTCCGTCCAGGGCATTGCGTCAATAACGCAAACCCGCACGTCGTAGAATTGAATCAGCTCGGCCATGTATTCCCAGCGCGTCTTGTTCGGCCGGTCTTTTATTTTTCCGATCCAGAATATTCCTTTAGCGTTGCCGATGACTATGTGGTTTTCGTCTCCGGTATCCGCTCCCATTACATTCCAACCTGATGTTTCCACTTCTTCACTCGTTGTGCTGCGAAGGAACAGACTCTGCGGAATTTTCTGATCCGATGCGATATAAGGCAGGCCTAGCACGAAGTTGTAGAAGTATTGCTGGTCTTCGGCATTGGCTTCTTCGGTGAGCAGGTCGGATGCGGTGCGCCACGGACACATCATTTGGCTTATCCAGTAGCCGCTTATTGGCTCTCCCGGATACCTGGCCTCCCACCAGCCCGTGTCGTTTACATGCCGCGATGTAATTTCACTGTGACATTTTTGGCAGACGTATATTCTGCGTTCACGGTCAACGTTCTTTTCCCAATCCATGTGCTGCTCGTAGTTGCAACGAGGGCAATTGAATCGCCAGTGTTTCTGATCCGATTGTCCAAACAATTTGTCGACGCCCATGTCCGGAATGGTTGGAGTCGAGAAATAATGTTGGCTTCGTATTTTTGAGAAGCCCATGCGAGAAGTGAAGTCTCGGATGACTTCCGGCTTGGACTTGTCAAGCTCGTCGTGGATGTTGCGGTCGGAGGTGAGCATGATTGCTTCCTTCTCCGTATAGGTTCCTTTGAAAAACAGGAAGGACTTGCCTATCTGTTTTTGTTCCACCGAATCTACGTCTTTTCCACTTACGCCTTCGAGCATGCAGGGATTCACTTTCACGATACGGTTCACTTTGCTTTTTACGAACTCAGCCACGTCATCCACGGTTGGGAGCGTATAAATTTGGTTGATGCCCCAAAAGCGTGCAGCATGAACAGATCGCAGGATTTCCATCGTGCTCGCTCCGATCTGCGATCCCTTGCGTATCACCTGTATCGGCGTGCGGTCGGAATAAATATCCAGCATGAAGCGGTGGTCGGCGAACTCAATCGGGTCACCGCTTTCGCTTTTTATTCCGTTCTGCTTGATCCAATATAGGATGCTACTTTTTTGCTTTTCCTTTTCGTCCATAGAAGGCTTTGATAGTTTCGTCGATTGCTTGGCCTAGTTCCTCTTGCTCCGGAGTCGGAGGCTTTTGCTCGTCTTCGTTGATGCTAAGTTCGTGCTTGCCAAGCGACTCTCCCATTTCAGTCCTGAACATCTCCCACAACTTCTTGATCTCATCGACTGTTGCGCCTTCTCCTTTTTTGATCTGCTTCTTCAGGGCCTGAAGTTTTTCCCAGAATACTTCGCCAATAACAAATACTTTTTTCTGTTTAATCTCCTGCGCCTTTTTGCGGAGACCCTCCAAGTCTTCAGTGAGTTTGAGGTCTTTTCGTTCGACCCAGCGGTACTTCTTTGACCATGTTTCTAGAGTGGTATCGCTAGGTTTCTTGCCAAGCCGATCGGCAAATTCCACCCCAGCTTCACCCAAGCTTTGCCCAACCCTGTTCCATAGCCCTTCGGTCTTCCGGAGGCTTCCTGCTTCGCAATACAAAAGCCACGCAGTGTACTGCTGTTCGGTTTCTCCTGGCATCTTTGATGTGGTGAGTGCGGGCTTTGTCATACTGCTTTACTTTTTCTTTATCTTTTCTTTAACCTTTCACTTTGACCTTCTCCCAGCGATTGCGAATCACGTCACACCAGCGCGGATCGAGTTCGAGCAGATAGCAGGTGCGTTCCAGTTTGTTTGCGGCGAAAAGCGTGCTTCCTGATCCGCCGAAGAAGTCGACCACGACTTGACCGACCCGGCTTGAGTTCTTTATGGCGCGCATAATAAGCCACTCCGGTTTCTCAGTCGGGTGAGCCATTTTGGTAATCGCTTTGCGAGGCATATCCCACACGTCGCTTTCGTTGTTGTCGCCGTAGAAGAAGTGCCTCTCTCCCTTCTTCCACCCATACATAAGTGGCTGAGCTTTGGTCTTGCTTTTGCTTCGCTTAGCTTTCATGACCTGTTCATATTGTTTTTTGTAGTCTCCCCAGCCAATAGCGAACGATGGTTTAACCCATACGATTGTCGAGGAAAATTCAAACCCGGCGTTCAGCATTTCGTAGTACCACAGCGGATAGCTGGTATAGCCCGTGCAGACGTACATCGTTGCACCTGGCTTCAGAATTTCATGGTAGTTGGCGAATACTTTTTCGCTGAAGGCTTCGAAGTCTTCTTGGCTCTGCTGATCGCCGAGAATCTTTCCCTGCTCGGTTGGAAACTTCCCGCGCTTTTCGTGACTGACGTGAGCCACGTTGTAAGGAGGATCGGTAAAAACCATATCCACCTTGGTTGTGCCGAGCAATTTCTTGATGTCTTCAATCTTGGTTGCGTCTCCGCACATAAGCCTGTGTCGGCCGAGCTTATAAACTTCACCGTATTTCGACACAGGTTTTTTTATTTCCTCGTATTCTTCTTCGGCGGTTTTATCTTCCTCATCCGGCTCTTCGAGCATTTGGCTGTCGAGGAGATTGCTTATCTCCACTTCATTGAAGCCAGTGAGGGTCAGGTCAAAGTCGGAGTGATTGAGCTCGACCATGAGTTCGGCCAGCCTCTCGTCATTCCAATCGCGCCGTTGAGCAATCTTGTTTAAGGCAAGACTCAGTGCTTTTTCTTACTTCTCCGGCATGTCTACCACGTCCACATTCTCTTTCGGTATTGTTTCCCATCCCAGCTCTTTGAGAGCCATGACGGTCATGTTGCCGCCGATAATGAAGCCGTCGCGTCCCTTGCTGGTGTTAACCGTAATCAGCCCGCGCAATCCGAATCTTTCAATTGACCGCTTCAGGGCGTCGATGTCTTCGCGCTTTATCTCGCGCGGGTTATAGGCCGGATGCTTGAGGTCTGTGATTTTTATTGTCTTCGTATTTTTTTCCATAGGTTTATGAAGAATAGTTTGATGCGAATCCGGACCCGTCTTCGAAGCGGGAGCGCAAGGTATGCCTGCGTTGCCATCTCTCGTTCGACCATTTCAATGCGCCGCTTTTGAGCTTCGGCCAGCAGGTCGGCCGGAATGTATGCACCGCCTATAAGCCGTGGCCTATTCTTTCTTCGCGCCAGCTGGTTCTTTTTTGGGTTGTCGAGTCTGGTCATGTTCTTCTTCAATTAATTTTTCAGTTGTTAAGATGGCGTGTTCGACTTTTTCGATCCGTTCCTGATATTCCAACACCAATTCTTTCTTGGTCTTTTGGCCCTCCATGTTGAATGGAGTCAGGCGCGGTATCACCACGTCATCGTCGCCGCGGTCTCCAAGGTTGCGTATCGCAATCTCCAGCCGCACTTTTTCTTCTAGCAATGAGTCGTGAATTGACTCGAGTGTTTCTAGTCTTGTTTTCATATCGTTATAATTTCGAATTTGTCCGTCTTTTCATTCCATCGCCAATATTCCTTTGTGGTGTTTACTGGCTTTGGGAATGCAAGCATTCGCTCTTGGTCTGCCCTCGACCTGGAACTGAAACGCTCCGAGCTAACCTGAATAAAGCGAATTTCTTTTTTGCCGACAGCCACCAAGTCCCAGCACCCGAATAGGTCTTGCTGTTGGAACTTTGCGCGCCGAGCCTTTTCGATCCAGTAGCCTTCCTGGGCGAGAAGGGCCTGGGCTTTTTGTTCAATGATTTTTCCTTTTTGGGTACGGTTCATAGCTGTTTGAGTTAACGGGTTTTGTGTCTTTGTCCCGTTCATAGCGGCGGGGTCGCCGATGTCCTGTTAGGCCGAGGCCGACTCTGATCCCGCATTGCGGGGCAGATCCGGGACATTGAGCCGAACACTTACACGAGCTTTGCTTCTGCGGCCGACGAGGTTCATGACCGAGCGGATCGCTTTAATTGCGCGTCCCTCTTTGCCGATCACGATTCCCGCATCGCCCTCGCCAAGCTTCGCCGAGAGGAGCACGCCCA
>Ga0210057_1002019_pt1 | contig 29783 bp, 22 predicted proteins | sample CryGeyCG2114_010_2_FD_183968 | JGI IMG/M metagenome (GOLD analysis project Ga0210057, IMG submission 183968) | Groundwater microbial communities from aquifer - Crystal Geyser CG10_big_fil_rev_8/21/14_0.10 (SPAdes) (version 2) | ecosystem: Environmental > Aquatic > Deep subsurface > Groundwater ...
GTTTTCCATGCCGGAGAAACATTTTGTCTGCCCATGATTGTTGGCAGAAGAGGGCCGCAACAAGCGAGACAAAGAAATTCCATGGCCCAAGGAATTGATTAATTTTTATGGTCTTTTACCTCTTTTCCTTTTTGCTTGACCTCGGGCTGGCCTATTCAGTGCTCTTTCTCTTCGCCCATTCTAGAGTCTTGTCTGAGTTTGGGGCACTTTTTTTTGAAATATTGAGGGGTCATGATTTGGGGTTGATACCTCAAGGCTATTTTCTATTTTTACTTATTTTTTATTTATTGCGGGCCTATTCAACGCTAATTTTTACCGATACTGCAGGAAAACTTCTGTTTGGGTTGAAAAATAAAAAAAGGGGACGATTAAAAACATTACTATTTGTCACTTTTGAGACATTTTTGTTCCCATTTTTTCTGCTCTTTTTCAAGTGGATTCCAATGCTGGCACGGCAGTATGACCAACCACGAAAGTTTTACAAGAGTATTCCCGCTCTGATTATATTTTTTATCTCATTTGCTTTTTTCATTATTTCCCCACTGATGTATGAAAATATTTTCCCCTGTGGCAGCACATTTCGCTACCTGGGTCCAGATGGAGAGAAGGCCAGTGACAAAGACAAAAACTTTTCAAATTATAAAATTATAGAGTGGCAAGCGATGAGAGTCTCATTACTCACGTCGTTCAATGATGGTCAATACTTGCCATTAGTTGGTCCTATGTCAACCAACGCTGAGGTTGCAGCAAATATTCCCAGTATCTATTTTTGGGATACAAAAAATCATGTCCGTTGGCAAATTGAAGCGACAACAAATTCAAACTTAAAAGAAATTTTAGAAACTTCATCCCAGTACGATCCCTGGTTTTTTAAAATTGATAGGCTAGGGCCAGGTGAAGAAAGTACAGACGAGAAGATACTTTCCCTGATTCAGCATGCATTTAATTTATCTCTTGGTAATGTTGTTACACATGTTTTGCAGCATGGGCCATTTTTAGGTGGTTACATAGAACTTCGCAATGGACTGTTAGCGCCTTTAGATATCAGCAAAAATAGCTTGGTTGAAGTCTTGGAATTTGGTGATAGAAAATATTTACTGATCTCACAAAATGATGGGACCCATTTTTTTGCTTTTGCTTATGGCCTCTCCCATATAGAGAAAGCGGATTCTAATTTTATCATAAAAGGTTATCGCTCAGTGACAGCACCTATTTGGGATCTTGAACATTCTCAAGACGCTTTTAAAAAATTGATTCATTCCGTATTTAATGGATCCCATTGGACTTCAGATATTAAAGTTGCTCAAATATATAAAAATGAGTGGGGTATGGGTGAAAAGGGGATATATTTCCATGACAAATTATCTAGTTTGGTTAGTTCCAAATGGATGTTAGGGAAAAAAGATAGTGACCAGCTTTATTATTACTATTATGATCTTGGGAAATCGTATTTCAATGACATGGCAAAAGGCGATCAGAATGCGGCAGAATTATTTAAATTGTCTGTCGTTGATTCTTTGGAATCGTGGAATAAATTATTTGAAAACAACCCTGCTATTTTATCCTCAAAATTATCCCAAGATGAAGGCGACGCTCTGGCCAAATCCCTGGTAGGAATTAAAAAGGCAGTTCTAAGTGGCGACGGTATGTATTTTAAATAAATTAGCATGAAGTATTTAAGGTGTGTATGTTATGAATGATCATGTTTTCGGTATTCTCTACGGAGTAGTTCAGGGTCTAACAGAATTTCTTCCCGTCAGTAGCAGTGGTCATTTGGCACTTATCCCACATTTCTTTCAGCTTAAGGACCCTGGAGTTGCCTTTGATTTGGCCATGCATGTGGGTACCGCAATGGCAGTGATAGGTTATTTTTGGAAAGATTTACGGGGGCTTTTTATTTCTACTTTGCGCATCTGTACGTCAACAATTAAACAACGGAACTTAGACGAAGTACAGCACCATCCTTTTCTTTTAAATTTGTTGGTTGCCTCTGGGGCAACATTTGTTGGCGCCATGGCGCTTAAAAATCTGGCAGCACAATACGGGCGATCGCCTATGGTCATAAGTCTCAACTTGATTGTGGTAGGGATTATTATGTGGGTGGTGGATATACGCGCTAAAAATATTCCTCAACAAGGGATTATCTCACAGACAGCAATAAGGCGCTCGCTGCTTATTGGTATGTCTCAGTCTCTCGCAGTGTGGCCCGGAGTCAGCCGATCTGGCGCCACTTTGACTATGGCGCGCATGCTGGGCATTTCTCGACGCGAGGCCACTGCATTTTCCTTTTTGCTGGGGCTTCCGATTATTTTAGGCGGTATGCTTTTAAAGCTCAAAGATTTTCATCAAGATATATCCCTAACTGTTTGTCTTGTGGGAATAGCAGTTTCGTTTTTGGTGGGACTTTTAGCTATTCATTTCTTTTTAAAATTCGTAGAAAAAATTGGACTTGTGCCATTTTCAATCTACCGTATTTTGCTTGGTTTTGTTCTGATCTTTTACTTCTACTGATTGCAGTTGTGGATGATCATTCCGGCGGCAGCCGCTTGTTGCGCTTGTTGAGCTATGGCGGTAGGAACGCAGTAGACATGGTTGTTATACTTTAGACCAGCTTCCCAGTATTCACCAAATCCCTTATAGTCAGGAGAGCTTTGTACGAAGCGATTAAACTTACCAACATCATCATTAAAGGGAGGGATGTTCATAGGCATGTAGCCTACACCGAGGGCAACAATGCCTGAAGTACAAACCTTAAGCTCGCAAGCGGCATTAACAATAAGTCCTGGCTCTAAAATATAACCTGTTTCCTCGTATATGTCTTTGTTGGTACCACTTAACTGTTGCTCGATATCTACACCCTTCAAGGCAGAGCTGACGTATCGATTAAAATATAAAGTAACATCAGTGTAATCTTTTAGGCCGCAAACTTGATTCAAGCTAACGCCGGTACAACACACGCTGGGGTCTTCACCGGCCTCCAGTTTCTGACCTGATGCCTTACAGCAGGAGATGGTGTCAGCAGAAAAGACTGCCTTGATACCATTTTCTGTGTCAAAATTGGCCATATCTGCGGCAGAATAATAGGCGCTACTGCCATATTTTATTTCAGAGCCTGAATAGTTTGAAGTCGACATGCCAGGAGCAATTAAGTTTGGAAGCACATCGCTTTTAGCAGCAGCTGTTAACGTTGTCGGTGTGCCACTGTCCTGAACAACACGACACTGCATTTTATTTGTGCTTGAATCGGGGTTGTTTGAAAATGAATATATCGAATGTATTGGTACCTGTGGAATACCGGTAAGATCGAGTCGCCCTAAAAAGTCAAAGACTCTCTCTGATTCACTTTGAGTGATATTTTTAAAAGTACAACGGGTGTCGTTGATATCTTCAACATGGTCGCAGCTAAAAGGCACTTCAGTGGCACATTCGCCAGCGGCGGCGTTACATGGCTGCCAGTTAAGGCAACGTAAAGTTGTCACCGGCAAGCTTTGAAATTTGGCCGCATCCCATTTGTGCCCGCCACCGTTCTCTGCATGAAAGTTTCGCACCCAGTGGCCGGTACAACACATTTTTGAGGCCATGGTATCAATGGTATTGAATTGCTTAATTATAGTAGAACGATCGGTACATGTGGCACCAGCAGCACTACAGCTGTCGGTCGAAGGAATAATAAGTTGGGGATATTTTGCAGGATTAGTTTTCATTAGCCCATAATAAGTTGAAAGCGTTGAGTTGCGTGTTAATTCTACGCTTGATGAATTGCTCAATGCCTGATCTAAGGGGTAGAGGCTCGATGTTGTTATTTTGGGTGTATCGCTAGTGTAGGCAACTGGATATTGAGGAGTTTGAGCAATAGCGACTTCTTTTTTAATTTCGCGGCAGCAGCGATTCTTCTTTAAATCATAATCGGCATGAGCAGGTGATACGGCTTGCCCACAAACCAGTGCTTGTTGCCAGAATTTAACTTCTAAAGAGTTCATAAAGTTGACACCATCAAAGCTAGTGAATGAAGGGTCGGCATCACCTAATTGTGTAGCAAGAAATTTATTGGCGACACAATCTTGATCAGTGAAACAGGCCGAGCCAGGTGTACGCAAACAGCGATTTTTTTGATAAATAAAGGAATCAATTTCACCTGAATCAAAATCTTTAGACAGCTCTGCGAAATTGAATTCCAAAATATTAAATGTTTTTAAGGCATTTGTTGTTGTGACCTGACCGCCAGCGAGATATTTCATATCACTAGTATTATCAGTCGCGGTTATCTTACCTGAAATTGTCTGTAGTGGAGCGACCTTATATACATAGTCGCCAGAAGCATCAAAAACAGGACAGGCGGCCATGTATGTTGAGCTGGCAGATTTAGACGCTTTGGTACTTCCCATGTTGCCAATTTGGTCGCCTTTGTAATTATCTGTAGCAGAGGGAGTCGGCTCTTTACTATTTTGCGCTTCAAATGTCGTTGTATCACTTAAATTTGGATCTTTACCGGGAAGGCAAATCGCCTTGACGTTATTTTTAGACAAGTTTTGTCTGGCAGTGGGGCTTGTTATTGTTTCATCTCCAATATATTTATAGGGTCGGCCTAAAACGCGCGCTCCTAGGCCGAATGTATCCAGGTCTGATTCAGTGACTAAGCTACTAAGATTTTGCGCCATTGGTGATTTTGCAAAGCGAGCAATACGGTTGTTAAATTTGGCGGCATCTCCACTGGTGATAAAGGCCTGGCAGTAGAAGTTAGGAGCACATGCCAAAAGTCCGGCGGTTAATGAAGTATTTAACTTTGTGCTTCCCGTGTCTGTCGTGCTGGTAACGCCATTAAATGTCGCTGAGCCGTCGACGTTAGCATAATTAATATGGCAGGGAGCTCCTCGTCCGCGATAGACGCAGCGTTTGCCATTAACAGTTCCTTGTAACAAACTCATCATGGTCAGGCCGGTACTTTCACTATCCGGTATTTCTAGGCCATTGGCATCAAAAACTGGCCAAGTTGTCTTGACTGCACTGATGCTTTCGCATGTATAGTCCCAGCCCAATTGAGTGGCGCAATCTTGGTCGTGCTCACATTTATGATATTGACGGCACTCGGCGCCATCGCTCGCCTCATCAGTGGTTATTTGCGATCCCGAGCCAATGGTCAAATTGGCATCACTTATAGTTATGGTAAAGTTGGTATCAATGGCCAAGTCGCCAAAAAATGCATTTATCGCCAAATATAGGCGATTACCTTTGGCCTTAATTCTTCTTTGATTGCCAACAGCAAACCAAGTGACGCCATCAAAGGAACCTATAACAGCGCCGTAATCAAAGCCATACCAATCGCGTGAATAGCCATTAGCAAATAGAAAGTGTTGAGCGCTCAAACGATTTTGTCTTTGAGTTGCGCGATCAATATTCTTGGCATGGGTCCATGGAATCATGGTGGCAGGAACAAAACACGCACGTCCAAAAAGAAGGTCGTCAGCACGTAGGGGATCGGTCTTGAATTTATCAGTTTGGGTAATCGTTGGTCTATAGCCCCCACCTTTATTGAGAAAGTTAGCAGGAAAAATTTTGGCCAGTGTTGAATAGTAATCATTGCCACAGTTAAAGCAGGTACTATACGTGCCAAAATCAACAAAGATGTCATAGGTCTTGCCAGAGGTGATTTTGACTTCTTTGGCCGGCATAGATTTTCCAGAGATAGGTCCCATACTGCCATAAATTTCATTGAAGCCAACCATGCCTGTCGTATTATTGGGTCTGAGAGAATCGCCATTAATATATTCAAATTTATCGAATTCTTGTTCTGGAGTATCAAAAGTAATATCAGTTTGGTGAGCGCCACTCTTGTCATAATAGCGATGTGGCACACTACGAGAAGTTACCTGAACAGTTTGTTGTAGTGGTGCTGAGTTTTGATTGGGGTCGGGATAGACACAACTATAATCAACAATTTGTGATGTTCCATTAATGACTTGTTTGAATGGTGCTAGTGAGCAGACAGGGCCACCGCAATTACACAAAGTATCTATTTCATTCAAAGCGTTTAATTTACTTTGTAGAACATTATAAGTTCCTAAGTCGACAAAAAATTCTATCATAATCTTTTGAGTATCATAGACTTGTAGAGATGTTCCTACAAATTGGATATAGGCAGGATTTCCACTCACCACATTCCAATGGGTGCCAGCAATTTTAGGTGTGGCATCAACCTCGACTTTGATGGTTCTATTGACATCGGCATAGTAAGGAAGCTTAAACTTATTTGAGGCAGGGTAGTGATCATCAAGTGAAGTAAGATTCTGGCCTTGCACGTAATATTTTTTACACTTTGCAAGTGAACTATTAACTAGAGTACAGCTACCATCAATCATATATTTAATTTTAAGATCATCATCTGGAGCACTGACATCTGGGGTGCGGGTGAGAGTAATGGTGGTTTTATCTGATAGGTTGTCATTTCCAGGACCGATAGAGTAGCCGCTACCAAAACTAGCGCCATCTTTATAAAGAGTGACTCCTGCATGGATAATTTCTTTAATTGCATGTTGAGGTAAGGTCTTAGTGCCGCTATATGTTGTGGTAAAGCTGCGATCATCTGCGCCGCTAGTATAGGGTCCGGCATTTTTCGATGCATCTGTATAGGTTGAAGTACAAATAGACATCTCTCCTGTTACAGGAGACGTGCATTCATAAAGTTCCCGCAGTTTTTTGAATCGTTTGACTTCCTCATCAAACGGATTGATGGTGGCCAGTGGGGTCGGCGTGGCAACTACCTGAACGGCACATAAGTGATAAAAATTGGGATAGTTATAAACGTGAGAGGGATTGATGGTGATATCATTGACTGCTTGCAGATACTCACTACTTGTTTTATCTACTCCGTTTTTTAATTCCAGATCAGTGACACAAATTCCTTGTGAGCAACAGTCAAAGCCTTTGCTGACACATTCTGAAGAAGTACTGCAACTGCTACCACTGGTATTGGACGTTCCCGATCCAATCAAGGTCTTTATTTGTATCCCTAGATAAAAAGTCTTAATGGCAGGAATATTAACCCCGCCATTATTGATAATCGCCACAGAGGTACTAGTTAGAAAGAGCTGGCTGCAATTATTGCAAAGTGAATCGAGATTATAGACAAGCGTGGATGAAGGGAAATTGTTAGCTGCATAAGTTAGCACTCCCGGCGTCTGACAAAAACCTTGGTTTTGAGACGTTTCCGATGGACTGACTAAATAAAAATATTCTTTACTATTGGTCGCAAAGTTAAAGAAAGACTTGGGGCTGGCCAAAAGTACTAATGCGCGGGCCCCAGAGTCAATATTTGGGAAGTTAACAACAATACATTGAGAAGTGGCGGAATTTCCTTGCGCCATAAACTGATGTATTTCTTTACCCCTGAAATAAAATGTATCCTTGAAATCGATATCGAGTGAGAAACCAGAACTTGAAATACTGGCACCATTTTGAAAAAAATTATTGGAGACAGGGAAGGTGGGAGCAGTACTGCTTGCTCCGCTAGCATTTGTGGTCGTTTGACTATCCTTGCTACTAGACTTTCTAGAATTACCTCCCCCACTTTGGCCCATACAGGAAACCAAAAGAAAGGAAAGCAATATGAGAAGTCGTTCAATTTTCATATCCGTCCAACATTGCATCTGAGGCCTTGTGACCTCCGTGGCTTTTCGGCAAGTTAACTGCTCAAATTGAGACAAAACTTGCTTTGCTTACATTCTATGCTCTAATCCCAAGTAAATGGCGGTGACAAGACCTAACTTATTGAAACAAAACGAAAAATAATGAAAAAGGGAGGATTTAACTGTGCCTCATCTGGCTTGAGAAGTTGGCACTATTTAGGTTAGTAATGAGGGTAACCTTGGGAAAAAGTCTGGGATGTAAAGATAAGGTAAAAAAGTCCGATAATAAAATAAGAATCATCAACTTAATGTTTTTGGAGTTTTTATGCCCTATCTTAAAATAACATACATAAATGTGCGCCTGAAGTTGGCCACTCTTATTATGATGATAGGCCTTAGTGCGCTGGCATTAGCACAAGAAAATGATGTCGCCTTGATGGCAGACATGAATAATATGAAAATTAGCAAAGAAGAGATTTCTGCCATGATTGAGATGATGGAATCTTCGGGACAGATAACTAAAGCTGACGCTGAACAAGCAAAAAAAGATTTAGATAGTAAAACGGATCAGGATATCGAAAATCTTAAAGGACAGGCCATATTACAAATGCAAAAGGGCCCTGAGAAGGGTAGCGAAAACACTGCGAGAGTTCCCGCCAGTGATAAAATTAACTTACCTGTGGGTGAAAAAAATGCTTTAGCTAATTCTTTGGATGGTAAGAGTTCACTTGCTTCTGATAGGCAAAAAGATATTGGCAAGCAGGAGACAATTGATCGTGAAAAGGCCAAGAAAGAGTCTTTAAAAGATGCCTTAAAATACCTTAATCAGTAATTTGTCCTAGTCTTTAATTGATGCTGTCCAAGGCCTTAAATAAAGCGGCAGTGACAAAACGTTCTTTAAGCAAAATGCGATCCCCTCGCATTTGCAGAATTTTTGCATCATCAATATCCTTATAGCTTGTGGCCACGGCCAGGGTGCCAACTGGCTTTTCAGGGCTTCCTCCATCCGGGCCGGCGATACCGCTGGTGGCAATCGCTAAATCTGCTTGAAAAAGATCGAGAACTCCACGAGACATTTCCTTTGCAACTTGCAAAGAGACGGCGCCAAAATCATGTAAAGAGCTGGCCTTTACTTTTAGGATATTTTGCTTTGCTTGATTGCTATAGGTAACGGTGCTGCCTAAAAAAGATTGGCTGCTGCCGGGAATGTCAGTAAGTCTTGAGGCAATGAGTCCGCCAGTACAAGATTCGGCGATGGCGATTTTGATACCTAAATTATTTGCTTTTTGTAGCAGGAGTTCTGGTAAGGAAAGGTTACCCCACTGCCAAATATAAGGAAGAAGTTCTTTCATTTGCGGCAGATTTTGAATCTGTTCTTTGGCATCTTGAATCACACTATTTGAATTCAACATGACAACAATATCAACACCTGTAAGAGAAGGCAGTGAGGCAATTTTTCCAAAGCAGCGTAAGGCATTCCATAAATCGGGGCATTTTTTGAAAAAGATATCCTCTTCAGGAATGGAACGAGTTCGGATAGTTATTTCCTGCAATTCCTTAGGTGGAAAATGCGATATGGAGGACAGTTTAATTAAGTCAGGCAAGGAAATTTTAAGCATTTGTTCAAATTCACGTGGCACTCCTGGTAGGGCAACAACAATTTTTTGTTCATGCTCAATAAAAATTCCTGGTGCCAGTCCGGCCGGATTAAAAATCGGTACAGCTCCTTGTGGCAGGATGTGATAGTGGTTGGTAGCTGGGGTCCAGGTTTTACCGATTCTGGAGTAGTGTTTAACCACATACTCCATGGCCAAACTTGATTCGACCATATCCATATTAAAGCTTTTCGCTATAGCTGCCTTAGTTAGGTCATCTTCGGTTGGGCCAAGACCACCTGAAACGACAACCAAATCAGCCGTGTGAAGTGCTTTTTCCACTCCTTTAGAAATACTGCTGGGATCGTCGGGAATAATTTTGGCCATATGAAAATTATGGCCTTGGCGTTTGCACCAATTTGCCAGGGTATAGAGATTTCTTTCTTGAACTCGACCCCTTAGTAACTCACTTCCAATGATGAGCAATTGTACTTCCAATGGGCCTCCTTTTCTTGGGAAGTTGAGCAAGAGTGGCAGCAACAACCTTAGGAATTTTTATCTATTTTCCTTAATTTTCTTTACGAAGGCAACGAGGGAATGTTAGCCCATTATTTATGTCACAAGTGATAAATATAACACTCAATTTTGACCAATCTCTAGAGCAACACCTTGAGCAAAACTACCCGGAAGTAGTTGACTTTAGAATTCTATCAAAATCAATGGATGCACGGGGTTCAAATCGTGGGCGAACGCCTGTCGTCATCTATAAAATTGAGACCATAGAAAATGAGGAAAAGTTTACTGATCTCGATATGATTTTGCCGGAGGTCGGTGCTTTTAAGCAACGACCGATTATTGTCGGAGCAGGGCCGGCCGGGCTTTTTTGCGCCTTGGCCTTGGCCGATTCAGGAGTACCTTGCATTCTACTTGAGCGTGGTCCACGCGCATCTGAGAGAATGAAGAAAATTGCCAAATTTTGGCGCTATGGAATACTCGATCCTGAGGCCAATGTTTGTTATGGCGAGGGGGGGGCAGGACTCTTTAGTGACGGAAAACTAATTACTCGGATTAAAGACAAGCATGTGCAATATGTGATGAATAAGTTAGTTGAATTTGGCGCGCCTAAAGAGGTTGCCTATGAATCTAACCCACATTTAGGTTCTAACAAGATCCGATCATTGATTACATCACTTAGTAACTATTTAATCACCAGAGGGGTTGAGATGCGTTTCAACACTCAGGTAAAAAAAATTCACTATATTCAAAGTGATAGTACACAAGAAAAAATAATTACTGGAGTGGAAATTTCTGGTGGCGAAATCCTTGCTAGCAATAATGTAGTTTTGGCCACCGGCCATTCGGCAAAAGATATTTATAGCAATCTGGCCGCCATCAAGGTGGCAATGAAACCCAAGGATTTTGCCATTGGGGTGCGGATTGAACATCCCCGCAGATTGATTGATTTTTTACAGTTCGGGGGATTCTGTCAAAATCCAAAAATGCAGGCAGCTCGCTATCGCTTGAGTTTTGAAAATAAGCAAACCAGACGCGGCACTTATTCATTTTGTATGTGTCCTGGTGGTCACGTTCTTTCAAGTGGTACCGAGGCCGACGGGTTAGTGGTTAATGGTATGAGCAATTATGCCCGCAACTCCCCATGGTCCAACTCGGCGCTAGTTGTAGCTGTGAAGGCCGGGGTTGATTTCTCCAGTGAACAGATTATGGCCGGAATTGATTTTCAAACTCAAATTGAGCAAAAGGCCTATACTTACTCAAAGGAACATGCCACAGGTAGGGAAATTCCAGCGCAAACTGTTCACAATTTCCTCCATCGCGACACGCTGGATTCCAAACTTCCAAAATCCAGTTGTCCCTCAGGTCTGGTGGCCGCCAATTTGTCACAAATCCTCCCTCCCTTCGTAACCGACCACCTTAGAGCGGCCTTGTTAGAATTTAATCAAGAAGTCAAAGGCTTTGCTGGCAGAGAAGGATTGCTTTTGGCGCCGGAAACAAGAACTTCTGCCGCCCTTACTGTGCTTCGCGATAAGAGCACTTTTGAGTCGATCTCCCATGCCGGTCTCTATCCCTGTGGCGAAGGCGCAGGACATGCTGGTGGAATTACGTCCTCCGCCGTGGACGGCATACGAGTGGCCCGTTCTTTGATTGCCAAAGAGAAGGGAATTTCCTAAATTAGGCACCTCTCATCACTTGCTCAGGGAGCTCATTGGCATGCTTTATAAGAAGGGCGAACCCATCAATCAAGTCTACGATGTGGTGATCATTGGTAGTGGCCTAGGTGGACTGACTGCTGCCAACATGCTCGGTCGCGCTGGTCGTCGCGTTTTACTACTTGAGTCACACAACAAATTAGGTGGATTGGCCACCTGGTTTAGACGCAAAGATCGCCATGGCGGCGAGCATATTTTCGATATCTCTTTACATGGTTTTCCCTACGGCATGGTCAAAACCTGCAAAAAATACTGGGGGCAGGCCATTGCATCGAAGATTGAACGCATTGATAAAGTGCGTTTCCTTAATCCTCAATTTGATGTGGAAACCGATTTTACGCGAGAAGATTATATTCGCATTTTAGTTGAGCACTTTAAGGTGCCTATTGACGTTGCCTTGGGATTTTTTAACGACCTGGAGAACATGAATTTCTATGATGCTCCTAATATTTGCAATGGAGATCTTTTTAAAAAATATTTTTCAGATCGTAACGATATAGTGCGTTTTTTGCTTGAACCCATCACTTACGCCAATGGTTCAACGCTTGAAGATCCTGCCATCACCTATGGGATTGTCTTTTCAAACTTTATGCAAAAAGGAGTCTACATTTTTAAGGGTGGCACGGATCTCATGATCAGCTTAATGAAAGAGGAGCTGCTGAGAAATAATGTCGATATTCGCTTACATTCAAAAGTCGATAAAATTGAAGTCGAAAATGCAGGGCAAACTCCCCCTCAAGTAAAGTCGGTGCTATGTGGCAACGAAAAAATAAAGTGCCATGCAGTCATCTCTAACTCAAATTTACTGAGCACTATTTTTAATCTTGTAGGGGAGCAAAATTTTGATAAGCAATTTGTTCAAGAGGCGCGCAAAGTAAGAATTAATACTAGCAGCTGCCAAGTTTATATGGGGATTAAGGCCGGTGAATCAATTCCACCCATGGGGGATTTAATTTTTTATTCTGAGGCAGAGGAATTTAGTACTGAAATGCTGCTTTCTCCTAAGGTTTTGGGCCAGACATTTTCTCTTTATTACCCCGACTCAAGGCCACAAAGAGGTAAACGCTACGCTGTCGTCTCATCCAGTAATGCTCGTTATCAGGATTGGCAGAATCTTTCATCCAATGAATACCAGCAAAAGAAGGCCTATCTGATTGAGAAAGCTCTTAGTGCCTTGGAAAAGATTATTCCTGGAGTACGGGAAAAAATTGATTATACCGAAGCGGCGACGCCACTTACGATTGAGAAGTATACTCACCACCGCATGGGGAGTAGTTTTGGAACAAAATTTGAAGGATTAGAAATTAGCAAAAGGTTACCCGCTGAGGTTAAGGGCCTATACCACGCCGGTAGTGTCGGCATTATTATGTCAGGTTGGCTGGGGGCCGCGAACTATGGCGTCATTCAATCACATGCGGTTAATACTTATCTAGATACGGTCTCTCATTAAGGAATAACATGAAAAGATTTATGCATAAAATTATAGTTGTTACTGGCGGTACTCGCGGCATAGGTAGAGCAATGACCCTGGCCTTCTTACAAGAAGGCGCAAGCGTTATTGCCACTTACGCTTCTAACGATGCTGCCGCCTTAGAATTTAAAGAATCATTGGGTGAGATGGGCCTAAGATTATTTCTTGAGAAGTTTGATGTTTCGGATTCTTCCCAAGTAACGCAATTTTTTAAAGTATTAGAAGATAAATTTAATTCCTGTCACATTTTGATTAATAATTCGGGCATAAGGCAAGACGCCATGGTGGCGATGATGAAAGATCAAGAATGGCAACGCGTGCTAGCGGTTAATTTAGATGGCACATTTCATATGTCTCGTGGAGTCATCCCACTGATGATGAAAAATCGTTGGGGGCGTATTATCAGCATTTCATCCATTGGTGGAGAGCTGGGGCTAGCGGGACAGGCGAATTATGCCGCCACCAAAGCGGCACAAATAGGTTTTTCCAAATCTCTATCCAAAGAGGTTGCGAGAAAAGGAATCACTGTCAACGTTGTTTGTCCTGGGTTTATTGAAACTGAAATGATTACCGATCTGCCACAACAACTAAAAGAAGAGTACCTAAAGCAGATTCCAGCGCGCAAGTTTGGCAGACCCGAAGATGTTGCTAATGCCGTCCTTTTTTTGGCAAGTGATCAGGCCAGTTACATCACCGGTTCAAAAATAAATGTTAGTGGCGGATTGGGTTAGGGAGAGAGACATGGAGCAGACAGCAGTCGGCAATAATATTTTGCCACCTATTGAATCACTTATTCCTCAAAGACATCCTTTTCTTTTTATTGATCACATTTTACAGTTAAATGATAATTATATCGTGACAGAGAAAGTGTTAACTGGTGAAGAGGAATTCTTCAAGGGACATTTCCCCGGCATGCCAATTATGCCTGGGGTATTGATTCAAGAAGCAATTTTTCAAAGTGCCGCCGCTCTTATGGCCGGTCATGGTAATAAGCAAGAGCCGCCAGCTCTTGGAGTGATTGCCAAGGTTGAAAATGCTCGTTTTAAAAAACTAGTTAAACCTCTTGATATTTTAAATATTGAGGTCACCTTATTGGATAAAATAACTGGTTCTCACACTGATTCAAATGCTTTCTATTTCAAAGGCATCGCCAGGGTGGGCAAAGACATTGTCGTCAGTATCCAATTCACATGTATGCAAGTTCCTGCTAGTCAAGTTGTATCTGAGGTACAAGGGAAGTCCATATGACATTTTTAGCGCTAGAAAATAAAAACTTTCTTATAACTGGTGTGGCAAATAAAAAAAGCATCGCTTATGCCGTGGCGAAAGGGCTTGAAGATGCTGGAGCCAAGTTGTATTTGTCGTTACAAAGTGAGGACCATTTTTCCAAGGTTTCGCCGCTCTTTCCCCACGCCGAATTTGTCATTTGTAATGTAGAAAATCAGCCGGATATTGATAATTTAGGCGTGTACTTTGCGACGAAAAATATCATCTTACACGGCCTGCTACATTCTATTGCCTTTGCAAACTATTCTCAGGGCATGTTAGCTTTCCATGAAACCTCATGGGATAATTATCAGCAAGCACTAAAAATATCTCAATTTTCGTTAATGGCACTTTCAAATACTCTTAAATGTGTCTTTCACCCTCAGGCCTCGGTGGTAACTCTTTCTATATCAAATACACGTGCCACGAACTATGGCATGCTAGGTCCAATTAAGGCCGCCTTAGATTCCTCAGTCGCCTTTTTGGCAAAAAGCTTTTCAAACTTTTCTCAAGTTCGTTTTAATGCTGTTTGCGCCGGGCCTTTAAAAACTTCCGCTTCGGCAGGCATTCCCGGCTATGTCGACAATTACCTTTTTGCTGAGAAGCTGACCTTGCGTAAAAAGGCCCTGGCGACGCAAGAAGTGGCAGATGTCGCCTTATTTTTACTCTCTAACAAAAGTTCAGGCATAAACGCCGCTAGTGTTGTCGTCGATGCTGGCATGGCGGTTAACTACTTTGATCAAGAAGTAGTGAGTGCTGTGGCCAAAGATCTCTAGTTTCTAAGGTGCGATGCGACCGCCTAGAGACAAAGGTGCAACCCAGGACATAATGGGGCCGGTTGGGGCCTGCTTACGCTCAAAAACATTTTCTACTTCTTGCAGGTACATGGGAAGAATCTTTTTATATACAAAGTAGTCCCCCAATTCTTTTGAGGCCAGAGCAGGAAAACCTGTGTAGCCCCTATATTCTGGGCCCAGGCTCCATCCTAGGCCGTTAGCGGCAAAATTAAGTTCGTTTTTTAATTTTTTCTGGCCGATACTTCCGGCCAGTTTGGATAGGGCCGAAAAAATAAAATTGGGAGTAAAATTGCCGGCCGCCGGTAGGTTTTTGTAGTTCTCGTCAACATTGTCAGGAGAAAGCGAGAGCACCAAGGATGTCTCAAAGGCACCGGCATGGAAGTCTAAATATAAATTTTCCAGGATCTTTTGCTTTTCACTGTCCGGCACAGAAAGAAGAGGCAGAATTTCTTTGAAATTATCCGCTTGATAATCCATAAATTCATGCAGGACTAGATTAAATGGTGCCATGGCCTGGCCGCCTTTTGAAATGACAAATTTAACCGCCTTCCAAATCGCCAGATTGTGTAATGGATCTCCATGGAAAGTCATAAAAATAAAATTTCGATAGCCAAGCTGCCAAATTCCTTTGACCATGGCGATCAAGATGTTTTGTAGATCAGGGTAGCTGGTAGAAACGCTGCCAGCTCCTGAGGCCGGGCCGTGGCCAAAGTGTATGGCGGGAGCTTGTATGAAGGGTATGTGGGAAAAACGTTGAGTATGTAAAAGAGCTGCAAAGCTTCGGGCCAGAATAAAGTCATTATGCAGGGATAGGTGGGGGCCGTGGTACTCAACTGGGTTTAAATAGACATAAATTGGCATTTCAGGATTTTTTTTAATTAAAGCTAGATGTTGATCAACCGGGGTTGTAAAAATTTCATATTCTGTCAGTTTCATAGACACCTGGGAAAATTAGAGGTTATTAACACGAATTATTCTTATAATACCTCAATCTTACACCAGAATCCTGTAAAAATTCCTCGCTGCTATTGAAAACAATTCAAAATGCCCTATGCTGTCACCACCATTGGATGGCCAGGTTGCAAGAACTATAAATATCAGGGTGTCGAGCGCAGGTGCAGCGAAGACGGGAGAAAAGGGCGAATATGTTAAGAAAATTTTCAAAAACTTACCTTAAATCTAAATTTTTACATGTCGCTCTTGCATTATCTGTCTTATCGGCAGGGCAAGTTGTGGCAGGCGATCCCATTGATCGCAATTCACCAGACGTCGTACCTCATATGTTGGGTCTCTACCTCAGCCAAAAAGGTCTGGCACCATTTGAAAATAATTTTGATAAAATTCTTGAATTAAATGGTATTTCTACTACGGGTTACTCAATTCCTGAATATCGAAAAAAAATGGAGCCGACCAAATTCAATGATTTGATTCCAGATAACAAAAAATTACACGATGTGGCGGCCAAGGTTCGTTACTACTTTAATAAGTTCTTTGAGGGATTTCGCATTCGCAATACTCATCAGTTTGAATTTGAAGTTGACGGTATTGAATTAAGTGGCGCTTGGAAAAAATTTGGTTTCAAGATTTTAAATTCAATTGTATCACCAGACGAAAGCGAGCAAGGTATCAATGCGCTAGTTGAGATTCAGGCCTCCGAACTAAAATTTTATGTCGATAAAATTCGTGCTCGTGACTATAAGCATAAGTTTATTGGAGATATAGGAGTCGATGGCTTTTATATTGAGCTAAAAGAGGGGGATATGACCCCGTTAACAGTGCGTATTCCCCTCAATATTTTTGTTAAGAGTAATGGCGGCCTACGAGTCGAAGTTGGTAGCATTGAAGAGAATATTTTACAACTTAAGCTTAAGGGGGGAGTGAAGACTCCAATGACTCTTCCGCGTATTGAGATACGAATTAATGGTAGACGTGCTTGGCTTAGACTGGATGAAGTAGAGCATCTTTTGAAAGCGCAATTGCCAAAGGTCGTCCAAGGGCTACAGGAAGCAGGCCATAAATTCTTAAATGAAAATGTACAAGCAATTGCCAACGAAAAAATTAATGAACTGACAGGCAAGGGCTTTACTGAAGTTAATGAGATGGCACCGCTTGGGCTTGAAGATGGAAAAGTTGATACCAATTATATTTGGGGGCTCTCTATAGATAAATTTGAGTATATGGACAGATCTATATTACATGCCGGGCTTTTAGGTTTTGTTAAGGACCCAAAAGTCCAAAACAGCGTGCTTACTCCGGCCGACTTTATGGCCAAGGCCGAGCCTTTACTAGCGACATTTAAAGATGAGCAATTTGACCTAGCGATAAGCTTAAATCAAGGATTTCTTAATCGTATGTTGTTGCTAGGTTTTAAGAGAAATTATTTTGCCAAGATGAAAACTAGTGGAGGAGAGACGTTGCAGTTGGTGAGAACACCCAAACTGGATTTTATTAATAAGGGCAATGGGAAATCTCCAACTTTGGCGATTAGAACAAAATATACCGTTACCGGATGGCAAAAGATTTTTGTAAGAAATCCGATTGAAATTAGTGTTGATTTGTTGGTCCAATTTATTAAAACTGCCGACGGAAAAAATAAAATGGTGGTTATGGGTGCTGACTATAATCGAGCTTCAATTGAGAATAAATATATAAAATTATTTAAGAAAAAAGTTCGCAGTGAAGTAAAGAAGAAATTAAAAGGCATCAGTAAATCGATTCAGGGAATGGTATTATCGGAAGATCTTCCATTGCCTCCGCAAATTGGTGGCATCAAGGTTAAGGTTTCAAAAACGAAAGTTGATCCCAACGGGCACTTAATTGTATTTCTTGATTACGATATTTAAAATTTATGCTCATGGAGGCATTATATGAACAATAACAGTAAAGTATACTCAAGCATTTTTGGTAAATTTTTGGCGGGACTGGCGATTCTCATGACACTCTTTTCGATGCGTTCTTTCGCCAGAGGTTTTGATAGCATTAATACCCGTCAACCTGCAGATTTTAAGACTAAAGAAATCGATCTAAACGGACTTGATTATTATCGAGGACTTATGCTTACAGCATTTTATGTTAGTGGGCGCCAGGCCGGTTTTGGAACAGTTGGGAGTATTCCGCGTATTCGGCGCATACTAAGAACCGCTGGACCATTTGAAATACGTGGCAACGGTGACCATATACAAATACCAAGTCTTTCGGTTAAACCTGTTGGCATTGCTCAATATAATTATATTATCTTTGTGGTACACAGCCCTTATTTGGATGAAGTGGCACTTCGAAATCTTGATGGAACTATTCCAGTGGGACAAGAAGGAATTGATTTCACAAAGACAGGTGACTCTTCACCTTTTAATCACAGAGATATCTTTTTTATGCCCAAGGATTCAGTTGGTTCAGGCAGTGAAAAAGGAATCGCTCGCATTACTTTGCGCCCAAGAATTATTCGCTAGAGTCGCACGTTCAGCGACTCTAATTTCATTAAGTTAACTAGGCCTTTTGCCGATATTCGCTATATGTGGCATACTCTAGTGGTTCGTTTTTTATTGGCCTCCTAACCTGCACGTATTTTGCCTAGGCCATCCCTCGAAATGCCCGTCAAATATCTTTTATGATGAAAACAAAAAAACTATTTTTTCTGGTCTTGCTGACTTGTAGCAGTTGCTATAGCAACTGTTGGGGCAAGGATGGAATCGATGCTATCCTAAATAATTTTAAACAGAAATATGCTGATGACCACGCCCAACTTGCTAGCACAACGGTAGATAAAGTTGTCGCAAGCAATCATCATTTTTTTCAAGATGGATTTATATATTTTGGTCCCGTATTTAAACTTAATGCTCCCAAAGTGAAGGCCACGCTATGGAGAAATGTTTTACCAGATTTTTTTCACAAAGGTAAATGGGTGGTAGAAGATACTGCTAGTTTTCGTATCGATGCCTTAGACATCTTTGATCTTGATCATGAATTTAATTTTGGTTCAGGTCAAAGCGCTGGGCAGGGAGTTGTTAAGGCCATGGCAGGACTTGAATATGAGCGAAAATTCCGTTCGGTTAGAAGTTATAATACATATTTGGAAGCGCTAAAATCCTCATGGCAAGATCTCTTTTTTCCCTTCTTGAAAACAACGGCCAAGGGGATATTGGCCATGCATCAAGATGAGTTGCTAAGCTATTCTGATTATTTACATGTTAACGTCTCAGGAAATCTGGATGTCGCCTTACCGTATGGTTTTTTTATAGGGGCGGATGCCAAGGCCAGCTATATGCATTTAAAAAAAGTTGAGGCGCAAAATATTGCGATTAATTTGAATAATGCTTCTGAAATTGAAGATTTCTTGCCCGCCCCTTATAACTTGCGCCTGTCCATTTCCAAATCCCAAAAAGTTGAGGCCAGCGTTGGCGCAAGATTTGGCGTCGATATACTCGAAGCGATAAAATTGGTTCTAGTTAAGATCGACGCCAGCTACGCTAAAGAGACAAGCATTGATGCCATTTATCTTTTACCCATAAATCATGGCGACGACGGTCTTTCAGCAGAGGATGCACAAGCTGTGGTGACGGATCTTTTAAAAATTAAAAACCCTGAAGATTATGCTGAGTACTTGAGTGACCTTTACAAAACTGCTAGCGAATCAATTAGCGCCAAAGCGCAATTTCTAATTTTTGGCGGACGCTTTGAACAAAAGACACAAGAAGAAAATCGCTATGTGGTCACAGCTGCCACTTCTGGTGGAACTTCAGAGTTAAGACTTATGCAAAAGTCATTCACTCATAGTTTTATTAAGGAATCAGTTGTTGAGGCACCTTGGGGCATGTTGCTTAACGGCCTGCTTAAAACCGAGGCCTTTAGGCCTTTGTGGCTTAGAAAGGCCAGGCTGGGAAGCCTTAGCTATCAAGGCGAGAGGGATATTCTTCACTATCGCGATGACTACGATATTTTAAAAGGCTTCGATTATATTATGTCAATAGAAGAAGAAAATTATCTCAAAGGGGGCTTTGACAAGATGGGGGTTATGAAAAGCGCCCTGTTTAAAAGACTTAAAAGACATGCCCCCATTCAGGCAGATGACGCCGATCATTTGCAACAGGCCAGTCGCCCACTAGGAGCGCCTTGGTCGGCCTCTTATCACCTGCAAGTTGATCAGTATGGGCTTAATAATTTCTTGCAAAGTTCTATAGGGGATCTACGCAAGCATAGTCGCGCTCTTTGTGGCAGCAATATTTTATCTCAATTCTTTCTTGGTTGTATCCATCTGGAAAAGCAAATTGATCTTTTTTTCAAAGAGGCGACTCATCGTGATCTTACTGGAGTCGATGTTAAATATTGTAAAGATCTAGCTAAGTCGAGTTCAGGCGGGTATTTTTCACGCCGGCGCGTAATCAAGCAATGTATGGCGCTTCGATCTCAAAAAGAAATATCTATTAATAACATCCCGTTGTGGCGTTTAAAATCAATCATTATGGCGTTATCCGCAATTCCCAATCCAATGCAAGGCAATCAGTTGCTATTTGGTGTGCCAAAAAGCTACACAGGAGCGTTGCAAATGAGCAGTCGCGAAGGTTTTCCTTTCATTTATTTTTTGCCTGCACCTCAGTCGATTCCAGGGCGTTTTCCCGCCTCTTCCCTCTAAGCTGGAATGGGCGAGCCAAAAGTGCTGAAGAGACTTAATGTTGCTTGATGAAAAATGCCTTTATTGTAGCTGGCATACATATAATTTAAAATTTCAGAAATCTTTGTGCCATCCAAGTCATTTTTTTTAAGCTCTTGTATGAAGTTATAGGCCACGATGAAGATAGACGGCAGCAGAGGTATGGAAGTGTGGCGCAAATGTAGGGGAAAACCGTTGGCATCCGGCAGCTCACGGTGCATTTCGATCATTTGAATAACTTCTGCTGGGATCATAGGATCATTTTTCTGTAGATTGGCCGCAGTGTGTATAGGGTACATTCTGAGAGAATCAGGCAACTGATCTTGCGGACTGGTGTTGATTGTCTCGAGGTCTTTTTGTGTCAGCTCGATATTACATAGCATTGAGGCCATGCCAATTTTAAGCTTTATCTGTTGGCTACGCCAGCTGAACATATCAATCATGGAAGTGGATACGTAGCTAAGCATGATGTAAGTAAGAAAGGCCTCAGGAAATTTATCTTTAAATTCAACAATTAATTGTGCCACTCCAGCGGACTTTGTCACTTGGGCAATAACCATCTTATTCATTTCCTCAGCAGCACGAATAGTGATACCGCTCATGCCAAAGGATAAAAACTGCTGTCGTAGTCCTGAATAAAGGGATTCAATGTCGAGCAAGGCATCTTTAAATGATGCCTTTTGCTCCAAATGTTGGCGCAAATTGCTGGAGAAATCATTGTAGTCTTCTTCTTTTAGATATATTTCTTTTAGCCCGCGGCGCTGATAATTGCCCATGGTGGCCTTGAGTGTTTTTTTATCGACTGTAATTTCGACGAACTCTTGATTAGGCTTAAGAATAAAGAAGCTGTACTCAAAAAACTGCAGGTACTTGATAACTATTTCAAGCTTAAGTGGTAGAAAGGGGCCTTGAGGAAAATCGTTTGTATTCATATTGATATTCATTTTTTGCTCTATTGTGATCTTTTGCAATGAGGGAATATGTGGTATAAAAGGGGTATGTGATATACCACTAATAAATACTCTTTCAAGCTGTTATCAAAGTATTTTTATGGAGTTATGAGGTATGGATAAATGGCCTAATGACGTAGCACAAGCGCTTAAGCTCTATTTCTATAAAATGACTGAGATTGAAGGCACATGGGTTTTTACTCAGGTCGCTCCAGGAATTGAAGATTTGACAGGGATGACACCTAAGCAATGGGTTTCGCAAGGGCGCGATTGGAAGAGCATGCTTCATCCATTAGATAAGCAGCAAATAATAGAGCAGTGCCAGCGGCAGAAAATGAAGTCCGCAACATTGGAGCAAATTTATCGTATATATGCCCGAAAGGATCAGGTGATATGGCTGAGAGATTGCAAAAAAATTTCTTGGCATAAAGATCAAATGATGATGGAAGGAATACTGTGTAACGCAAGTGATTTTTTTAAATTGAAACAGGAAAATCAGATTTTATCTGAGCGAGATGCAATTCAAAGTAGAGAGGTGGCAGATCTCCAGCACGCTCTCAAAACAGTTATCAGTAGTGTCGGCGAAGAAAAAGAAAAATTGCGTGAAAATATTTCGTTGCACATTCAAAATAATATTTTGCCCATTATTACTGGCCTACGAAAGAAATTTCCCACCAGTGAATCGATCTTGAGTAAATTAGAGTTTCAAATGGGAAACGTCTTGGGAATGGGACATCGTAAACTTTTTCTAATCCACAACCAGCTCTCACCTAAAGAAATTGAAATATGCTATAGCATCGTACAGGGTCTTAAGGGCAAGGATATAGCCGGCCAACTTGATATTAGTTATCTAACACTCAGAACCCACACAAAAAACATACGTCGTAAATTAGGCATGAAACGGGAACAAAATTTACGCAATTTTCTAGAAGAATTCTTATATGAGAATTAATCAATGGCCAGGTTCTAGGTCTAAGTCGGCAGCGTGGTACCAAGAGTGCTAAAGAGACTCAAGGTTGCTTGATGAAAAATTCCCTGGTTAAAATTGCTATAAATATCTTGTAAAACATCAGGTATAGTATTCTCATCCAGATTTTTACCCATCATTTTCATGACAAAGTTATAGGCGACAATAAAGATTGAAGGCAGCTGAGGAATGGCAGGGTGATGCATATGCCTGGGAAAACCACTGCCATCGGGCAGTTCACGATGCATTTCGATCATCTGGATAACTTCGGCCGAGATTAGGGAACTTTTTTCAGACAAGAGCCTGGCGATGTTCATGGGGTACATTTTAAGTGTCTCTGGCCATTCATAATAATCTTCCCTATGCATTCTATCGATGTCCTTTTGGGTTAAACAGACGTCGCACAGTAGAGATGCCATGCCAATTTTTAACTTTATCTGCTGCCCACGCCAGCTGAACATATTAATCATGCTGGTTGAGATATAGCTAAGCATAATATAGCTGAGAAAATTGTCCGGCAGTCTATTTTTAAAATCATTCATAAGCTGTGTAATGCCTTGGCAATGGGATAATTGCTCAATCACCACATTGTTCATCTCTTCTGCGGCACGAATAGTAAGGGGGTTTAATCCCAAACTCAGAAGTTGCCCCCGGATACTAGAATAGAGATGTCGCATATCAAGGATGGCATCGGAGTAAGAGGTATTTTGAGCCAAAGACATGCGCAAAAGCTTGGTGAATTTATCGTAATCTGCTTGCCGCAGATAGATTTCATTTATGCCGCGTAGTTGATAGCCTACTATAGTGGTATGCAGATGTTTATGGTCGATAGCGATCTCAACAAATTTTTGGTTGGGCTTGAGTATAAAGAAACTAAAGTCAAAAAATTGAATGTATTTAATAACAACATCTAGGTTAAATGCGATGAGATCAGACTGAGAAATATTGTTATCACCCATATTATGAGTGTGAATTAAGATGCAAAGATAGTCAATAAATAGTGTTGAATTCTATAATGAATAATCGGCTAAATATCTAGGTAAAGCTCATCCAGCGATAAAATTGGTAAGTAGTCTAGTCGCTCCCTGGCCTGGGTATGATTAAAAAAATGGGAGAGTCCTAGCTGCATGGCGATAAATCGCGTCATGGGTGGGTCGTTATGTTTGATTCCAAGTGCTTTATATAGAAATTCACAAATAGCGCCCAGGCCATAGGCAAGTTTAAAGGGAATTTGAGTTGTAGGTAAGCGCGCCTCTTTTTTTGTTAAAACATCATTTAAAAACTGCCATAAAAAGACCGGTCTTTCTTGCGCAATAAAAAAGGCCCGACCTTGAACGCTTGAGGGTGAGGTGACAAGTTTCTCTGCTGCCAACAAGTGGGCGTGAGAGACATTTCTCACATGCACTATATCCACCTGGTTTTTACCATTACCTATGATTTTTAATCGACCTTTATGTGCCATCTCAATCGCTCGCGGAACTAAATTGGGATCATTTTTTCCTACGATTAAATGCGGTCTGAGCGAAACAGCATCGATGGCGTGACTTTTTGAAGCGCCCAAGACCATGGCCTCGGCCAGCGCCTTAGTTTTAGCGTAGGAGCAATAGTGTTTATTCGGATATGGAGTACTTTCGTCGACTCCGTTTAGGGAGCGATTGCCAAAGACAACACTGGGGCTACTGGTATAAACAAGTTTTTTGATGCCATTATTTTGCATGCAGGTAAGTACATTGCGAGTGCCGATAACATTTGTTTGAAAATATTCTTGATAGGGGCCCCATACGCCAACTTTAGCTGCGCTATGAATGACCACATCAATATTTTTCATGGCACTATCCAGATCTTTTAAATTTTGAATATCTCCGCATGTGTGCTCTATGCCGTGAGCCTGCAAGTCCGTTTTGGCCTTTCTGGAGAAGGTTCTGACCTGATGATTTTTTGCATGGAAATATAATGACATATCATGACCAAGGAATCCTGCTCCGCCGGTAATAAGAACTTTCATGATAGTTCTCCCCGCTGCGCCATGTGAGAGAGCTTTTGTCTATCAATCTTTATATTGTGACGAATATCGACTGGCATGGATTTGATTTGGTAAAAGTGGGTAATGCCATTTGTGTGTGGGTATTTTTTTGCCAGTTGAGATAGCTCACTATAAAATAATCGTTGTTTATTTCCCTTAATAAGTTTGCCATCACTACGCTCTATGACAATGGCGGGGCGAGAAATTCCTTGTACCAGTGCACTTCTGGCCACTTGTGGGTGCTGGTTAAAAATGAGTTCACATGGATCACTACTTAGTAGTCCCGATGGTGTTTTAACTAAATGAGTTTTACGCCCTAGAAACCACAATCGCTCGTGCTCATCTAGAAAACCGATGTCTCCCATACGATGCCAGATTGTTCCTTTGTCATAAATTTTGCTAAGAGTTGTCGCCTCTTCATTTTGATAGTAGGCAGCGGTAATATTATTGCCGCTGACGACTATTTCTCCCACTTGATTAGCGGGAAGAGAATGTTCAAGCGTTTCCTGACTAAGTTCTAGAGCGCTAATAGGAAGAATCTTAATCTTGACGCCAGGAACGGCCGTGCCGATACAAGTGCCTTTGCCTTGCAAGATCATGGGCAGGTGTTGTCGTAAAATCTCTTTGCCTGAAATGAGCGATACTGGCAATGCTTCAGTCGCTCCGTAGGGAGTAAAGACATCACCATTTGTCAGGATCTGATTATAAATACTCAATAACTCGGTTGATACTGGCGCGCCGAACATTGCGAGAGTTTTAACCTTTGAAAGTTTTATATTATGCTTTAAAGCGTATTTCCCAATGGAGTTCCAAATGGCGGGAGATCCGGCCAAAAAAGTCGCTTTGACTTTTATGATGTCTTGAATAACTTTTTTGCCATTGGCCTTGGCCGGGAAGCGCGGGTCTATTCTAGGAATACAGCTGGTTGCTCCCATGGCCATAGTAAAAAGAGAAAATAGCGGAAAGCCAGGATAGTCAATATCATCAGGTGTAATATGAAAAATTTGTTGCAGAGTATTGGTTTGCTGCCAGAAGATATCATGGGTATATTCGACGCCCTTAGGCGCACCTGTCCCACCCGATGTATAGAGGATGGCGGCAAGTTCATGGCGATTAATTTCTTGTAATGAGATTGTTTTATTAGCGGAAAATTTTTTTAGTTTATTGAAGCTTATAACTTTGGGCATGGGCCAAATGCTTTTGGGGGCAATAAAATATTTAATGCTAGAAAGTTCTTGTTTAAAAAAAAGTGATAGATAGTGGATTGGTCTTTCTGCTATTAAAATTGTCGGATAGGTATGTTTAATCGCTTTCAATAGATTTATTCTTCCCATACCGGGATCAATAAAGACTGGCACGATGCCAAGTTTAAATAGAGCAAAAACAAGCGGGGCGAAATCTAAAGAGGGGCGCAAAAATATGAGGGCGCGTTCGCCTTTTTTAATTCCCACAGCGTTTAGTGATGCTGAAAAATCTTCAATCTTTTTCTCTAACTGAGAGAAAGTCAGGCAGGGCATGTGCTTTTTGCGCAAGTCAATTAATGCGACTTTTTCAGGATACTTGTGAATTATATCTTTTAGCTTAAGATAAATATGTGCCCGCTGAGGGGAATTTAGTGGCATAAAAAACTTCCTATTTCAGATATAACTTCGTCCCGACTGTCCTCCAGTACATAATGTCCTGAATGTGGATATTTAATGATTCGGGCATCAGGATAGATTTCATGCCAACGATCTAAAAACTTTTGATTGAAACAAAAATCCTTTCCACCCCATAGTATTAACTTATCTCCCGTCAGTAGTGGCAATTTCTTTTCAATTGCAACCAGGTCGCGATAGCTGGGATGGTATTTATTGAGTGGAATGTCCTGGACAAAACGGGCAATTGAAATACGTGAAGCATAGTTGGGATAGGGGGCGAGGTAACCGGCCTTAACTTCTTTTGAAAGCTTTTTAGTGGCGGCCATAAAAGTTGCCGGATAAGCAAAACCATTCAAAGCGCGTACAATCCATTCTCCCAAAACAGGAACTTTGCATAGAGCAATACGCCACGGGATATGATTAGAGCAAAATGCCGCAGTATTGAGTAAAATAATCTTCCCAATCATTTCGGGATGGCGTACGGCTAATCCCATTCCTATGGCCCCGCCCCAGTCGTGCACCAGAAGATGAATTTTTTTTACACCCTTTGAATGTAAATCAAGCATCAATTCCTCAACGTCGTCGATATGCTGTTTCAGGGTATAAGCATATTTCTTAGGGCAATCAGAATGACCGTGTCCAATATGATCGGGTACGATTATACGATGTGACGTTTTCAGCGCTTTAATGACGTTACGGTAGTAAAATGACCATGTCGGGTTGCCATGCAAGGCCAATAGGATTTCATGTGAATCATGTTGTGCTGTTGAACCCTCATCCAAATAGGCCATATTGGCGCCACTTTTTAATTTAAAAAACTTGGGTGTAAAAGGATATTCTTGCGTTAGCTCGCTACTCAAATAATTCATTATAGTAAATCCTTGTTATTCAAATTATCGGCCGTCCAGGCCTTAACTCCTAAGACAATGGAGGACAGGCCACTGCCAATTCCCATGAGAAGGCCTTGATCATTGTCACAAATAGTCCCGTTGCGACAGGCCTGTAACAAAGTCAGTGGCAGAGCGCAGGGGCCAGTATTGCCTAGATCTGGATAGGTATTATAAGTTTTTTTTCCGCCCAACTCCAGGCCAGTCATCAGAAGATGTTCATGAGCTTTACCAACCTGATGAGTGAGAACAAATTGAAAATCGCCTGGGCCCCAGGCCAGATTACTGGTGGCAAGAGTGAAAGTATCTCGCGCTAGTTGAATCCCTGCTAGCAATAGCGCCTCAGAGTCAGTTTGCATTTCTAGATTGGCAAGATCACCACTACCCTGGCACAGATGGGACTTGCTGCCATCAGACATGGTTGCTCCACCCAGCAGCTCAATTCCAAAAGGTAAAATATCTTTTTTGCTTAAGAGAGCGGCAACCGCACCTGAACCAATAGTCAGATTGGCAAAATATTTTTTAAGACCCTGACGGCCTAATTTGTCGTTATTTAAAATGGCCGCCAAAGTTCCTTCAATCAGGGGGCCGCTATTGTCACCCAAAACAATGAGTGCTGCCTTAATTTCATCTCGTTCAAGTTTTGCAGCTGCAATTTGAATAGAATTAAGAAATCCCAGACAAGCGTTAGACAGATCAAAAAATTCACAATTTCTCGATAGGCCGAGATTGCCATGAATGATACTGGCGGTGGCCGGTTCAAGAAAATCACGGCAGACAGAGGCATGAATAAGCAAACCGATATCTTCGGTTGCAATCAAATTTCGTTGTAATACTTTTTTTGCCGCCTGGGTGGCAATATGGCTAGGGCGGGTCCCTGCAGGCCATATCTTGCGCGCTCTTATGCCGGTCATCATTTCTAATCGTCCGAATGGCAATTTATGTTGCTGGTAAAATTCTTTTAAGCGCAACTCAATTTGAGCTGAAGTCAGCTCATCTTCAGGCAGAAAAGAATCCATGGCTGCGATCATGATATTGTTAAATTTCATTAATTGACCTTTGGCCATTAGCGGGTGCCAGGATATGAAGGTTGGCCATGCTTATACCACTCAAAAGGGCCCCTACAATTCCCAAAAATCCCTGGTCTGTGCCACAGATATAAAGATTTTTATAGGGCGTGACTCCATTTCTAAATTTATTAGGCCCACCGTAGACTGCTCCCTGCAGATGCCCGGTGTAGCGCTCAATGCTCGATGGGGTGAAGACATCTTCAAAATTAATTTCTAGCTCCGTTATGGCATAATGCCTTTTAACTAGTTCTTTGGCCTTGGTCGCCAGTTCCTGTTTCTTTTTGCGATAGGCTGCGATGTCATTTGTTTTCAAAGATTGCCATAAATCATAATTTGCAATGAAGGTCATGCGGATCACGCCTTCTTGGTATTCACATTCAGCATAGTTGTTGGGAAAGCACATAACAGCGCTGCGCAAGTCGTAATAATCATCAGGTCTTTGATAGTGATAGACATCAGAATCGTTATAGAAGTTTATAACTTCTTCAATGCCATAGTGGCGTGGCAATTGCTTGCAAAAAAAGAGGCATTCACAAAAGCTCATTCGGCCCATGCTGGGTAATTGCTCCGGGGCATGTTGCGCAAGTTTCAAGGTCTCACGCATGCCAATTGAACTGATTATCTCTTTTGCCTTGATTACTTTTCCGCTGGTCAGTTTGACGGCATAGGCGCGATCGTTGTGCCTAAGTATCTCTTGCACTGGTTGTTTGAAAAAAATCTGCCCACCCAGGTTATGATATTTATCTAATAGCAATTCAATAATTGTTCTGACCCCGCCTCGCGGACGAGAGAAGCCTTCACGATAAAGTGCCTTAAACATAATAACAAATTGAGAAATGTCCATGTCGTGTTCCCAGGCACTACCGTAGATAAATAGGGGACAAAAGATCATATCTAAAAGTTTGGGGCAGGTTATAAAGTCTGAAACAACCTGTTTGGCACTTTGATATTTGGCATTTAAATCTAGCTCGTCAAACTTATCAACATAGTCACATAGCCTATGCCAACCCTGCAACTGCTGAGGAAATTGCTCGCCAATGGATTCGCTCAAAAGACTGCCATTATTGCCAAAGCTTAACTTTGTCTGAGCAAAGGAAATACTTGAAAACGTCTGGGCGGCAAGTTGCAGATCGCCATAGGGTATTCGCAACTGTTTTAGAATTTTTAGCAAGGGGCGATTTCGATCAGTTGCTAGCGCAAAATTTGTCAGAGCATGGAGTCCAACGTCAATTTCGCGCCCGCCCCTTTGGTAATAGCTGTTGAGACCACCACTAATGCTATGTGATTCAATAATCGCTACTTTTTTATCAAACATGGCCAGTCTAATGGCGGCAGCAATGCCTGACATGCCAGCACCGATAATCAGTGTGTCAAAATCATCCATATTTTTTTAAATTTATTGAGCAAATTTGGGAGTAAGGTATTCAACACAGCTTGCAAGTGTTGCAAGTTTAGAATAATCCTCTTGCGGAACTTCAATCTTATGGCGTTTTTTAAGTTCCATGACAATGTCCAAAAAATCCATGGAGTCTAGATCTAACTGATCCCGTAGGGCCAACTCATCCTGGATATTGCTTAAATCATTATCCATGGCGATGTCGGCAATAATATTCAAAACGG
>Ga0210057_1002020_pt1 | contig 29782 bp, 27 predicted proteins | sample CryGeyCG2114_010_2_FD_183968 | JGI IMG/M metagenome (GOLD analysis project Ga0210057, IMG submission 183968) | Groundwater microbial communities from aquifer - Crystal Geyser CG10_big_fil_rev_8/21/14_0.10 (SPAdes) (version 2) | ecosystem: Environmental > Aquatic > Deep subsurface > Groundwater ...
GGAATAATTACGGAAGCACTCCACGACTTAATAGAATCGTCGGTTGTATCATCTTTTATACGCTTGACTAAACGAAACCCTTTTAAGTCAATATCATGATCCGTGGTATTATATATTTTTATATAATCATTATTGGTCAATCCTTCACCGCCGGTGATTTGTACTTCAGTGATTAACAAGTCGCCGGGGTTGGCTATTGTTTCCGCTTGTGTGGGTAAGAACATACAAAAAAACTCCGCTGTCAGGAGGCAGAGAAGTAAGATGTATGAAAATGACCCCTCCTTGAGCATGGGTAATTTCATAGTTTTTAATTAGATGAATATTTAAACAAATTAATGTTTAACATTTTCCATTTACGGTTCGACTGTTTTTGCCTTTGCTATTTCAATTCTTTCTTGAACCAGTCCACCCAAGGGATTGCAATTGGATCAACATTGTTTAACTCGGCCAAATAGTAAGTAATCCAAGCTCCGACTTGCAACATTTCCATGGCTTGCTCTAATTTTGTTTTACCCCTTAATTTGTGCGTAACAACCTTTATCTTGTTCTTCCCCAGTACTTTGTTAGTCAGCGCCATTCTTTTTTGTACGGCCGGGCTATCTAGCGTTGACTCAAAACAAAGGCAGATAATATTTTTTTCCTGTGGCTTGTCCATTCCTTCCAAAGCATAGTGATTGAGTTCCGGTAGGGTGAGATAGCAAGCAAAGTTTTTGCTGTTTTCATTCAGTTGATTGCGCAAAGTATGGGCGTTGCCTTGTAAAAACTCTCCGGTGATTAACAAAATATTGCTGGCAAAAATACGATGAGCTAATTTGCTTGCGGAATTATTTGATTTACTTGGTAGAAGTTTGTTATTCCAGTCTTCCAGGTGTTTGATGATTGACTGGAGTTCTTTTGACTTTGATTTAAAGGTATTGGTTTTTTGGAGAATAGCCAATAATGCACCAATCGCGCTTGGCAATCCATAGCGGGGCTGATCAGAGGGGTTGGAATCTGTTGGAAAAATTACCAGAGGATATTTATCTTTATTAGCAAGGCTCGCAAGTACACTTTTCCCATTGGCCGTCAGAACAATAATTTTAGCTTTAACTTTTTTTGCTTCTTTGTATGCGCTCACTGTTTCTTCAGTACTACCAGAGTAAGAGGAGACAACAAAGAGAGTATTGCGATCAACATATCCGGGTATTTCATATCCGGCATTAATGATTAATGGCACTGTGATTTCGTGTTCTAAAACACTTTGAAGAATTCTTGCTCCCAGGTTGGATCCACCCATTCCACTTACTACAATTTTGTCAATATTTTTGTAGGCTTTTGGAATATCAATTTTTACGCCGACCCCTTGTGCCAGTTGTTTTGGCAAGAGATTGATTGAGTCTAGCACCAATGATGAATTAGACATATGATTATGTTAGTTTTAAGATCTTTTTGAAAGCTTTCCCGTCTGGATATGGGCCAATGATTGCCAAGTTGAGATTTTCATTCACAAAAATTTTCTTGGCCACTCGTTGGATATCAGCCGGAGTGATGCTGGTGATTGTTTTGATGAACTCACTTGGTGCGATGATTTGACGTGGTTTTTTTTGCTCATTTAGAACTACAGCTTGAAGCCCATACCATTGTGCGGTATTGGCAGAGTTTTCCAGGTTCAACAATGATCGTCCAACAATTAATTTTTTGACACGTTCCAATTCTTTTTCTTCAACCGGTTCCATTGTTATTTTTTTGTATTCTTGGAGAATGAGCTGAATTGCTTTTTCTACTTTGCTGGTTGGCACACCGCAACGAGTCGCCATATATCCGGTATCAGAATATTTTTCATTGTCAGTACGAACATAATAGGCGAGTCCGTGTTTTTCACGAATTTCAATTCCCAATCTAGAGCTTAACCCACCGCCCAAAATTATGGCAATAATCTTGGTGATATATTCGTCTTTGTGCCCCATTGGTACAGCACGAACTCCGAGTAAGAGATGAGCTTGATCGGTTTTTTTGTTTTGCACCTTGACTTGAGGCGCAGTTTGTTTCTCAACCACCGCGATTTTTTCTTTTCCCTTGGTGGTTGGCAAATCTTTGAAATATTTACTAACCAACTGTTGAATATTTTTTGGCACTTGTCCAGCAACTACAACAAAACAATTTTTTGTAACATATTGCGATTGGAAATAATCTAGAAAATCTTTTTTGACAAAACTCTTGATTGTTTGTTTAGTACCAATGACATCCCAACCAGCCGGGCAGTTTCCATAGAGAAGGTTTTCAAAAAGTTCGTCAATATATATTTTGGGATCATCAAGGTACATGTTCAGCTCTTCAATGATTACTCCTTTTTCGCGATTGATTTCCTCAGATTCAAATTTAGAATGAAGTAGCATGTCGCTCAATAATTCTATAGAAAACTCAGTATTTTGACTGGCAGAATGAATCCAATAGCCGGTATATTCTTTACTGGTAAAGGCGTTGTAGTCTGCGCCCATCGAGTCCATGTCAGAGGTAACACTGAAAGCTTCCGGGCGTTTGGTGGTTCCCTTGAACATCATGTGTTCTACAAAATGTGAGATACCTTTGTTCTTAATTTGTTCGTGTTTTGATCCGGTTGAAAAGACTACCAAAACAGCCGTTGTCTTTGCCCCTTCAATCGGCGCAGTGATTATCCTGAGCCCATTGGGCAGGGTAGTTAGTTTATGCATATGATGTTAAAGATAATTTGTAATTATTTGACAAAATTTGTATATATGTTATATTATAGTCATAACCAACCACGGAATGCAATTGTATTCCTACAAGTCCGAGATTTCTACGTAGATCTCGGACTTTTGGTTTTTTGTTAAATTATGGAATAACTGTTAATAAAATGATATAATTTTTTTGTGGAGCCATATGGGGCCATCGTTGGTGCGGCATTCCGTGGTTGGTACTCGGATTTGAGGGGTTCAATTCCCCTTGGCTCCACGTCAAAAGCCATCTCTCTGAGGTGGCTTTTGTTTACAGCCTTTCTTCCAAATAGCTTTCCAGCTCATTCAGCTTGATTGTTTCCTGTTGCATTGTGTCTCGGTCGCGGACAGTGACGGTATCTTTTTCCAGAGTGTCAAAATCAATCGTGATACAATATGGCGTGCCAATTTCATCTTGACGGCGATAGCGTTTACCGACATTTCCATTGTCATCAAAGTCACAAGAATATTTTGTTTTGAGTTGTTCAAATAATTCTTTTGCTTTGTCGATTAATTCCGGTTTGTTTTTCAAAAGAGGAAAGATTGCCACTTTGTAGGGAGCGAGCCAGTTTGGTAATTGCAAGACAATTCTTGGTTCAGTATTATTTTCACCTTCTTTTTTTTCATCTTGTTCTTCGTGATATGCAGAGCAGAGGACTGCCAAGAAGCCGCGATCAACTCCGAGCGATGGCTCAATTACGTGGGGAGTATATTTGGTACCGTCGGCATCAACATATTCCAATTTGTGATTTTTCAGGTCAAAGTCGGTGCGGTAGGCCAGACCATATAATTCTTTTTGTCCAAATGGGAATTTGTATTCAAAATCAATTGTTTTTTTGGAGTAATGAGCGCGATCTTCCGCTGGGACATCAATTTCTTCAATTTCTTCATCTTTAATCCCTAAGTCTTTAATCCATTGTCGCATTAATCCTTGCCATTCTTTGAAATATTTTTGCCAATCTTCTTCTTTTACAAAATACTCAATTTCCATTTGTTCAAATTCTCTGGTGCGGAAGATGAAATTGCCCGGAGTGATTTCATTACGAAAAGCCTTGCCGATTTGGGCAATTCCAAATGGGACTTTTTTACGAGTGGTATCAAGAACATTCTTGAAGTTTACAAAAATTCCTTGTGCTGTTTCCGGACGAAAGTAAACAGCGCTGGCGCTGTCTTCACTTGCTCCCAAAAAGGTTTTCATCATCAAGTTGAAATTGATGGAATCGGTAAAATCTTTACTTCCGCATTTTGGGCAGGTGTCACTGATATCATCAGCGCGATTTCTGGTATGACAAACTCGACATTCAATCAAAGGGTCAGAGAACTCTTCTAAATGTCCACTGGCTTCATATGTCTTGGTATTCATCAAGAGGGCGGCATCTAATCCGACCATATCGGCGCGGTCTTTGACAAAACGTTTCCACCATTCTTGTTTGATATTGTTTTTTAATTCCACTCCCAATGGACCATAGTCCCAAGTATTGGCCAAACCACCATAGATTTCAGAGCCGGGAAAGACAAATCCACGCCTTTTACAAAGGGAGATGATTTTTTCCATTTTATTGTTTTTTTCCATAATTTTATTTTCTTTTTTGTATCTTCAGTTTACCATTTTAACTGTAAAAGTCAAAGTTTTTACGATTCTGATTGATCTTGTTTGGCTGACATTCCCAAGACAAACCAGAAGAGAATTATCCCAAAATGGAGACTCCAGAGCCAATGATCAAAAAACATCATAATGACCAGAGAGATGAGTAGGGTGATATTTAACAGCGGGAAAATGTTCTGACTATCCGTCATCATTTTTTTCACATTTGAAATCAGCAATGAGAGGAGTAGCCAAATAAAGGTGATTAATCCAACAATGCCCAGTTCCGTGAAGACCAGTAAAAATACATTATGCACTGGTTGATAGTACCAATTGGTTTTGTCAGGGGCAATATATTTTTGTATAGCCAACCCGTAATTACCATTGCCAACTCCCAGGAGCCAATGTTGTTGAAGAATCTGTTTGGTATTCTTGATATACTCAATTCTTTCGGCTGCTGACTTGTATTCCAAGTTCTCGTTCACATCAGCTCGTGCGGTAACCAAGTATTGATGTTGATATCCCAGGATTCCAAAGATGATAATAATGGGAATGATTGCCGGTAATGCTTTCTTGAAACTGCCAATCGCCAGAATTATCATGATTATGACTGTAATGGCAAAAGCGATCCAAGCAGCACGTGAAAAACTAAAGAATAATCCGGCAGTGATGACAATTAATGATGTGAAGACGATTGGTTGGCATTTAATCAAGAAGGTATTCACGCAAAAATTATTTTGATCTTGTTCTGTGATTTTTTTTGAACCGTAGTCACGTTTGATGATTAAATAGGTTGCAATCAGGAGAGCAATCACCAAGAAACCTCCCAAGAGGTTGGGGTGATCCAGACTTCCATATGCGCGTAGCCAACGTTCATCCGCACCAGAGATTGGATTGGTCGCTTGAATCACGCTTACTCCCAAATCTCCTGATATATGTTTTGCCATGCCCAACCACTTGCTTGCGAAAGTGGTTTGAGTCAGAAATTGCCAACTGGCCAAGACGCCTTGCAAACAGGCGCCCAAGACAAACCAAAAAAATATCTTTACCTTACTGATGGTTTGATCAGTGGAGACGATGTAGAAAATAGCTAGTCCCAAGAATAATTGCCCAACCCGATACCAGGCCAGATTGGTATCCAGTGCAAAGAAAGCAGAGAGACAGGAAATAACAAAGAGGATCGCAATTGGAATCCAGTGTGATTTTTTAAAGCTAAGCCAAAAAGTCTTTTCCGACAGCTTGAGGCTGAGAGTAATTAACAAAATCAAGACAATTAGAATATCAATGGCATAGAGCGCGATGGTGCCATATTCCCAATCGCCACCATTTAATGTTCCATAATGGAAAATATACCTGGTTTGCCAGGGTAAAAGAAAGGCTAATAGATAAATACCGATTGTTTGGAGTTTTTGCATATGTTTTTGGCTCAAAAAGAGGATATTAAAGTATTATTTTGTATAAAAATATTATAGCACAGAATATCAAGAATAAAATGCTATTATCTCTCAATGCAGTATGTTAAGCACTCTGACTGTTTTTGATTATATATGCTAATATAATAGTATAAATATGGTATATATAAAATCTATGCATTGGAGTACAGATACTAAAAATTTAAAAAAAGACAAGGAAAAATATGCTATTTGGCGATTAGAACAAAGGATTAATTTTGGTTTTGGTAATCAAAAAATTAAGGAGGCGGATTTAAAAAAATACTGGTCAAAACTACATTTGGATCAGGCTAAAAAGAATTATTTAGAATTTTTGCTATGGCCAAATAAACGATTCTAAGCATTATTCATAACCTCCTGCAATTTAGTTATATATTTTTGATAGTAATTTTGCCGTCTGTCCGTAGTATGAAGTTTCAACATCTGGTCATTGATAATTACTTCGGTGTTTTGATTCATTTTGTCTTTGAGTTGTTTGGCCATCACTGTATATTGCAGTTTTTTTGCCAAACCGGAAAAGCCATTGAGAACAAAGCCGATAATCAGATAATATAGTTTACTATTAATTGACGGAATTGTCCGTTGTCTCACTGTTTGTATTGGTTGCCAATTTGGCAATGCTGGTTGCAGCCAGCTATTTTTTTTGATTAAATTTTGATAGGTGTTTTGTTGATTGTAGATTGGATAGATATTTGCCAGCCAGTAAGTGAAATAGCGATCAGGATAATCAACCTCTTGTTGAAGTAGTAATGACTGGAAATCTAAATTATTGTCTGTTGTGAAAAAACTCAAACAGATTGTATTTTCAAAATTTTTTTCAGTTGGTCGCAGTCGGAATAATTTCAACAAGCCGACGCAGAAGAGACGGGTGAGCCAAAGTTTATGCGGTTCAGTAATGATGAACAGATCAATATCACCATCTTTGCGCATGTTGTGTGCGCCAATCATATTAACAACACTGATCATTTTGATCCAGGGTAAAAAACTAAAAGCTTTGCTGACCAGCAAAGCTCTTTTCATTTTACGGAAAGAAAGATTATATCTTTCTTGGCGGGTAGTGATGATTTCTTTTTTGTTGGAAAGAAAATAGAAACCATTGCTCTTACAAATTTGTTCACTATTTTTGATTGCTTGAAGAATTTGTAAATAAGAACTGGGAATTGCCAGATATTGTTTGATCTCCAACAAAGTGAGCGGATAGTCAAACATATCAAAATAGACAATCACTTTCAGTATTTCTTTTTCCAATTCCGTGGGCATAGTTATTGAGCTTGTTTTGTTTCTTTCATTTTCCCTAATCATCAAGCCTTGGTTTGTCCAGAATCAGAATATCGGCTTGTGTTTTTCCGTCAGTGATTTTGGCAATGTCTTTGTCAATTTTGCCAAACTCTTTGTAGGCGGAATTGTAATGGCTCACAGTGGTCGCCATACTGGTACCCATTTTTTTCATATATAATTCATAGGTGTTCAAGTGATTACCCAGTTTCTCAATGTTGGCTCTGATTTCTTTCGCGCTTTCTTCAATCTTCATGGCACGTAGTCCTTGCATCACAGTTTGTAAATAGGCTAAGAAGCTGGTAGGGGAGACAATAATCACTTTCTTGTCGGCAAAGGCATATTCAATCAAATCTCTGGTATTGATTGTGACTGCGCCAACCTTGTTGACTAGTAAATCATAGTAGATTGCTTCAGAGGGAATGAACATGAAGGCAAAGTCCATTGTGTTTTCTGCTGGTTTAATATATTTGGAAGTTTCATCAATACGGTTTTTGACGTCTGATCGGAATTGTTTTTCCAGTTTCAATCTTGTTTCCGGATCATTGCAGTTGAGCAGTTTTTCATAGTTTTCCAAAGAGAACTTGGAATCAACCGGAATGATCTTTTCTTTGATAAAAACAACAGCGTCAACGATTTCTCCATCTTTGAAAGCATATTGCATTTGATAGCTATTGGGAGGAAGAACATTCTTTAGTGTTTCTTCTAGAAAGTATTCACCAAGTACGCCACGTTGTTTTGGATTTTTGAGAATATCTTGCAGATTCTTGAGTTGAGAGGAAAAATCAACCACTTGTTTGTTGGTTTCATCAAGCTTGGTTAGTTTTTCCGTCACCTCGGCAATATATTTGGCTGATTGGTTGGTAATATCCTGCATCAGCCTTGTGGTTTGACTGAATTGATCCTTGGTGTTGGCATGGGTTTGCGCCATTCTCTCGTCAATAATCCTGTGTAAATCACGATTTTGTTCTCCTAGGCCGGAAACCCGGTCCAAGAGAACGGCCAGCCCTTCATTATCACGGCCTTTAAGGTTTTTTAATCGCCAAATCATGATAATTACGGCAACCAGGGCGGCAATTACTAAGATTAGCAAAAAAGTTAAAACTGATGAGTCCATATATTTTGTAGTTATTTATCCATTTAATTTTACCAGCAATCAATCTTTGGAGCAAGCCTTGATTTTCCCCTTGATGTATTTTTTTTGTTCCATTTTATTTTTTTGTGGTATAATAATGAATGATGAAAAGTAGCAGTACAAAGCATCAAGAAAAAAATATTAAGATAATAAGATTATGATAAAAATAAAAGGAAGAGAGGTTTCGAGAACAGTAAGTTTGACAATTCTCTGTGGGGCAATTATTCTTTTGACCATGTTTTCATTTTGGTCCGGGCAGCAATACGCAATTAACGGTCAGGAGCAAGAAAAAGAAAAACTGTGTTTTTCTTTGGATGATGAAAATTCTCACGAAATGGATGGCGTTGATTTGGGTTTGTTCTGGGACACCTGGAATATGTTGGAGCAGAATTATGTTGACAAGGGCAAATTGATTGACAAGGATTTATTCTATGGTGCTTTGCGTGGCATGGTGGAGTCGGTTGGCGATCCCTATACAATTTTCATGGATCCGACTACCTTGAATGAATTTAATGAAGATATGGCTGGTAGTTTTGAGGGCATTGGCGCTGAAATCGGAAAAAAAGATGATATTATCACTGTTGTTGCCCCTTTAGCCGGAATGCCGGCTGAAAAAGCCGGATTGAAATCAGGTGATATGATAATTGAGATTGATGGCGAGTCAACAGCCGGACTGAATGTTATGGAGGCTGTAAAAAAAATTAGGGGGCCAAAAGACAGTACAGTCATTTTGACAATTGCGCGCAAAGGAGAAGAGAGTTTGTTGAAGATTGAAATTACAAGAGGAGTAATTGTAATTAAGAGCGTAAAATATGAGTTGTTGGAGAATAATATTTTTGTAATCACTGTCAGTAATTTCAATGATGATACTGATGCTTTGTTTAACGAGGCAGTCAATGAGGCCTTGCTCAAGAATCCCAAGGGCATAATCCTAGATATGCGTAATAACCCCGGGGGATATTTGGATATGGCTGTGAATATGGCTGGCAATTGGATTGATAATGATGTGGTTGTAGTTGAAGACTATGGGCTGGGGGCAAAGGTAAATCACAAATCATTTAACCGAGCCAGTCTAAAGAGTATTCCGACTGTGGTCTTGGTAAACCAAGGCAGCGCGTCTGCCGCCGAGATTGTCGCCGGCGCTTTACAGGATAATGACTTTGCAACAATTGTCGGTGAAAAAACTTTTGGCAAGGGTTCTGTCCAAGTTTTGAAACCATTGGCTGATGGGAGCGCGATTAAAATCACCACTGCCAAATGGATGACACCAAAGGGACGATCAATCAATGATTTGGGAATTGAGCCTGACGTAGTGGTTGAATATACTTTGAAAGATTTTGAGGCTAAAAAAGATCCGCAAAAAGACAAAGCGATTGAGATTCTGTTGCGTAAGTAATTTACAGAGAGAATAAAGAATATAGAAAAAAGAATTAACAAAATAGCATGAAGAAGTAAATAGAATGAAGAAACAAAACAAAAAAAATAATCAACTTGGCTTCACATTGATAGAAATGACTGCTGTGATTGGAATTATTGTTTTGGTGTCTTCAATCCTTTACGCAAACTATCATGATATGAACAAGCAGGGAGATGTGATTGGTTTGAACGAACGCATGGTTAATGATATTCGTAAAGTACAAAATAACTCTATCAAAAGAAAGGGCTGGGAAGGACAGGTTCCTGATGGTTGGGGAGTTAAACTTGATAATACCAATGATCGCTATACAATATTCGCCGACTTTGACGGCGACAAAGAATTAAGCACACCGGTCAAACTTTTGATTCACGGCACAGAATGGAGTAGCGGATCAACTTTTACGGAAAGTTCACCATCTGCGAAAACAGTCACTAAATATGGCGATGCCACCCAAGTTTCAAATGGAGGAAGGCCAAGCAACACCAACGGCTATTGGAGTTTTGATGGTACGGGAGATTACCTTTCTTTAGCTGATAGTAGCGATTGGAATTTTGGCGAAGATGTTTTTACCATTGATGCTTGGATCTATATTACAGCGTTGAGTGTCTATAATACCATAGTTGCTCAAGATAATATTGGAGTTACCAGGGCCTTTGCCGTTCCGATTAATAATACTGATAATAAATTAAGGTTGTTTTATTCATCTGATGACGGCACCAGTAATAGTACTTTTGATTGTGATGTTGCGTTTGACGGAGATGATCTTAACACCTGGATTCATATCGCTATTGTTGCTTATCCGGATACACAGGATGTCCGGATGTATTTAAATGGAATAGAACAATCAGTTTCTATTGCTTTGTCAGCTGCGTATTCGGTCGGAGACTCTTCTGCTGAATTAACTGTCGGTGGAAGACATAGCTCGAGCGTTCCAGCATATGGTTTCAACGGCTACATCGACGACCTCCGCATTGTCAAGGGGGCGGCGATGTGGAAGCATAATTTTACAGTGCCAAACAAGGAACATGTTTCTAATATTGAGAGTGTAAAGGTTGTGAATTTGTCCGAGGGGGTCAAAATTGCTAGTTTGGTTGGTGAGAGTGGGGCAGTTGATCCTTTGGATGTTTTCTTTTCTCCAGCTGATTATTCCACATATCAAGACGGTTCGGTTTCTAACGCCAATGTCACTATTGGTTTGAATGATTCATCCGGTGTGACAGCAAAAACAATCACAATTAATCCCTACGGCCTGACTTCGTCTGATTAATTTATATTTCATTTTATTTTGTAATTTTACTTTTGAAAATATTGAATATTGTTAATATGAAAATAAACGCAAAACAAAAAAAGCAAGAACAAGGATTTTCCATTTTGGAAATTGTGGTGATGGTTGCCTTGGTTTCTGTTGCCTTTGTGGGGATTGTAAAAATTCTCAACAAGACGACACAGTTGCGCTATATTACGCGTCATGATTTAATGGCCGAAGCCTTGGCAAAAGAGGGGATTGAATTGGTGGAGCAGATCAGGAATGACAATATTGAAAACGCAGATCCTTTCGCAACCGATTTAATGTTACTGGGAGTAGGTGATGACGACACCAGGACAATTCGTTTGGATTATACTGGAGTTTCTTCAATTGCTGAAGTTTCGGGAGCTGATGATGCCGGTGCGGTATTAAAATACGATGCTACTGATTATTACCAGTATAGTACCGGGACAGATAGTATTTTTGGACGAGCAATCACCTTGACATATCAAGATGATGTCAATACTCCAACGGCATATATGGAAGTCAAGTCAGATGTGTATTGGGAATACAAAGGGGTGGGGCATACTCACACGATTGAGTCACGCGCTTATGACACAAATTAATGTCTATGAAAATATTAATCAATCAAAACTCTGACAGAGTAAAAAATATCAATAATAAGGGATTTACCTTGTTGGAATTAGTGATTGCAATGAGTCTCTTTGCCATTTTGATTTTGATTGTGACCAATGTGTTTACCAAGGCGATTGAAGTGCAGAAAAAAACAGTGGATGAACAAAATCTTCAAGGTGATATTCGTAATGCCATGGCAATTTTTGAAGATGAAGTTCAGCGAGTGACCAAACATGTTGATGCTTCCTGCAGTTGCTCTGAGGGGAAATTCTATTGTGTCAATGTTAATAACGACACGCTCTATGTGAAAAACAAAAGTGGTAGTTGCATTGTTTATTCTGATTCTGGTGGGAGACTAAAAGTGAATCGTGCCGGTATGCAAGAATATTTGACTAGTGAGGATATTACGATTGAAAATCTTGATTTTACTCCAAATACGAGAGGTGATAGTGTAAAAGTAAAAATTACTTTCAAGGGGTTTGCGGATTTTGATCAATATATTACATATCAAACGGTTTTAACTTCAACCTTTGATTAATTGATATTTAAAATGTTTTATTATTTTTTTCTACATATATGAATTTTTGCAAAAATAATCAAGGTAGTATCCTTATCCTTACCGTAGCAATTTTGGGCGGAGCTATTTTTGCCGCGCTTTTTGCCCTTGGTACGGCAATGAAATTTGCCAGCTCATCTGTTGACAATCTTGATGTCTATTCTGCTGTAAGCGCTTGTATGGAAAAAACAAATGGCTATGCATCAATGGCCTGTGATACGGTTGGAAGTTGTGTTGATGCCACTGGCGCTTGCGCCACTTGTGGCAGTGCCGGTACTCTTGATACGATTGGTGATTGTTATTGTGAACTGGAAGTGGCAACCGCAGGATTCCCTAAGGAAATATTGTCCCGCGCTTATTGCGTGCGTGGGAATAATTCAGTCTATGGCAGTAGCTATATCTATTATGTGACCGGAGGATATAATCCGGGCGGAGGACCGGGAATGTAGGGTATTTAAAAGATTTAATTATATCGTGCAAAGATATTAAGATGGGAATATGAGAAATAATCAAAATGGCTTTACATTATTAGAAGTGACAACCATGGTCGTGGTCGTGGCGTTTATCGTCACCGCCACTTTTGTGACATTCACAACCGTGCGCGAGAAAAATAGGAACACAATGCGCGTGGCAGATGTGACACAATTACAAAATGCTCTGGCCAGTTATTATCGTGACAATAATGCTTACCCCGCAGAAATCACTCCTGGTGAATCATTAATTGGGGGAGGTATTACGTATATCACGGAAGTGCCATTCAACCGAACTCCAACCAGTGATGGTCCTTGTCCAAATGAATCAACCTATCCCTATGTCCAGGATAATTCAGGATCTTCATATCATATTACTTTTTGTTTAGGAACAACAACCTCTGACTTAGATGCTGGCACGCATTATGTTACTCCGGTGGGAGTGTATTAAAAGAAATAAATTAATTTTGGAAAGTAAAACAATCTGAAAAAGAAAATATAAGCGAGGAAAATAAAGAAAAGTATAAACAAGAATAATAAAGAAATGAAATTATTAAAAAACAATTCAGGGTTTACTTTATTGGAATTTATCACCGCCTTGGTGATTATTGCGATTTTAGCTGGTTTGGCAACCGTGAGTTTTAATGTCTACCGTCAAAAAAATCGGGATGTCAAAAGAATCACGGATATTAAAGATATTCAAGGTTCATTGGAAATTTACTATCGCAATAATGAAATGTACCCGACCAATCTTGAATTTGGTAGCGCTTGGAGTGATGGAAGCATGACCTATATTGATGAGTTGCCAAACAATCCGACTCCGCGTGGTGATAATGGTTGCCCAAATACTGAATATGAATATACTCCTGACTATAATAATTCTTCATACCATTTAACTTTTTGTTTGGGGAGTCCGACTGCCGATATTACATCCGGAATAAAAGTTGCCATCCCAAGCGGAGAAATTATTCCAGGCACGTCGGTAGACTATAATACAAAATTATTGTTGCATATCAATAATGATGTATTGGATTCTTCCCCGAGCGCGAAAACAATGACTAATAATAGCATGACTTTTGCTGACAATATTTATAAATTCGGTGGATATAGTGGTGCTTTTGATGGCGCAACAAGTTACTTATCTGTTCCTGATAGTGCTGATTGGGATTTTGGGAATAATAATTTTTCTGTTGATTTTTGGATTAGATATACTGTTTTGCCAACCGCTGGGAATGCTGAACACTCTGTTGGGCAATGGACATTGGCTCCGCAATTATCATTTGTTTGCGGTTTATATAATGATACCGGAGTTTACAAGATGCGTTTTGTGTATTCTGTAGATGGAACCAACGCTGTCGCCACCAATGGGAGCCTTGATGCCGGAATAGTGGCTGATGCTTGGTACCATCTCGCTTATGTGCGGAGTGGAAATACATTAACTTTCTATGTAAACGGAGTTGCCAAAGGAACAGTGGATTTGACGGGGATCGCTATTTATAACTCAACAAGTCTTTTGACTGTCGGTGCAATCAACGGCGGATCTTTAGTTAACGGCTATATGGATGAAGTACGTATCTCCAAGGGCATTGCACGTTGGTCTTCCGCCTTTACACCACCGACTGCGGAATATTAACTAGTAATTGATGAATGTTGAATCGTGGATGATAAAAATAATAAAGTAGAATAATGGATTGGAAATAAGGGATAAAAAAATTTGGTTCCTTTGATTAAAATATGTTATAATATATTCTAGTTAAGAATGTTTGTGGATATATTATTTTATGTACAGAAAAATTGCCTTAATCTTTTTTGTTTTAGCATTTCTTGTCGTGATTGTCGGCGGTTATTATTTTTTTGTAAAGAAAAATAATAGTTTTAAATTGTTTGGAAAAGATTCTGCAACTTCCGAAGAATCACAAGAAAAAAATAGTCAGCAAATACAGACAGAACAGAGTGAAGTTGATTTGGAAAAACAACAAGCAGAGATGATTCTAGAATTGAAAAAGAAGATTAAAGAAAACATGATCGCCAAAGATGCGTTGATCAGAAGCACCGGGTCCGGTCGTCCCTATACGCAAGATGAAGTGGAATTCACTTTGAATCCACGCCAGAATATTATCAATGAAATGAAAACCAAGGGTGAGATCACTGACGAGCAAATTAAATTATTGCTTGAGACAAAGTGATTTTGAAAAACAGAAATAATCCAATGTTTAATAAAACATCATAAGTAAATAATTTAAATGATGATCATCAAAAACAAAACAATCAATAATGTCATTTTCAGCTTTGCAATCATCATTGTGATTGGTTCATTGTTTGTTTTTAACAATGTGTTTGCCGCCTACAATTGGAAGGCTCCGACTTTTCTTCCTCTCGAAGATAATGAACCACGTCCATTAAATGTTTCAATTAATAATCAGGGGAAAGAGGGTGGTCTTGTTGTTGGTACTAATCCCGATGCTTTAGGACTCACGGTTCAAAATGGTAATTTTACTGTTGGTTCGGGAAATATGCTTTTAAATATGTCGGGGCTTCCAGGGAAGGGTAATATAATTTTAAATATGCTAGGACTTCCACATTCTGATAACCGAATCTATTTTTATGGAGAACCAGGTGATGCTAATTTTCTTTCCTTGAAAGCTCCGGACATTGTGTTTGGAAAAAATAATTTAATCCTACCTAAAAAAACTGGTCAACCTGGTAATGCTTTAATGATTGAGAGTTTTAATGAGGCTGATGGTAACGCTGTTTTGAAATGGGGCGTACCAACTGAGGGGGTTCCTTCTGATGAAGATTGGATTTTTGACGGTACGGATATCTACACCACTTACTTTACACGTGTTGGAGAATCTACTGGCAGTCTCAATGTAGGGAAAGAAGAGGGCAGTATGTATGTTCAGAAGAATTTGGAAGTTGATGGAGATATTTGGGGACGCAATCCGAACAAGCCTGACCAGAAAGCGACTTTTAATAATGTTGATATCTATGGCAATGCAAAGATCACTGGTTTTACCACTCCGGGTATTATCTCTAATACTGATACTGGGGTTTTGCGCAGTGGTCTTGTTTCAAACGGATTGACTTTGGCTGATGGTGCTTTGAAGTGGGGTGGTAGTTTGACCGGTACCACTAATTTGAATTTTGGTGATAATGGTCTGATCTACAATTTGGGCAATACCAGTGCTTTCAGGATTAATTACAATAGTGACTATGTGATGGCAGTTATGAAAAATGGTGTAGGGGCATATAGTTCATTTTTTGGCGGTCCTGCTTACTTTGAAGAGCCTGTCTATGTCAGTAGCGGATTGTTTGACAGTTTGAATAGTCAGGGACAGGTCGGGTATGTTTTGAAGAGTACTGGAGCAGGCGTGCTTTGGTCGGCATTGGAGGATTCCTCCGGTGGTGATTCACTTTGGACATATGACTCGGCTAATAATGATATCTATTCCACTTACTTTGCCAGAATCGGCAATGGTGCAACCATTGACGACATCACCCGTGATCCAAGTAATTTCTATGTGGAACAAGATTTGGAAGTTGATGGTGATTCATTTTTGAAAAATATTTTCAGTGATGGTCTGAGCATTTCCGGATTTACAACCGGTTCGGTGATCTTCCAGGGAGCGAATGGTTTGGCTCAGGATAATGATAATTTTTTCTGGAATAATACTAACAAGAGATTGGGCATCGGCACAACTGAACCAGTTGCTAATTTCCATATTGATAATTCTACGATAACTAACAATGCTGAAATTGCAATTCAGAGTAATACGGGAACCAATAATCATTGGGGAATCTACAATGATCGTGATACTGATGAATTGCGTTTTTGGAAAGGTGATAATCGGTTTGTCTTTACTCCGGAAGGAGATTTGAGTGTTGGCAGGGATTTGAGTGTGACTGGTAAATACTATGACTCCAATAATTATGCCGGCATTACCGGATATATTTTGAGTAGTACTGAAGCAGGGACACAATGGTCGGCCATTACTGATTTGCTTGAGCCTGACAGTGATTGGCAATATGGCACAGCCAATGATATCTATTCCACTTACTTTGCCAGGATTGGCAATGGCGGAACTATTGATAACCTTACAAGTACCGAAGGCAATCTCTATGTTTGGAAAGATTTGGAAGTTGACGGAGATTTGTTTACTAAACTGAGCGCTGGGTCAGTACCATTCATCAACACAAATGGGAAGCTTGATCAGAATAATGAAAAACTATTCTGGGACAGTACTAATAATCGTTTAGGAGTTGGAACAAATGCACCGGAATATGATTTTGATTTAAGATCTGTGAGCGGTAATGCTTATTTGAATCTTGACAGTCCAACCGACGCTACTGCCGGGATAAAATTTGGAAAGGGCGGAGTAAATAATTTTAATATATATACCGGATCCGGAGCTTCGGCTGACAATTTCTATTTAAGCGGTTCTACTAATAATGTGATCATGGCAGCTACAGCCGATGGCAGTAGCTTGATGTTCAATGCTCCGGCAACTTTTACCAATACCGCCAGATTCAATACTGATGCCAGTTTCTTTGGGAAAATTTTTGACAACCAAGGAGAGTCTGGTTCTGATGGATATCTTTTGCAAAGTACCGGAACCGGTGTTGCGTGGATGGATCCTTCCAGTTTGGCTGCGGAAACATATTGGCAATATGAAAATGATAATATTTACAGCACCTACTTTACCAGAATTGGTAATGGCGACACGATTGACAGGATTACACAGGATCCGGGTAATTTCTATGTGGAAAAAGATTTGGAAGTTGACGGTACTTCATATTTGAAAAATGTTTTCAGTGATAGTTTAAGCATTTCCGGTTTCACAACTGGTTCGGTGATCTTCCAGGGAGCAAATGGTTTAGCTCAGGATAATAGTAAGTTCTTCTGGGATAATACCAACAAGCGATTAGGAATTGGCACTGCGACTCCGACCAACAATTTTCATGTGGTTGGTAATGGTCGAATAACTAGTGATTTATATTTCGGTACTGGATCTGGAAAAATTTCTTCTCCGAGTACTAATAATATTGATATTAATTCTCCAGGAGGAAATGTTGCCTTGATTGGCGCAATAATTCAACTTAGAGCCAATACTATTTACGGCTATGGAGGAACTGGTCATAATGTTTTGGAAATGAGTATGATTGGAGCAGACATTGTTCCAGTTATTCCTGGTAGTGGGCAAACTCCATCTGATCTGACAATCGGCAACAGGGCTGTGAGTAAAAAAATCAAGTTTCAGGGAAGTAATAATGGTGTTTTGTCCAGGATGATGACCATGGATCCAACTGTGGGAATTGGTATTGGTACGGATAGTCCGGGATATGGTTTGGATCTGTTTGATAATAACAGCACCGCAATCATGAATATCAATAATGCTGGAGCCTTGCTCTATACTGGTACCCGTTTGGCCAGGAATAGTACGGAAAAATGGTTTGTCGGCATGGACAATACAAATGACAACTTGTTGTTTAGGCGTGATGGAACATATAATGACCTATATCTTGACTCTGCCGGTGATTTGTTTGCTGATAATAATCTCCATGTGTCTGGCGCATATCATGATTCCAGTGATTCATCTGGCACTGATGGCTATCTTTTAGGAAGCACTGGTTCTGGAACGACTTGGATAGATCCGAATACGTTAAAAGCGGAAACTTTTTGGACATATGATTCTACTAATAATGATATCTATTCCACCTACTTTACCCGTGTCGGTAGTGGTGGGACTGTTGATGATATTGCAACGCGCGATGAAGGTAGTCTCTATGTTTGGAAGGACTTGGAAGTTGACGGTAATTCATATTTGAAAGATGTTTTCAGTGACAGCCTGAGCATTTCCGGTTTCACAACTGGTTCGGTGATCTTCCAGGGAGCGAATGGTTTGGCTCAGGATAATGACAATTTCTTCTGGAATAATACCAGTAAGCGATTAGGAATTGGTACAGCTGACCCAGTCGCTAATTTTCACATCAATCAAACTGCTACGGGTACTGACAATGCCGAGTTGGCAATTCAGAGCAACGCGGGAACAAATGCTCATTGGGGAATCTATAATGATCGCGATACTGATGAATTGCGTTTCTGGAAAAATAGTGGAGACAAGTTTGTATTTACCCCAGATGGAGATTTGAGTGTCGGCAGGGATTTGAGTGTGACTGGTAAATACTATGACTCCAATAATTCTGCCGGGATTAGTAACTATGTTTTGAGCAGTACTGAATCTGGAACACAATGGGCTGATGTTAATGATTTGGTTGAGCCGGACAGTGATTGGAAATATGGACTTGTTGATGAATATGATATCTATTCCACCTATTTTGTTCGTGTCGGTGACTATGGTACGCCAACTGGTATTACCGCTCCAGCTCCTGGTGATATGTTTGTGAGCAGAAATTTGGAAGTTGATGGAGATTTATTCACCAACCTAGCCACTGGTTCAGTGCCGTTCATCAATGCTAATGGAAAGCTTGATCAGAACAATGAACAATTGTTCTGGGATAATACTAACAAGAGATTGGGAATCGGGACAAATACACCAACCACCTTGCTTGATGTAGATGGAGCAAGGGAGGCCGGGAGAATTGATAAAAATAATACCTCTGGAACAGCAATAGCATTTAATAATTCTGGTAATTTAACTTCTTTTGTGAACATTGGTGATATGATTACGATTAAATACCTTGTTGGCGGTAGTCCAATATATGTAAAACGTAAAATTACCAGTGTTGGTTCAGCTTCGGTGACTGTTGATAGAACTCTTCCAAATGTCACCGCATGGGCTATTGCGGACGAAGATGGAAATTATAGTATTGGGAAAACTGTAACTTTGAGAGATAATACTTTGAATTTTGATAGCGACAGAATTAATGTCTATTCAAAAAATGGTAGTACTATTCAACCTTTTCTCCATAATTTTGGAAATATTGATAATCTTTCACGTTTACCATCAAATACTTTCTTGGGGTTTTCTGCTGGAAATACTACAATGATTGACAATGGTTGGGCAGTCGGTGAGCCGATTGGTGGTAGTAATTCCGGAGTTGGTTTGAAGTCTTTAAATGCTTTGACCACTGGCTATCGTAACTCCGGATTTGGAAGCTATACTTTGGCAAAAAATACTACCGGTACTGAGAATATCGCAGTTGGAAGCTATGCTTTGTCCAATAATACCATTGGCAAATGGAATTCCGCATTTGGTAGCCAGGCAATGGAAAATCTCAATTCTAATAATGCTACTAATAACGGGCATAGTAATGTTGCTTTTGGTTATAGAACTTTAAATTATAGTACCCTTGGCAAGGGCAATACAGCAATCGGCACACAGTCTTTGGAAAAGAATATCATTGGTAATGGAAATACTGCGGTTGGTTGGGCTGCCGGATGGAGTAATACCGGAAATGACAATATTTTTCTTGGGAATGGTGCCGGGTATAGTGAATCTGGAAATTCAAAACTTTGGATTAATAATTACAGCCAAAGCAATAATACCGATGCCTTTATATACGGAGAAATGTACAGAGATGCTGAACAAAACAATCCTTTCTTGAGAGTGAATGCCAATCTAGAAATTATGCGCTATAATAGCAATGCCGTAGCCAGTGGGTTTAATGCGGAATTGAAACTCGGAAGCACAACTGGTACAAATAGTCATTGGGGTATCTATCATCAGGGCGTTGATAATGACTTTAACGAAAATAGTTTGATGCTTTGGAAGCAAATATCCGATGGTACTGATTTTAAAGCAAACCGTTTTGCTTTCAGTGAGTCAGGAAACCTGTCTTTGTTTGGTAATCCACATAATCCCGGAAGCAACAGTGCTAGCAATGCCACTGGCCAACTGAGGTTCTTTGAAACTGATGACAGTGGCGGAAATACTAATTTTGTCGGATTCAAAGCTCAAAAAACATTGGCTAGTAATTCTACTTGGACATTGCCGAATAATCTGGGCAATAATGGCCAGGTGATGGTCAATGACGGATCTGGAAATCTTTCTTGGGAGAATAAGGCGGATGATGATTGGGATTGGAGTCGTCAGTATAATTCTTTATACAGCACGGTTACAGAGGCGGGATGTGAGAGCGCTGGTAGTTGTGTAAAAAATGGCAATGTTGGTATTGGAATCGACCAGGCAAGAAAGAAATTGGATGTCAATGGAAGTTTTGTTGCTAAGGAATATTATGCTGACACACTTGGCACAATGCACCAAGGAATAGCTGGACATATGTGCTATGCTCCGAGCGAAGGGGGTGCATGGGTTAATTTTTTCTTTGAAGATGGATTGCTTGTTTGTGGACCTGTGATCGGAGATTGTAGTATGACTCTTCAGCAGTGTTTTAATGGTGGTATATAAAATGTAAATAATTAAAATAATAAACAATAAAAAGTATGAACAAATCAATTGTAACGACAATTATTTTGGTGCTGATTGGCATCTTGGTCGGATTCTTTATCTTGGTCAGTTATCAATTTCATAGTAATTTGAGTAAGACTGAGGCTTTGGTTTTACAAAATGCGGATCGTTTGTCCGGAATTGAAGCATTCTTGACTGAGAATTTTATTAACAAAAAATAAGCTTGACCATTATGAAAACTGAAAGTATTAACAAAGAAGTTATTTATATTGGAACAATTTTGATTTTATTAGCAGCTCTGATTATTCAGTATGTCTTGTTAAGCGCTTATTTTAATAATCGCCTGGTTCAAATTCAGACTGTGGGTTCCAATAATTATGATCGTTTACAACAAGTGGGCAGTTTTGTGAATGAATTGGCTGGCAAACTTCCTCAAACACAAACCGAACAAGTCACTCCGGAAGATGGAGCAACACCAACTGATGAGGATTCAGCGGCCACACAGAGCGAAGAATAATTTATTGACGCTATGATCAAGAAACCTAACAAGATTATTATCTTGCTTGTAAGCCTATTAATTGTTATAGGCTTTTTAGGTTTTGGATTGTGGCGCGGTGATACAACCCAGCAGGCATATGCAGGAGATCGTAGAGAGCCACAATTGTTTGGTTGGGCTTGGACGGAAACGATTGGTTGGATTAGTATGAATTGTTTTGATGTCGAGGGCGATTATTGCGCCGATGATCATGACTATGGTGTTTCTGTGAATCAGAGCACAGGCAAACTGCAGGGGTATGCTTGGAGTGAAAATGTTGGTTGGATTAGTTTTAATCCGGCCGAAGATCTTAATTATCCATACAAAAACACTCCGGAGGATCCGACAATAAAATGTGTTGATGTTAGCGGGAACGGCATTGATTGTGCTGATGGCAGTTGTACGGCTTGCTATAATTTTACTAATCATCATCTCTACGGTTGGGCACATGTAGTGTCTTTGGGAGATGATGGTTGGATTAGGCTTGATAATCCGGTGGTAGATAGTCAAGAGTGGGGCGTTAAGGAAGATAATAGTAGTGATGAAGATAACGGTGATTTTTACGGCTGGGCTTGGAATGGAAATGACACGCCAAAGACTGGAATCGGCTGGATGTCTTGGAATGGATTGAATGACGGAGGAGATTACAGAGTTGACGGCAACCCTAGGAAATTAATTATTACGAGCGTTGAACGAACCAAGGGAGAGGAGAGTCATAGTCTTACTGTCAAATGGAATGGAGATGTTTATGGAGAGACTAAATTCTATGTTTATCGTAAAAAAGACGGAGAAGCTACTTTTGAAAAAGTTTTTTACAAAGATGGTAGTGAGATTTTTTTAGCACAAGATAAGTTTGACTTTGCCGATGGTTCGCGTTTCTTCCCAAAATCTCCTCCAGAAAAGATCCCATTAGATCTTGATGAAGGCTATAGTTATCAAATCAAAGCTTGTAATATGTTTGGTTGTACTTCCGCTGAGTCAGCCAGTAAGAAAACTAGCCCGATTATGGCTATTCCAGAGATTAAAATAAACACTACTTGTGATCAAGCTTCTGCTAGTTTTGTGCTGGAGTGGGTAGATACTTTGTCTCTTGTCCCGATCAGTTATTATGAAGGCCAATATTGTGTGGCCAAGGCCGGACAGACTGCTGATGATTGTAAGGAATGGATTCATGCTTTTGTTGACAAGATTTTGAACCCTGAGGACATTAAACCTTTTCAGTCACGACGAAATTACACGGATGTCATGAATTCTGAAAGATATAGATTGGATAAGTTTAATAATCATTTTTACCGAATTAGGGCAGTAAGCAAGAAGAATGGAGATTATCCGACCGATGATGAATGTGAAGATGAAAATGGATGTGATGATATCGGCAGTTGGGCCTATACGATCCGTCCTGTTCGTCCTTGCGTTCCTCCGACTCAGCCAAAATATCAGGAAGTGCGTCCAAAATAGTTTTGTGAATGGATTTTATTCTTTGTAAATTTTTTAAATGTTGTTGAATATTATCAAAAACAGGCAAGGCATCACTTTAATTGAAGTGCTAGTGACTATTTCAATTATTGTGACCGTCTTGAGTCTGTATACCATTAATTACCAAGCTGCGAGCAAGCGTTCACAGGTGATTTTGTCTGCGCAAAAAGTTGTCAGTGATTTACGTTTGGCTCAAAGCTATGCCGCTTCAGCCAAACGTTTCAATGAGAATGTGGAGAGTAATATTTGGGGTGTTTATTTTGATACAGACAATCCTAGTCAATATATTTTATTTAATGATTTAAATAATGACAGAACCTATAATGATGGAGAACAATTTCGTTTATTGACTTTGCAAAAAAATATCAAGGTTTATGGTTTTCAATATAAGGACAAAAATGATGGTAGCTATTATCCATTCTCCGAAAATAATAATAATTTGGCAATCACCTTTATCCCACCTGATCCGGAAGTGCGCTTTTTTACTGATGATGATCTAAATGATCCGGCAGTTGCTGTGATTTTACTTGATGAAACAAATAATACTTTCAAAACAGTGAGTGTTAACTTTTTTGGTTTAATTGACGTGATTGAATAATATGGAGAAAAAAACAAAAAAACAGAATAATTTGGGATTCTCCTTGGTAGAAATTATTGTGGTTACCTCAATTGTCACCTTAGCATTCATGGGCGTAATGTCCTTGGTGCGTCGAACAATCAGTCTACGTTCAATTAATCATGACAGTCTAGTTGCTACGCAGTTGGCAGCCGAGGGGATTGAATTGGTAAAGAATGTGCGTAATGAAAATTGGCTAGCCCAAAGGGATGATATGAACTTCTTTTACTTGAATGTTGGTACTCCTCAACCGACCACTGATTGTAAGTGGGGTAATGGCGAAACAGAATATTGCTATTATTTTTTAATTGATTACAATGCACGTCCGGGATATGATGCTGATCTTAACGAGTTGGGACGGGGTAAGATTGATATTTTTAATTCAGAAGGAGATGCGTATTTGAATTTTGATATGCTCAAAGAACCTGAAACTCAGTTGAATTTGGTGACAGATATTAATGAACGTGTTTTCTATAGCTATCAAAAAGTAGATGAGGAGAAGAATCCTGAGATTGTCTCCAGTGTTCCAACAATTTTTCATCGTATCATGAGAACGACACTCTATCCTGACTATGGAGGAGAAGGGGTGGGAATGCTGAAAGTGCAGGCGATTGTCTATTGGCAGAATCGCGGAAAAGATAATTACTATAATTTAACCACAGAGCTTTACGACTATGATTGGTATTATTAAAAAAATAACAGCGAAACAAGTCGGTTTCACTTTGATTGAGACATTGATTGCCGTGAGCATGTTCAGTGTGGTGATTGTAATTGCTTTGGATTCATTTGTGAAAATTATTAAACTGAATCGACAAAGCGTTCAGGCTCAAGAACTTCAAGACAATATGCGTTTTCTGTATGAATTAATGTCCAAGGAAATTAAAATGGCAATCAAAGATGATGGTTCTTGTAGGGACTTTTTTAGGGCTCATATTGACAAGTATGCTAATGATCTTGAGCTCAGTGAAAATTTGTCAATGACTCCTGCTAGTAAAGTCTACAGCACGGTGATTGACAATAATGGAAATAATGTTCTGTTTTTCAAAAACTACCGTAGTCAATGCGTGATTTACTATTTGGAAAATGACCGACTAAAGATCAGTCGTCAGAATAATTCTGCCTCTGGATTTGGTTTAAAAGAGGGCGATGAATTCGTGTTGCCGGCAGAAATTAATGTTTTGAAACTGTCAGTTGATGTGGCTGGAAATTTTGAATTGATCAGGCATGTTCCATATTCTGTGGCAGTCTATATGCATTTGAGAAATATTAATTGGGATCCTTCGGATTTTGATATTCAAACCGTTGTTTCTGCTAGATATCTGGAATAATAACAATAATTATTTGTAGTATATGAAAAACATTTCAAACAATCAGGGGTCGGCAATTACTACTACAGTCTTTTTGCTATTCGGAATTGTGGCGATTGCCATGATTGGCATTGAAATTGTCACTTCTGGTCTGGAAGCCTACCGGGCGCAAGGTTCTTCATCTCGCGCCTACTATGCTGCGGAAACCGGCATTGAACGAGCTTTGACGATTTTTAAAGTCAGTCCGGAAAAACTATATGATGATAGTAACTGCCCGGGAGGAAGTTATCTTTATTTTAAAAAAATTGATCTCAGCATGTCTTCTTGTGTTGCTGTTTTAGATGAAGGTTCAACATATCATGTCGGAGATGATATTGAGAATGCGGAATACTGGGTGAAGATTGATTTTGAAGATCCTCTATATGACGTAAGCGGAAAAGAACGACAGGTTATTTTGACTGCGGTTGGGCATTATTTGAATACCAATCGCAGTATTGAAACCAGGTTTTGTATTCCAATTTGTGAGGATGGAGATGATTTTGATGGCTGTGGAGGATCTTGTTTAATAGAAGAGGCTGGATTATAATCAATCAAGGAGGGTTGAAAAGTATGAATCAGACGGAAGCAAAAAAAAGAATAATCTTATTACGTGAGGAAATCAATCGTCATAATTACCTCTATCATGTTCTGGATCAGCCGGAAATCAGTGATGGCGCCTTGGACAGTTTGAAGAATGAATTGGTCAAACTGGAGCAGGAGTATCCGGAATTAATTACCAAGGACTCACCAACCCAACGGGTTGGTGGGCAGGTTTTAGATCGATTTCAAAAGGTAGAACATAGCAGTCCGATGATGAGTATGTTTGATGCTTTTTCTGACCAGGATATTCAGGATTGGGAGAATAGACTGTTGAAAATATTAAACAATAACAAGAGCTTGGCATATTATGCGGAATTAAAAATGGACGGTTTGGCAATGAGTATAATTTACCAGGCCGGAATATTCAAACAAGGAGCAACGCGGGGAGACGGAATGGTTGGAGAAGATGTGACTAATAATTTGAAAACAATTGAATCCATTCCTTTGAAATTAAGGATACCAAAAGAAAGTGAATTAAGAGGTTTGGGGATTAAGCCGACGAGCATTGAAAAGATTTTGAAGGCAGTCAATTCAGGAAAATTGGAAGTGCGTGGTGAAGCTGTCATGACTCACAAAATCTTGGAACAATTAAATAAACAATATCAAAAGGATGGAAAAAAGATCTTGGCCAATCCACGTAATGCGGCAGCGGGGTCAATTCGTCAATTGGATCCAAGGATTACCGCGGAGCGAAAACTTGAATTCTACGTCTACAGTCTGGCCACTGATTTTGGATTAGAAGAACATGAACAAGAACATGAAGTTGCCAAGCTTTTGGGATTCAAGATTCTACCACAGAATAAGCTATGTAAAAATCTTCAAGAAGCCATTGATTTTCATGATTATTGGGAAAAACACAAGATTAAGCTGGGCATGGATTGTGATGGTGTTGTTTTTGCTGTAAATGATTTGTCTTTGTGGAAAAAATTAGGATTTGTCGGTAAGGGCCCCCGCTATATGATGGCCTACAAATTTGCGTCAGAACAAGCGACAACAAAATTACTTGATATTCTTTGGCAAGTTGGTCGCACCGGAGTTTTGACTCCGACCGCAGTCTTGGATCCGGTTCGGATTTGCGGAGTGACTGTGAGTCGTTGTACGCTCCATAATTTAGATGAAATCAGGAGATTGGATTTGAAAATGGGTGATACAATTATTTTGGAAAGAGCAGGCGATGTAATTCCAAAGGTGGTTGGTGTGATGAATAAATTACGGACAGGAGAAGAAAAGAGGATTATCCCGCCAAAGCAATGCCCGATTTGTCATGGTAATGTTTTCCAAAAAGAGGGAGAGGTTGCTTTGCGCTGTGAGAATAAAAAATGCTATGCGGTTAATCTGCAAAAGCTGAGTCATTGGGCGTCTAAAGGTGCGATTGATATTCCTGGGCTTGGTCCTAAAATTATTGAGCAACTAGTCAAGACTGGTTTAGTACGTGATGTTAATGATTTCTATAGTCTGAAGAAGGGCGATCTCTTACAATTGGAAGGATTTGCTGAAAAAGCGGCTGACAATTTACTACAGGCGATTGAGCAGAAGAAAACAATCAAACTATCAAGACTTATCTTTGCTCTGGGGATCCATCATGTCGGTGAGGAAACAGCGGTATTGTTGGCCAAACATTTTCCGATAAAGAGCGGTAAGGTTGGAGATTTTTCAAAGGTTTTTCAGAATATTCGTTTGGAAAAATTGGAAGAATTGCCGGATATCGGGGGGATTGTGGCTAAAAGTATCCATGATTGGTTTCACGATGAAATAAATCTTAATTTGCTTAAAAAACTAGATTCTGTTAAAATTAACATTGAAATAGACAAGATAACCAGTCAGAAATTATTAAGGAAAACATTTGTTTTGACCGGTACTTTGCCAAATCTCTCTCGAGATGAGGCAAAAGAATTGATTCGTAGCCAGGGGGGAGAGGTGAGCGGGAGCGTCAGTAAGGAAACAGACTATGTCTTGCTGGGTGACAATCCGGGGAGTAAATATGACAAGGCGAATAAGTTGGGCGTAAAGACTATTAATGAACAAGAGTTTTTGAAGATGGTGGAATAATAGATAAAGGAAGAAATAAGGAAAATAAGGGATAAAAAAAGTAAAAAAGTAAGAAACAAAAAAAGACAGAATAATATGATTGAGAAAGAGGATATAAAACATGTCGCTGATTTGGCTAAATTGGAAGTGAGTGATGAAGATGCAACAAAATACAGTGAAGAACTTTCCAAAGTCATCGACTATGTTGAGCAATTAAAAGAAGTGAACACTGACGATGTTGAACCAACAGCGCAGATTACCGGGATGGTAAATCAGACCAGAGCCGACAAAGTGGCTGACTGGGACGAGGAAGAAAGAAAAAATAGTTTGCAAAATAATCTTGATCAAGAAACAAATCAGATTAAAGTGCCAAGGGTTTTGAATAATTAGGATATAAATTATTTAAATTCATATATAGATATATTATAAACATATGGAAAAGAAAATTTTGGTAGTTGATAACGACATAAACATCAACGGCTTAATCAAGAGCGTTCTGGAAACCAAGAAAGGTTATACGGTTGATTTTGTCTTAGGAGGTAAAGAGGGTTTGAAAAAAATGAAGACTGATCATTATGATTTAGTCTTGCTTGATTTAACTATGCCTGAGGTGAGTGGAATTGATGTTTGTAAGTTTATGAGTCATGATGAGGATTTGGTTAAGATCCCAGTGATCATCGTCTCCGCCATGCCAATCAATTCCAAAGAGTTCCAAAAAGAAAATGATGATTTTCAAAGCTTGCCAGTTGTTAAGGGATTAATTGAAAAACCGTTTGAAGTCGCAGATCTCTTGAAGGAGGTGGAGAAAGTTTTGGCCTAGAAAATAATATAGGTATTGATATCCAGAGTATAAAAGCGCCTATATTGGGCGTTTTTATATTTTAAAATTTATGTCAGTATTGACAAAATAATATAAATAAGCAATAATATAGTATTCTTTGAAAATTAAATATTTCTGTATAAATAAAAGAGAGGTTTGAGATGAAAAGCGACGAAATCAATATCCATTTGGTTGGAATAGCAACCAGTCTTGGATCTGACTGCATTACTGCAGATGATTTAGCAAAAAGATTTCCTGATAGATTTCAATCAGGATCTGAGGTTACGACAAAAGTCGGAGTTACTAAGTTGTATAAATTTTCTGATGACGAAGATTTAGTTGACGTGTCTGTTGAGACCGCTATGCGATTATTGGATGGCTTGGGAATAAAGTTGAATGACATTAATGGAGTATTTGGAATTTCTAATCCAACGAGTGAAACACTTTTACCAACGTTTACTACGATGGTAACTGCCAAGATGGGGTTAACAAATGTTATATCAGATCATGTTGGGATTGGCTGTGCCGGCGGAATACAGGCGTTGAGAGCTGCCTACAACCAGTTGGTAGTAGATAGTTTGTTTAATAAATATTCTTACTATCTGGTTATTATTGGTGATCAAACCATTAGGATGATGGATCCGGAAGATTATAAGACGGCTTTATTATTTAGCGAAAGTGTTGTGGCTCTAATTTTAACCAATACTCCTCAGCAAGGATATAAGATTGAAAGAATCGGAACAAAAACACTTGGAGGTAGTGAGGTTGATGTATTGCGACTTAATAATCCATACGGGTCGAGACAGAAAATAGAAAAAATCATGATGGAAGGGAATGGAGTCTATAAATTTGGAGTTAAAATTTTACCACACATACTTGGTTTGATTGATTTAATAGAAATACCGGGAAAAACATACTTCATACCTCATCAAGCAAATTTAAGAATGCTTGACGCAATGATTCAAAAAGCAGGATTGAGCTATGATCAAGTATATACCAATGGAATTAAAACTATCGGCAATACTTCTCAATCGGCAGTATTTTTCGGGCTTGCAGATGCTCTTCAGAACGATCTTTTTGATAAAAATTATGATGTTATCCTTGGAGCATTCGGTGCGGAATTACAGATCGGCGGTGTTTTACTTAAACCTGATTTTGATAAATTTAATTTGTTTTAAGTGTTAATTTTATCTAAAATCGCCCTGTTATTCAGAAATTGTCAGCCATTTACAAAAAATGAGCAGTATTTAAAAGCCTCCTTGACCATGTCGAGGGGGCTTTAAAATTATCTATAAATATCAATAAATGCATGTTTTAAAAGGTGTTTTGAGGCTAACTTGACAAAAAAGTAAAATTAATCTATTATGAAAACATTGTTTAAACTTGCCTTATTCCGCACAGCTTGCTGTGCGGTTACGAAATTGGTAATATGAGGGTATGCGAGAGGTCAAAAAAACAGAACATTGTGCCTACCAAATACATTATCATTTTGTAGCACCAGTTAAAT
>Ga0210057_1002021_pt1 | contig 29778 bp, 29 predicted proteins | sample CryGeyCG2114_010_2_FD_183968 | JGI IMG/M metagenome (GOLD analysis project Ga0210057, IMG submission 183968) | Groundwater microbial communities from aquifer - Crystal Geyser CG10_big_fil_rev_8/21/14_0.10 (SPAdes) (version 2) | ecosystem: Environmental > Aquatic > Deep subsurface > Groundwater ...
CGTGTTTTTCTGGGGCGCACCGTGGAATTGTGGCAAAACAACCGCGACATCTTGCGCCTATTAGACAAGGATGGAAAAACAGTGGATGTGTGGAGCTACTAACACAACTTTATTCTCCGTGAAAATGTAAATCATCTTCACTGACCTCAATACCGACCATGCGGCATACGCTATCGAATACCGGACTTACGATAGTGCTTGTAATGCTAGTGCCATCCCACGGCCGTCCGCGGCAAACGCGTTTCATCACACTTTCTTTTTCAACTGGTACAGCGAACGTATCGCCCGCAGGTCCGAAAAATCCCGAAACACCACTAGTGCCGTCCGGTTCGTGCAGCTGTACTTCAATGGATACAATGTCATCCGAGAGATAGTCAATGTTTTTAATTTCAATATTATTTCTTTGTTCAAAAACTGTCGCCACATCAATAAGCTCCGGTAGTGGCACTTCAATACTTCGCACTGTTGTTGTTGTACTGCCCTGTTCCTTATTTTCTCCTGCGATTTCCTCAAGTAACGCGACTACATCTTCAACTTCTTTTGCTTTTTCGGATGTCGTTGCTATCTCCACAGCGCCAAAGACTGATGTGAGAGTATCGCTTGCTCCTTGATCTATTTTAACTGTCTGCGCAGTTGATGTGGGTTGATTGCTTGAAATGTTTTGGTTTGTTGAATTGTTTTTGTCGCTTGCAATACTCTTGCTCACACTCTGCGGCTTTGTCTGAGACCCACCGGCAGACTGAGCACCACTTCCCGACGTCTTTGCGCCGGCTCCACCTCCGGTTGGATTACCGCTTGGATTACCGCCGGCTCCGCTAGCTGGAATCGGCACACCTCCCTGGCATTGTTGATAGTACGCGCCGCAATCCTGTCCATTGCTACTCAAACACCTTTGCGACAATTGTTCACACTGGGATTTTTTCTGCCTCTCGCGTAGAAAACCTCCTAATGGATTCGGTGGACGCTGTGCTTGTGGTGGCGGCTCTTTTTTCGATGACGGTTCATCATTTTTAAATTCGGAAGCTACAGCACAGGAGCCTCTAAAATCCATATGCGCTCTGTCCCGTTTACCTTTGTAAAAAAACCATGGGAAGTGCACTCCGAATTTAGGATTCGCTTGTGCAAAGCTTCGCAGTGTCTCATATGAGCCTCCAGGACCTGGATGGATATCCAATGCAATTCCTTTAATGTGCCTGGAGTTTGTAGCTCCTCCAGAACACTTATTTGCACTGCTATATTTAGGGTTTGGTGAGCTCCCCGGCGCTCCGTCTCGAAACGCCGAGCGTAAAATTACCGAGCCTTTCCCGTATCTTCCCTCGTACGCACGTAAAAAGTCCGCGGCACACACTGCGAACGTGTTACTGAGTCTTTCTATATTTTTTCTATCCTCCGGTGGCGCGCACGTACCAGGCAGGTTTTTGGCAATTGAGTGTAGATAATCTTTTGCCTCAGCAACACGTTTGTTTATTCCGAGTGCTTTGTCTGTATCACTTATTGGAGTATCTTCATTGCAAGGAATGTCTCCGGCGACTCTACGCAATATATCGCATTCCTCCGGAGTTGCGGCTTCTGTAAAATTCGCGCCTGCAAAAACGAGTGAATAAAAAGTAACCGCGAAAAACATCGTATATATAGCCTTCATCACTTCATTGTACTCCACTCATTTGACCCCGAAGAGGATAATCCCCGCAGTGACCGCAACATTGAGCGATTCTTTTTTGCCATGCATTGGTATTTCTATAACTGCATCGCACATAGCAAGCGTTTGTTTTGAAAGCCCCCTCACTTCGTTTCCAAAGATAAATGCAGTGTTTCTTTTTGTTTTGTGTTTTTTAAAATCTTTTGATTTTTCTATTTGTTCAACCGCAATTACGGAAAACTTCTCTTTCTTTAACTCTCGGACCACATCACTTATGCGTTTTTTATATTCCCATTGAATAAATCCCTCAGCGCCGAGTGCCGTTTTCTTGATACCTTTTTGTACGCGCCCATATTTATCAAAAGGCGCTGGCGTATAGCCTGTTAGATATATTTTTTTCACTCCTGCGGCATCGGCAGTGCGAAAGACAGAGCCAACATTGTGTGCACTCCTTATATTGTGGAGAATTACGACCACTTCCATTTCAAGACCATATCACAAAACAAAACGGCTCTGCTAGATAGTTTTAGAGGTTAGAAAAAAGTTGCAACCGAATGGTTGTTTAGAGGATCGACGTGTTTGATGTAACAAAATACACGAACCCTGCGATTAATCGCAAGGTTCGGTGGTTAATATACCCATCGATAAAGGAATGCTACAATATGCGCATGTTAAACGTATTCCCGGAACTCTTGTTTCTTGCACCTATTGCCGCGCTTTTGATACGCGCTGCAACAGCATCTTTTTTTATACTCGCAGGTATAACACACTGGAAATATTCCGATAACACGTCCGACAACACGGTGGGGAAAATATTTGCAGCAATGGAAACCGCTGTGGCAATTGCGCTTGCCGTCGGTTTTTACACACAGATAGCCGCGCTTATTGCAGCATGTGTCATCGTTGCGTGGTTTTTTATGAAAGATATGCGTCCGCTTCCGATGAGCACTATGCTTTTACTTTTAGTCACGAGTTTTTCGCTTATCCTAACTGGCTCAGGCCCGATTTCCTTTGACTTGCCACTGTAGATTATCGATAGGAATCGATAGCCATTTTCAGAATCTCTCGTTTTTCGAGAGATTTTTTCCAGACGCTGTTTGAACGATTACCATTTACCCGCACCCCTTTTGAAAAGTTTATTTCTTTATGAAATTTTTTTAGATTTTCCTTACCTATTATTACCACTTCGTTAGGTTTTTTGACATGTGACTCAATTCCAAAATTCGCTAATAACTCCTGGACTAGATGTAGTATCGTTGTATTTTTTTGATATCCACGAACACGACGTGTGCTGTCTTTTGGTCGAAAATCCATACATCCTTCGTCATCAAAAAAAGCTCTTAAGAACTCGAGCTTAAAACCAATAGGAAAGTTTCTGATTTCTGCGAGTAACTCTTTCGATTTTTTCTTGAAATATGCCGCCAATGCAACATTGTGGTAACTTAAATTGGAAACTCCTGTTTGTGGGTTATTTCTCCGCGAAGGATCAAAGTTATATACTTTTCTCATCAACTTTTCTACCCTCTTTACTAGGAGAATACTCCTATTACTATAACCACAAACCGTATACCTGATTTCGCCATCAAAAAGTAAATGGGCTACAAGTAACACCATTTCGTTGCTCCAAGAATTAAATTCCCTAAACTTCCTCTTGCTTTTTCCTTTTCTAGATTTTGACACTTCTAATGCGCGCTTAATACTTGCCTCCCTAATAGCATTACGCTTTGTAGGACTTAGAGAAATATTTTGTATATGAAAATAGACAGATGTTTTTGGTCTTCCGGTTATTTTTACGATTTCGGGCAATGTATAATCTTTCTTTCTCAATTCAACACATCGCCGTTTAAAATCATTCATGTCCGCCCGGAGGGTCACGATCCCCCGACCATCTCCTTAAAAGGGAGCTGCTCTACCAACTGAGCTACGGGCGGCTACCTTTATATCCTACCACACAAAGGTTCTATAAACTATTCTTACTCAAAATATAAACTACATGAAAGTATATACATCAAATTCGTTATGTCATGCACATAAAGATGTGACATCCCAGGCATAAAACGCGACCATAACAAAAACACTTAACATAATCGGGTGCTTCGCGCGAAAATTATATTTAGTGAGCTGACGCTGAACCCTGGCGGGCGGACAAAAGAGCCATAACAAAATTCAAAAGAAAATGAAGTCGATATATGTTTCGACTTCATTTTAGTTTGCGAATAGCGCTTTTAGGAAAACCCCATTTAGAGTCATACCCTTCAAGGATATAATCCCCAAACTTGTTTTGACCCACGATGACGGCAATCTTTTTCGTTCTGTTTATCTGAACCGTGTCGCCCACGTCCAGAAGTAAAAACCGATCGGTCGCTCTTCTCGCGGCCCAGTGAGGTCCCTGAAGCGCATCCCGCACAATCTTATCTTTGGCGCGTCTCTTGAAGGCCATTCCACTCTCCTCTCCTCAAAGAAATATCTACACTTAATAAATGGTACGTTTTTACAGTAAATCGTCAACGGAACTTAAATGGAGAGGTCTACGGTTGTGGTTTCTGTGATTTCTGTGCCATCAGGCGCAATACAAGTAATCTTATACTCGCTCAATCCATTGATTGGTACGGTGCTCGCGCCACCTAAAGGACCTGTTTCAGAGAAACTCGGACCTCTTACAGTGCAATTATCAACATCTTCGGTAGTCCAAAATATTTTTGTTCTTGTGCCAAGTGGAACATTTTCGGGATCCGCCCAAATTGCAACACGCGGATCAAACACCTGCACAATGCATGAGTAGGTTTTGCTATCAGAGCACGCAATTGCGTATTGCGCGGTATCAATAGGATTTACAACTGCACTTGTCGCAGAGATATCTTCTACTGTGAACCCTGCCGTGCCTGTGAGCTTGGCGCTACCGCAAGAAAACGAAAGTGCAATATCAGAGCCTGGCCGCGAAACCTCCGGCTCGCACAATATACCCGCTTCGCCAGCACTTATGTTTGGTTTTTCTCGCTCTTCAATACGTGTCCTCACTTGGTTTTCTACCTCAGTAATATTCGCAGGAGCTTGTACACCTGCATCTTCTTCATTTTGCTGAGTCGCAACATCAAAGCCTCTTTTTATACAAAGACCATCAAAGAATGTATCTGGAATAATGCGCGACACAAAACTATTCGCCCAAGGCCTGGAAGTACAGAGCCGCTCCACAACACTAATTTGCCCTATTGCGCGCGTAGTGAATCCATAAAATCCCGAAATCTCACTATTTTTTTCCTCATCGCGCACGCCTGCTTCAAAAGTGGCTTCGTTATCGCTTGCTCGAACATCCCCTCTCTCACCTGACAGCTGGCTCACATCAGACGTATCTACAGAAACACCTGACGAAGTTTTGCTATCAGTTTGCACTGTCGCACTTCCATCGTCTGTGTCACTTGTATTGTTAGGGGTTGCTCCCGTGGACTTTATTTGAGTCGCAGCAGTGGTAGCTGCCGTAGAAGGTGCCGCATCATCACTTGTACCAAATATATCACTAAGAACATCGCTAATGCCGGAGTCTTCTCCCAATCCTTTAAGAAGATCGCCTGCTGTATTTTCAGCCTCCTTGTCTTTATTGAGCTGATCCAAAAGACCACTTGCCGTACTTGGCATTGGCATGCCGCCACCGCCGCCGCCCATAGGAATCATTGGCGCTCCGCCGCCCCCGCCCATACCCATACCCATTCCACCCATAAGCGCTTTCATTACCTGGTCGAGGAGGCCTTTTAGAGCTTTGAGACCTTCATCCGCTGCACCGCCTGGCTGATCGCCGGAGGCATCGAATTTTTTTCCTCTACAAACGCCTGCACTAACACAGATACCATCAGATCCACCTGCGGCGGTTTCCTCTCGACAAATTCCGACTGGACAGTTAGCCTTGTTTGGACCTCCAGTACTACATTTTGGTGAGTTCACTCCCGCCCCACATTTACACGAAGCATTGTAAGGTAAGCAATCTGGGTTTTGAGCATAAACAAAATTGCCAAAAAAGAGAATGAAAAAAGTACAGTAAATTAATGTAATTACAATTAATTTCAATTTTTTCCCGGAAATGTTCTCCATGGTATTCATTATATCCCAACATCAACGATTGTTTTTGCTTCAACCACACTTCCTCCTGGTGTCTCGCAAGTGAGGGTGAATTCGGTTTGGTCAAGAATAGCGTCTGTTGTTGCGGCGCCGCGGAGTGTATTTTCCTCAAATCCAGGTCCAGAAACAATACATTTTGAAACATTTTCTCCCACCCAATAAAGCCTTGTCCTTGCTCCCAGAGGTACCCGCTGTGGATGCGCCACTATCTGGAGTGTAGGTCCAATAATATTTACAGTACATTGTGCAGTGCCTCCCTGTGAACACTCCAGTGTGTATGTGGTCGTATCTGTTAAATCTACACTCGTTGATCCGGTCGGCCATCCGTTTGTATCAAATCCCACTCCTGAGCTCCTAACCGCCGCGCCACATGTCCATTCAATACGCGCTCTATCTCCTAGAATAACCGATGAAGGACAAGTGAGCTGCGCCCTGCCTAAGCGCTCATCAATAAAAGTTGATTCTTGAATAGGTTGTTCGTCCTCTTCTATCGTTTGGTCTTCACCTCCGGGAACATATCCTCTGTTTTCACACATTGAGTCAAAAAAACGTGAAGAAAATATGCTGGAAACAAAACTAGTCTGCCAGGGCTGCGCGGTGCAGAGCCGACCTACGATTGTTTCGTTTTGTTGGTTAGATGGCCTTGTCCTCCTGTTGCTTCCAAAGAAACTCCCCACTCCAGTATTGTTATCTCTATCAATTACCTCAGAGCGAACGGTGACCCCGCTATCTGTTTCATCTACCTCTGTGTTTGAAATAACATTTTCCCGAATTGCTCCACTATTTGTACTTTGCGTAGGCGCTATTTCTCCCTCTCCAACGGTAACTCCTGTGGCTGTCTCTAAGATATCTGAAACATTATTTACGACGTTATCGATAAGCATAACCTTTGTGCTGCTGGCCTGCGCGTTTTCTTGATCTTTTGTTTCGGCGCCAAGCGCGTCAGAGAGTACGTCAAACGGCGACTTTGTATCTTCGTTTGCAATTTGCTTTAAAAGATCTTCTGCGGTTGTTGGTTTTTCTTGTTCGTTGTTAAAAGAATTACTTGCAGACGATGGCATTGGCATACCTCCTCCTCCGCCACCCTTAAGTGCCTCAAGTGCTTTTCCGATAAGTCCTTGGAGAGCTTTGAGCCCAGCATCAACTCCACCACCCGGCATTCCCCCACCAGAATAAGATTGGGCGATGCAAACAGCAGGACCGCATACTCCAGTTTGTACTCCCCCTCCCTCATGGCAAAGACACGGTTTTCCTATTCGTTGAGGAGTACCGCATGGAGGTACGCCGACGCACACACCATAGGCTTGCTGGGGTTTATTAAATAAAATTGCAGACGATAATAAAACACTGGCAAAAATTATTCCCACCGCAAAAGTATACGAGACCTTAGTTCGCATACACCAATGCTACGCAATTGCAAGGTTTACAGCAAATGCCTTATTCACATTAATTTGTAGACATAACGTTGCAATTCTTGCGATTAATCGCAAGGATTGGATTTGAGGTTTTTGTAGTTATTATTTGATCTTAAAAAATAAAGAGTATCTACCGAAGTGATAATATGAACCGTTCAAGAGCGTATTCAAGCTCAACACCATCGCGCCTTGTCTTATGCGGCATCTCAGCAAGCATACTGAGCATCTCTCTATATTCATCTTCCCTACTACCAGATATACCTTTAACGAGCATGTCTTTCACTTTCCAAAAAATCATTCCGTGAAGCGCTTCAGGGGCCGCTCCGCTTAAAAGCGCTTTTCTATATTCAATCCATACATCGGAGCGCTTTCCGCTTCCGAGCGCATTTGCAAGCGCAAATACATTTTCTTTTTTCTTTTCTGTTTCTTTTCTATCGCTCTTTTCTATCTTTTCTGCGTATTGGGACAATTTTTTCTCATGCGCAGCAGAAATTTTTTCTTCGTAAATAAAGAAAATGTGTTCCGACTCCTTCATCTCTTTCAAATGCTTGAATATGTCTTCGCGAATTACTTTATTAGAAAGCACCTTATCAAATAAAACGACCCGCCTTGGATGAAAAAGCCCTTTTGATTCCAAAATATCTTTTAGGGAAATCTCTTCCTCATCTTCATCAGTAATACGCAAAATATGCGCATACGGTACGCGTTTTTGAAGCGCATCCATAGCGCGCCGCAGTTTCCCGCGCGACGCTTTTTCATCCAAACCATGATATACGTAAAACATACCCCTATATCTTCTCCATCTCACCCCAATTTTTCCCAACAGACACATCAACAATAAGCGGCACTCCTTGTAAGTTTTCCTTATCTACAACTGATTCCATAATACGCTTGATGTCCTTCGTCATTATATCCACTTTATCTTTTTTAATCTCAAATACGAGTTCGTCGTGGACCTGAAGTATCATCCTCACGTCGTTTAGGAGTCCTTCTTTCTCGAGCATCTTATGAATCTCCACCATCGCAAGTTTAATAATGTCCGCTTGTGTCCCTTGTATCGGTGCATTGATGGCCATTCTCTCCGCCTGCGCACGTACGTATGGAAGATTTGATTGAAACCCGGAAAAGTATCTCCTCCTTCCAAAAAGTGTCTCTGTATAACCCTTGTGCGCGGCATCTATTTTTATTTTTTCTACATATTCCGCGAGTCCTGAAAAGTTTTTGAAGTAATCGCTTAAAAACTTCTGCGCCTCTCCACGCTTCACTTCTTCGCCGAGGTTCACGCGAAGTGCGTTAACGCCCATGCCATAGAGAATACCGAAATTAATAACCTTCGCGCGTCGGCGCATTTCTCTATCTATCATCTCCGCTGGTATACCAAACACTTCAGATGCAACCGCGGTGTGCACGTCACCTCCTTCTTTAAAAACCCGAATCAACTTTTCATCTCCTGATAGTGCTGCGGCAACACGGAGCTCAATTTGGGAATAATCCAGCGATGCGAGTACGTAGCCTTTCTCTGCTACAAATGCATCTCTGATTTTTCTCCCGTACTCGGTTCTTATTGGAATATTTTGCAAATTTGGATTTTGGCTGGACATCCTTCCGGTTGTTGTGCCTGTCTGTACAAAATCAGCGTGTAAGCGACCGTCTTTTCCCACTAACTCAGGTAAACTATCTACGTAGGTTGAAAGTAGTTTTTGTAATTCACGGTGTCGAAGTACTTCTTTGACAATAGGATGCTGATCGCGCATTTTTTCAAGTTCAGACTCTCGTGTTGAGCGTTGTCCTGTCTCGGTTTTCTTTTGCCTTTCTGTTTTGAGTCCGAGCTCGTCGTACAAAACATTTCCCAACTGCTTTGGAGAATTGATGTTAAATTCATGTCCTGCGTGTTTATATATACTTTTCTTTATCTCATCTAGTTCCTCGTGATACTTTTTGGAAAGTTTTTTTAAGCATTCGGTGTCAAGAGAAACCCCAACTTGTTTCATTCTATCTACCACTTTAACTAAGGGTTTCTCAATATTTTCAAATACATATTCAAGCTTCCCTGTATTTTTGACTTCTTTTATAACTTTTGCTTTTGCTTTCTTAAAATTCTTCTCTCCTGATAAACGAAGAATGTCTTCCAATTTTGGCTCGGTGACATCAGAGTGGAGAAGCCACAGCGCTACAGCAACCTCTTTAACTTCAGAATCATCAACGTTTTCTTTTTTTTCTTTCTTGTTTTCAACCTCAGCGTCACCGAAGGCTTTTTTTATGCGCTCTCCAAGCACTCTGAACTCCAACTCATCAAATAGCGAGAGAACCTTTTGAATACTCATTGAGTCTCTCCAAGTTTTTTCAGGAATTGAGAACGAAATAGGAGCATCTTTTCTAATTGTTGCAATCATTTTTGAAAAGAAGGCGTCGTCTTCTCCTTCTTTTAGAAGTTTTATAACGCGGGGTTTAAAACCTTTTTTCTCAAAAGAGGCTTCATTCTTTTTTAATTCTTTATAAATGTCCTCCACGCTACCGAATGAAAGTATAAGTTCTGTTGCCGTTTTTTCTCCCACGCCCTTAACGCCTGGAATGTTATCCGACGGATCCCCGCGAAGACCTTTGTAATCCGGCACAAGCTCGGGGCCAAACCCAAATCGCTCTTTCACCCGCTCTTCGTCATACATAATTGTGTCTGATATTCCTTTCTTTAGTGTGTACACCTGCACTTTTTTACCGGAAATAAGCTGGAGTGTATCTAAATCACCCGATGCAATAATGACTTCTATGTGCTCATCATTTTTTGTAAGTTCAACAATAGTGCCGAGGATATCATCCGCTTCAAACCCAACCATTTCATATATTGGAATACCAAATCCCTCAAATACTTTCTTTGACTTTTCCAATTGCAGAATTAGATTGTCGTCTGTCTTTGCGCGAGATGCCTTATAGTCTTCAAATACTTCGTGTCTGTGTGTTGGTTCGGGCAGATCGTAGCAAGCGCTAATATAATCTGGCTTTAATTCTTGAATAATTTTTATAAGCATTGCCGATAGCCCATACAGAGCACCCGTGGGCTCGCCTTTACTTGAGGAAAAGTCTGGCAAAGCATGATACGCGCGATGAATAATTGCGTGCGCATCTATGAGCACTAATCTCTTTTTTTTCAACTTAAAAGTATCCATACATTATTTTTCAATAATCACCTCTCTGTTCTCGTCATCAATATAAGAAAAGTGAATCATTTTTGTTTTCTTTGGCAACAGCTCTTTTACTTTTTCTGGCCACTCAATCAGAATAATATTTTTGGGGTCTGCAATAGTATGATGCCATCTTAATATCTCTAACTCATGCGGGTCTTCAATCCGATATGCATCAATATGCACAAGTTTGTCAAATTCCTGACCGATGAGTGGATACATTTTTTGAATAACAAACGTGGGGCTCGTTACTGTCTCTTCCACACCAAGTATGCGCGAAATGTGTTGTGCAAAAGTTGTCTTCCCTGCACCCAAATCTCCACTGAGACCGATTACTGCCGCTTCTTTTCCTGGGCGCACGTCATTCAGTACATTTTCTGCAAACTGCTTCATTTCTTCTACTGATCCAATGTTCATCAGTACATTCTATCAAATAACATCCCGTATTGATTGTTACGAAAATGATACAATAAAGGTGCATATGACAACGAAGTTCCACGATAAAAAAAGCGCGGAGCGCCTCGATGATTTACACCGAAGAGAAGAAGAGGAGCTTGCGAAGATACTTTCTGGAAAATATGGCGTGGAGTACACAGATCTTACTCGTAAGTCGGTTGATACTGATGCACTCAAGCTCGTTACTGAAAAAGAGGCGCGCGAGTCCGAAATTGCACCGTTTAAAAAAATTGGAAAGCGATTATTTGTTGCAATGCGCGCGCCGGAGCGCGATGACTCTTTGAGGGGAATAAAGAAACTTGAAGAACTCGGATATCAGGTTCGTCGCTTCATGGTGTCTACCGCGTCTTTAGAGCACGCGTGGGAGCGGTATAAAGATCTCTCTTATGCAACTGAAACCGAAGCGGGAGTACTTACCGTTTCCAACGCAGCAATCCAAAAAATGCTTGATGAATTAAAAACAGTGCAAGATGTTGCGGGCCACGTAAACCAAAATATCGGAAGTAAGGACTTGCATAGAATTTCCCGTATTCTTGAAATTATTATGGCAGGCGGTCTTTCTTTAGGCGCGTCTGACATCCATCTTGAGCCTGAGGAGGAATCGGTGCGTATGCGCTATCGCTTAGACGGTGTGTTGATGGATATCTTAAAATTTGACCATCCAACATATGCGATGATATCTTCGCGTATAAAACTGCTGTCCGGATTGAAACTAAATATCAAAAATATGGCGCAAGACGGACGCTTCAGTATTGTCGCAAATCAAAAAGAGATAGAAATTCGTACATCAATCTTGCCAGGTAATTACGCAGAAACAATCGTCATGCGTATTCTAGATCCGTCAACAATTGGCCTTGAATTGGAGGCACTTGGTTTTGACCGATATCTAATGGATATATTTTTGAACGAAATTAGAAAACCAAACGGTATGATACTAAATACTGGCCCGACTGGTTCAGGAAAAACAACCACGCTGTATGCATTCTTAAAGGCAGTCCACAAGCCGGAAATTAAAATCGTTACCATAGAAGATCCGATTGAATACCACTTGCAGGGAATCGTACAAACGCAAGCGAGTAAAACATACACGTTTGCACAAGGGCTGCGCTCCACACTCAGACAAGATCCTGACGTAATTATGGTAGGTGAGATTCGCGACAATGAAGTGGCGTCCACCGCAGTGCACGCGGCCTTGACCGGTCACTTGGTCTTTTCAACACTTCACACCAACAACGCCGCTGGAACATTCCCGCGACTAATAGATATCGGGGTCTCCGCAGAAATTTTAGGCTCAGCGGTAAACGTTGCAATGGCGCAGAGGCTCGTGCGAAGACTTTGTGAACATTGCAGAGAGGCAAATCCCATTGTCGGAAAGGAAAAAGAAATTATGGATAGACTATTGTTTAACATTCCGCACCCGGAAGGGTTGCCCGATAATAAAGAGATGATGTGGAAAGCCAAAGGGTGCGAGAAATGCGGAGGCATCGGATATAAAGGGCGTATCGCTATTGTGGAAGCAGTTCTTATGGATAAACAAATAGAACAAATCGTAAGAGAAACATCAAGTGAAAGAGATATTTGGATTGCGGCGGCACATCAACAGATACGAAGAATGGTCCAGGACGGCGCAGTCAAGGTATTAAAAGGGGTCACTTCACTTGATGAATTATCCCGTGTTGTAGATATTAAAGATGATGATATCGTGAACACAGGGAATAAAGTTTAAAGAGAGTCGGAAGCACGAATCTCTCAGCGATACTTCCAATAGGGTATCGAAAGACGAACAGACAACTAAGGATAGGGGGAGCTAACCATTTAAAATGGCAACCACCACCGTCCTCGGAGACGTTCTCTATCGCTGAGAGGTTCGTGATTCTGAACCTGTATGTGCAAAACTAGTTCTAAAACCGCGGAGATAGTATCACACGAATATGAAAAGTCAATAGACATATTTATGGCAAAAAAAACGCAAAGTGTGGCCGAAAAGCCAAACGCATCACTCGATCAGGAGCTCCGCCCCTCATCTTGGGGCGAATACATAGGCCAAGAAGTCATAAAAGAGAACCTCCACATCCTTCTTACGGCCGCTGGCGAGCGCAACCACCAACCGGAACATATACTTTTATATGGACCCGCAGGTCTAGGTAAGACGACACTTGCACATTTAGTGACAAGGGAGATCGGCGCTCAGATGCGTGCGACCTCAGGACCTGCAATTGAGCGTGTAGGAGACCTAGCCTCAATTTTGACAAACCTCTCTCCAGGCGATGTACTTTTCATTGATGAAATTCACCGACTTAACAAGACAATAGAAGAGGTCCTGTACCCAGCGATGGAGGCGGGTATGCTCGATATTGTCATCGGCAAGGGTCCGTCTGCACGAGTCGTGCAGCTAGAGCTACCGACTTTTACATTAGTGGCGGCAACCACGCGTATTTCTCTTTTATCATCACCACTGCGTTCACGTTTTTCAGGAGGTACATTTAGATTGAATTTCTATACCGATGAGGAAGTCGCAACAATTTTAAAAAGAAGCGCAAAAATTCTTGGTGTAAAGATTACCGACGACGCCTTGTATGAAATTGCAAAACGCAGTCGCTCAACACCACGCACCGCAAATTATTTACTAAAGAGGTGCCGCGATTATGCACAATTACACGGCGGAAAGATGGATGTCGAGACAATAAAAAAAGCACTGGCTCTACTTGAAGTGGACGACCTTGGGCTCACAAAAACAGACAGAGAGATATTAGACACTATTATTAATAAATTTAATGGTGGTCCGGTTGGGTTAAAGACACTCGCCGCTTCAATCTCAGAAGAAGAAGGTACGATTGAGGAGGTTAATGAGCCATATCTTATGCAACTCGGTCTTTTAGATCGCACGTCAAAGGGAAGAAAAGCGACACCGCAGGCATACGCACATCTTGGCAAAAATGCTCAAGAGCCACTCATTTAGTTTGAAATCGTACCTCTTGTTCGTGTATAGTGACGCAATATGTCAGGACATAATAAGTGGTCAAAAATAAAAAATAAAAAGGCGGCGACAGACGCGCAAAAGAGCGCGATTTTTGGAAAAATGGCAAGATTAATCGCCGTTGAGTCTAAAAAAGCAGGTGGCGACGTGTCATCACCCGGACTTCGCGCGGCCATTGAAAAGGCGCGCTCAGCAAACATGCCGAAGGATAATATTGAGCGCGCAGTTGCAAAAGGAACTAGCGACGACACCGCGGAGCTTGAGTCAGTCACCTACGAAACATACGGCCCTGGCGGTGTCGCAATTATTATTGACGCGTTAACCGATAATAGAAACAGAACAGCAGCAGAAATAAAACACTTACTTTCTAAAAATGGATACGAACTTGCTTCCCCCGGATCTGCACTGTGGGCATTTGAGAGTACCGCGGAAGGATACGAGCCGAAAACAATGACGAGTATTTCCGAAGCAGACGTAGAGAAACTCACAAAAATAATTGAAATACTTGAAGAGCAAGAGGACGTGCAGGATATTTATACCAATGAAGAATAGCTCCTATGAAAGTGCTCGCAATTGACCCAGGATACGAGCGCTGTGGCGTTGCTATACTGGAGAGAGCGGGCAGAGAGGAGCAATTGCTCTACTCTGATTGTATTCAAACTGCGAAAGAATTACCCTTTCACGAACGTCTTTCAATTATAGCGAGTGAGTGTAGTCGCCTTATTGGCGAATACAGACCAAGCGACTTGGCAATAGAAAAAGTGTACTTTAATGCAAACAAAAAAACAGCAATGGCTGTTTCTGAAGTTCGTGGCGCACTAATCAATAGCGCGCTTGAAAGACATCTTGTTGTATCTGAATATACCCCTTCGCAAATAAAAGTGGCTGTCACTGGCTACGGGGGCGCTAGCAAGGGGCAGATAATTACGATGTTGCAAAAACTTATCAAAATAGAAAAAGAAATACGTTTTGATGACGAATACGATGCCATAGCTATCGGTATTACTCATCTTGCCCAGCACTAACTTTGATCTTGTTAGAATAAAAATATGTACTATTTTTACGTACTTGAAAGTGCTGATAAAGAACTGTACTGCGGTTATACTAATGATCTTCGTAGACGACTTTCGCAACATAAACACGGGAGTAGTAAAACAACTAAAAACAAAGATTGGGAATTAATTTACTATGAGGCATACATATCAGAAGATAGTGCTAAGCGAAGAGAAGACCAGATTAAACTACATGGTCAGGCAAAGCGGCAACTTAAAGGCCGTATTCGCGAAAGCCGTCTAGATCAAAGTTAGTGCTGGGTTGCCCACAGTTAAGCCTCTATATACAATTGCTTTATTGCCCCATTTTTCTTAGAACCACATCCCTAGCTATGTTTAAAAAACTATTCAAAAAAAGCGAGCGTAGTTTCACGTTTTTCCAAACGCTTTTTTTTATTGCGGTTATCGGAGGACTTTTCTTTTTAGGAGGAATACTTCTGTGGTTTGTTACTCTAGAGATTCCAGATGTCGATGGATTTCACAACAGAAAAGTTGCTCAATCCACTAAAATATTTGACCGCACCGGGGACGTGCTTTTGTACGATGTCCACGGCAATATCCGAAGAACGGTGATTCCACTTGAGGATATATCGCCTCACATTAGAAACGCAACCATTGCAGTTGAGGATTCCGAGTTTTACGATCACAATGGAATTCGGCCGACAAGAACACTTAAAGCGGTGCTTGACAACATTGTAACGGGGGATTTGCTCGGCGGGCAAGGAGGCTCAACTATTACACAGCAAGTAGTGAAAAATACTATTCTTACTCCTGAAAAAACAATAACTAGAAAAATAAAAGAATGGATACTCGCTCTGAAACTTGAAAAACAATTGACGAAAGATGAAATACTTGAAATTTATCTAAACGAATCGCCATACGGTGGCACAATCTATGGAGTGGAGGAAGCGAGTATTCATTTTTTTAGCAAACAAGCAAAAGACGTAAGTCTTGCTGAAGCCGCGTATCTCGCAGCACTTCCGCAGGCACCAACTTACTATTCCCCGTACGGCAATAACTTGGACGACTTAGAAGCGCGGAAAAATTTGGTTCTTGATCAAATGATTGAAAATGGCTTTATCACCGAAACTGAACACAAAGAAGCAAAAGATGCGGAGGTTCTATTTTTAGGGCAAGACGACACAGGTATAAAGGCTCCTCATTTTGTTTTCTTTATTAGAGAATATTTAGAAAAAAAATATGGAGTAAACGCGGTAAACGAGCAAGGACTTCGTGTAATTACAACACTTGATTTTCAATTACAACAAAAGGCACAAGATATCGTTACAAAATACGCACTTGAAAACGAACAGAAATTTAACGCAGAAAACGCAGGGATGGTCGCTATTGATCCGAAAACTGGGCAAATACTTGTTATGGTCGGGTCACGTGGTTATTTTGATGAAAATATTGAAGGAAAATTTAATTTAGCGGTTGCAAAACGACAACCTGGTTCTGCCTTTAAGCCATTTGTGTACGCAACTGCGTTTGAAAAAGGATACACCCCTGAAACTGTAGTATTTGATCTTCAAACACAATTTTCAACCACATGCGAACCAAATGTATTTAACAGCGAAAATGGCTGCTACTCACCGAGTAATTACGACAACAGGTTCCGAGGTCCAATGACACTACGCGACGCTCTCGCTCAATCCGTGAATGTTCCATCAGTAAAGGTCTTGTACTTGTCGGGAATAAACTCTGCCCTCGAGATGGCATCCAGGCTTGGTATCACCACATTGGTAGATAGAAATCGCTATGGATTAACCTTGGTATTAGGGGGCGGTGAGGTCACTCTCCTTGAGATGGTGAGTAGTTACGGGGTTTTCGCAAACGAAGGAGTAAAACATCCTTACATTGGCGTTTTGCGCGTTGAGGACGCCAATGGGAAGGTGCTTGAGGAGTATGAGGAAAATAGTGCGCGTGTTCTAAACGTGGAGGTTGCTCGGCAAATATCAGACGTGCTTTCCGACAACCGAGCGCGAACACCTGCTTTTGGTGAATATTCTGCACTATATTTTCCAGGGTTTGATGTTGCTGTAAAAACAGGAACTACAAACGACTATAGAGACGCGTGGATTATAGGGTACACGCCCACAATAGCGGTTGGTAGTTGGGCTGGGAACAACGATAATACACCAATGGAAAAACGTGTGGCCGGTTTTATTGTGGCACCGATGTGGAATGAATTTGTACGTGAAGCAATAAATAGCCTTCCTGTAGAATCATTTACACCCCCAGCACCAATAAGTGAGAGTCTACCTCCAATACTTAAGGGGATATGGAATGTAAATGGAGAGGGCGGGATTGGAATTCATTCGATTCTATACTGGATTGATAAAAACAACCCTATGACCCCTAGGCAAAACGACCCAAGCAACGACCCTCAATTTTTACTTTGGGAATACCCTATATCATTATGGCTCGCCAGAAGCGGTGGTGTATTTCCTACAAATGGATTCTTTACTAATCCATTACAATTTGGTGATAATCCATCACCGTTGCTTGGAAACACATTTTCAATCACCTACCCAACAGAAGTGGATGTTGTCATAAAAAACGAACAAATAACAATTACAGTAAGTAGTTCTAACATGTCTGATATCAAATCAGTTGCCTATTATGTCAACGGTGCACATATTGGAACAGCTACGCAAATTCCTTTTTCACTTCAATTTCTTCCTACAAAGTCAGGTGGTATATCATTACAAGCGATATCGTCTGGAAATGGAGGTATAAGAAGTTCTGAAATAACATTTACAGTACAGTAAATTATATTGTATTACTTATTAAGTGGCATTACTAAATAAGTAAACAGTTGATCTGAGACACTTTTTATAACCATTGGTTTCCCTTCTCCTGCAAATTGTAGAGTTATACTGTCTGTTTTTAATGATTGTATACAATCTTGTATGTAATGCAGATTAAAATGTATATCAATATCCTCACCAGATACTGCCGCTTCTATAGTATCGGACATTTCCCCTATATCAGAATTTCTTGCAGTGATTGAGAATATTTTTTTATTAGGATATAAATGAAATGATATTTGTTGGGAATTCCCAGAAAATACCCTTGTTTTTTTTATCACTGTAAGAATATCTTCTTTTAGTAATGTCGCCTCTGAAACAAATGATTTAGGTATAATGTCATTATAATTTGGAAATGTTCCATCTATTATTCTTGAAATTATTTTTGTGTTGTTAAAATAAATACCAATTTGTGATTCATCAAAAATAACTTCAATATCGTCTATATTAATATTGTTAATAATGTTTGCTATTTCTAAAGCATTTTTTGTTGGTATAAGTGTATCTGGAATTCCATTTTTAAGTTGTGTGTTAAATTTTTTTTCTGCAAGTCTAAATGAGTCGGTTGCCACAAAAATTATTTTTCCATCGACATATGTTATATAAACACTTGCTAACTCTGGGCGTATCATTGATTTAGAAGATGCGTAATGAACATTTTGTATCCCATTTAAAAAAACATCTTTTTTAATAACATATACATTATCTGATTTTTGTATCGAAAAATAAGGGAATTCGTCTGTTTGTATTGATTTAATTATTGTTGTTCCTGATTTTGATTTTATCTTTAAATTTCCATCTTCTTCTTCTAATGTTATTTTTTTTCCTTTTGTTGAATGTAATATTTGTAGAAATATATTAGCAGGAACAGCTATTTTTCCTCTTTTTAAAATAGATCCTTCAATATTTAATTCAAGAGCTGTTTCAAGATTTGTAGATTTAAAAACAATATCTTTATTAACTTCTATAACAACACAGGAAAGTACAGGTAATGATTCTTTTTTACCGACTATTTTTTCAGATAAAGAAACTACTTCAATACATCTATCTAATAAACATTCAAATTTCATATTATTTATTTATATAAAACCTATTATTACTATTAGTACGTCTAATATGTGTAAAAGTTATTTTTATTAAGTATAGTAATATCTTTTTATAAGACTATATTTGTGTATATTTAATTTAAAATTAAATTTTATGTTTACTAATATATTTTTAGTCTAATAACTTTTTTTATCAACATACAAATACATATAAAATTCATTTTCTATTAGACTAATATAAACAGGTTATAAAGGTTTTATTTTAAGAATTAATTAATGTTTTAATTTGATCAATTTCTTGTTCAAGAATTGAATCTGTTTTAAGTTGATCTTTTATCTTGTCGCATGAATGAATTACTGTTGTATGATCGCGGCCACCTATTTTTTCCCCGATACTTGGGTATGAAACTGCAAATTCCTCTCTTAAGATATACATAATCACCTGTCTAGGTTTTACAACTTCCTTTTTTCTTGTTTTTTCATAAATACTTCTCTCATCAATTTCGTAATAATTTGATATTTTTTTAACAACATCATCAACTGACACGCCTCTTTGTGGTCTTATATTATTTTTAATAATTGATTGAACTTCACTTTGGGTAAGTGCTTTTCCTTTTATTTGTGTTTTACACACAATAGTGTTCAATACACCCTCTAATTCTCTAATATTTCCCTGGATATTTTCAGCTACATATTCAATAATTTCTTTATTAATTAGGAAGTTATTTTGTTCAACTTTCGAACTTATTATTGCGATTCTAGATTCAATATCTGGGGCAGGAATTTCTGCAATCATTCCAGCACTAAATCTTCCTTTCAACCTATCTTCAAAATCAAGCATCTGGCTTGGGTGCCTGTCGGATGAAAAAACAATTTGTTTATTATTGTCATGCATCGCATTAAATAAATGGAATAATTCCTCCTGCGTTTTTTCTTTATCAGCAATAAACTGGATGTCATCCATGATCAATACATCATATTGACGGTATTGATCTTTAAAACTATGAGCTCGACCAGAGCGAATAGCGTTTACTAAGTCTTGAGTAAATCGTTCCGACGTAACATAAAAAACCTTTCTGTTAGTGTTAGATTTCTTAAAGTAGTTGCCAACAGCTTGTATAAGGTGAGTTTTACCATGTCCTGTTTTTCCATAAACAAAAAGGGGGTTGTATGAAAGACCTGGATTTTGTATTACCGCTTGGGCAGCAGCATGCGCCAACTGGTTAAATGGTCCGACTACAAATGTATCAAATGTGTACCTTGGATTTAAATTATCTCTTTTATCTATATACAATTCGTTTAACGCCAATGTAGGTGCTTGAGAAGCTGCATTGTCCGTTCTTCTTGTGTTTTGTTTAGTACCTGAGGAGCGATGAACCACGTATTCAACAGAACGAATTTTATCGTCAAGGTTTCTAAGGGTTTTTAGAATAAGTTTATGGTGCTTGTCTTTTAACCAGTCCTTAACAATTCTACTAGGTACGGCTAAAAAGACCTCATTCCCTTCTCTACGGGCAATATTTGTTCCTCTAAACCAAGTTCTGAAACTAGCTTCCGATGTATCGAGCTCAATTTGCACGAGGGCATTTTGCCACAATTCTTGCTCATTCATCATATAAATTTTTTAGGAAAACACAGCTAAACGTAACGGCTATTATAACTAACAACAGTGCCGTGTAAATTGACATACAATTCCTTGTAAGTGGTGATAAGTATGTGCATAAGTTGTGCATTATTTTTCTTAGAATCATTTTTTACCTTTGTCAAATGTAAGGATTGCTTTTTTAAAAAATATATGTAGAATTTCTCTACTATGAAGAGAACATATCAACCAAAGAAAAGAAAGAGGGCTTATGCGCATGGGTTTCTATCTAGAATGGCTACGAAAGCTGGAAGAAAACTTATACAAAGGCGAAGGAGGAAGGGGCGAGCCCAATTGATTGTGTAAAATGTTGCCGCGCAAGCATAGACTTATACACAAAGAAATAATTCAGTTAAAAAAAGGTGCAAGAAGAATATCCTCCGATCACTTAACCCTTGTTTATAAAGTAAACACGGTAGATAACATATCAAAGATAAGTTGCGTTGTTTCAAAAAAAACAGAGAAGACTGCTGTTAAAAGAAATAAAATAAAAAGACAATGCCGCGAATTAGTGAAAGAAAATATGACTTCTATTCCTAAAAAAATAAACGGTATTCTGTCGGTTAACAAAGTAGAAAATCACTTTTTTTTTCAGGTTTTAGATAAAGAAATAAAAGACCTATTTTCAAAAGTTGAGTAAGTAGTGTTTTAGGAATAGAATAGGCCGATGATATCGGGTTTTTTTAATGCCGTTATACACGACCCGCTGTATAACACGCTGGTTTTTCTTATAGGTAACGTGCCGTATTTTGATGTAGGGATTGCCGTAATTATTCTAACTCTTCTTGTTAAATTACTTCTGTTTCCTCTTGCAAAAAAAGCTATCCATACACAGGTGGCGCTCAAAAAAATCACTCCACAACTAGAAGATGTAAAGAAAAAATATAAAGATAATCAGCAAGAGCAGGTAAAGAAAACATTGGAAATATATAAAGAAAACGATATACATCCACTGTCAGGTATTTTGACTTTGCTTATACAGCTTCCAGTAATACTAGGACTCTATTGGATGTTCCTAAAAGGAGGACTTCCGGTCATTGATGCCGAATCTCTATACTCATTCATTTCTGTTCCTGAAATGGTAAATATGAATTTTATTGGCATCGTCGATATGGGGGGTAGGAGTGTGGTGCTTGCACTACTCGCAGGACTCACACAATTTATACATGCACAGATTGCTATAAAACCACCTGAAACAAAAACAAAACCAGGAGAATCTTTAAAAGATGACTTAGCGCGCAGTATGAATTTACAGATGCGTTATGTACTTCCGATTTTTGTAGGGGTGATTGCTTACTTTATTTCTGCGGCTATAGCACTTTACTGGACAACAAGCAATCTTTTCACCATAGGGCAAGAATTGTTTGTAAGAAAGAGAATCCGTGATAAACAAAAGTAGAAATACCGTATGGAGAATGTAAAAAATATAGTTGAAGATGTACTGAATAAGGGACAAATCTCTTTTTCCAGACTTGAAATAAGCGAGATTGCTGGGCAAAAAATAGTTTCCATCACAGCTGACAACCCCAAGGCTTTAATTGGGATTCGGGGAGAAACAATACGAGCCATTGATTATCTAGTAAAAAAAATAGCGGAACAAAAAGGGGTTGAGGACCTCCGCTTCCTAATTGATGTAAATGACTATCGGATCAAGCAAATCGAGGATTTGCAGAGTAAGGCGCACATAATGGCGGAGCGGGCAAAGTCGTTTCAGTATGACGTGGAGCTGAACCCCATGAGCGCGTACGAGCGCCTTATTGTTCACGTCGCACTCTCGGATATTCCTGAGGTGAAGACCGAATCACACGGCGAGGGGCGCAACAGGAGGGTCGTAATTCGCTACGTCGCTAGTGTATAAATTTAAAAGCCGACGCCGAAATCTCCGAACGCAGTATCGGTTTGTGCCCGGTCGGTTTGTGTTGGCTGTGGCGCGTCCACTCTACCGAGGTCCACATTTAGGTTGAGAATATTTGGATTTATTTGCCTTAAAATAATAACAAGAGAAAGAAGAAGAAGAAGACCGAAAACAGAATTCCAAATGATTGATTTAGCCTTGCTTTTGTTGTCGGCGATGTCGGATGTCATATAAATAAACCCGCCGTATGTGATACGAAGTACGGCAAGAATCGCGGCGAACACAATTGCCAGATTAAAAGCTGCTTGAATAAATCCAGAAAGCGACGCGTCCGAATATGCAGCTTGTAGGAATCTGTTTCCGCTATCGGCAACGAGCGGCACAAATTCCGCCTGGTACAACTTATTTTTTTCCAATTTAGAAATCCTATAAATGCTATGTAAGATTTTTCTCATATCATTATTGTACAATGCGGAGTACCCATGGTGTTCTTGTGCGAGCATCTAAAAACACAATATGTGTTCCTTCACTGTTTATTTTAGGGTCAAGTACGTCTATTGGAATTCCATAGTCTGATTCTGGCGAAATGAGCTGTTCTACACTTCCGTTTTGTATGTCAATAATCCACCAATCGTCTGAAAAATGCACTTCCCCGCGGTACCATGAATCGGGAAGTGTTGTATCCGGTATTTCTCTAGGCACTGCGCAGTAAGCAATGAAAGAGTTTTGCGGGTTGAATACGCATTTTTCTGCAAATGTTGTAAGAGTGAGCATTTTTTCTTCTTCTCCAATTGTTTCTGAAAAAAGCGAAATACGCCCCTCCACTATACTATTGTAAAGTATATTGTTCAGGTCTCTACTAATTGTAACAATTAGGCCTCGTATATTACTTTTTACAATAGTCTTATTGCCGTCCTCGTCAATAAGAAACGCACTACCGTTTACTCCTTGTGATGGGTTTTGGTATAGGAGTGTAGTTTTTGAATTTATACCGCGTGCCTGCCATCCATACACGCGGGATGAAAAAACCCTTTTCGCTTCAGTTTTTTCCAAATTTGTGCGTATACCAATAGCTCCGTTCACCGTCCTAACTAAGTAAAATATTCCGTCATTGTCTCGAGTGGTGGAAACAGAGAGAACGTCAGGTTCAAGATACGAAGCTTCAAATACTCCATCTACGCCACGCTCGGTGCTTGTCTCGGTATTTGTTGCTGCAGGCTGAACGGTCCCAAGGAGTGTTGCAACTTCATTATTCTCATCCAAGTGTTGCATAACAAGTGTTTTTTCTCCTCCCCAAAATGCTCTGTATACTTTTGGTATTAGGGTGTTGCTTATTCTTCTAATCTCTCCTTTTAGTAGAAACGATTCAAACACATTACCACTTGGGCGTTCCACAAATTGAATTTTCGTGGTTGAGCCTGTACCCATAATTTCAATACCAGCTGCAGGAACAGGTGATGGATTCCAAAGGCGAGGGAGTTGAGATGAGTCATTATCCTCTCTTTCGGATCCGTTATTTGGGGAAAGACCAAATCCAGATAGAAGGACATCTTTTATATTCTGGTTTGTGCTCCCTACGGCCCGGCTGTCAAAGGTGGGGATATTTACACCAAAACCTCTCCCTGCTGCTGTCTGCGATAATTCATCTTTTTGTCCATTAATAAATAAGAGCCAACCTAAAAGTGATATCAGAATGAGAAAAATCACTATCCCTCCAATTGACAATATAATTTTCTTTGAAAACATATTAGTTAATTCACTGTTCTAAAAAATGGATCACGCTGCGACGCTGACTCCCGTGTCACCGATAGCGTCCAAAATTTTTCTGCTGCTTGTAGAAAATGTTCTATGTGAGAAATTGCAAGAGAAATTTGTGCGGTTCCGACAACGCCGCTTGCGAGTCTAAGAATGATTCTAAACGGGTCTCTTGGATCAGTAAGAATATCTTGGTTGTTTACGTTCCATACATACGATACATTTTCGTTAAATAAGTTCCTTACACTTGTGTAAAAAGGAATTGCGGCCAGTGTTATATCAGACTCTGGAATAGTGTCTTCGGTGCCAATCGCCCGATGGTACATAATACCGAGGAGAGGATCGTCTTCATAAAGAGAAATATGTGGTTCAACAGCGGCAATTCTCGCAATTCCCTTGCTACTATACTTGTTGTCTGTTGAAACAACCTCAACAGAAATAATGTCCTCTCCAAAGAGAAGCGGGCCAGGTATCCGTGCCTCTCTGCGTCCACGACCTGATATTTCTTTCAATATTGCGCCATTCTTTTTCCATGTGAATATAAAATCCTCGTTTGGAATGTCGTTTCCATTCGTGTCTTTTGCACGCTGGTATGCTTCAAGAAATATCGTTGCGTTTGTACTTGGCAGTGCTCTCCCTTTATAAAAGGGTGAGGTGTACGTGTCTGCTTCCCATATAATTGAGACGTGCATGGGCCTTATGAGTATTTGGTCAAATATTTCAGTGATTTCATCTGGTCTAACCACAACACTTATAGACGTTTCTGAACCAAGTTCGCCCGCATAGGTGTCAATTGTTTTTAACCCATTTCCTCTTGCGAGTAATTCTCCATTAACGAACCAATCAATAGTGGCTCTGTCTAAATCAACCGAATAACTTTCAATACTCACCTTTACTTTCTCTCCCGGACTAGGGTTGTTTGGGTTTAGGTTGAAGGATATCGGAGAGTTTATGACAGGAAGTATAAGTTGGGCGTCAGTATCAAGCGGCAGAAGAAAAGCAACAAAACATACAAAAAACAACAAATATCTCTTTCTGCTCATAAGAAAAATTATACATCAGAAGTGGCGTCAGGTTTTTTACTAAATCTATTTGCCAGAATTATGGAAATAATAACTACTGTCCATGCGGGAAACGAAGAGATAATAGGGACAATTTCTGCGATAAGACCTGGCAAGCCTCGCGCAGCATATTTCCCATCCAAAAAACTTACATTCCAGTAAGAAAACCAAATAATAAACGTGATTGCAGTGAGTAGACTTATGAGGGTATTAAATATCATCCCAATCGCGGGGATCCAAGTCAGTAAAAATTGAAGTCCGTCTACGGCAATTGCGGTCGCTATAAGAAAGAAACTTCCAACTACGCCTATAGTCTTTTCTTTCCCTTTCATTTTATGAAGACGAAGGTGTTCCTTCGTCACCTGCTTGGGTTGGAATCTCCTCAGACTCTTCTAGATCTTTTTTAGCTTTTCGTATTGCGAGGATTTGAGATGGATCAGATGTAATAATTTGGTCTTCCGTATAAGATGCAATTACTTTAATAGCCACGTGCTTGAGACCCGCGAAGAATATACCTTCTCCTACGTCGGACTCAAGTAGAAGATATTTTTCTTCGTCAGATAACTTGAATGTCTCTTGCACAAGGTCAACTGACACAGGCGACTGTCGAAGAAGCATTTGGATAGAGGAGTTCGTAAGCATGGCGCCTCCGTATGGTGATTTCAGAAAGTCCGCGACGTCTTGTGTAATTGTGGAGAGGCCGAGAAAATATTTTCGTCCTCTCTTTGCTATACCGAAGAGAAAAGATGCAGTGTCTTCCGACTTCATCATCCACCAAGCCTCGTCAATGACAAGAAGACGTTTCCGTAGCTCCTTTCTAATAGTGTTCCAAATGTAATGTGTCACAATATACATTGCGACGGGCTTCAGGTCGTCTTCCATATCTCTCACTGAAAAGACGACGAGCTTTTTATTCATATCAACATTTGTAGGGCGATTGATAAACCCAGCCCACGTCCCCTTTGTGTATTTTGACAATCTTTGCACTAGCGAGTCGCTTCCCTCCATCCCAGATAGGACGAGCTCGAAGTCGGACAACAGCGGCGGTTCTATGTTGGTGAAATCAGCGTCCGCGGTGATGTCTTTGAGTGCGTATGTTTCTGTGATTGCTTTGTCAATAATAGCGTCTTCCTCTGGGGTAAGGCCGCCTAGCATAATACGAAACAACCCTACAAGTGCGATGATTTGGTTCCTTAGTACATCCGACGGATTCTCGTCTTCTCTTGGCATTGGTAGGTCAAACGGATTAATGTGATGTTCTGAAGAAAGCGAGATATTGAAGTATCTCCCCCCCACTGTTTCGGCAAGATATTCATATTCCCGCTCGGGGTCAATAATTATGACTTCTGTGTCAAACATTAGTGAGCGTAATATTTCTAGTTTTGTTGTATATGATTTTCCCGCACCAGATTTTGCAAATGTTACAGAATTGTAGTTTTCAAGCGAAAATCTATCAAACAAGATCAAGCTCGAATTATGGCGATTAATGCCGTACAGAATCCCCCTATCCGAGGTGAGGTCAAATGAAACGAAAGGAAATAGACTTGAAAGCGGCGAGGAATTGAGTTTTGAATGCACATCCAATTCGTCTTTCGCAATCGGAATAACACTTTTAAATCCCTGCTCTTGCTGGAAGAGCGCCGGCCGCACATATACGAGCCGAGACTCAAGAATTGAGCGGATTTCTGACTCCGCTTTATCAAGCTCTTCGCGGGTGTCTGCATATAAGGTCATATATAACCCTACTTCAAATAGCTTCTCCTGCGCCTGTTGAAGCTGATCGCGAAGATTTTCTAGATCGCCGTACGCTGTGTCCAAAACAGGATCACGAACCATTCCTTTTTCTTCTCGTATAGAAATTTGGCTCTGTACCTCTGCAACTTTTTTTTGGAATTTCCTTAAAACCTCGTTCGTGTCCATTGGGTGGATAAAAATAGAGATGTCAATAACTTTATCAATGTTAATAATCGGAGAAAACCAACCGGTAGATAGGAAACGCGGGTACGATATCACAAAAAATGTACGCGCTATTTTTTCTCCCAAGTTTAATTCCCTAGAACTTATTTTAAGCGCCGAAGGAGCAATTACATCACGAAGCTCCAATACGCCTCGTTGGTAAATTTCTTCAGGTAACACTGGAAGCACCTGGACGTCTTGTCCTTCTTTATTCTTTCCGCGTAATAAATCTAACAATGCCATATTTTTTATTGTCCTTCAGTGAGGATGTGTATTGGTTTGTCTTGTTCTCCAGGGTTAAATATTTTGTAGTACAACTCCACCACCTCTTCAGTGCCTAGTTGCACCGTGCGCACTCCTGAGCGGACAAGACCTTGCTGCACAATTGATACGCGCTGTTCAAGCTGAGAAACATTTTCTTCAAATGTTTTGTTTTCTTCTTCCGAATCCGCCTTTCCTTTTGTCCATGGAAGCTTGCTTACTATGCTTTTTTCAACGGCAACAATCGCGGGGTTATAAGGAATTATAACAAAAAAGTTTTTTGTCATAATATTTGCCGCTTCAGTAAAATTTCTCACAAACTCAATATACTCACGAATCTGTACGCGCATTAAGTCGTCAAGCTGTTCTTTATGCGCAGCTTCCAGTGTTGCCACATAAGGCCTGATATCAAGCATGCGTGATTGCACAAAAATTTGAGTTGTGAAATCCAGGGAGTTGAGAAAATTTTGAAATTGCAAAATGAACGCGGTTTGTTCATCGTCGGACTTAAGCGCGAAGTTCAAGGAGGATGCCATCAAAATACCTCGCAGGCCGCCGTCTTTCAGAACAACAACACCATCCCGCACTTCTTGTATAGGAACAAAATCCTGTGTCGCTTTATTTGATATTTTTTTTGTTTTGGTATCTTGCGGCATAGAGTTTATTGTAAAGCGTCTCGGAGCGTCTTTACCTCCGCAACATTTCCTGCTGCAGATTCAGGCACGTCCCGCATCCCAATTTGCTCAACCTGTTCTTTAATATCAAGACTCCACGCAAGCTCATGTAATTTGCTGTCGGCGAGCTTTGGAACTACCACCTCTTGCGACTGTGCCTTTTGTGCTTTCTTTTTCTTGTTCCTCTCCTTTCTCTCAGCATCCCAAAGGAACAGTTTATTGCTGATGAGGTAATAAAAACCCGATTCCATTGCGAGGATAAATGGTCTGTTGTTGTACTTTACGAAAGCGAGCGCGGCGCCGAGCCCCAGTGCCCCACCACCGATAGGTACGGCGATATACAGCGGGAGTGTTTTCCATGCAATGAATGCAATACCGGCGCCGCCTATCATGTAAATGAATTGTCTGAAAGTGAATGGACCAAAAATTTTATCCTCCACTTCAATAAACTGCGGAACTTGGAATTGCATACTCTATAGTATAGCAATCCGCGCACGTAATGTATGTGCCTTGTGTGGAGTGGTTACTCTTCGTCGGGACTTTCACGATAAGGATCGTCCTTAATATCTTTTCTTTCCATGCTCGTGATACCGGGCGCGTATTCTCCAGAAGCCGGCGCTCTTTTAATTTTTTGCTGTGTTTCTGCAGGAGATTCTACAGGTGCCTCCTCCGGCAGTTGATTGCCGTTTTTTTCTTCCACTACTATGGAATGTAGAGAGTCATTTTGGATTCTTGACCTGTCGGGTGCGAGGACGTCTTCCTCTTCCGGCTCAGAAATCGGCGAGGGACTAGCTTTCGCAAGAACCTCACTTCGCAAATCTTCTATAGGTTCCGTTTCTTTTGGTTTTGCGTCAGGATGTATGAGCTGACGTTCCATCTCTTTTCTTATTGGATCAAACACTTCTGTTGCAATATCATTTGCAAGCTCTTTTGCCAACTCTTCGTCTATACCAACCTCTTTTTTGATGTTCTCTTCGAGATCTTCCGCGGGCTGCAGACCCATAAGAGTCATTAGAACCTCGTTCTCCAAAATTTGCCATTGGTCTAAATGCAACTTGTGTTTATCGGAGAGCGAACGCAAATGATGCTCGACATCCGCATCGGTGATTGCTTCCTGAACAACTTGGGGCAATTTCAAAAATTGCCTCTTAATTGTTTCATTTATGTCTGTTGTCTCATTCATACTTAAACTCATTATGATCCTCCAGGTGCGTTTGACCCTGTCTTTTGTTGTGGTGGAGGAGGCGGAGCTCCTGAATCTGCAAAATCTTTCAAAGCATCTTTCAATCTAGATTGTCCTTTTTTCTTTTTGATTACACTTACAACTTGTTTTGCTGCAGGATCTGTCTCAGGGGTTCCGATAGCGCCCCAAAGCGTACCCGCTCTTCTGTGAGTCGTTCGCTTCGCCAGATTGACGGCCTTTTCATCAATTGTTTTTACTGCTTCTTCCCCAGCCTTTTCCGCTTCTCTGTCTATTCTACTCGTTACTCTATCAGCGTCTGTTACCGCTTTTCGAGCTTTTTTAATGCGTTCCTCGACTGCAGTATATTCGGCGCCTGTTTTGTATTCATCGAGCTCTATTTCAGCTTGTCTTCTTTGAATTTCATTCTTGGCGTTTGCGTAAGTACTTGTCAGTTTTTCAATTTGATTCGCATGCCTAGCCTTTTCTTGCAACGCCTGTTCAAGTATTTGCTGATTATTTGTCTTATCTTTTTCTGCAATATTATATTCTACTGAGTTTGCCGCCTTTGAAGCATCAATTGTAGCCTGTTTTACTTTCTCTTTTTCCTCAGAGGTAAGACTAACAGCTTCTGACTGCTTGATTCCTTTTTCCGCCTTTCGACCTAGATCCCCTCTATAACCTCCTTTTCCGACATCTTTTTCCACCTC
>Ga0210057_1002023_pt1 | contig 29751 bp, 24 predicted proteins | sample CryGeyCG2114_010_2_FD_183968 | JGI IMG/M metagenome (GOLD analysis project Ga0210057, IMG submission 183968) | Groundwater microbial communities from aquifer - Crystal Geyser CG10_big_fil_rev_8/21/14_0.10 (SPAdes) (version 2) | ecosystem: Environmental > Aquatic > Deep subsurface > Groundwater ...
CCTCGCCCAATTTAAATAACCGAAGGCTTCCGGAGAGCGCAGGATCAGCGCCACCACGTTGTCCATCAGGTTATCTTTGAACCAAGCCAAAACACTATTGAGTTGGAAAGGAAAGCCGAAACGAAGCAGTCTGGAAGCCACTTTTTTTTCAAAACCGAAACCTATCTTCCAGGGTGACAATAAATAAATTGCGATTAGGCCAACCACCCCCCGTGACAAAACGGCCCAAGAAAAGCTTTTGATGCCAAAGCCAAAATAAGCCAAACTAACCAAAACGCCGTTAAAAATAATTGTTTCGGCAATTTCCGGAATCACCAGCAGGTTAAATTTCAAACGCCTTTCAAGCAAAACGGAAGGAATTGATTTTAAAGAAGCCAAAAGCAACGAAAAAGCCAAGGCCCGTCCTAACCAAAGACCGTCGTTGTCAAACTTTAACACCTTTTGCGCTAAAGGCAAAAATAAAATAATTAAAATTACCAAACAAACAACCAGCAATTGCTGAATCGTAAAGGTGGTCGTTAACTCCCGACGAGTCAATTTTTCTTTTTTTTGCACCAAGGCCGCCGCCAAACCAATATCAGAAAAAAAGACAAAAAGCAGCACAAAATTGGAAACGACGCCATAAATACCAAAAGCAAAAGGGCTCAAAAAACGGGAAACAAAGATACTGGCCACAAAAGTAACCATTTGCAAAAAAATCATCCGTAAAAGGAAACTCGCCACGCCGGTAGCGGTTCTTTGCTTGATTACCTCAAACTCGATTTCCGGAGTGTCAACTACTTCCGTCATTTTTTATTTTTCGCAGTTTATTCTAACATAAAGCGATAAACTACCCAGTCTTTGTCTTGATAAACTTGGGGCAATTTTTCAAAAAAAATTCGGTTATACTCCTGACCTTCTTTTTGGAAAGCGAAAAAATCAATTCCTGTCTGACTGATAGCGGTCACTTCCATCTCTCCGGCCAAAATCATTTTTTTAGTATTCATTCTTGCTGAAGGATCACCGCCATAAGCCCAAAGATAATGCGGCCGGCCCAAAAACTTGCCTCTGCCGGCCAAATTAACCGGATCCCAAATGTCTAAATTGGTCAAAAATAAATCAGTAACTTGGGTGTTTTTTCTGACCCATTGCAAAAAGGGCGTGCCGTCGGCAAAGGCCACCCAAACATCATTTTTGACCACTAAAAGATTAAGCAAACCGGAGGCAATAAAAACCGCCAACAAACCGCCGGCAAAAAATTTAAAAATTAATTTCTTTTCCCACAACAAAACTAAAACCCACGCCGAAAGCAGGTTGCCAAACAAAACAAATAAGTTGAAAAATTTATGATCATTAAAAGGCTCACGAGCAAAATTAAACAAATTGGGAGCAATAAACAAAATCAAGATCGGCAAAAAAAATCTTTTTACTGTCAATGGCGCAACCAGCCAGCCGACAAACATTAAAGGCAAACCGACGCCGAAATTAAAAAACCAAAACTTCAGCCAAGCAAGCAGGGTCAAATGATCCCCAACCAAAAAGCCGGGCCGCCAGCTGATTTGGTTATCGGTATATTGGCGGATAAACCACAGTTGCGGCAAAGCCACCAAACAGGCAATGACCAGAATTAAAAACCAATCTTGTTTATTTTTGACTGCCAAGAGGCTAACCACCCCAACCAGGCCCACTGCCAGAAAAACAAAACTGTGCCAAAAAGGAAGCAACCCGAACAAAATACCGAGAAAAATAACACTTTTCCTTTTTAAATTGGTTTGTCGGAGCGCCAAAATGAAAAGCAAAAACAAGCCGAAACCGAAAACTAAGTGCCGCTGATTAGTAAAAACATTAATATTAAAAAAGCCGCCGAAAAATTTATCGACGGTGAGGCCATTGTCAAGATAGACGTTATGATTTCGCAAATTAACTAAAAAGTTGCTTAAGCCATGTTTCTTGAAAAAAAATAACCAAGATAAATCGGGCGTTAACAAAAAAAACAAAGCGCTTAAAAATCCCAAGAGTTTACTTTTTTTACTAAAAAGTTCTTGGCTGAAATAAAACAGAAAAACAAAAATAAAGGCCAAACTTAAAGATGAGGGCAAATTATAAGCCAAGGCAAGCGACCAGCCGCCTTTTTCAAACATGGCCGTGGCAAAATCAAACAAAAAATGATAAAAAATCGGCACCCCGGCATAAAAAGGCAGTGCGGCAGGAAAATTATCTCCCTGCGAAAAAGAACGAATCAGCGGCACATGGGCCCCAAAGTCTAAATATTCATTGGAAGCGACCAAAACCGTGTCACTTCGATAGGCAAAAGTGCGACTAAAAAACCACCAGCTGAACAAAAAGCTGATTAAAAAAATCAGCCCCCATGACTGGCCAGGCCAAAAAAACTTGATTCGCCGCCGCTGCCACCATAACACCACAAAAGCCGCTGCCAAAAAAACAAACAGATTACCTTTCAAGGCAAAAAGAATTGTCCCCGAAGCCCACAAGCCCACAAAAAAAGCGGTCCCAAAAAAATAGGGGGTTTTCTTGAAAAACGGCAAAAACTCCCCCACCAAAATTGCCCCCAACAAAAAAACACTTACCAGCAAGATCGCCGCCAACATATCTTTAGTTTAGCAAAAAATAATTGCAAACTCACCCACTTAAGCGGCTCGAAGAACCGTGGCAATTTGCTTTGCCAACTCTCGGCCGCAAGTTGTGCGGTAGGTGGCCCCATCAAAGTAAATGTGCTCCTTACCTCCGTCCTCCATCCTGATGGTTACCTCTGGCAAGTAGCAAACGGGACAGCCGATGTCCGAGCAGCAGACCCGACGGACTGTCACACACTTGACCCCAGGGAGGGAACCAAGCGCCCGTTTCAACCTCCTTGCCTCCTGGGCGAACCACGCCGCCTCAGTTTGTCTTCCCTTGCCTCCCATTTTCCGCCTCCTGCCTCACCAAAAACAAGTTCCCTACTGGCTTAATATTATAAACTCCTAACGCAAAAATCCCAAGGGCAACCAACAAAAAATCTTCTTACTGACCAAGGGAACGGAAGGGCTGTTTAAGGGGGTGAAAACCAATGATGATTAAAAAGAGCCCACTGGCCAAAGAAACCAAATTAGCCACCCGGCGAACGGGAGTATTGGCAAAATGAAACTTGACTTGGTACTGGCTGGCAGGGAGGTTAAACAGAACTTTGCCATTGGCAAATTGGGGTTCGGTAGGCTGGTCATCAATCCAAACCTTCCAGCCGGGGAAATAGGCTAGGTTGACCAAAACTTGGCTGTCGGTTTGGGCGTCAACCTGAAAACGATAATCATGCGCTTTGAAAACTGTCTGGCTGATTTGCGCCTGGCCGGACAAAACCATCACTTTTTGCCAAGCTACTTCCTCCTGGCTGGCCGGCACCGGAAAGTCTCTGGGCAGATATTCATCGGAAACTTTAGAAGTCGTCCACTTGATATTCATTTCACTCAAATAATCAGGACTAATATCCTTTTGCGGCTGAAAATATTTTTGATTAAAACCGATTACTCCTGCCGCTAAAGCTATTGATACAATGATATATATCATTGAAGTTTTGGGGAATAAGGAAGCTAAACTGCCGGCGGCGAAGGAAGCGGCCAAGACAGCAAAAACTAAAAACCGCCACGGATACTGGATAAAGGCCATCGGTTTTACCAGCTGCCAAACCGATGAAGAAAGCGGCAGCAATAAAAAAATGGCCAAACCGAAAATAGCTAGGTTAGCAGCCAAAATGTAGGAGCGGGCCTTGTGTCCGCCCAATCGCGCAAGGCGACCATCAGGGTCGCCCCTACAAATTTGGCAAATTAACAAAGCCACGCTTACCCCAATCGCCAACCAATGGAGCTTGCCGATCGCAAAGCTCATCCCGTCCAGTCGGCCAGGGGCCGAGCCACCAAACCCCCAGAGGCCAGTCCAAAGCTGATTGGGGAAAACAAAATGATCTCGCCAGTCCGCCCCACCGCCAAGCTGACCAAAAACTTTGGTAAAACGCATTTCCGTCAAAGCCGGCAACCAGTAAAAAGCGCTGGCACCTAGCGCCAAAATTATGAATTTAGAATTAAGAATTAAGAATGATTTTTTATTTTTTGAAGTAAAAAATAAAATCACCAAAACAATTCCCAAAAAGGGCACCAGCATCAAGGCGGTGAGGTTGTGCGATAAAATGACGGCTGCCAAACTCAAACCGGCCAGCAGAACAGCGCCGGGCAGGACCTTAAAAATTCGGTAAACTCCTAAAAACACCAGCGGCAAAAAAGCGTAAGCCCAAAGCTCGCCCACTGACCCCCTGACATAGATTTGGACTGCATGATAAGGGGCATAAACATAAAACAGGGCCGCTACCACGCCACCCTTGCGACCCCAAAATTCTTTGGCCAAAAAGTACATGCTCACGCCGGCCAAAATAATGCCTAGACCAAACATCATTTTGGTAGCTACCAAAGCATCAAAACCAACCAGATTAAGAAAGCCACCCACGTAATAAGCTAAGGGGGCATAAAAATTAAAAAGCGGGTAGCCGTAACCGTAGCCCAAATCGGCCACCCAGCGAACCGGCAGTTGACCGTCTTGGAGCGCTGCTGCCAGCTGACTGACACGAGCAACTTGGGTATCATCATGCATCGGAAAAAAACCGAGATGAAAAAGAGGCCAGATGGCAAAACAGGACAGGCAGGCGATAAGTAATAAGTGATAAGCAATCGGCGAAATTCTTTTCATTTTTTTCGATCCTTAATTAATAAACCCGCCACTACCAACAAGCTGACCAAGGAAATGGCGTCGGCTGTCAAGCGAATTTTGGTTTCGCCAAATTCAGCCAACACCCGATAACTGCCGGCCGGCACCGCAAAAGTAATCAAACCCTGAGGGTTGTCGTAATCAAGCGACACCGGTTGGCCATCAATTTTTACCTGCCAGCCAGGAAAAAAGAGCGTGTTAATTTGCACCACGCTATCGGTCTTGGTTTGAAGATCAAAATTAACTTTTTTAGAATTAAAAACCAGCTTTTCGATCAGCCCCTCACCGGCGACCAGGGCTACTTTTTGGCTGGCGTGACTGACCGGTTTTTCCTTCACCCAAATCGGCATGTATTCGTCTTGGATCGTCGTCGTCGCCTCGTTGGTCGCATAAAAACTTTCCGGCTGATTAACAAAAACTTGGGGCTTAGCGTGGTTAACATTAAGCAAAATTACTAAGGCCAACAAAAGCATCGCCAGCCACTGATGACTAACGCTGCCTGCCAAAACAGCGCTGCAAAAAGTGGCTACAGCTAAAAGCCGCCAAGGAAATTGCACCCACCAAAGAAGCGGGATTGCCTGCCATACAGGCAGAGAAAGAGGCAAGACTAAAAATAAAGTTGCCGCCAGAACGAAAAGAAAAAAGCTTGTTTGCCGCCTTAGTTTGGTTAAAAAAATCGCCGAAAAAATTACCGTCAAAAGCTGAACCAAACCTAAATGCGCTAAAAGCTGTTGGAGATTAAAAAAATGATCTTGAAAATTGGCGACACTAAACTGGCTTAAAACCGTGAATTGCTTATCGTAAAGGGCCGGTAGCCAAAAAAAGCAAGCCAAACCCAAACCCAAAATGATCATTAACAAAAAGCCTATGTAGGGGCGCCGTTGACTGCGCCCGCGCGTTATAACCAAATAACCCATGTAGCCGAAAATTAGCGGCGTAAAAAGCAGGGCCATAATATTATGAGAAACAAGCAAGCCAGCATAAGCCAAAGCGCCGATGGCAACGTCACGCCAGCACTGCCTTTTGCCCAGCTTGGCAATCATCCAAAAAATTAGAGGGACAAAAATAAAACTCATCGCTTCCCCCAGAGAGCCGCGAATATAAGTATCTAACAACCGGTAAGGCGCGTAAGTATAAAAAATTGCCGCCAGCACTCCTCCCCACTCTCCCCATAATTCTCGACCAAAAAAATACATTAACACCGCGGCAATAAAAAAGCTGAAAATAAAAACCAACTTAACCGAATCAACAAAGGAGAAACCCAAAAGGTGAAAGCCTTCTCCCCAATAAAGCGATAACGGGTAAGAAAAATTAAAAACAGGGTAACCGTAACCATAATTGAGTCTGGCCGCCCAACGCACCGGAATTTGACCGGCCACAAAGCTACGGTGAAAATCCGAAAGCCTGATTACCATCCAATCGCCGTCATCGGAAACAAAAAAACCGGGGCGAAAAAGAGCCAGCGTGGCTGGAAAAACAAGGATTAATAGTAAAATTAAAAAGGCCTTCTTTTTAAACATGAGATTAAAACTAACCCTAAAATCAGACTGGCTAAGCTTATTCTAGCACCCCAAACGAAAGATTGGGGCCGGTAACGAAACAAAACCTGATGCTGGCCAGCCGGCACAAAAACGGCTCGAAAAGCGTAATCGGCTCGATAAATTATCGTTTTTTGACCATCAACAAACGCCTGCCAACCAGGATAATCACTGTCCGAAAGGAAAAGCAGCTGATCGGCATCACTCTCGGTACTCAAGACCACCTTATTGGTCGTATAATCAACAATTTTTGCCTGACTTTTTGTTGCCGGCTGCAGCGGACGGGCCGGCTCTCTTTCCAAAAGAATGGTTTTGGCAACTTGAAAATCGGGTGCAAAAAATATCTCTTCAAACTCCCTTTGCGTCTCAAAAAGGCGGTATTCATCGGTCAAAAAAGCCCGGGGAGCCGCCGCAAGATTTTCAAAAACACGCCAGTTTTGGCCTTGCCAAACCAAGCGATAGCTTGCTTGCGGAAAAGTATTTTGGGTACTGGCATTTTCCAATCTGTCCAGAATAAATTTAACCCCCAAAAGATCCAAAAGTCGTTTTCTGGACGGATTAGTGGCCAAATCAGTTTCACCAAAACCGGCTGCCAGACAAGCATCGGAACGCGTCGTCTCATCAAAGCTTGCCGCCATTTTTCCCTCACTAGAGGCAACGATCAATTCGCCATAACGCTTCGGGTAGAGAGGGTCATAGCCATCGGGCGAAAAAAGCTGGTATTGACTGGCAAAATTGGCTTGAACTGCGGCCATCCCATAACCCCAGAAACGATCAAAGCCCGACGCTTGCTGCAGCCAAGACAAAACTTGGGCCGGCGGATAAACTAAAGCCGAGGGAACAAAAGGGTTAAATTTATGAAAAAAATAAAACAAGTCGAGAATCGTCAGACAAAAAATTCCTAACAGAATCAAAAATTTAGTTTTTTTAAAAATCTTTGGCAAAAGACCAATTGCGGCCGCCAAGACCAGAAAAATCAAGCTGGAATAGCCAAGGCTTCGGTAATTGGCTTGCAACAAGCCCATCCCGGAAAAAAGCCAAAGCAACCCAAAAATAAAAGCCATCATCACTAAAGGCCACCCTTGGCTTGGCCGTTTTTCTCCAAACCACTGGTCAATTCCGAACCCTGCCAATATTGCCAAACAAAAAGAAGTCAGAAAAATCGCGTTGGTGGGCGAACTGGTCGAAAGCAAAGGCAGGCTAAACCGGTAAACAAGGCGGGCCAACGGCCAGGAAACAAGCAAACTAAAAATGATGATGGTCATCAGGCTGAAAAAACGAATGATCGCGCTTTTTCCAAAACGAACCAAGGCAAAAAACGAAAAGAAAAGCGGTACCAAGCCAAGATAAGTCACTTTACCTGCATAGGTGTCTGTTAACCAATAATTTCGGGTGGCAGGATTGCCGAAAAAATCAGGCACCAAAAGCATCAGCAGCTGTTGCGGCTGAATCAGCAGCTTTTCCACCAAAAACTGATAATCATGAGGCGCGCGCGCCGCATTCCTAATCAGTTCTCCGGTCGGCACTAGCTGAATCGCGGCCGCCCCTAAAGATAAGAACGCCAGGAGAGCAATTTTAAAACTAAAATTTACCTTTTGCTTAACCGGCCAAGCTCGATGCCAAATTCGCAAAAAAATATAAAGCAGCAGAAAAGCAAACCCCAGGCCAGCAGAAGGCAAATGGCCGGCAAGAAACGGTAAGGTCAAACTCAAAAAAAACCAAAGCCCTTGCCAGAAGTTGTTTTTTTTAAGCAGCTTCTCAAAAAAGTAGGCGGCGACTGGCATCCAGGCAACGGTTTGGTCGATAATATTGTATTCCAGAAAAACCGTCATAAAGCCACCATAAGCAAAAGCTAGTCCGGCCAAAAAAGCGCCTTTTTTTTGCAAACCGATTTCCCTGCCGAACAAATAGGTAAAAAAACCAGCCAGCAGTGGCTGTAGAATCACCAACAAGCTCCAAGCCACTGCCAGCGGCAAAAACAAATAAAAAATATTTAAAGGATAAAAAACGGCCGACTGAAAATTAGCCAAAAGCGGTGCTCCGGAAAAATTGTAAGGGTTCCACAAAGGCAACTCCTTTTTCTTAACAGAATCTAAGGACAAGGTCTTCCAGGGATAAATCTGCCGCAAGGTATCGAAATATTGGGCTTTATGAGGAAAGCTGCCCGGCACATAGCCTAAATAGGAATAAGTCGACCACGGCGCATATTCGGCAATCAGTAAATCACCGGGGAAAGGAAGGCTGCCTTTTAAAAAAGTGGGCCAAAAAAAAATCATGGCCACGAGTAAAAAAAGCCCCAGCATCAACCAGTTTTGACGCTTCATCAATAATCCGCTCGTACTTGATAAAGCCTCATCGAAAATCTGGGGTCGGGCCGGGGATACTCCGCCACCAATTTCAAGGGCCAACTACCAGGCACTGCTACGGTTTCGTTAAAAACAAAAAAAGTCGGTATTTTTGCCGCCTTGTCTAACACTGCCGCGGGAATTTCATTGACCGGAAAAAAACCTTTAATTTCAACATTGGGATTGTCCCAAAGATAAAGTTCTAAAGAGGCCGGCATTAGGCCAAAAGTGCCCTCGGTGGCAATAAAGATTTTTTTGTTTTCGGCCTCTTTTTTGGCCCAGGCAACAATCTCCTTGACGCCGTAACCGGCCGGCCAGCTTCTGATATACTGATCTTGATCGGACCGGGCAATCGCGGCCTTTTCGGGCTGAAAAAGAACTTGAAAATCCAGCCGCAAAGGCAAGATAAAAAATAAAAGGCCGATTAAAATTGACAGCCGATTATTTTTTAACCGCCTGGTGATCGTCTCTAAACTCCAGGCCGCTAGCAAAAGCAATGGCAAACTCATAAAAAAAATAAAGCGCGGGTAAAGCGTCTTGCCAAATAAAGTTAAAGCACTAAAGGGAGCCAGAAACCACAAAAACAAAAGCGCCTTGGGCCAAAATTGTTTCTTGTCCAAGCCAAACGAACCAACTGCCAAGGCAAACACCGGCCAAGTCAAATAACTAATCAGCCAATTCAGCAGACCACGAAAATTGCTTCTTAAAAAATCAAAGGGATGCTCCAGCCATTCTGATAAAGGGTGTACAAAAAAAGCATTTTTTTGCTCAATAATGTGGAAAAACGGTGACAACCGCAAAACGCTGTAAATAACTTGCGAAATAATCACCGCCAACAAGGCCAAACCTGCCCACCTGACCAGCCGACGCCAGCGCCGCTGGCTTTGCCAGTCAAAAATAAGCAGAGTCAGCGGCAGAAAATAAATATTTAAAAATCCGGAGCTCTTGGTTAAAATGCCACCGCCTAAAGCCGCCCCCAAAAGCAAAGCCACATCAAGTCGTCGGTATTTCACCAGCAAAACCGCCAGCAGCAAACTCAAAAGAGTCCAAGTCCCCACCAAGCCATCCATCAGGGCCATCCGGTCATAAACCAAAGCGAAGGGAAAAACTAAATAAAGCAGGGAAGCCAAAAAAGCCAACCGCCGTGACCGGAAAAGAACCCATCCCAAAATGCCGATGATCAGCATCGAAGCCAACCCAGTCAAAACAGAAACTAATCTTCCCGCTACGAGCGGGTCCGCCACCGCTTCCATCATCACCATCGTCAGCCAAACAAAAAGGGGCTGCTTGCCATCAACCAAAGAAATAAACCGCCAATTGGCATCATTTTGGGCAATCTGGGCCCAACGAAGATAAATGGCCTCATCAACAAAAATAGGCCATTGGGTCAAATTGGTCAGGCGAGAAGCAAAAAAAAAGGCGATTAAAACCAAAAAAACGGTGAGGCAATTCTTCTGCTTGGCCGCGACTTTGAAAAACATACAAGGGAATTATACAATATTAGGGTGATCAAAAAAATCTTCCTGGGAATAATTCTGCTGTTGGCCGTATTTTTGCGTTTTTACCGTTTGCCCGAACGGGCGACTTTTCTGGGCGATCAAGGCCGTGATCTACTGGAAGCAAGAGAGTCTTTACTGGCCGGCCAACTACCCCTGGTTGGCCCGCTTTCCAATGAAGGCGTTCATGCCGGCCCCAGCTATTACTACCTCATCATGCCTTCGCTTTTAATGAGTCATTTTCATCCTTTAGGGCCAATTTTGTTTACCACTTTTTTGGGAGTGATGAGTACTTATTTAATTTATTGGCTGGGGACAAAATTTTTTGGTCAAAAACCAGCTTTAATTGCCGCCCTTTTGTATGCCACTTCCCCGCTCGTCATCCAACAAACTTCGGGCCTTTGGAACCCGATTCCGGTGCCTTTTTTCAGCTTGCTGATTATTGGGGCTATTTACCAAATTCAGGTTGAAAAAAAATACTGCTGGTTTATTTATCTGGGCCTTTTTTTAAGTCTGGCTGTTCAGCTTTATATGCCGGCCTATTTTTTGCTTTTCCCTGTTTTGGGCTGGTGGACCTTCAAAATTCGTGGCAAACACTTTCCGTGGTCATTAATTGGCTTTTTAACTTTTGTCTTGGCTTTGCTGCCTTTTTTAGTTTTTCAATTTCAAAATCAATTTGTCGATTTCAAAAATCTGATTCTCTTTTTGATGGAAAAACTCACGCTAACACCAAACCGATCCGTGACCAACCCCTTGGTGCTGCTGGCCCAGCAATTCCGGGCAATTTTGACGGTTGGGCCAAACTGGTTAATATTGTCTTTAGGGGCAATCATCAGCTTCTTGCCGCTAATTAAAGGTAAAAATCACTGGCACTGGTTTTTTTTGTCCTGGTTTTTGACTGGTATTTTAGTTTTAACCTTCTTTCCGGGTTCAAGCTCACCGCACTACGCTAACTTTATTTGGATTTTACCCTTTTTGCTCTTGGCTTCTTTTTTTTCCCTGATCAAGAAAACTAAGCTGCTCTTCATTGGCGGCTTTCTCCTTGCCTTGATAAATTTGAAAACCTACCACAACAATTTTGCCGTCACCAATGACTTAAGCCGTGCAGAGACGGTCAGCCAATTCATCAGCCAAAAAGCCGGTCAACAACCGTTTTCAATTTTACTTTTGTCCGCCAGGTCGCCGTCTGACGCTCATTTCCGTTATTTTCTCAAGCTCAATCAAGCTCCTGTCGAGCCCCTTAAAAATGAAAATGCCTGCCAACTTTTTTTGATTTGCACCCAACCGGTTTGCCCCAACGAACAAACCGTCCAAAAAATGTCAGTGGTGGAAACCGAATGTCTGCCCCGCTGCCCGCCCCTGCAAGAGCAGAAAGCCGTTGATCTTAAACAATGGCAACTGGTTACTGCCGCAACGCTTGCTGAAGCCCGGATTTTTCTATTCAAAAAATAATAAATAAAGGGCAAAGGGGGTCAAAATAATAAAAATCCAACCTAACAGAACCAAAACCCAATCCCGCTTTTGGCGAGCGCCTCGCGGCAGCGGTTGATCTAAAAGGGAATTTTTTTTTCTAACCATTAAATCAGTCTAGCCCTTATTTTTCCCAAAAGTCAAGGTGACAAAGCCTGTTACCAGCGAACCGAAAATAAGGCCGTTATTAATGGCCGAGACGGGCGGGTCCCAGTGGCCGTAATACAAAAAGGGCGCGTAAGTTAAAAGCAACCCTAAAGAAAAAATCCCTACCAGCCAAAAAAGCCAATTTTTGGCCAACAAGGCAGCAAAGGGGAAAGCATACAAAAAATACCACGGCATCAGGTGCTCGGCCCGATAAACGGCCATCAGCATGGCCATGACCATCAGCCCAAAACTTAACCACCAAACCTGCGACCAAGCCACTTTTTTGCCCCGATACTGCCGCCAACTCACCCACAAAAATACTGGCACCAAAAATCCGGTCGCAAATTTAATCCCGATCGACAGCCCCAGCATCAACCACGCCAGCCACAGGCGTTTTTTTTGCAAGCAATAAAAACCCGCCAAAGCCAGCGCCATCATCAGCAAATCATGATGGCCGGAAACCAAAGTCTCCACTACTACCAAAGGGCTAAAGGCAAAAAAAGCCAAAACTTTTTTGTCTGCCGCGGCCAGTTTCCAAACCAACCAGCAAGCACCAAGATAACTAGCCACGGCTAAGGCTTTAAACAAAATCATCGTCGGTAAAAGCTTGCCAAAACCCAAAAGGGAAATCGGCAGAGAAACCAGCAGCCAAATCGGACCATAAGGAAAGGTGCGGTGGGTCCAGTGCATAAACCCCAGCATCGGGTCAGCGGGATAATCCAAAGCCTTGTGCTGAAAAGGATTTTGGTGATAAAAGGTCACTATTTTGGCATCAAAGATATAGTTGAAAAGGTCATAAGAAAAAGCGTTGTAAGCCAGCCCTAAAATTGCCACGGTCAAAAAAATCAGCGGCCAAATCCCCAACCACTCCGCTCCCGCGGTGGCCCACCCGCCTTTGCGAGGCACGAGCGGGCAGGACGAATATTCTCCTCGGGAACGAATCAATAAAAAATAAAAAACAAACAGGAACCCCAAAATCAGTAAATACAAAATTGTCGACAGCGGCCGTTGGAAATAGCCAATTTGCTGAAAAGCCCGCTGCACTGTCTGCCACCAAGAGGCCCGCGTCAAAGTCAGGCCTAAATCGATTTGAGTAAAGGAATAAAAAAATAGGGCTAATCCCCCGATCAGCCAAAGCCAGCCGGCTTTAACGATATTCACCCTGAAGGTCATTGAGTTTAACCCGCAAAATTTCTTGAAGCATTTGCTTGGACTCCTTAAAATATTTTTTGCCCTTGCTGGCAACGGCGGCATCACGGTCATGCCAGGTCACCGGCACTTCGGCAATTTTGTAATGCCGCTTTTGAGCGACAAACAACAACTCCACATCAAAAGCACCCACCTTCCACCCCTTACCTCCAGGCTTTTTTTGAAAAATTGTCAGCCGGGAAAACAAGTCTTTGGCAACTTTGCTTTCAAGGGTTTTAAAGCCACACTGGGTGTCAACAATCCCCGGCAAAAGCAAAATTTGCCGCAGCAGGCGAAAAACTGACGAACCCAGCTGACGCACCAAGGAAAAACCGCTTCGAGCCTGACCGCGAGAGCCAATCACCACCTGATAATTCTTTTTAAAAAAGGGCAGTAGTTTTTTCACTTCCGGCAAAGGGGTTGATTGGTCCATATCCGTAAACAAAACAATTTCGCCCTTGGCCGCTTGAACTCCCGCCCGAACCGCAAACGCCTTGCCGCCGTGAGGATTTTTCAGCAGCCTAAAATGCGGCTGCCCCCGGCAATATTGGCTGGTAAAATCCAAACTGCCATCCGTCGATTCATCATCCGCAATAATGACCTCATAAGAATATTTTTGCTTTTGGAGAAACCCGCGCACTTCATCAAGCACGCCCCGCTGTAAATTTTTGGCTTCGTTGTAACAAGGAATAACCACTGATAAATATGGCCGGCGCTTGGTCATGCTGATATAGTTTATAATGGGCAAGCAATGAAAACAAGGGAGAGTTGGTGGAAAATCATTATCGGATTGCTAATCATGGGAGCCATCTTTTTACGCTTTTGGCAGTTGGGTAGGGTCCCGCCGGGGCTCAACCGGGATGGGGCTTCCATTGGCTATACGGCTTATTCACTGCTAAAAACCGGTCGAGACGAATACGGCCGGCGCTGGCCGCTGACCTTCCGGTCATTTGGCGATTGGAAACAACCCGCTTATATTTATCTCACCATCCCCTTTTTGCTGATTTTCGGCCTCAAGGAAAGTGCCGTCTTGTTACCTTCAGCTCTAGCCGGCTTGGCAGGGATAGGCTTAATTTATTTACTGGTCAAGCAAATCTTTGCCGACAAAAATTTAGCTCGGTGGGCGGCAGTTTTTTTGGCAATTTTGCCTTGGCATTTCCATTTTTCTCGCTATAATCACGAAGTTAATTTAGGCTTTACTTGCTTGCTTGCCGCTACCTGGCTGTTTTTTAAAGGCCTTAAGAAACCCGCTTTATGGCCCCTGGCCGGTCTATTGTTTGGCTTGAGCCTGTTTACCTACCATGGCTTTTTGGTCTTGACTCCCTTGCTGGTCGCCTGTTTAGCCGTCGTCTACTTTAGGGAGCTTAAAAAATTTCCCCGACAGACATTTTTCTCTTTGTTAATTTTGGCTTTTTTAGCCGCCCTGATATATCAAAGCGCTTTTTCAGGAGCAAAAGTTAAAGCCTCCATCAGCTTTTTAAACGACCCGGTCACCATTCACGCTCAAATAGAACTGCCCCGAACAGCCAAAGGCAACACTCTTTGGAGCAGACTGGTTTACAATCGGCCGATCGTCTTTACCAAGCTTTTTGTAAAAAACTATTTGGCTACCTTTGGGCCTAATTTTTTGGCCATCAAGGGCGGTAGCCACCCACTGCATAACTTTCCGGGAATGGGCAATATTTTTTGGTGGCAGTACCCCCTCTTTTGGCTCGGTGTCTCCCTTTTAGCCAAACAAAAACAAAAATCCCGTTGGCTAATCTTGGGATGGCTCATCATCAGCCCGCTTGCTTCCAGTTTAACCAAAGACGCCCCTAATTCCGGCCGTGTCTTCCCCATGATTTTTCCCTTGGTAGTCTGTCTGGCTTTGGGAGCAAGCCAAATCCAGCAAAGCCTAAAAAAACCAAAGTTTGTTTTTGAATTGTTGATCTTAACCCTGCTGGGGTTTAGCCTAATAAAAATGTACCAGAACTACTTTATTGATTTACCTCGCTTGCGCGCTTTAAACTGGGGGGCAGGCTACCAACAACTGGTCAATGAGTTGGGGCAGGAAAAAAATCTTGCAAGGAAGGTTTTAATGTCTCGACCGGATTATTCCCCATACATTTATTTTTTGTTTTATCAACAATTTGACCCCCGGGAATTTCAAAAAACAGTGGTTTATTATCCGACGACCCCAGACGGTTTTAATCACGTCAGATCATTTGACCGCTACAAATTTGGTGACTTCCAGCTCGCCGACGAACTTCACAAAAATCAGTTGGTAGTCATTTGGGCAGAGGAAATCAATGATCAAGCTTTGCAAAAAGCCGCCGCCTTTTTGCAGCAGACCATCGTTGACCAAGGTGAGCCAAGATTTTATCTCTTTTCAGGGCAAAAACAAGTAAACAACCCATCAGGCTAAGCAAGGAAATCATTTCGGCCAGCAAACGGTCTTTAGTGTGCGTGAACTTAATCAGCACTTGGTGCCTGCCGGCAGGCAGACGAAAGGTAACCAGCCCCCGATAGTTTTGATCTTGAAACTCAATTTGGGTCTCCTGGCCATCGACATAAACTCGCCAACCGGGGAAAAATTGCGTGTGACTAAGAACATTAACCTTTGTTTGGGCTGCAACCGTGAACGCTTGCTGATCAAAGCTTTTTTGAAAAGCAGCGATCTGGCCCTCTCCCGCAACAATCGCCACTTCTTGCTCCGGATATTGACTTGGCTGGTGCGCCAACCAAATCGTGTCAGCTTCACCGTAGTAAGTACTGGAAAGTGGGTAATCCCAAAAACCTGCCTCGTCAACAGCATCAAAACCGGTCGGCCGCCAATAAGCCACGGAAGCCAAAACGACCAAAATAATAATCAGCCAGCGGCAACGCGAATAAACTACCGCCCCTGCCAAGGAGCTGGCCAAAACTATCAGGGAAAGTAAACGCCAGGGAAATTGAAATTGACGCAGTAAGGCAATTTTGTTCCACAGCGGTTGGCTGATAGGCTGCATCAAAAATAAAGCCAACGCACTAATCACCAGACAAAAAACGAGTAATTTTTTCTCTCGCGACTTTTTGAGACGGCAATAAAAGACAATGGCCAAAAATAAAGCCAAAAGATGAAAAAACCCAATTTGAACCGGCACATCACCCACTTGGCTACTGGCCGTGTTTAAAAAATTGGGTAGAAAAAGCTGGGTCAAAGTTGGGAAGTGATCTTTGAAAATATCTTTCATAAAAAGATCGCCATAAGTGAAACGATGTTCATACAACGCCGGCAGCCAATAAAAGGCCGCTAGCCCTAGCCCAAAAACAAGCGCCAGACCGCTGGCAATCAGCTTGGTGAGCTGTCGGTTGAAAAAAAAGGCAAAGAGGATCGCCGTCAAAAAAAAGGCTAGGCTAACGGAATTATGACTTAAAATCAAAAGCCCACTGCCAAAACTGGTCAGCAAAAAGCCGGTCCAATACCGCTTGTGGGTAATTTTGGTTAACCCCCACAGCACTAAAGGAAGAAAAGTATAAGCCCAGATTTCGCCGTAAGCGCCGCGGATGATGATTTCCGCAAAACGAAAGCTGGCAAATTGGTATAGAATGCTGGCCAACAAGGCTTTTTTTTCATCCCCCAAAAACTCTCGGGCAAAACCGAACAAAAAAATGCCTGACAACCAAAAACTTAGCAAGCAAACAATCTTGAAAGTAGTGGCCAAATTAAGGCCGACACCCAAAAAAAGACTGCCTAAAAAATAAGGCCAAGGATACATAAAAATTAAAACCGGGGAACCAGAGCCATAGTTAAAACCATCCGCCCAACGAGGCGGTATTTGGCCCTCCCAAAAAAGTTTAAACCAAGCCGCCTGCCGCGCCAGATGAACCGGCCCATCGTGGGTGTGAAATAATAAAGGCTGCTGCAGAACCAAAAAGGTGGCTAAAAAAGACAAAAGGAAAATTAGTCCGAAACAGCTAATCTTCTGGTGATTCACTTCTTGCCTCCCAATGAATGAGCCTCATCACCGTAATCCCGCCTGGCGCCGACCACTGGTCGACAATTTCCGCTCGGCCAAAACCGGCAATCTCCCAAAGCGAGTGGCCCAGGGGGTGGCAATCATCGACCTCGCAAACGACTAGCAATTGATCAGTGACTGTTCTGCGCTCCGGATCCACCAGTAGCCCTTCAATCGTCACGGGCCGGGCTCCCCAAAGCTCCAAGAAGTAGCGATAAGCGTGATCAGAATTCTGGCCGGTAATCAGGGCAAAATTAAACGGCTGACCACTGGTATTATCGTAAACAATCCGGCTAATCTGCTCGGCCTGACGCAGTTGATAATTGGGCGAGCGGTAAAAAGGATTGGCCTGCCAATTAACGAAGATAATCAAGAGGCCGAGTGACCAAGCAACCAAGCAACCAAGTCTACCCTTTTTGGCGAGTCTAACTAAAGCAAAAGCGGTCAGCAAAAAAGGCAACGGAAACATGAAGCCAAAATAATAATCGTAAATACTGTCCTGATAAAAACCAAACAAACCGATTCCCAAAACCAACCATAGGCCCAAAAGCGGCCAAAAAGTCTGGCGGCCCTTTTGCTTCACCCATTGGTAGCCAGCCAGTGGCAAAGTGAGCAACAGCAAGATCTCTGCCAAAACTTTTTGGTTAGCGACCACTAGCCTCTCAAACAACCGCAAGCTAACATTTCCGATCGTCGGCAGGAAATTTTTCCAAACAAAACCAGTTTCTTCGCCGTGCAACAAAAAATCAACCAGCGAACGAAAATTCGGAAAATTATGCCGCAGTTCAAAAGCCAGAAACGGCGACCAGCCAATGGCAAACCCACCCACCAACCAAAAATAAGCACGCCAATTGTTGCACTGCTGACCAAAAAACAGCCAATAAATGCCGACAATTGCCATTAGAAAAACCGTCAAATAATGAAGCTGCAAAGCCAAGCCAAACAAAAAGCCGATCAAGCCTAAAAGTTTGAGGTCTTTTTTCTGGGTCGCCTGCCAGGCAAACCAAATAATCAGCAAACTGAAAAAGGGCATCAGGTTGGGATTCCAAGAAGAATGGGAATAGGTGATCACCACCGGTGAAATGGCATAAAGACCCGCGGCCAGCAAACCGGTCGGCACGTCAAAAAATCGCTTACCGACAAAATAAATCAACCAAACGGTGGCCACCCCAAACAAGGCGACCATCACGGCCGGGCCGATCGGATTCATCCCAAACAACCACAGAAAAGGGGCAATGAGATAATAATAAAACGGGCCCAAAAAAAAGCCGCCGACACTGGCGGTCGGACCCAGCAAAGTCAGCTTATGATCAAGCAACAGCCGCTTGACGACCAGCACGTCACGGCCTTCGTCCCCCAGAAAAGTCAGGTAACCTTGAATCTTGTAAAGCCGTAAAAACGCCGCCAGTAGCAAAATAAATAACAAAATTATTTTTTCTTTTTTCACTTAAATGATATATATCATTGTAGTAATTTTCGACGTAGTTGGAAAAGGTCTTTAAGACCGCTCAAAATTACTTTTAAACTCGCGCCGGTGGCGGCGCCGGCAACCCGCGGAAAATGATGCACCCCAATTTCGGCAAATTTAAAACCCGCTTGCTGGGCTTTAACCAGCAACTCGCTGGAAATAAACGGGCCCCTTTCCGCCTCTAACCTGGGAATTTTTTTGATGACGGCTCGCTTAATTAATTTAAAGCCGCAATCAATGTCCCGCACCTTAAGACCAAAAAGCAACCGAACCATCAGCTGCCAGGCTTTAGTCCCCCAAAGCCGGTAAGCCGGCACTTGACGCCTAAGGTAATAGCCAAGCACCAAGTCTGCCTTGGTTTGGCTTTGTTTGGCAATCAACCGGCTGATTTCCGCAAAATCAAATTGGCCGTCAGCATCGGTAAAGGCCACCCAATCATATCGAGATTCATACAAACCGGTTTGCAGCGCCCCGCCATAACCACGGTTGGGCGCGTGGGTAATCATTCGCAAGTTCTTGATTTGCTTGATTAACTGGTTAACTATCTGGCTGGTCTCATCCTTCGAGCCATCATTGACTACCAAGATCTCCCATTTTTGGGCCACTTGCGGGAGAATGGCGGCCGCTTTGGTGACCGTCGCCGCAATATTGGCTTGTTCGTTGTAAGCCGGAAAAAAAACCGACAGCTCCTTGAGCTTTTTCATCCTACTTTTTCTTCGTCCGCCAGATGAAACGGGTGTACATGAAGTAGTTGTAGGGCACGACCAAAAAGACAATGATAAAAGGCAGCAGGATTTGGCGGTATTGCTCGCCCAGCAACTTGACCCCCACCGTGCCGGCGGTTGTCATAATCATCAAGGCCCCCAAAGAAGTCAAATTAAAATGAAAAAACTTCTTGATCAGCGAGCCGATTCCTTGAATTTGATGCTTTTTAAATGTCCATAAATTATTAAAAGTAAAATTGGAAATAATTGACAGTTCGGTGGAAAACAGCCAAGCGAATGATTCGCCCAGATGCATAACTTCGGCAAAAATCTGCAGCGCTATAGCGTTGATGATATAGCCGGCAAAACCAACGACGGCAAACCTGAAAAACTGCTGGGAGCGCTCGAGGCGAATCCGCGTGGCGTTTTTGACCGTTTCCAAAATATCCTTGATAAACTGGGCGTTAAAACCCACTTTCGCTTCACCCGCCCGACGCTCACCATAAACCGCCGGAATTTCGACAAATTTAGCTCCCGTCTTGGACAATTCATAAATCATCGTGGACTGGATCACAAAGCCCTTGACGTTGAGTTTTTCCAGGGGCACTTGATCCAAAATCCCCTTGACCCGAATCACCTTGAAGTTGCCCGCCAGATCTTTGACCTCCCGAATCCCCGCCCAATAATAATTAAAAAGATCGTTGGAAATAAAATGAGTCAGCTTGCGAAAGGCGCTGAAGTTGTCCCCGCCGCCCTTGAGGTGACGCGAAGGCACCACCACGTCATAGCCCTGCTCCATTTTGGCCAGCATTTGGGGAATCAACTGCGGATCCCATTGGAAATCACAATCATTGGGAATCACAATCCCTGCTTGCAACTCCTTAAGCGCGTATTGGTACCCCTGAAGCAAAGAAATTCCCAACCCCCGCGGCGTTTCCAAAAGATAAAGATTTTTTCTGGTTTTGGCCAAGTCTTTGACAATCTGGCCGGTGCCGTCCGGGGAGTGACTGTCCACCACCAAAGTGACAAATTCGTATTGGGGCAGCTTGACCGCGATGGCTTCCAAAGTCGTCACCATCGGCTGCACATTCTCTTTCTCGTTGTAAGTAGACAGTAAGTTAACCACCCTGACTTTGGCCATGATTTTTACTCTAGCAAATTTCCTGATAAAATACAAACATGATCAAAATTGACATTCTGACGCTTTTCCCAAAAATGTTTCAAGGCCCCTTCGCCGAATCAATCGTCAAACGGGCCATGGGCAAGGGGCTGATCACGGTTAATCTTCATGACCTGCGGCAATGGACCGCTGACAAGCACCAAACGGTGGATGATCGGCCTTTTGGCGGCGGTGTGGGCATGGTGCTGATGGTCGAACCAATTTATAAGGCGTTGAAAGAATTAACCCCTCACTCCAAAACCAGCCAACAAAAAGTTATTCTGCTGACTCCCCAAGGCAAAGTTTTTAACCAAAAGATCGCCGGTAACCTCTCAAAACAAAAGCATTTAATTTTAATTTGCGGCCATTATGAGGGCGTGGACGAGAGAATTCGGGAGTTTTTGGTGGATGAAGAGATTTCGATCGGTGACTATGTTTTAACCGGCGGCGAGTTACCGGCTATGGTAATGACCGACGCCATCACCCGTTTACTCCCCGGCGTTTTGAAAAAATCAGCCGCCACCAGAAACGAATCGTTTGCTAACCCGTTACCCGTCACGCGTCACGCGCAAACCGGTCAACTATTAGAGTATCCGCAATACACCCGGCCGGCTGATTTTCAAGGCTGGAAAGTGCCGGCGGTCTTGCTGTCCGGCGATCACGCCAAAGTCGCTGCCTGGCAGGCCCAACAAGCTCTGAAAAGAACCCGGCGGCGGCGTCCTGATTTGCTCTAACGCTTCCTTTACCAACTGCCGCTGGCGCCGCCGCCACCGGAAGAGCCGCCGCCAAACCCACCAAAACTGCCCCCACCACTGCCACCACCAGAAGAAAAACCGCCCCAACTGGACCAAAAACTGGTGGACTTACCCTGACTTTTTCGCTTTTGGTAATTGCGGGAGAAAAACCAGTCAAGAAACAACCCCAAAAATCCCAAAAAAATTGGCCACAAAACGAGCCAAAGAACGGCCCCGTTGATCGCCCCCAAGGCTAAACCAAAAACAATGCCCAAAATGCCGCCCGGCCAAATCCGGCGGCTGCGACTCAAAAAAGAAGCGGCATAAACGATGATCAAAGAAATGAAAACCAGTAAAGAAAACATCGGGGCGGCCTCGGTTTTGACGGTTTCACTGACCGGCTCGCCGAGGTGAAGGTAGGTGGTAATTTCTTCAATCGCCAGCTCCACGCCTCCTTCATAATCATCGCGCTTGAAAGCCGGGGCAATTTGCTCACGAATAATCCGTCCGGCGCGGCCATCAGTAATCACCGACTCTAAGCCATAACCAACTTCAAGCCGCACTTGGTGATCACTAAAGGCAATCAAAAGCAAAATGCCGTTATCTTTAGCCTGCTCACCGATTTGCCACTGCTCAAACAACTGCACCGCCACCGGCTCAATGGAGTCGCCTTCCAAAGACTCGATCGTCACCACGGCAAGCTGGGCGGAAGTGGCTGCTTCCAAAGCACGCAGTTTGGCTTCCAGTTCTTGGCGATAAGAAGGTGAAAAAACCTGGGCGTAATCATTGACGTAACCCGTCGGTTTATAATCCCACTGACGCGCCCAAACCGGCCGGATAAAAGCCAGCCAAAAAGCCGCCGCTAACCAAATCCCGATCAGAATCTTTTTTGGTGCCATTTTTATAAGCTCAAGTCAACTACCGGAGGAGGAGCCGCCGCCTCTGCAGATTCAAAAAAAGCTCGCGGGGTAAAACCAAAAACACCCGCCACTAAATTAGCGGGGAATTTTTTGATCTTGACATTAAATTCCCTGACCAAATCATTGTAGCGTCGCCGCTCGACGGCCACGCGGTTTTCGGTGCCCGCCAGCTCGTCCATTAGTTGCGTCACGTTCTCAGATGACCGCAGTTCCGGATAATTTTCGATGACCACCAGTAAACGAGCCAAAGCTGACTCGACCTGACCAGCCGCCGCCACTCTTTCTTCCGGGGAAACCGCTCCGGAATAGCGTGTCCGTGCCTCGGCAATCTGCCCAAAAACCGTCTGCTCTTGAGCCATAATACCCTTAACCGAATTGACTAAATTGGGAATCAGGTCAAAACGACGTTGATACTGGGTTTCAACTTGCGCCCACTGATTGTCAACCGCCTCTCGCTGGCCAACCAAAGAATTGTAAAAGCTAATCAAGCTTAAGCCGGCGACGGCCGCAATGGCCACCACCGCTAAAAGAATTTTTTTCATTTCCTCATCACCCCCTTGCTGGTTTAATGCTAAACAATTAGAAGACGCTTTTCAAGTATGCTTATCGGCGATACAAGAGGCCCCATAAGATTCCGGCTTGGTCTTGGCGGTAAAGCCATTGCCATTGACCATCCCCACCACTTCCTTGATCATCTCGCGCGTGGGCCCGACGTCACCAACATCAATGTGGATTTCCAGCCGGTAACGCTGGCCATTGAGCTGCTTGGTTAATTTAGGCACCATTTTTTCCGCCAGCTGAATTGACAATAGGGTTTCGGTATAAATCTTGTCCCGCAGACTGGCAATATTGCCGACTTGCTGGCGCTGCCAAAAGTAACGGCCGCCCTTGCCTTGTCGGTGAATCACGATGGCGCTGACAAAGGACACACGGCTGGCTTTGGTCAAACGACCGGATTTGGAATCCGTCCCCACCACCAGGCGGTAAAAATAATCAGGCTCTTCGTTCATAAAAGTCACCAGCGCCCCCACTACCTCATCGGTAGTCAACTTGCCCTGGGTAGGATTAAAAAAAAGAGGGTGGTCTTGGGTCATTTGGCGTCAATTTTATCACTTTAAGCGCGGAGGAGCAAAAAGATCACTGCCAGGCAGGTGGCTACGGCCACAGCCACGTATTCCAAAATCACCCGCAGGTAAAGTTCTTTTTGGGCATGGTGATAAACCACTCCCCAAAGCACATAAATTACCCCCAGCCCGACTACGACCAGCATTTGCAGCCAGCGATTGTAGCCAAAGAAAATAAATAGGCCTAAGCCGATCATTAAAGCGACTGCTAAAATTAAATAATATTTTGTTTCTTTCATAAAATCGCGCCGGGCAGGGTGAGCCAAACCATTAACAAAATTGTCCCAATAAAAATCAAGTGGGCCAGGTTTTTGCCGGCCAGACGGACTACCCGCCGCCGGGTCACCAGCCAGGCGTCAATGACTAAAGCGCCCAAAACCAGACCCAACAAAAAGACGGTCAACGTCTTGGTCAACAAAAAGGGAGAAACCAAAGCCCTATTAGTTTGCTGACTGGCGGCGGATAACCGCTCGCTAGCCGTCGCCGCGCTGACTTGGGGCAACTGCAAACGGTTAAGCAAACTCGACTGACGGCCACCTACCGACTCGGGAAGTGGAGCCGGCGTCGGGGTTCCGAAAACCTGGACTACCAAAGTGGTCTCCACGCCATCCAGGCTGCCGTTAACCACCGCCAAACCAATCTCTTGGTAGTGGCTGTTGACAATATTATCCCGATGGGTCGGCGAATTCATCCAAGCCGTCACCATCGAGCCGGAATCCATAAAATCCCGCGCCAGATTTTCACCAGCGTAAAGATAATCATAACCGACTTCTTGAAAAAATGACCAGGGGTCGCGACCGGTCGGGGAAGTATGCGCCCAATAACCGATACTAAACATGTCCTTGGCTTTGCGCTGAGCCACTTCGTTCAGCTTGGGACTAACTTGCAGTGGGGGCAAACCTTGTTCGAGACGCTTTTGGTTGGTCAGCTCGATCACTTGGTCAACCCTGATGTCCGAAGCAAAACCAAGAATCGCCGGTGAAGTGAGGGCAAAAAAATTGATCCCGAATTGAGCGATCAAAAAAATGGCCACCACCACCGTCAAACAAGCCGGATGAAGCAGCTTGGCCCGATGATTGTTGCGACTGTGAGGCACAAAAAGATCAGCGAGAGCAGTGAGCAGACTCATGCCTTGATGATAGCACTAATTTCTGACGGGTTGCAATTGGGCCCGCACCACCAAACGCTGCTGGTCCTGCCAACCACTGCAAGTAAAAATCGTCAGCGTCGCCGTCCGGGTAGGCGCCAAAATCGCCACGGTCTGGGGGCTAACCACCAGCACCCCAGTGATTTGATAAACAAACTCAACCCCACTTTCGTCAGTTAACCGGATCGTCTCCCCTGCTTTGGCTTGGTCTAAAGCGGCTAAAAGACCCGGTCGGTGGTGGCCAAAAAGCACCACGTTGCCAGACAAATCAGTGAGACGACCGGAACCCTGCAAATAGCCGACGCCATTTTCCGGGACTGTCCAGACACCGTCAACCAGGGTTTGACTAAAAACCGGCAAGTCGATCGCCACGCTGCTGATGGCCAAGCGAACCGGCCCCTGGCCCGACCGGCCGGCCTGCCAACTGGTCAAAAAAGCCAGCGGAGCTTGCTCAGCGCCGGTCGCCGCTAAAGCTACGGCCCCCAAAATCTGTCCCGTTGCCTCAGCCGCCTGGGCCGAGGCAGCCGGTTCAGAAGTGGTCCCGCCGTTGCCATCGCCACCACCATTTTCTCCGGATTCAGCCGGGGTAGGCGTAGCCGTAGGGAGAGGAGTCGGCGTAAGGGTCGGGGTGGCAGTCGGGGTCGTTTCAACAGGCACAGTCGGCGTCGGGGTAAGGAGGGTCGGCGTGGGTGTGGCAGTTACGGGGGTAGGAGTGAGAGTCGGCGTTGCCTCCGGCTCGGTCGGGGTGGGCGTCAGTACTGTCGGCGTCGGCGTGACCAGCGTCGGGGTGGGTGAAGGCATCCTGGTCGGCCGCGGCGGGCAAGGCTGGCAGGAGGGGCAAGACGGGCAAGGAGAACAGGCACAACCACAACCATAATCAACCTGGCAGCCATACCCCAAAACCCGTTTCCCAAGGTCTAGTAAGGTGAATAGTTTATAACCGGAATACAAAAAAAGCCCCAGCAAACCAAGCCAGATCAAAATTTGGGACAGCTTGCGCCACTCAAAAGTCAGCTTATTTTTCATGCTCAATTTGGAATAGTCTCCGGCTGCGGTCAACCAACCCCAGCGAGGAAACTAAAAAGAGCAGAGCATAAGGTAAAATATCCTCCGGTTTGTCGGTCAGCGGGCACTGCGGCTGAAAAACCCCCAAAATCTCTTCTTCCTTCACCGCCGCTTTGGTCTCCCAAAAAGTCTCCAAAAGCCTCACCCTGATAGGAAATTCGGTCGCCGCCTGATTGGACACCACTTCTTCGCCGGCCGCGTCAAACCCTACCGCCTGGGCATAAGTATGATACAAACCGTTGGTAAAAATACCCGTATCAACCAGCTGCAAACCAAAAGTCAGCGTCACCGCCTGGCCGGGCTGTAAATCGCCGACCGGGAAAAAAGCCGCCCCGAAACTTTCCTCAGGGAGGCTATTGGTCAACTCCTGCGTCAAATAAACGTCCTTGGCAACCTGACCGCCAGTGTTTTGGAGTTTAATTTCAAAAGTCACCACGTCCCCCGGATAAACAAACTCGCCCACGTTATTTTGGGCGGACAATTGGAGCACCGGTACCGCTTGATCAGCTTGATCAGCGGTTACAACGTCTTCCTCAAGAGGCTGACTTTTATAGATCCGGGTTTTGACCACCGCCGTGTTGTTGTCCAGGCTGGACTCCACGTCCACGGTGGCAATCAGCGCCTTCATCTCCACCTCGCTGGTCTGCTCGTTGGCGGCCGCATAAACCTGGGGAATTAGCCGAGCACGGGCCACTTCCGGCTGGCCAAATTCAAAATCGGCGTTGACTTGAACAATCAGGTCAAAAACCCCTTTTTGGCCCGGTGTCAAGTCTCCCAAAAACCAAGCGCAAGTCTGGCCGGCAAGATCCGGAGCAAGACCACTATTGTCACTAACATAGCTGATTCCTCGAGGCAAAATGATTTGCGCCCAAACTTGAGCCGCCTGATCGTAACCCTGGTTCTGATAATGCAACTGATAATGAACCTGTTCGCCCACCATCGCTTGGCCCAAACCGTTGGTCAACTTCACTTCCACGTCCGGATAGGCAAAAACCACGTTGCCTTGCCAATCGCCAAAGATATTGACCAAACCCATAAACCAACGACTACCCAAAATATTTAAGTTAACCAAATTAACCAGGTTTGATACGGCCTTGGCGTCACCGGTTTCAATCCGGCTGTCACCCTGATTGTCATTAATTTGGTTCGCGCCGGTATTGGCCGTGGCCGTCACTTGGTTGGTAACCGCTGCGTCATTTTGATTGGCCACTACCGACTGGCTACTACCCGGGCTTGATGTGGCCATCGACTCTGCCGATAAACCGAGCTGAAAAATATTGGGCTCACCACTGGCGAGCGATTCGGTCTCACCCGGTGCCGCCCACCCAAAAACTTGCGCCAGCTGGCGGCTGAAATTATTGATCATGAGAAAAAACCAATTATTGCTCTGAATATTGGTGTTGACGACGGAAACGGCGTTGGCCTGGCTGACCGCGTTGCCCGTCTGAATCACACTGTCTCCCTGGCTGTCGGTCACCTGGTTAGCGCCAGTATTGGCCCCGGCCGTCACTTCGTTACTGACCATCGCGGTGTTTTGGCTGATCACCGCGACCGGCGCCGCTACCGCCGCGCCCGCTCCTTCGTCACTGCCGGTCGCTCCAACAGACGCAAGGAATTTTTCCGGTGCCGGAAAAATCAAATCGCCTTCAAAATTACCAAAAATATTGAGCACGCCCAAAAAAAACTGAGACCCCACCAAATTTAAGTTAACCAGGTTAATCACGTTGGCCAAGGCGGTCGCGGAACCGGTCTTGATCGCCGCCTCCCCGCTACCGTCGATCTCATTGTCACCACTGTTGGCGACCACCTCAACCTGATTATCCAAAATTGCCAGGTTGCTATTTTGAATTTGAAACAAGCTGGGATTGGTACCCCCTTGGGCCACAAACTCTTCCCAAATCTGATTAAAATCAAGCGACCCTTGGTAATTTTCCAAGAAATCAAGAAACTGAATCTCAAAATCCGTCCCCACAACATTGGTATTTAAAAGATTCAAGACATTGGCATAAGCCAGAGCGTCGCCGGTCTCAATCGCCGCCTCACCCTCGCTAGCGCTGATTTTGTTGGCGCCAGTATTGGCCGTGGCGCCAGCTTCATTGGCCACCAGCGCTTCATTGTCGTTAAGCACCGTTAAGCCGGGTTCATCTTGTTCCTCGCCAAGATCCTCATCATGATTTTCCGGTTCTTCGGTTGGCGTGGCCGTTGGCTCCAGCTCAACCACATTGGTGTTGGCCTTATTGTTTAGCAAAGCACCCGCCGTCGCCTCGCCGGTATCAATGAACGTGTCAACCTCCGACTCGGAGAACTCGACAATCTCGTTCTTACCGGTATCGGCTGAACTAGTCGCTTCCTCCGCAACATCGGCAACATTTTCCGTGGCCACCACGACCGGTTCATCACAGCCGCCTTCGATCTCCGGCAAACTGCATTCATCGGCCGGCGCCGTCACTGCCCCCGGCAATTCTGTTTCGTTTTGGTTCACCACCGTTTCCGCCTGCGCTAAAGACTCGGCATCACCGGTGATAATTGCCGCATCGCCGGCCGCTTCTTCCTGAACCAGCGGCACCTCTTCTTCCTCCTGCGCCAAAGCCACCGGCACCAAAAAGGGATTGCCGCTCAGCAGCGCGGTTAAAAGCAAAGACAGAATTTTTAAACTGAATCTTTCCCGAAAATTCACTTTTTAAAATAACGATTAATCTTTAATCTCGGTTTGGCAGGGGGCACTCTCCAAATGGAGGGTGCCCGCCAAACCTTCATTAGCCTAGGCTAATGTCCTATCGCAGTCCCCAGCTCAACTGGCTGTTGACCACTGTCCAGGCACGGGAAGTCGCATCCGCACTGCCTGTCCGGATACTCCGGCTCCCTTCATTTTCTACCTCCGCTTCACCACCGAACCAGCCATTCATCACCGCACCATCGCTTTGGTGGTTGTCACCAGTATCAGCATAAGCATCCGCTCCATTGGCAACTCTCGCCCGATTGGTGACCGGACGATCCAGGCCGCAGGTGCTGCAACCAACCGCCACGTTAGCAACGGTCAAAGCGCCAGCGTAAGCGCTGGCATCACCAGTCGTAATTGACCGGCTCCCTTCATTTTCTACTTCCGCTTCACCACCGCAACCGTTGACTTCAGCGTAATCACCTTGAGAATTACCGCCAGTCAGCGCCATTGCGCTAGCTCCATTGGTAACCACCGCCGTATTTTCGTCACGGCAAGCGCAAAAAAGATTCGGCCAGCGGCAAACACAACCGCCTTGGTTAACTCGAGCTAAAGCCGGACCGGCAACACTTAACAATAAAGCGCCGGCACCAACAATCGCTGCAATTTTCTTTATCATTTTCTTTTCACCTCCTTCCTTGCCCTCCGAAGCCTTGGCGAAGGAGGGTCGTTTCCCTTCTTCTCCTTGGCTAAGGAAGAAATTTAACCAATAAAATTGGTTAGCCCTTAGCTAAAGCTCCTGCCAACCAAAAAAGCGCCCTAAGGCGCTTCCGATGGCGGTCAGCAGTTGATAAATTCAGATTAGACTAATATTGGGGTTTTTGTCAAGAGCCAATCCGTACGTAAATATCGGCCCGCCGACCCCGCCAAATTGCAGCACGAGACGCGAACGAATAGTTCCTAAAGTCGAGTGCTAAAATTGCGCGGGGTCAAGAGTTAATTTGAAGCTGATGATTGGTCTTTTTGATCGCCCGTTTGGTGATCTGGGTCACTTTGCCGTTTTGCACATAAACTTCCACGCTACCCCACCCACCCAATTCTTCAAAGGCCTGAACCAAATCATTCAACAATTGATCATTTAAAGGTGGTGTTTTTTTGGTAAACATTGAAAAACCCATCTTGGCAGATGGGCAGATTAATTAATCGTTCTTTATAATTACACTATATATAATGTCTTGTCAAGCCTTTGTATAAGTCAAGGACATTTGGGGCATGCCTCCATTTTCAATTAAATAATTTATTGGGCTTTTAAGACCAAGAGAATGGTGGGGCCTTTCGGCATTGTAGTCAATGATGTAATCGGACAGCTTTTGCCCAAAGACCCCTTTGCGGTGAATTGTCTCCAGGTTGGGATCAACAAACTCATCCTGTAAAGTGCGGCTGTATCTTTCGATTGTTTACTCTTGGTTTCATATTATTTTAGATGCCAAACGAGGATAAATTTTTCTTAAAATTTCCCTTTCCGCTGAGGTTAATCTTCCAAGAATAAGGTCATCGCCGATTGACTCCGGCAGCTTCAGCCCTTTGGCTGAGGTTAAGCTGTAAAGATAAAGGCTGCCGCCAATTGACTCCGGCAGCTTCAGCCCTTTGGCTGAGGTTAAGCTGTAAAGATAAAGGCTGCCGCCAATTGACTCCGGCAGCTTCAGCCCTTCCGCTGAGGTTAAGCTGTAAAGATAAAGGCCATCGCCGATTGACTCCGGCAGCTTCAGCCCTTTGGCTGAGGTTAAGCTGCCAAGACTAAGGTAACCGCCGATTGACTCCGGCAGTTTCAGCCCTTTGGCTGAGGTTAAGCCATAAAGATTAAGGCTGCCGCCGATTGACC
>Ga0210057_1002024_pt1 | contig 29747 bp, 27 predicted proteins | sample CryGeyCG2114_010_2_FD_183968 | JGI IMG/M metagenome (GOLD analysis project Ga0210057, IMG submission 183968) | Groundwater microbial communities from aquifer - Crystal Geyser CG10_big_fil_rev_8/21/14_0.10 (SPAdes) (version 2) | ecosystem: Environmental > Aquatic > Deep subsurface > Groundwater ...
TCTAGCACTTCACGGAGAACTTGTTCAGAATACTTCCAGTTTTCAGGCTCATTGATATATTTTTCCGTATGATCTGGACTCCATTTTGACAGACGAAACCAATAATTATTCAATCCAAAAATCTTGAAGTAATCCATTGTCAGTTGCATGACGGCTTTGAATTCTTCCTTTATCTGATCCTTGCGACAATACAGATGTGCATCATTCATTGCCATGCCACGCACTCGGAGCAGTCCTGCGAGCGTCCCTGAGAGTTCATTTCGGTAAACTGTCCCATATTCTGCAAAACGAAGTGGAAGCTCTCTATAACTATGTGGCTCGTACTGATAGATACGATGGTGATGTGGACAATTCATGGCTTTCATATAATACGTGCCATCATCCATCTCCATCTTTGGATACATGTCTTCCTCGTAATAAGGAAGATGCCCGGAGGTAAGAAACAATTCTTGCTTTGCGATATGTGGCGTGACCACACGGAGATAGCCACCCGCAGCTTCTTTTTCTCGTGCGAGTGTTTCTATTTCATCTCGAATAGTGACGCCATTGGGGAGCCACATCACCAGTCCTTTGCCGACCATGTCATCGATAAAGTAGATCTTCTGTTCTTTTCCAATTTTTCGATGATCACGTTTTTTTGCTTCCTCGAGCATATCGAGATGCGCTTTCAATTCTTCTTTTGTTTCAAAGGCTGCACCATAAATACGTGTAAGCATGGGATTTTTTTCATCACCTCGCCAGTAGGCACCTGCAACGCTCATGAGTTTGAACGCACGCAATTCTTTTCGTGGTTCATCCACATGTCCTCCTCGACAAAGATCAGTAAAATTACCGCACGTGTAGAGTGTGATTTGCTCTCCCTTTTCTGCAATATCATGAATCATCTCAAGCTTATATTCATTGTCCTTGTATAGTTCTTTTGCCTCTTCTGCCGTGACTTCTCTGTGTGTAAACTCCTTCCAATCATTCACAAGATCTTTCATTTTCTTTTCGATTGTTGGTAAATCTTCTACAGACAAGGTAACATCACCAAAATCTATATCATAATAAAAACCACTTTCAATGGCTGGACCAAGAGTTAATTTTGCGTCTGGATACAATTCCAGGACTGCTCCCGCAAGAAGATGTGCCGCGCTGTGGCGGAGGTGTTCTAAGTGTTCGGAGTTGTTGTTCATATGATAGGTATTAAGAGTTTTAGAGAATTAGAGAGTTAGGGAACTAATTACCTAATACTCTAAAACTCTAAGGCTCTTGTAAATAAAAAAAACGGCAGAACATCCATATGGACATTTGCCGGGGCTCATACGTTTTTGAACATATGGGCGGTTCCACCCGAGATTTACTCATTAAAATTGTCGGAATGAACGTATCCCTGGTGCATGTTTGGGGTGTTCCTGAAGGAAGCTTGCAGCCGAGGCTTCCTCTCTCTGTCAGGTCCTACCAATATACGTGGTGGATACTCTGTATATGCATATCTTACTGAGTCGCAGGAAAGTTGTCAAGCAAATAAAAAAACCACACAATGTGATTTTTTATTAAACAGAAATCAAGGACATCGCTACTCCACCTGCTTCACCACAATATCAACATGCTCAGCCACATGTGGAATCGTCTGAGTCCATGCCGGTCGAAGATGGACGTCTACTCCATAGACGTGATCTAGTGACAAAAGATATCGTCGTACTTCATCTTTGGTCTTTCCATAAAAAGCGATCTTTGCAAGCTGTTTGCTCTCTGGATTGATAGTTGCGCGCCCTGTATATGTTACATTCAATTCAGCTTCTCCTCGTTCAATATCGTACGAACCAAGTGTAACCACCGGTGGTGCATCACTCGGTTCTATATATTCAGCATCATCAATAGCACGACTCATGAGCACATCACTCGCAAGTTTTGTAACAGCATCTTCCGCATAAAATACACCAACTACGGTCATGGTAGCAGAAAGCGTAAATTCACTAACTTCTTCTCCAATCTCAGCTCCTACGGAATAGGAAGGATCAGAGACATCGTACACTGACATAGATAATTCACTATCCACAGCATTCCCCAAGGTAGTTTTTGCATCTGCTTTCATTTGTTCCAAAAGTAATTTCTTTGCTTTATCAATGTCTGCCTGACTCACTGATCCTATTTTTTTTATTCCCCCTGTCATAGGAACATTGCTAGTAGCATAAATCACGGATTGCTTTATTTCATTCAGTCCTGGAATGGTAAACTTGCTTGGTCCGATGTCACCCGTCACTCCCTCAACATCTGCAAAGACATTTGCATCAACGGTTCCATTTGCTGGCACCAACACACGCTCCTTGAGTCGAAACAACACCCCATCAGGAGACAAAAGCCGTGTATTTACAACGAGGGGCTGGTCCAACGCTGTTTCATTCTTAATAGTCACTTTCCCTTCTGCAATGCCTGGCTCTTCTTTATTTCCGGTCGGTTGGTAGGTATTTGCACCACTCATCGTCGTCGTCACAACGTTTCCTGGAATCATTCTGCCACTGTCTGCATTGACACCTATCGTGGTCGTAATGTCGACGGGCTCTGGACGTGTCGTAATAGTGATAACGGCACGTTTTGAAGACATAAACACAATAACCCCAAACAAAATAAGAGTAATCGCCAAAAAAGTCAGCGCAACAAATTTGTAAAACCCTACAGACTGACTTGATTGTGTTGTTTGTTGACGTCGTGCCACCATATATCAATATAAAACTTTACAGAGTATACCACAAAATTACTTTTCTGTAACACGAAAAACTTCCTCAATGGACGTAATGCCATCCAGCGCCTTGAGGACACCATCTTGCGCCATCGTAAGCATTCCTTGTTCACGAGCAAGACGCTCGATATCATACTCAGATATTTTATCAGACAAAATACTTTGTTCTATGTCATCATTCATCGTAAAAATCTCATAGATACCCACACGTCCTTTGTATCCCAATTCTCCAGATTCAGTATATTCTGGTGCTGTATAAAATTTTTGTTTTTTTTCTTTGACGAGTGCCTGTACTTTTGAAGGAAGAGAGGCAATAATTTCATCCACTTTTGTCTGTTGCTCGGGAGTAAGAAGTGTTTCCACCTTTGCCGTATCTGACAATCGACGAACGAGACGCTGTCCGATGACAGCATTTAATGCAGGAGCCAACAGAAAAGGCTTGACCCCCATTGCCAAAAACCGTGGTATCGCCCCGGCCGCACTATTGGTGTGAAGTGTAGACAAAATAAGATGTCCTGTGAGAGCGGCCTGAATTGCGGTATCAGCTGTTTCGAGATCACGGATTTCCCCTACCATTGCGATATCAGGATCCTGACGCAAAATAGATTTCAGACCTTTTGCAAACGTATAATCCCGAGAATGATCAATCTGACTCTGGTTGATACCTGGCATTTTGTATTCCACAGGATCTTCAAGAGTAATAACCTTTACATCAGGTTTGTTGAGGAGTTGCATGATAGCGTAGAGCGTCGTAGTTTTTCCACTCCCCGTTGGTCCTGTCGTAATAATCATGCCATTTGGACGAGAAATTTCTGACATCAACAATTGATACGCTTCTCCACGGAATCCCAAACTATCGAGGGTAAGTCCTTCTCTATTTTGTACAAGAAGACGCATCACAATACCTTCGCCATACACCGTAGGCATCGACGATACACGAACATCCACATCACCGCTCGACATATTGATGCTAAAACGACCATCTTGTGGTTTATTGCTAATATTTAATTTCAAAGAAGATAACAATTTGATACGAGAAACCAACTTATGGTATGCCTCTTTTGAAATGGTTGCAGCGTCATGAAGCATCCCATCGAGACGCAGACGGATGACTGCATTCTCTACTTCAGGCTCCACATGGACATCAGATGCTTCCAGCTTGAGTCCAGCTCCCAAAAGAAATGTCACAAGATCACTGGTGTTTACCTGTTCAATACTTTTTTGAAGTCCTTGAAAATCTCTAATATCTGCCTGAACCTTCTCAAGATCAGATGACGCAATCTCTACATTTTTTGAAATTGGTTTTATGTGAGGAAGTGTCTTGTACAAATCGAGAACACGAGACAAACTAGATGGAGATATCATATACAACACCCCTTTTGTGTACGTTCGTGTCTCCATATTTTTCAAAAAGGTATGCATTTCTTCGGTAGTAGGATCCAATGCACCCAAACGAATTTCTTCTTGATTGACAAAAAAACAAACCACACCCAAACGAGTCGCATCTTCCTGTGAAATTTGTTTCAATGCCTCATGACTGATAGGAAAAGCAGAAAGATCAATATGAGGGTATCCTAGCGTTGCGGCTTTTCGCTGTGTTTCAGTTTCTTTTTCCTTCACGGCAACTTTTTGCATTTTTTTTTCAAATTGTTCTTCGGTTGCTTCTGAGGCAACATGCAAAGAGGCCTCTGGAGAAACCGCTGGTGCGGGTCGAGTACTCTTGTGTGATGACTGTGTATCACCAAGTAAATCATTAATAGAAGGAAGGTCGCCCATACTATACGCAATAGCAAAAAATTATCTTCCGAGCCAATGCATGATATGACTCTTGAGTCCTGTCTTATGCATTTGCATAAAGAGATAGGTCCATGTAGCAGTCGTAAACAGAGAAAATACAGAAGCAACGGTAAATAAAAAGAGCAAAAAGACAATGGCAGAAAGCGCTATTCCCAACGTAAAGAGAAGAGAACTTGAAAATAACAACGCCAAAAGGTAAGCAACAAACGCCGGAATAAATGATACAAAAAGAAGTGTTATCATGAAAAATGATATAAATATATCAAGGACAAAAATAACACACCCTACCTCGAGTGACACCAACCAATGTTCTGCAAACAACTGCCACGCAGCAACAATGGCCTGAAAAAATGTATATTCTTCAACAACGATATACCCGACAGCATACACAGCCATGATTGAGACGATGAGTGAAATACCAGCCGCAAGTAAAAAAATAAGAAGAAAAAATACTGGTGACCCACCAAGAGAAAATAATATTGGCCATGATACAAGTGCAACCATCAGACCGACAACAAGAAGAAAAACCCTTTTGAGAAGATGTATTGTAAAGACACGCCAAAACGCCGTTATCCCCGCATGCCAAGATATGCGCGTATCAGACACACGCTTGTGATGAACCAAATATGCCGTACTATGAACGACTGCTCCCTGCGAGACGACTGCCAAAAATGTCAGCACTACACCAAAACTCAAAAAAACAGTACACAGAAAGGCTATCCATCCAAATAACCCAAAAGGAATATGTTGTCCAGAAAATCCTGCATGAAACAGGTCTAGCAACACGAGCAATCCGGAACCAGGCTGATACCCTCTTGCCGTAAACCACAGCTGAACAAGGGCATCAACAATGCCCATCTGACCAAGTACTGATGCAAATAATCCAAACGGCCAAAGCCCATGTTCTTTCCAGGCGAGATGCCAACTGTGTGCGAGTGCTTCTCTGTAGAGTGGTGGTTTCATATGCGAAGAATGTTACGCACACAAAGTATACCACAGATGTATAAACGAAAAAACACCCATAGGGTGTCTTTTCTTTCTCGCTTGTTCATTATGCCAGAGTTCCTTCCATAATAGTACGAAATTCTTCCTCTTCTACCGTTTCCTTTTCCAAAAGGTGCTTTACAAGCACATCCATCTTCTCTCGTTTTTCAGTCAGGAGCTGTTCGGCTCGTTCTCGTGCTTCAGTGAGAAGCGAACTAATTTCTGCATCGATCAATTCAGCAGTTTTTTCACTATAATTTTTTTGTTCATGAATTTCTTGCGCCAAAAAGATCATTTCTTCATTTTGTCCAAAATCTCGAGGGCCAAGCTTATCACTCATACCATACCGAAGCACCATAGCCTTTGCAGACTGTGTCGCACTCTTCAGATCGCTACTCGGTCCAGTACTCAGAGAATCATGTCCATAAATCATGCGTTCTGCCACAAAACCACCCATGGCCATTGCCATTTCATCTTTGAACATCGCAATTGTTTTGTAACTGACCTCTTCTGATGGCATGGATAATGTATATCCACCTGCCATACCTCGCCCAATAATCGAAACTTTTCGCACAGCATCGGCATACTCGAGAAAATGTCCCACAATAGCGTGTCCGGCTTCATGATATGCTGTCATTTCTCTTTCTTTTTTGCTCATGACTTTTGATCGTTTTTGTGGACCGAGCAACACTTTTTCAATACTTTCGAGAACATCATCTTGGGTGATGATTTTCTTTCCTTTTCGCACAGCAAAAATCGCTGCTTCATTCAACAAATTTGCCAAGTCTGCTCCAGTAAATCCAGGTGTTCGTTCAGCCAAATTTTTGAGATCAACATCTTTTTCAAATGGCTTATTGGCAGCATGCACAGTGAGGATAGCTTCGCGATCCTTGATATCTGGCTTACTAATCGTCACCCGTCGATCAAACCGACCTGGTCGCAACAATGCAGAATCCAATACATCAGGTCGATTGGTTGCCGCCATGACGATGACACCAATGTTTGGGTCAAACCCATCCATCTCAACAAGAATCTGATTCAGTGTTTGTTCACGTTCATCATGAGATCCACCAAGACCCGACCCACGCTTCCGACCCACAGCATCAATTTCATCTACAAAAATAATAGCTGGTGCTTCTTTTTTTGCTTTACTAAATAAATCTCGAACACGGGATGCGCCAACTCCGACAAACATCTCAACAAATTCAGAACCAGAAATATGAAAGAATGGAACTCCCGCTTCACCCGCAACGGCTTTTGCGAGAAGCGTTTTTCCTGTCCCAGGAGCCCCCATGAGGAGAACACCTTTTGGAATTTTTGCCCCCATGTCAGCAAATTTTTTCGGATCTTTGAGAAAGTCTACTATTTCTGCCAATTCTTCTTTTGCTTCTACTGCACCTGCGACATCATCAAACGTCTTTTTTTCTTTATCATCTGGTTTTGCTTGTCGCGCACTACTCTGCCCAAATCCCATAGCCTTGTTATTCATGCCACTCACTTGACGTGTCATGAAAAAGAGCAAGCCGACGAGCAAGAGTAACGGAAGAAGATACGGTGCTAAAATACTCACCCAAAAAAGAAATCCTGTTTGTTCTTTTACTTGGACATCTCCTATCTTTGCGAGATCTTCTGGCGTCACACCATAGGTCTGCATCAGCTCAGAAAAAGGTTGCCCAGATTCTTTTCTCACTTGAAGTTTCATTTCCTCTGGATTATTGAGGGTTGCAAGAATGGTACTTCCCTGCACTTCGATTTTCGTGACGGCATCAGTTTTGATTTCACTTACCAGCCTATTCACGCCAACAACTTCTGGCTTCACTGTCCCATATGCTGTATATCCCCAAAGTCCTGCTGCAATAAATAACACTACGAAAATAAGGGCAAAATTCTTCAATAATTGTTTCATAAAAAATACTGGTCAAAAAAAGAGTCCTGCTAGTATAAGCATGACTAGGCTATTTGTCAATGGGAAGAAGGCTTTTCTTCCTTCTCCACGTATGTTTGGAAAGGTGATTATAGGGAGCCTGAAAACCGAGACAAAGGAACGTGGTATTCACAATATGAGTAATACTATTCTTGAAACTACGAAATCGACGAGAGGAAGTAGCACAGAGAAGAGACAAATCAAGACGAATAGTCCCAAACCTATGTAGTTTCCTCGCAATATCAGCATCTTCTCCAAAAAAGAGGTCAGGATCAAAACCAGTGGTTCGTTCATAGGCATCTCGCGTAAACATCATATTATTTCCTATCGGACCAAGAGCTCCTCGTGAAATGACTCGAACAAGAGGAACAAAAAGAATATGCGTAGCAGTACATACACCGTTATATACCTTGCCTGCATCATACCATCGGACTCTGCCTCCGAGACATACCAACGTTGTGTCAGCTTCAAATCGGTGGAGTGCTTCATCAATGTACTCAGGAGGAAGCTGGGTATCGGCATCAATATGCAACACATAGGTCCCCTGGGCGACAGCAGTGCCTCGTGCACGTGCTCTCCCGACACCGGGAGTCATTTCCGCAAGCACGTTCACGCCATACGATTCAGCTATACTTTTTGTGCGATCCGTAGATCCATTGTCTACAACAATCACTTCGACACGCTTCTTTGTATGCATTGCACTGATCGCTGTCAGACAGGCGGGCAAAAAATTCTCCTCATTCCGTGCAGGAATAATAATCGACACATCAATAGGCGGTGTATAAGAAAAATTCATAGAACGAAAACAATGTCTTCAGTATCTTTATAACAAAAACAGGATATCCTATCATCCTGCCTAAGTCAACGTAGAGGGAGAATAAACACTACAAAAAAACATGCTTTAACACCCATTTTTTGGATCACTAATAAGATTACCGCTTGCATCCAGAGGGTCACCATTTACATCCGTTGAATAGGGAACGCAATCTTTGTATGTCTGATCACCAGTCGCAACAAAAAGCCATCGAATAAACCACGTCCCTGCGTATGAAAAAAGAACAATAGCAAGTCCAATGATGGCATTCCGCAAAATATTTTTTCCTTTTTCGACTCGTTCATCAATGCCTGCTGAAGTAAGGATCAAATATCCTGCATAGACCATATATACCAAAAAGAGCGTTCCAAGCACAACAAGAAATGATTGGATAAGAGACGCAATCACCTCTCTCGTATCCTTTACTCTCCCAAGATTGGCCCCTTGTGATCCCGTGAATGCCTGTGTTTGTTTGTTTACTTCAGTGTTATTATAATTTACTTGTCCCTGAATATAAAACTGATCTTGGGTTGCGCCACCAGCATATGCATGCTGAGGAAATACCATCGCAACAATCGCTAAAAAGAAAAATGAGAAAAAATATCGTTTCATAGGAGCCTAAAACAGTTTTATATCAATACTTTTTTGATATGTTGTATTCGGAGCTTGGTTGTTTATATCGTACTTCGGATCATACGTTGTCGCATTGTATACACGTGGAACGATAAATCTCGTAATGCCATACGCAAGGAGCACGATAGTCAACCCAAGCAATGCCGCCACCAACGTTTTGGTAGATTTTTTTACACGATCTTCATCACCATGCGAAGTCAACCGAACATATCCAGCATACACAAGAAGCACAAGAAACAGCACCCCTACAAAACTGAGGAGGACCGTGATCAATGATGCAAAAAACACTGCAGGAGTTGACGTCGACGATGTTGCATACCCTGCTTTGTCCCCAGCACTCCCGACTTGTTTGAGAATATCGCTACTCAGCGTCTGTGCGTAGGCAGGAGATGCCGACAAAGAAAAAAAACATCCTAGTATGACAATGTTCATGAGAACACCAAACCGAACAAAAGCATGTCTCATATATACAGATATTATTTCGCTGTGCGCGTGAGAATAATAGGGACAATAAACGCCGTAATACTGTATGCCCCCACAGTAATGATAAGACCGATCATTGACTGAATAATAATTTTTTTGGCTTTGTCGACTTGGTCCGTCTCTCCACGTGCAGTCATCCACAAAAATCCTGCATAGACCATCAGAGAAAGAAAGATAATACCGACAAAAGAAAGCGCTGTCTGCACCACGACACCGAGTGTTTCTGCAAATGTGGTATCTGTCGTATTTTCGGCATACCCTGCTTTCGTGGCTGCATTTTTAATATAGTTGCCCCCGAGGTCAATGGCATACGCATTTGACACTACGCCTAAAAAGAAGGCGAGTGAGACAGAAAAAACAATGAGACGTTTGATCATAAAAAATTACTGTGTAAATCCTTGGGTAACAAAGATAGTAATAGCATATGCACTGAGCACAACAACCAGTCCAATAAGAGATCCTGCAATAATTTTTTTGGCCTTATCCACTGGTTCACTTTCTCCACGCGCCGTCATCCAAAGATATCCAGCATAGACCATGAGAATAAGAAAAATCAATCCAACCAGTGTCAGTGCGGCATTGATAACCGTCCCAACAACAGTACTCACATTTGCCTCGGTCGTCCCTGCTCTTTGGGCAGTAATACCAAGATTTTTCCCAGCATCTTTGAGACTTCCTTGGGCATATACAGGAAACGCAAGGAAGGATGAAATTCCGGCGATGAGGGATGTATTGAAAAAACGATGTTTCATACTGATATGCTAACAACTAGTAGTATACACGATTAAAACCCAAGATCATAACAACTTGTTGATTCACAAAATGTATTCCAGAGAGCCTCACATTGTTGCTTCGAATCCACAGCTTGAAATTTCCATGTTCCAGGACCATACAATTCATCGATAGAGCTAGCTTTCTCCCCAGTATCCTTACAATCCCCTTGCGTCGTAATACGCCATGCCCATGTCGTCGCACCCACTTCGAGAGAACCACTGGGACCACGCACTTTGTCAAAGCAACATCCAACATTTGTAAAGTCAGTATTTTCAAAATTTATACTTCCGCCCTCATTTGGTTTTCCTTCAAGAATACGAGTGGTGATAAAATTGGTCAATGCATACGATGAAATAATCACAACAAGTCCAATAGTGGCTCCAATAAGTGTTTTCCTTGCCTTTCCAATTTTTTCTTCTTCCCCTCGTGCCGTCATCCAACGGAATCCTGCGTAAAACATGAGGATAAAGAAAATAATTCCAACCAACAAGAGGACAGCGTTGACAATAGTCCCGACGTATACAGGTATGCTTGTTTTATCGACACCTACTCTATCTGCGACGGTATTGAGTGCAGTCGGAGCATCAGAAACAGTTTGTTTTGCGTAAACAATACTCGGAATACAAAAAAAGAGAATGACGAGAAAAGAAAAAACTTTTTTAATACGGAAATTCATGTATTACGTATTTATCGCCCAATTTTATACACACGTTTTTGTAGCCAAATCACAGGTCTTTCCAGATGGGCAAGATAATCCAGGCTGAGTACAATCTACCTGACTGTCTAACAAACATTCTTGTGAAACAGTATTACACGTTTGTCCCGTTGGACAGACTGCTCCACCATTGATACAACTACTTACATCGACAGCTGCCACACACGTTTTTGTAGCCAAATCACAGGTCTTTCCAGATGGGCAAGATAATCCAGGCTGAGTACAATCTACCTGACTGTCTAACAAACATTCTTGTGAAACAGTATTACATGTTTGTCCAGTTGGACACACTGTTCCACCATTTGTACAACTATTTACATCGACAGCTACCACACATACACCGCTAGTACACACACCAGACGTACACTGTGTCGCCAAAGTACAAGCTGAACCATCTGCTTTCTTTGTATCTTGAGCTTGAGTCGTAATTCCCCCACCACCAGCAGCAGATCCTACACTACTGAACACAAAGGTCGTGATCGCGTAGGAAGCCAATACGATAATAATACCAATAATAGCTGCAATGATCGTATCAAGAGCTTTTTTGCTTTGGTCTTCATTTCCTCGAGAAATCATCCACTTGATACCACCGTAGATCATAAGGGCAAAAAATATCACGGAAACAAGTGACAGCATGGTACCAATGACATTTCCAATGAGCGCAGGAAGATCTGGTCCGTACTTGGTAAGACCCGCGGCTCCAGCAGTAGCTTTCAATCCATATGTATCGTCTGCACCAAACACAATACTGGGCATGAGTAATACTGATGCACCGAAGAAAAAAGATGAAAGAAATGACAGGCGCTTCATAGTGAATAATTAAAAATCAGGGATGAATGGTTATTGAGCTGTATTATGCGCCACCGGTGGATACTTGATACAAATTGACAACCACAAACTGCGTAATGGCATAGGAGAACAATACAATCGCCAACCCAATGATTGCACCCCAAAGTATTTTCTTTGCAGTACCTACACGGTCTTCATTGCCAGCAGAAGTCATCCACATGAAACCAGCATAGAGAGTAAGAATAAGGAAAATCAATCCAAGAAAACCAAGGATAAATTTGATCACGCGTGCCACACTCACACGCAAGTCTTGTCCTGACAAACCACTATATTGTCCATAATCAACACCAAGCGGATCCTTGGACAAAGATGCACTTCCACCGGCATACACTGGCGCAACATGCTGTAATCCAAAAAATCCTACGCAGAGAAGGGAGAGAAATACGAGAGTCTTTTTCATAACATAATGGTTATACACTTTCTTGTGATGCCATCTATCACTGGAAAATATACAACTCCTTTGCATACGAGACCCTGCTTCTGCAAGGTCTCGCATACAAAAAGAAGATTATTAGTAGCCACTAAACTGAGAAATACCACTTGCTTTTCCGAGTTGCTGGACAACGAATGTCGTAATACCCCATGCAAAGAGGATGATAGCAAGACCAATAATACCTGCAAAAATAGTTTTTCGTGCTTCTCCAACTTTGTCTTCGTTTCCGCCAGCAGTCATCCACTTGAATCCACCGATCAGGATGATGATAACAGCGATGAGACCGAGGAATCCGAGCATTACGTTGATGAGGCCTACAACAGCCTGATCAAGTGCAGTACTTCCGAGACCTAGTGTTGCAGATGCAGTTCCGCCCTCTCCATATTTTGACAAACCAAATTCTGAGGCTGCTGGGCTATCAGGATCTACAGGACCCGCAAATACGGTCGTTGGCAAGAAAACAAGCGACATCAATACTGCAGCTGCAAGCATCAATGTTGTTCTATATTGTGAAAGTCGTACAATTGTTTTTTTCATGAATGTCACCCCCTTTCTGTCATTAAGATAAGGTACACATTTGTGTAACACTATTGTATCAGTATTCCCATGTACTGTCACATTGTTTTCCACATGGTTACATGCTAATTACCTGTCTGCCAAGAGCAATCGCTAATACTCGTTCCAGAAATAGGACTTTGCAATGACGTAGCTATACATTCCGAGGAACTATTTACATTTGGGATAGCAGTCTGTGAGGTATCGCCTTTCTTATCATCTGTGACTGTACATACACAGTGTGCGGAAATTGCAGATGCAGAAGGAGAACCACATTTAGCTTTTAATACTTCCGTATCAGTCATGGCAGACACTTGATCGGCAAGCACCCACCCCGTCAATGCAGGGTTCTTTGGATCTACAACATTCACATAGCCATCCTTCTGCCCACCAGGAGAAAGAACACAAGGGACATTCGCCCCAATCGTACCACGTGCACTGAGATATGGCTTTGGTTCTGGAAAAATACTGACTTCTATAGAATGTACCTGGTAATACGCTCCGGATTGGACTTCGGCACCTTGTGTACTCACAGGTCCAGTGTCAATGGGTGCTCTACCCGTAAGCCCACCAATCACGGCAGACAAAATACCATATGCACTAAACACCACAAAAAGACCAATCGCTGCCCACACCATTGTTTCAGTTCCTTTTTTGACACGTTCAGGACTTCCCGCTGAGAGTAACCAATACGCACCACCTACTATAAAAGCAACAAGGGCAATAGCACCAATGATAGTAAGAAGTATCCGTATTCCATTTCCCAAAATAAGTCGAAAATCAGTGACACCCACCGCTGATCCACCTTCACTTCCAATAGGATTCACGAGACTCACTTTTGTTATAGGAAGATTGTTGGCAGAAAGTGTAGGAACCTTGGTTGCTGAACTGCCACCTGTTGTCCCCCCAGATGATCCATCAGGAACTTTTCCTCCACACGTAGCAAGATCTTTCAAACATGCACTAGGAATTTGATAATGCGTAAGATTTACTATTTTCAACGTTACGCGTGATGAAAATGCATCTTTTACTTTTTGTGATTCTTTTCCTGTTCCCTCTGATCCAGCTTGCGCATACAAATCTACGGGACCACTGCTAAAATCTCTAAGGATATCTTCACAAAAATTATATTCATCATTGGTACCTCCTATATAGCACCCATCAAACACAATCGCCTTTTGTGCAGATAACCCCGCTGCAAAATAACTACTCATCGTAAATGCCCCACCACTGTGTCCAGCAACAATATAGTTTGTAACGAGCGTCACTGCGGGTGTTTGGGCTGCCATGACATCGGTAGCTTCCTTGATCACACAGTTAAAGGCTTCTTTTGTAGTACGCGTTGTTTTCTTCGACGAATCCTTTACTTGTACTATAGGAATGATGATTGGTGCACCAAGCGAAGCTGCAGCATCGCAAATATGATATCCCTTGTCCCCCGAACTATTACATATTTTTGCAACGGTAGGCAATGGCTGATCGCTCCCATGAAAATAAATATAGGTTGTATCCATGTGTTGCTGTGCGGTACTTGTAGGAACGACTATACCAACCTGCTTTGGCAATGCACCACCTGGAGGCAATACACCCTCGGGATCAATACACGTGGTTGTGAATGTATAGAGTGTTGAGGAAGCACTTGCCACCACAGTAGCTGTTGGCGGAGGTGTGGCGGCAAAAGAACGTTGTGGAAACAAAAATAATCCGAATGAAAGGACTGAATATATGAACACCTGTTTTATAAATTGCGTTGTCATACGTCACTTATTTAATTTGTTCAATAACACGAAATTCTTTCGAAACATTGAGTGCATCAAGAACAAAGTTGATCAATGCATAGGCACTAAACGCGATAACGATACCAACAATCGCCGCAACCAATATGTCTCGTCCTTTTTTCACTCGTTCCGCATTCCCCATAGACAGGATCATCATCAGACCACCATATACAAAGAAGAGTAAGGCAACAGACCCAATAAGCCCAAGCATGTATGTGCCTATATTGATGGCGAGCTGAAGTAAATCATTGATATTCCGACAGCTTCCATCAAACGCGCAGGGAGGAAGTGGACCAGTATAATTTGTTTGACCATATGACGCCTGATATGAGCTACTGAGTGAATCTGTACAAACAGCAGTACCGGCCCCAGTTTTTTCCAACCAGGTACAGTATGAAGAACCTTCTTTTGTTCCACAGAGTGCCTGAGGCACTTTTGAACAGTCTAACTGCAATGTTTTTGCAATACATTTATTATCTGTTGAATATGCTGGATACCAGAAACAATATGCATTTGTATTACAACTATTCACGTCCAGTGTACTGCATTCAATATCGGCAACTACAATTTTAACATCATGTCTAGATTCAAAATAAGGCACACCTGGCGTGCGTGCACTCAATTGTATGGTATAACCTTTCAGCTTAGTGGGGTCTATATTTAAAAGAACTGCTTGTTTGCCTGCAATATCTGTCTTGATTACATTAATTTCCGCACAGTTCAGACAAGATATTCCAAGATCCAAATCAGACACATTAGTTGTAACACCCATCGTATAGGTTGAAGGCTGTCCTTTTGATATGGTTATAGTATCCCCCCCCCATGTGACATCTCCAGGAGGTCCAAAATTCTTATTAGAAGAACTCCCCAAGTAATACACATATGTTGGCGTTGCTCCAAAGTTAACATGTCGTATAAATTTATAATACTGTGTGCACTCACCGTGATAGGTAATCAACTCTAAAAAAGCAGAATTAAGAAGACTATTTACAGTTAATTCTTCATCAAGTTTTGACTCAATATTACAATCCGGTATCCTATTAGTGGTATGTATAATATAATCAACACTGGTAGGGTCAGAAGCTTCTCTTGTTTTTACAGTAATTCCCCCTCTATCCACAAACGTTTTGGGTACGTTTTTAGAAGGTCTAAGAAACCACTGTACAGTAAGATCATTGGCAGCAAAACTTGATTGCAATTCAATTGGCAACAAATTTAGTATTACATCAACGTCAATTGATAATGTTCTTATTGGAAGTTGAATACACTTCACTTTATTAGATATTTTACTTATTTCCAAACCTCCTACTGGATCAAGAATTTTTTCTTGAGAAACAACAAAATAAAAATAATCAAGCTCATTCGAGACATGATTACTCGTATCCAGATAACAGGTGCTTGGATCAGGCAATTGAAATACAGCAAATACACTCTTCGGAGAAAACAACAAAAGACTACATACAATACTGAAGAGAAGCCCAAAATAAATGTTGTATTTTTTCATAGTATTTTTTTACAACGTTTGTTGTACTATCGTCGCAGCATTGACAACAAGCTGTGCATCTCTTTTTAAGGCGTTTTGTCCATCTGCATATGGCAAAAGATATTGCTTCATCAAATCTGCAATTGCTTGACTCGCACGATCAATATCTTTCCCAGTATACCAATTTTTTGCAGTCAAAATTCCAGTAACAAACGGTGCCAATTCTGGATCTTGTTGCTGTGTAGCTACCTGCGACCGCAATGGTGACGGTTGTTTTGTAGCAGTCGTATAGGCCGCAATATTGTCTGGTGTAGTCATAAACCGAATAAAATCCCAGGCTTCATTCCGATGCTTTGTTTTCTTCACAACTGACTCTATCCAATAGTTAGCAACATTGACTGGTGCATTATCATTGAGCTGTGGCACGGCAATCACGTTCACATCAAGCTGGGGCGCTCGACTCTTGATACGAGGGTAATCATAGGCGAAGCCAAAAAAGAAACCAGCACGTCCTTGGGTAAAAGCAGTAAAAGCACTCGTTTGCTTTTCATTCCAGCTATAGACTTCTTTGGTGGGACGCGCAAAATCAGTAAAAAATCTCAATGCTTCAAGTGTGGGATGATTGGCAGTCGCTCGTTCAATGCCTCCTGCAAACACAACAGTACCATTATTGACAACATCTACACCGTTTTGCAAGAGAAGCAATGCAAAAATATCTCCTGCATGTTCTATATTATTTCCTGTTCCCAGAGGGACTCCCGACTGCACAATATCACCAGCACCATTGATACGAGTAATCTTGATGACATCTGCAATAAAATCTGCCCACGTATGAGGAGGTTCAGGAATACCTGCTTGATCAAGAATTTTTTTATTGTAATACAATGCAAGTGTATCAAGAGCAAGAGGAAGCCCGTATATCTGATTTCGTATAATAATATCGTTCGCGACCGTCCCAACAAAATTTGATTCTATCCCACGAACACTCGGCATAGGATTGGTCTGTGGAGTGACCGTTACTTGCTGTGAAAATTGACTCCCTGTCACCTGGACATCAGACACATTGACCGACGCCGGCATAGGATCGAGTCGTGGTTCGTATTTTCGAAGCCATGTCACGTGTGTTGATATAATATCTGGACCGATATCATCTGCAAGCGCATTGGTAAAGAGTGTATCAAATTCTTCATATCTAATTTGACGAATATTGATAGTAACATACGGTCGAATTTGTTTGTATGCGGTCGCAAATTTTTGTAACTGAGGAACATCATCATAGACCGTCCAGTAGGTTAGTGTCACTGGTTGGATGGATGCTTGTTCTTGTTGAGACAGTCCTTTGCACCCAAAACCAAGCGTGGAGGTGATGCCAAATAATGCAAGGAATGTATATATGTATTTCTTTCTCATAGAACAACCAAAAACTATAAAAACGAATCCAATATGAATTGAACCATTGCATAGCTCGCAAAGATAACAAAAATACCCATGGCTCCCCACACGATGGTAGATAGTGCCTTTTTTACATGTTCGTCATTACCCGCTGCAGTCATCCAAAGAATACCTCCATACATGAAGATAATGAGAGCAAGACTTCCAAGAACACGCAAAACGATAGTAATAGCACGTCCAAAAAGAATTGGGATAGATACTTCTTTCAATGGATTGAGCCCAGTCAACGAAGGAAACGTGGACTTCAGATCGACTGTAGGAGGTTTTGTAGTGGGCTGTGTTGGCGGTGTTGTTGGTGTAGAAGTTTGCTTAACAAGACTGCCACAAGAAATTTGGGCGCCCCCGGATTCATCAAGTTTAAGACATTGTGTAAGTATATCATTAACTCCTGGCACGGTAATAGGAAGTAAGATCTCACAATCTTCTTTTGTTTTATAAAAAGTTGGAGAACAAGCTGAATTATCACCAGAACAAGCACAATACTTATCGCCTGAAAGAGTACACATAGCTTGAAGTTGTTGCGGAACCTGACTACTATTACCATAACCCCATGGGGGTATATAATTTGCTCCAGTCTGTGTATTGCAGGATTCTGGGTACAAAACATATGGAGGCGCAAACACTGGAAAAGGACTACTTACATCGACTGAATCAAAAGCTAACCAATCAGTTTTAGTTGCATTGGGATCACAACTATAAAACTCTCCGTCATCTGGAGGAAAATAAAATATATTCGTTGGGTTTGGCCCCCCATATACCATATTGTAAAGTTCATTCCAGGAAGTTTGGTTTACCCCCCTTTGTACACATGATGTTGATGCATTAGGTATACGTGGCACACAACACAACGAGTTATCTTGCGTAAATTTAGTAAGCGTCTGCAATAAATCTGCTAATTGAGCCTTTACCAAAGCACGACGCAAAATAGTACCATTAGGTGTAGATACAGCTTGCAGTCCTTTTTGACAAAGAGGGCTACCTGGTACTTCTTTTTTTACCTCTAAGCTCATTGTAACGCCGTTCAAATCAAATGTATCAAGCAAAAGACAATTTTTCGAAATTTGACTCTGTTCATATACAGCAGATGTTGGTTCAGGAACAAATCCCAACTGTACAGGTCCGAAACCATATGCCCCTAAAAGGCGTCCACTATATGTGTTAACAGGACAACTCTCACCAGCATCGGGATTTATAGTAGCAACTTCAGCATCAGTATCAAAACTATAACACGTATCACCACCAGTATTATTTTCTTCTAAATAGACACAACACATCTGATCAGCAAAAACAAAATTGGGAAAAAATAAAAATATAACAAAACACAAAATACTCAATAGGTAGAACAAATTTATGTAAAAAAAATTGTATGAAATATCAATATTTTTTTGCATATATCTATGAAAGATAAACACCTATTTCTTCACGTATTTCATCATCCTTCATCGCGAAGTGAAGTGTTGCTTTGAGGAGTGAAAGTTTATCTCCTGTATCAAAATATTGTCCCTTATACTCGTACGCAAAAAATTTTTTCTTTTGTGCAAGTGCATGTGCCGCATCTGACACCCAAATCTCCCCGTTTCTCCCTTTATTCATTTTTTCTAAAAACGGCCAAATATCTTTTGTGAAAATATAGCGCATACCACCCACGATCAATCCTTCTGGTGACACATCTTTTACTTTTGGTTTTTCTTCAAACTTGGTAACTCGAAAGATACGATCTTCTTTCGTAGGCGTTCCATAAATATTGCCATACTTGGTCATCGTCTGAGGATCAGTCAATCGTTGTGCGCCTATGACCGATGCCTGTTTTTTTTCAAAAACTCGAAGAAGCTGTTTTATGACAGGCACTTTTGCATCGATAATACTGTCACCATCGGAAAAGGCAAAAGGCTCATCCCCAACAAATTCCTTTGCACACAAAAGTGCGTGCCCATTTCCCTTTGGCGAAGATTGGCGGGTATAAAAAAATTGGACTTTTTTTGTGAGCTCTACTAAATCTGCGATACGATCATATTTTCCTCTTTCTTTGAGAAAAAACTCTTGATCATGATTTCTATCAAAATGATCTTCAATAGAACGCTTGTTCCAACTCGTCACAAAAATGATTTCCTTGATACCACTCGCAACCATTTCCTCAACAATATACTGAACAACCGGTTTATCCAAAATAGGCAACATTTCCTTCGGCATTGCTTTTGTTGCAGGCAAAAAACGCGTTCCTATACCAGCGACAATAATCACTCCTTTTCGTACCTGTGGTTGTTTGGGCATAGATAAAGCTTAATAGTTGTCTGGTAGTATAGCAAACAATTTCCACAGTGACCATGCACAGATATTTATTCGATTTCTTCCCACGAAATCAATTCGTATGTTGGTTCAACAGGGAATCCTGGAGGAACTAAATATCGAAGGTTCCCATCATAAATATATATGGTATTGATAAAGCCACTCACCACAGGATTCCCCCATTTGACACCACCGCCATCATAGGAAATTTGTGATCCAAAAATAGTCAAAGAATTTTTTGTATTTGAAAAATATGGACGATAAATTTTTTTAAATTGCGAAAGCAATGCTGCCTCCACAACCATATCATTTGGGACGTTGTATGGGTACACAATATCTCCCTGTGCAATAAGCCCTATCACATTCGTGGATTCTTTTTCGAGGAGGGTGATATCCCCTATTGGATAAATTTCTTGATACGTACTTTCAAGTACGGGGAATCTTCCAGCACCAACAGACACATGTCCATTGACCACTCCTTCTACCCAGATATCATCTTCTACGAAAATGGCACCGTTTGCCGGGATAGCATACGTCGCATCATATGTCTCATTTTGAATGTCATAGTACACATTCCCAGAATAACAATATCCATTGTATACGGTTTTACAATAATCTGTATATTTTTGACGTTTTGTCACGGTATACAATTTAAACGTCCCATCTGCCTGAAAAATCATATGGTATCCTTCTTTTCCAGACGAATAAAAATGTAGGCCACCAGCATCAGAAGCATCACGAATACTCGCCAAATCAGTCGTAATCGCATTGAAATCTTTTGGAGGCACAGGGAAATCCCAAAAGGTAGTAGGCCCTCCATCTCCCCAGATGCCGGGGCTATCCGCAGGACCATACTGTGGGTTATAGGTTTCCTTTGCACTCTGCATAATAGAGTCAGTTATTCCATTAAATTCAATGCCATCATTGGAATGCAATTTACCATGAACGATAGATGTCTGACTAAACCTCATTTCTGAATTTTCTACAAAAGAAAAATCTGTGAGTGCAGGATACCCGACACGAACTGCGATTGTTCGAGAACTTTGTTCTTGAGAAGCAACCCACCCAGTCGACCGAATACTCACAATGGTCGTCCCAGTAAGTGGAGGAACAATGTCGAGCGAAAAATATCCAATAACATTGCCATCTTTGTCTTGAAATTCGTGAACATAGGGACCTTCAACTCCAGTACCATCTTGGTAATCCTCTGGGCTATGTGCGAGATGCCAACGATAATAATTGACCCCAGCTTCTGCGATATGAAACGATAAATCGCGAAATTGTTTTTTGTTTGACGCCTGATTTTCAAACATTGCATAACTCGACACACCGAGCACAATCAACGTAAATGCGACTGATCCAAATATCATGACAAACAAAAGAAGACTGCCACGTACATTTTGTCGTACACGTTTTTGATTATCTCGAATCCATTGAAACATACAATAATTGCTTTATGGCTACTAGTTACTCTTGAGATTTCGAATGCTCACCGCGGTCTCTACATGAAGTGGAACAGGTGTCTTGCTTGCATCCTTTTCAAGTTCAAGTTGCATTTTGACAACACGAATATGTATCAAATTTTCCGGAACAGCGAGTGGCGTCGTGGTTGCTGGATACGTCTCATCATAGTATTCAAAAAGGGGGATATTTTCTTGAGTATTTACCACGTATTGAGCAACAGTAACGACAGATTCTTCCCCATCGTACCCCAGTGGAGATCCACTTGGCTGAACAACTCCTTTTTTGAGATCCGTACCATCAAGCCAAAATCGAACTTTTTCACGTCCACTATCATTATCTATATTAGCGTAAAAAATAAATTCCGTAGTCGTTGCTGAGGAAATAGGGTATCCACCAATACTCGATGTCTCAGCTCGTCTGACATCATCAACAAATTGTTCAAGAGCAGCACGACCATCATTTTGCACACCTAGTTGATCCCAAATAATATTTGTTGAACGCACACTGTTGATAAGAATCCATCCCACAGCAACAGAAATAAGTGCAAACATTCCGAGTGCGACAACTACTTCTATCAATGTAAATGCATGTGTGTGTTTTTCTTTCATACACGATTAGCTTTGTTGGAGTATGATTGATTCCTTGGTGTACCCATTTACGGTTACATTGACCGTCGTGGGGTCATACCCTGTCGCACTCACACTAATACTATAATCCCCTGATGACAAAGATCCAAAATACACTTGACCAGGAGGTGTACAACTATTTGTGTAGGTAAAAGAAACATTTGATAGTGTCGGTGTATAGGTCGTTGATGCAGTAGTCATAAATACGGTGTATCGCATATATCTATCACCCGTATGTACATCTGAAATAACGGTGTCTGCAGCAGTATAATATGTTCCCGCAGTTCCATCAGGCCCAAAAAAATTCCACGATGTAGGACTGGTACTTGATGCGGTTGCAATTTGGAATTGAACAGCGTCGCTCCCCGTCTCAGCTGGCTGTGCAAGTGGCTCCCAAATAATATTTTGGTACGTAGCATCAAGTCCAAGATCAAAGGTAGACGATTCAAGCCACCCACTCGATGCATAGTCGCTCCCCGTTTTCCACAATGTCATATTTCCTACAGAAGTGAGCACATCTACGTTTCCGTCATCAGAAAAAAATCTTGTATTATCTGCCAGTGTATCTTGCCCAGAACCACCAGACCAATCCGTTTGTCCTACGGTTCCCACACCAGTTACTTTTTCGTCTGTATATCCTGTCGAGGTCACCGTGACCGTCGCATTTGCAATCGGTTGCCCTGTCACACTATCGACCACGTCTACACGCAATGCATGTGTTGAGACCGTACCAAGAATAAGTTGGACTGGTTGTGAGGCTCCAGGCAACAAATCCACTCGTTCATTGGGGATAGACCCAATAATATTGTATCCAGATACCCCAAATTGATACGTATCCCACACTAACGTATCAAACTCATATTGCCCACTGCCATTTGTTGTGATATTGAGATCAGTCAAAAAAACATCAGGATTTGTTCCAATTTTTTTGGTCCCTATAAGAGAAACACTGGTCGATCCTATAGGTACACAATAGGCATTCAATGTTTGCACTGAGATATCCGACACAAGATCAATCGAAAAACTAATTTCTGTCACACTTTGTGCAAGGACGGTTGCCGGCAATTTTACAGGATTTGCATTCTCAACAGATGGTTGCATTGTTTGATCTGTTGTATATCCATCCTTTGTAACAGTAATATCATACGCCTCAAGACCAGCGGCAAGGTCAACAATAGCAAGTCTTCCATCATTATCAGTCGTATCATAAAAATCATATGTTGGCGTCGTGACAGTCGATACAATATGTACCATTGCTCCCTGCACAGGCTGTCCGCTTGCATCAAAGACATCGATAAATAATGCCCCATGTGTCGGATCCCCTTCTAAATATTTTGGTGCAACATAGGTACTCATGAGTAACGCATGTTGTTGTCTACATTGCGTACAAATGACAGAGACATCAACAAGTTTGTAATCAGCAGGAGACAAATCCTGAGGAGTGCCATCGATCGTTCCATCAAAGGGATCATCTATATTTCGAATCGTTCGCGTAATGTCAAAATCAATCCCATTTCGTGTCGTTGTGACACTATACTCGAGGAGTCCGGAAGGGCTTCCATTGACAATTCCTATATCATAAAACGACATATTCCTAATACCTTCAATTTGTTCATTGAGCAATGACGTTTCAATAATGCGAAGACGTGAGTTGTACACAAGACGAAATACAAATTGAATGCCAGAGTAAATACCAACAGCAAAAATCGCAAAAATACCGATAGCAACAACAATCTCAAGCAGAGTGAATCCACGTTTGTCACTCTGAGAAAAACGATGTTTTTTTTGGAAGATAAACATGACAGGCAATGTTGAAATGACATGTACCAAAACAACATTGGTACATGCACCATATAATGTATATGCAGTATACCAAAAAACTCCCAAAGAAGGGAGTCTTTTTGATATCTATCTATTATTCCACCGACAGCACATCTCCAATCATGCTATCAATCAATCGTTCTGATTCTACAGTGACATCCCCAACAAATTTCTGCTCAATCAATTCTTCCTTTTGTTCTCGAATAAGATCATCTCGCATCGCCAGAAGTTCATGCTGGTGTCCTGCAATTTTTTGTTTCAATTCATCTACAAGTTTTTGATCTTGTTGCAACGATGACACATCGTCGTTGTCAGCAAGTTGCAACTGCTGACGGAGCTGCGTTATTTGCTGTTTCACAACATGCATATTCATCACAATATTTTTCATTTGTTTTTTGCTCGATTGCACATCTTTGACGATCACATCTGCCCGCTCCATCGCAGCGGCAGCTTCTGCCTGCGCATCCATTTCAAACCTCTCCCGAGATTCTCGTGATGGTTCAACTTCTCTCCTTGCTTTTTCCAATTGTGATTCTGGGTGTTGTGTTTGCATAGTACACATATGGTAACACGGCAAAACAAAAAACCACAAGCATCTACTTGTGGTTTTTTAATTCGTACGTTACTCGCCAATAAACGTCCCCGCTTGCAAATCCCAGAGCCGTCGATAAAATCCTTTGCTTTTTCTCAAGAGTTGCTTGTGCGTTCCGTCTTCTACGATATCACCATCTTCTATCACGAGAATTCGATCCATCGACATGATCGTAGACAATCGATGTGCGATGACAATAACAGTTTTTCCTTTCATCAAATTATGCAATGCATCTTGAATCAATTTTTCTGATTCAGAATCAAGACTCGATGTTGCTTCGTCGAGAATAAGAATTGGTGCATTTTTCAGAATGGCACGCGCTATCGCAACACGTTGGCGTTCTCCACCAGACAATTTCACACCACGCTCTCCGACGAACGTCTTATACTTTTCCGGAAAGCTTTCGATGAATTCATGCGCGTGTGCAAGTCGTGCAGCCTCATACACTTCTTCATCTGTGGATTCTGGTCGTCCATACCGAATATTATCAATAATAGATCGGTGAAACAAAATAGGATCTTGTGGAACATAACTGACATGTTGCCACAAACTCTCGAGCGTCACATCTGATATATCTTGTCCGTCGATAGTGAGGTGTCCACTTGTTACGTCATGCGTTCGGAGGAGCAACTTCACAATCGTGGACTTCCCAGCACCAGAATGACCAACCAACGCAATCCGCTGTCCAGCTGAAATAGACAAACAAAACTTTTTCATGATCGACCGTGTTTTGTTGTAATAAAACGACACATTATCAAACACGATTTCTCCTTTTGACACCACGAGTGGTGTCGCTGTTGGAATATCTTGTATTTCATGTGGCGTTTCAAAAATGGCTGTCATTTCTTCTGCATCTGCAATATGTTCATAATAATTTTTGATATATCTGCCGACATCCCACAGTTTATCAAACGTTGTAATAACATATGCTTGAATCAACACAAAATCTCCAATAGTCAGTTGTCCTTTTTGCCAAAATCCAACAGCTAAATACATCATGACAAATTCCAACAAAAACATGAGCAACACTTGCACTGTTTCAAAGATCTGTCCAAGATTCCATGTCAATGTATTGAGATATCGAAGTCGCTCGGTGACCACCCCAAAATATGTTTTCTCTCGTTCATATCCATTCAAAAACTTTACATTTTCATGATTGGTAACCGTATCTGCAAGGACCGCAACAACTTTTGATTCTTGTTCACTGCGCATCACATCATATTTGAGCTTGTACATGCTCCAAAAATAATTCATGATAAGGAAAATGCCCACCCATACACCAAGTGCAGCACCAAAAACCCAATTATTCATCGACAACACAATCATGACCACAGTGATATCAACAAAAATACGAATAAAATTGAACGTAAGTAAATCTGCAATACCTTCAAATGAGCGAGAAAATTTATTGACACGCTTCACCAATGAACCGACAAAATTATTGTGAAAAAATGATGGCGCGTGTTTATGTATGTACGCAAAACACGTGTTCGACAAATCTCGCATCACGCGTGGCTGAAAATAATTATTCGTAAAAAGAAGGGTCCTCCAAATCACCCAACTGAGCCCAAACACACCAAGAATTTTTATAAGAATCTGAATCAACTGATGCGCGACGTCCGCATTTGGCGTGCCAGTTACTTGCAATACATTGAAAAAATCTCGATACAAGAGTGGCGGAATCATATTCACCACTGATCCAGCAATCACCCCAAAAATAACGACAAAAAAAGCCACGGGGTAGCGTATCGCATGTTGCCAAAATATTTGATATGTTCGTTTTGTGACTCGTTTCATAAACAGAAAACCGCCCTCAATACCTAGGCGGGTTCGCCAATACTTGTAGAGAAGACATATTCATTCTATTATAGAAGACGAATAATACCTTGTTTTGTTACAGGAAAACGGCTAATTCTAGATAAATTTCCAATTTCCAATTCCAAATTACCTAATAAAATGCCAAATTTGCCTTATTTCTGCATTTTATTTGGAATTATTAATTAATAATTTTGAATTTTCACTAATAACCAATGTGTATGCCACAACCAATCTTAATCTCCGGCTCCCTTGCCTATGATTATATCATGGATTTCCCAGATAGCTTCAAAAACCATATTCTCCCAGATCACATCCACATGCTGAACGTGAGTTTTGTCGTTGATACGCTCGAAAAAAACTTTGGTGGGACAGCGGGAAACATCGGGTACACTATGAAACTACTTGGCGGCGACCCTATTGTTTTTGCCGCTCTGGGCAAAGATGCCGACACCTATCTCGATCATTTCAAAAAACTCGAGATGAATACTTCCTATATTCGTGAGAGCAAAGAACTCTTCACTTCTTCTGCATATATCACCACAGACAAAGATGACAACCAAATCACTGCATTCTATCCGGGCGCAGGGAGTGAATCATCGGAATTGCATGTGGCCGATGTGACAGAAAAACCAACATTTGCAATCATCGGACCAAGTGCAAAAGATGTTATGATCCAACATGCAAAAGAATGTTACGACGCACACATTCCATTTTGTTTTGACCCAGGACAACAAATCACCACACTCTCACCACAAGAACTCATGGCCATCATCGGGCAAGCAGCATTCCTCATTGGAAATGATTATGAAATGAAAATGATAGAAGAAAAAACAGGATGGGATGGACGAGACCTGATGAACCATGTTGAGGTTCTCATTACAACACTCGGGAGCAAAGGATCTATCATCACCACAAAAGATGAGATGATAGAAATCCCAGCACCCGCAGCGCAATCAGTCGAAGATCCGACAGGTGCTGGTGATGCCTACCGTGCAGGATTCTTTTCATCATATGCAGAAGGAAAAGATCTGAAAACCTGCGGACAAACAGGTGCAATCGCAGCGCTGTATGCTATTGAAAAATATGGCACACAAAATCATACTTTTTCCATTGCAGAGTTTGAGGAAAGATATGAAAGTGTGTTTGGAAAAAAGTAACATGAACAATGAATTTCTCACAATTCAATTTACAGATTTCAAAGGGCGTGAGGAAGCATTAGAAAAAGTGATTCGCTATCATCCATACAAACCCATGTTCTATCGAACAAATCTTTGGATGCACGGGCATCGTCTCATGTGGATGATTGAAGAATTATTTCCACTCATACAAACAGTATTCCCAAATTTTGATAAAAAAGCAGCACAACACATGGCGCTCATTCATGATGATCTAGAAATTGTCATGGGCGATATCCAACTCAATGATAAACTCGCCATGACTCCAGAAGAAAAAAATGCACTTGATCAAACGGAGAACAATGCCATGGACGAAATCGCTAGACGTTTTCCTGAACAGATTGAAACCTATTCTTACAAAGACCTTCTCAAAAGATACAACCAAATAGATGTAAACGATGTTGAAGCTGTCATAGTAAAATATTGCGACAAGATGGATGGCTGTTGTGAAGCATTGCATGAATTATTTGCTGGGAACAATATGTTTACCACACCGCTCCACACAAAAACCATTCCAACAGATGTATATCCGCCAATCTTAAAAAATTTTGAAGAGGCCTTTCCTCTTTTTACAAAAGTAAGAAAGTTATCTCATTCGCTGTTTTCACTTCCACAGCAATTGGACGTCCTGGATATCACAGCAAACGGATCACTCCATACCCCAGAATCAATTCGAAAATCAACGGGTGTTGTCCATTACGATTCCTGGCGAGAAATTACACAAAAGTATGGTGGTCACTGGGGGACGGAGATGTTAACGGAACAACGAGAGCAGTAATTTCTATAAAAAATATCTTCTCTAAAGAGATTTTATCCTCTATTTTTTGATTCCTTGAAAAAAAACTCATTTTAGTCCATACTACGCCCATTCTAAACTTCAAACATCTTATGATCGTCCCAATCCTTTTTCTCTTACTCGGTCTTGGTATTCTTATTCTTGGAGGAGACGCACTCGTCAGAGGATCATCATCCATAGCAAAAAAACTTGGTGTCAAACCGATCGTCATAGGGCTCACCATTGTCGCGTTTGGGACATCAGCACCAGAATTGATCGTAAACCTGTTTTCAGCAATCCAGGGAAATACAGACTTAGCCGTCGGCAATGTAATCGGAAGCAACATCGCAAACATTCTTTTGATATTGGGTATCGCTGCCTGCATCTACCCACTCAAGGTACAACGAGCAACAACATGGAAGGAAATCCCTTTGGCACTCCTCGCAGCAGTGCTCATCTTTATCATGGGAAATGATTTTCTCATTGACAAGATGCCATTCAACATTTTGTCAAAATCAGAAGGACTTGTGCTGATTGCCTTTTTTGCCATATTTATTTATTACACAGCAGTCTTGGCAAAATCAGAATCCACAGAAGAAGCACCAAATGGCATTCGACTGTATTCCTGGACAACATCAATAGGGTTTACACTTGCAGGAATCCTAGCCCTCTTTTTTGGTGGCAAGTTGTTGGTCGACAATGCAGTAATTCTTGCAAAGCTTGCTGGATTGTCAGAAGCATTAATAGGCTTTACCATTGTTGCAATAGGAACATCACTCCCAGAACTCGTGACATCCGTCATTGCCGCTATGAAAAAACAAGATGATCTTGCTGTCGGAAATATCGTAGGATCAAACATTTTTAATGTTTTGTGGATCCTTGGTCTCACCTCAACAATTATTCCAATACCATTCAACCCTACAATGAACCTAGACCTTATGGTAAATATTGGCGCAACTTTATTGTTGTTCTTATTTATGTTTGTGCATTCAAGACACAGGATCAATCGATGGCAGGGTATCATATTTTTACTGTTGTATATTGGATATTTGACACTTGCTATCATACGAGGATAATCATGCACTATGTCTGTTATAAAGCAATACAAGTATAGCATTGGGTTTGTTCTCTCGATTGTTATTGCAACAATTCTATTTTTTACGGGTGTATTTCATACGCTAGTTGCACAACTAGATGGCTTTGGATACTTCAGCGCATTTTTTGCAGGGATACTCTTCCCTTTTACCTTTACAGCGGCGGCGGCAGGATTATACTTAGTCGAAATTGGTGATACACTTCACCCTGTACTCCTGGCACTGCTCGCAGGCATCGGCGCAATGTTCGCAGATCTTCTTATGTTTCGATTTATCAAAGGAAGTATTCTAACAGAAATAAATCTCTTCATAAAAGCAATGATGCCAAGACCTACACTTGTTCACATGGAGCAGATAACAAAACGTAGAATATGGCGTTGGGCAATTCCTTTTCTGGCGAGCCTGATGATTGCATCACCGCTCCCTGATGAAATAGGGGTTGCACTCTTTGGTATTATTAATTTTCGACCAAAATATTTGGTAATCATAACCTATGTACTGAATACCATTGGTATTTTTGCTCTTGTCTTTTTGGGAAATGCTCTCAGTTCTTAATATATATCTATGTCCAACAATGACTACAAAGTAGCCGATATCACACTTGCTGAACTCGGCAGAAAGCAAATTGAAATTGCAGAAAAAGAAATGCCAGGTCTGATAGCAATCCGTGACAAACACGCTACAGAAAAACCTCTCGCTG
>Ga0210057_1002025_pt1 | contig 29747 bp, 39 predicted proteins | sample CryGeyCG2114_010_2_FD_183968 | JGI IMG/M metagenome (GOLD analysis project Ga0210057, IMG submission 183968) | Groundwater microbial communities from aquifer - Crystal Geyser CG10_big_fil_rev_8/21/14_0.10 (SPAdes) (version 2) | ecosystem: Environmental > Aquatic > Deep subsurface > Groundwater ...
TCTCAAAAATTTGAAATAGACTCGTCTTATTTTACTTTTGTTTGGCTTTTGCTTTCCGCAATCATTTGCGAAAATCATTTTTTAATTTGAAAGAGCAAGTCAATTTCTTTTGACTGCATTTTCAATTTTACTTATATTAAATCCAATGTCAAGTAGCCCGAGACCCGACCTCCTCCCAAAACTTTGAGCTCCGAGCCCTTGGGAGGTCGGGTCTCTTTTGGTTGAGCCCATAAAATTGATATAAAATAAAAAGTCGACAACCCAAAAGATGATTGCCGCTTTTTGTAATCATTCTACACAAGCTCGTATATGACGAGACTTTCTGTTGTTCTTACAACCTTGATATCTAGACCATGTGTAAAGGAGATGACCCTCGCCAAGTACTCTGTAGCAGACTGATTTGGAACGCAAACCGGCATTTTATTGTCGCTAATACCAGCACCCTTATCAAACTCTGCCATTACAGAATGTTTATCGGCCATCCACACTAATTGATCTTTAATGCTAAAAATTATTTTATCCCCAGCCTTCAAACGATTTTTTCTTTTCGACCCAGTGAAAATTATTCCAGGCATTCTTTGTTCTCCTCTTTTTAGATTAATTTTTTAATTTATCCTCTTTGGTTACAGCTAAAACTAGTCTGAAGATACCACCAAAATTAAAAAATATCAACCCCAGCGGGGCAGTGGTCAGAGCCGAGGACTTTGGGCAGGATAAACGCAGATTTTAAGTTGGACTTTAAATTTTTAGAAATAAAAGCATAGTCAATGCGCCAGCCGACATTGTTGGCTCGGGCGTTAGCAAATGGCCGCCACCAAGTATAATTTCCCCCCTCTTCATTAAAAACTCTAAAAGTGTCCACAAAACCCGCTTCCAAAAGATTAGTAATTTTTTGCCTTTCTTCTTTGGTAAAGCCCACATTTTTTTCATTGGCTTTTGGCCTAGCAATATCCAGCTCAGTATGGGCCACATTAAAGTCCCCCACCAAAATAATTTTCTCTCCCCTGTCGGTTTCTTTTTTTAAATAAGCAGTTAAGTGGTCATAGGCCTTAAGCTTTAAAGTAAAAGCTTCTTCTGATTTACCACCATTCACAAAATAAAAGTTATAAAGCGTAAATTGCTTAAACTGCAATCTTAACACTCTCCCCTCTTTATCAAATTCAGCCAAGCCGATTTTGTTATCAACATCAAGCGGTTTTTCTTTGCAGTACACAGCCACCCCAGAATATCCAGCTTTGTCCGCACTGTTATAGTAGGACAGATAGTTTGACATATAGGACATCTTAGGAATTTGCTCTGTCCCAGCTTTTATTTCTTGCAAACACAAAATGTCTGGGCTTTCTTTTTCAACAAAACTTTTCAAAGCTCCTTTTTTATCAATTGCCCTTATTCCATTAATATTCCAAGTTATTATCTTCATAATAATTAGCGGACGTCGGACTTCCGCTACTTTTTGTTTAAAATTTCTTGCATTAAATCTCCGTATTTTTTATTTGTTATTTCACTTTCTGGAGCAACCTTTTCCAACAAACCCAAGCATTCTTCTTTAGCCAGCCCTGTTTCTTCTTGGCTTAAAACCGCTTTCTCAATTTCAATAAAACTACCCAATTGTTCAACATTATCCAAACAAATTTCAAAACCACTTAAAGAATACTCTTCCCTTTGCTTATTAATACTAAAAGCTTCTTTAAATCCCAATTTTTCAAAAAACCTCAAGCCCTCCTCTATATTATCCAAGTCTGCTTTTATCTCAATGCCAGCGCCCTTATTCCTTGATATTTCTTTAAATTCAAGCCATGCGTTTTGATCAACCTGCCTAATTCTAGCTGACAAGCCCCCCTCAATAATCATTTTATTTTCATCTAAAAACATTTCGTGGCCAAAAATTCTATCCTCTTGATGGACTGATTTTTCTAAAACAGCTCCGATTTCTTTTAGCTTGCTTTGAATTTCGCTTTTATTTTTTATTTTTGCTCTTATTTCAACTTCAATCATATATTTAGTATTTTTTTGGCCTCATTAAAACTAAAACTTTTATTTTTTTCAATAGAAACCTTTTTAATCTTATCTCTAAAAGTTGCATAATCTTCATCCGAGAATTTGTCCTTAAAATACCATCTAAAATTACTGATACCGCATTTTTTGCCAAAAAAAACTTCATGCTCAAACCCCAATAAGGCAGGGTTAAACAGGGAATATCCTACAGGAGAATCTAAAAGCGCATTAACATGCATTCCTGTTTCAACATAAAAAGCCTCTTTTGAAAACGGTTTCGCGGGTTTTCTTTTTGCAAATTTATAAACTAATTTTTCAGCTTTTTCGACCAATGAATAATTAATGTTATCTAAAATGATACCTTTTTCTCTTAAAATTTTTACCACATTGCCAAGATTAGCATTTCCCGCTCTTTCTCCAATGCCAGTAAATGTTCCACTTATTATATCTGCACCAGCTAATACCGCTTCTACGGTATTTTTATCCGCAAACCCCAAATCATTATGCGTATGGATGCCAAGCATACACGTAATTTCCTTCTTTATCTTTGAAATTATTTCTGTCGTTTTGTCTGAAATTAAATACCCAATAGAATCACAAAAAAAGAACCCGTCGATATACTCCTGAACCGATTTGATAAAACTGATTAAATAATCCAAGTTTGCCCTACTTGAGTCCTCTCCTGCAATGAATATCTTTATTTTTCCTTGTGTTTTTTCTTTTATTTTTGGAAGAATTTCTTTAAACCTTTCAATATTATATCTACGGACATCCTCAACTGTCGCTTGATTGTTTCTTATCTTTAAAAGATCATCAGAAACAGCCTGAAAAAAGACAATGTTCTGATTAAAACGCGAAGATAAACCTATTGCTTCATCAGTTAAAGGAGTAGATAAAAGTAAGGGATATTTTTGCAGGGATTCACAAACTTCAGTTTCTAAGTAATTCGAAATGGGCATCAAGTCTATAAAATCAACGCCAATATTTTTGATTATTTCGGCAAGCTCTAATTTTTGTTCTTTATTAAAATTTATTAAAGCTTGTTGTTCCCCATCTCTTAAAGTAGTGTCCACAATAATTATTTTTCTCTTCATAATTTACTTTCAAAAACCTTACAGAAATTACGCAGTCGCCTATCTCTTGTAAGATTTTTAAAACTCAATTTTCCAGTTATTGCGAGGGGTAAATTTTTTACCTGTTAAGCGGGCTTGTTTTATTTTTCCCACAATAAACGAATGGCAAGTCTTGTTGCGAGAGCCCACCGTATACGCATTTAAAATATGGCCCGGGCTTAGCAAATCCTCGCCCCAAACTAAATGCTCCCCTTCTGGGGCTACGTCGGTGGCTAAAGAATATGGCTCAATCTCCCGCCAGCCAGCCGCTCTGTGCTGTGTTTTGGGATAATAAACTTCCACTGTCTCTCTTTTTTGGGCGGCTTTGGCAATTACAAATAAAATTTTCCGGAAATCCATTATCTGCATATCTTTATTTTATTAACATTGTCGGTTGTTATCCAAGCGGCCATAAGGCCAAAACCTTTTTTATTAATTTCAAATGGCTTAATTTCTTTAGGGTTTTCAAAAAATATAACAACGCAATAATTTTTATTACTTGTATATTCTTTTATGGCTGGCATTATTTCTTTTCCGCCTAAATCCGCATAAGCATACTTTTCTACAATTTCTTCTGACTTTTCTGGCGTTAAATTTTCAAACTGTAAAACCTTAGTAACTTGGGCCTTAATAGAAACTGGTTCCCCTGAGTCTTTAAAATAAATTGTATCTCCTGCTTTAACTACGCCATATGGCGGCCTTTTAAATTTATACCACCGCTCTTCAAGGGTTTTCTCGCCTGTTAAAATCTTCTGGGTTAACCCCCAACTTTTCTTCATTATTGCAATATGATGCATATTTATCTTATTTTACCACTTCCCTGCTTTTCGAACAAAGAGCCACGCCAATAATAAAGACAAAGCCACAAATCCAATAAAATACTCAAGGCCTAGTTGCTTGGCTGTGCCCCCAAAATAATAGAATAAAAACATGCCAGGCGCGCTACCAAAGAAACTAGCCCAGAAAAACTTTGAAAACTTAATTTTAGTTAAACCAGCCGCATAATTAATAACATCAAAAAATAAATTAGTTAAAAGGCGCAAGATTAGCAAGCTAAAAAACTGATCTTTGCCTGAAAGCTTTTCAACCCATCCATTAAGAGAGGTTAAGGGCGTAAACTTTTTAACCACCCTTTTCTGATATTTTCTGGCAATAAAAAACGCCAAACAAGCGCCCAGCATTATGGCTATTTCTCCTAAAATCAAACCAATCCATTTGCCAAATACCGCAATACCAATTAAATCAAAAACAAAGCCAGGCAAAGGTGGAAAAACCACTGAAACCATTCTTAAGAAAATAAAAATAATTGCTGATAAAATCTCTAACATTTTTCCATTATATAACAAAAAACGCCCTTGCGGACGGTTTTAAATGAGCCGAAGAAGGGAATTGCACCCCCAACCTACTGTTTACAAAACAGTTGCTCTGCTATTGAGCTACTTCGGCAGAGCAATTTACTCTGCTTTTTTCTTTCTAATTCTTATTTTTTTTGGTTGGGGCTCTGCTTCTTTTACTTCCACAGCACTAACCTGTACAATTTCTATTTTTGGCTGTTTGGAAATCTTTTTTTTGCTTGGAAAATTATAGGTTTCAACTTTTTGCCAGTAATCCCCTTCTTGATGGATTTTTTCCACCTTCTCCAAGTCTCCCACGGCTGGCATGTGGCTAATAAAAATTGCTTTAAACCTTCCGGTGGTTTTTGTCATTATAACCCCCATAGCCCCAACTCCCTTATTATGCAAAACCGCCTGCGTAATTTGGCTGGTTTTTTGTAAAATGTTTTGCTTTATCGGCCCTCTTAATGGATTAGGCTCTTCGCTTACAATCTGTTCTGGTAAATCTGCTAAAAAAGAAACCTTTTTAAAAACCAAAAGAACCAAGCCAATAAAACTTCCGCTAAAAATTATTAAGGCAATTATATTTGCCATTGCTATTATTTTTTAAATTTCGAATCGAGAAAATTTGCCAACAGTGATGTTTTCGCCAATTTTGGCTCTGGCCTCGGTGATTAAATCCTGAATTGTTTTTGAAGTGTCTTTCACCCATGGCTGATTTAATAGAGAAACATCTTCTTTGTACTTTTTTATTTTACCCTCCACAATTTGATTGATAATATTTTCTGGCTTGCCTGAGCCCTCAAATTGTTTTTTGTAGATTTTAATTTCATTATCCAAAAACTCTCCAGAAATATCTTCTGACTTAACAAATAAAGGCCTTGTGGCTGCGGCTTGCAAAGCGATTTCGTGAGCCAACTTTTTAAACTCGTCTGATTTGGCGACAAAATCGCTCTCACAAAGCAATTCAAGCATAACGCCAATTTTACCACCCATATGAATATAGGCCTCAACAATGCCTTTTGACATTGTTCGTTCGCTTCTGCCCTTAACCATTTCCTTACCTTTTTCTCTTAAAATTTCTTTGGCTCTTTTTATGTCCCACTTGGCTTCATCAAGCGCCTTTTTGCATTCCATCATTGAAATGCCCGTTTCCTCTCTTAATTGTTTTAATAGATCTGCGTTCTCCATAAATTTAAAAAATACTTTTATTATTTCTTGTATTGTAAAACAGTTTCCTTTACTTTATCAAGAATAAACTTTACCGAATTTATAGCATCATCATTGGCTGGAATTGGATAATCAACCAACAATGGATCGGCGTTTGTGTCAACTATAGCGATTATTTTTATGCTCTTAACTTTTGCCTCCTTTAAGCAAAGCTTATCTTTTATTAAGTCGCAAATAAACACAACGTCTGGCAATTTTTCCATTCTTACCAACCCTTCAAATTTGTTGCGCAAATCATTAAGCTCTTTTTCTTTATCAACTTGTTCTTTTTTTGTGTACTTTTCCCAAAACCCTTCATTTTTTTGTTTTAATAAATCTTTATAGTAATTAACTCTTTTGGCAATAACCGGAAAGTTGGTAAAAGTTCCCCCCAGCCATCTGTTAACCACATAAGCAACGCTACATTCATCAGCTGTTTCTTTGACTAAATTGGCCAAAGGAATTTTTGTTCCGCAAATCAGTAAATTGCCATTAGTTTTCATTAAGCTATCAATATATTCCAAGGCAACTTTTAAATGCTGAGCGGTTTGCTCTAAGTCAACCACATGCACAGTGTTTCTAACGCCAAGAATAAAATCTTTCATTCTTGGATGAAGTTTTGATGTTCGATGGCCCATATGCATTCCAGCTTGCATCATTTCGTTTGTATCAAAACCGTGGGAAGGCACTGCGGGTTTTGCAACCACCTCTTCCACTTCTTCAATTATTTCATCTTTATGTTTCATATGATTTTCTTTGCTTTTTTAACTTTTGGCTTGGCTTCTACTTTTTTTGCCAATCGCTTCTTAAATTTATCAACTCTGCCAGCGGTGTCAATTACCTTTTCTTTGCCAGTGTAAAAAGGATGACACTTAAAACAAACTTCTGTTTCTATCATTTCTTTTGTTGAGCCAATTTCAAAGTTCTCTCCGCAAGCGCAGTTAACTTTTGTGTGCTCAAAATATTTTGGATGAATTTTTTCTTTCATATATCAGCATTATATTATATGCCTCTTGAAAAATCAAGCAGAATAGTAAATAATAGCATAATAATTTATATTCACATATTTATGACAGAATCAATAATTATAGAAATAAGGGCAGGAGCAGGAGGCGAGGAAGCCGCTATGTTTGCTGACGACCTTTATAATATGTACTCAAAATACGCTAATTCTCAAAACTGGAAGCAAATGGTTTTAGATTCAAGCCCCACCGAAATTGGAGGCATAAAACAAATAATATTTGAAATAAAGGGAGACGGAGTTTTGACCAAACTAAAAAATGAAGGTGGGGTGCATAGGGTTCAGCGAGTGCCAAAAACTGAAAAATCAAACCGAATCCACACCTCCACCGCTTCTGTAGCTGTATTAGAAAAACCAGCTGAATCAGAAATTAGTATCAACCCTAGCGATTTAAAATTTGATTTTTTTAAAGCCTCAGGGGCGGGTGGGCAAAATGTTAACAAACGCCAAACCGCCATCAGGATAACCCACATACCCACTGGATTAATTGTGGCCTCCCAAGTTGAAAGGGGTCTTGAAGAAAACAGGAGGGCGGCTATGTTGATTTTGCAGGCACGCCTTTTTGAGCAACAAAGATCCAAAGCCGATAGCGCTTTAACACAAGAAAGACGACAGCAAATTGGCACTGGAGACCGCTCCGAAAAAATACGAACCTACAATTTTCCTCAAGATAGAATAACCGACCACCGGGTAGAAAAATCCTGGCACAGCATTGAAAAAATAATGAACGGCCATTTAGAAAAAATCACCGATTATTTACAAGAAAATTTAAAAAATTAAAATATTCCTTATAAACAAAAAATCTCTTGTGAAAAAGAAATTTTTTGTTTACTTTATTAAAAAATAGAGGCCAAAGCCTATATTTTCTATGCTCGCCCGACACGGGGCAATTTTACCGCAAAAAGTATTTTGCTAAAGTTTTGCTCCACAAAACCCCTGGGTGTTTTTTAACGGCTCCGCAGAGCTCCGCCCAAACCACCCGTTCAATGCAATCAATTGCATTGAACCCCGTTAAAGCCATGCTATGGCTTTAACCTCGCTCCGCTAGAAAATCAAATCCTGGCAAGTGGCGCTCATAGAGCCGTTGTCAATGTAGCCCTGCATACAAGTGGCAGCATTCATTACCGACTTGCCGTAAGACGAAAAAGGATCACCAAAATACCTCCCAGCCGCATAAATTTCTTTTGCATATGTTTGGCTCGAGGCCCCCAAATCTTTTAGATATAAAGCATTGGCCAAGAAACTATCTCTAACATTCCAAGGATTAGCTGGAACACTACCAGATATTTTTTCTATTTTATCGCTATATAAATCCCAAGTGGAAGGTATAAACTGAGCTGGGCCCATAGCTCCCCCCCAGCCATAATATTGCCCACCCGAAATCATACAACAAGAAACTGGCGTTGAAAAAACGTCTGTTTTTAATTTGCCTGCTGTATTTAGGGCGGTTATTAAGTCCAAAAATTTTGGCACATCTCTACTTGGCTTCATGGTTTGGGGCGCTTTATTGCCTGATTTAATATAAACGCCATCCCCAGTTGTTGTGTCTTTTAAATAGCATCCTCCCTGCACCTTGCCAATTCTTGTTTCCTGCCACAAAATTCCCAAAGAAAATGCCGCTCTTATGCCAGTTTGCCCAGCGATTGTTTTGGCTAAAGCCACCGCATCTTCAAATTTAACCCCACCTTCAGGCACCTCCAATAATTGAAAAAGCATACTACCAATTTTACTTGCCTTGTCTTTGGCGTCTTTTTGCTGGGCTAAATATTGCTGATATTCTTTTTCTGTCATTTTTAAAAAATTTTCTTGTTGCTTTTTTTGCGTGGCTGAATCACTTTTTTGCAAATTTTGTAAAGCAATGGTACTTTCTAGCCCCTTTTTTTCTCCATCCATTGCTGATTTTTGCGTTTCAAGATTTGTTTTAAGCCCTTTTATTTCCCCTAGCAAATCCTGAATGCTCATATTTAAATTTTCCAAAGCTATTAAATTATCAAAAAAGGCAGAAAGTGATCTCTCCCCCAGTAAAACCTCTACTACTGATTTGTGGTCTTCTTCGTATCTTAATTGCAATGTTAAAGCTAATCTTTCTTGTGTTGTTAAAATTTGGCCTTGTGTTTGGCTAATAGAACTTTCCGTACTTTTAATTTGCGTGCTTAAGTCTTTAACCATTATGCTTGATTGAGAAATTTTATAATCAAGATTTTTAATTTTGCTTTTTAGAGTTGAAATCTCATTGGAAAGAGTTTTTTTGTTACCAGCTGTTTTTTGAATATCTCCTTCTAATTGAACGCTTTTTTCTTCATAATATGCTTTGCATTTCTCAAGAAGGGCTTGAAAACCCTCCTTTGGCAATGATTTCTCACCTTGCTCAATTTTATCCCAAGCGCAATCTCCATCATCTTGCGCTTTGACACTAATGCTAAAACCTAAAATAAAAAAACTCGCCATAATAGCGACAATAAAAAATAATTTTTTATTTAATAAAAACATACGAAAAATTTCTAATTATTTATCCGCTTTCTCCTCTTTTTTATCGTCAGCAGATATTTCTACTTCTGGGACTATTTCGCCTTCTACTGGTTCTGGGGCTTTCATTTCTTTTTCTTCTCTTGGCAAGGTAACGTGAACTACAATATCCTCTGGGTAATGGCCAAAAACTTCTATCCCTTTTGGCAAGGACAAATCCTTAACTAAAAACCTATCTCCCATTATTTTTAAAACAGAAATGTCCACAGCTAGCTCTTTTGGCAAATCTTTTGCCAAACCCTTAACTTTAATTTCTTTTAACTCTTTTATCAAAATACACCCGCCTGATTTAACCGCCTCTGATTCACCTTCAAAAACCAATTCAATTTCTGCCTCGATTTTCTTTTTGCTTGAGGGATGGAAAAAATCAATATGAATAATTTTTCCGCTAACTGGGTCTTTGGCAATCTGGTGAATTAAAACATCTACTTCATCATCAATTTTTAATTTTGCATTTTTAATTTTTAATTTAACTATTAAGGTCTCCCCAGCATCTCTTAGAGTTTTCTCAAGTTCTTTTTCCGAAACAGACACCGACATATTTTTCGTATCCTCTCCATACAAAACTCCCGGTATAAAACCAGATTTTCTAATTTTCTCTGTCTTTTCTTGTTCAGACCTAATTGTAGCTTGAAGTGAAGCCATAAAATTTATTTTATTTCTATACAATGGACTGGGCAAGTGTCCACAGCTGATTGGGCGCAGCCAATTTCTTCCACTTCTAATTCATGGCCGTTTGAAGAACCTTTTAAGTTTGATTTGTTGTCATCTCCTGCTTCAAAAAACTTGTCACATAAAGCCCAGCAAGTTCCACAACCAATACATTTTGATTTATCTATTTTTATTTTCATAATATTTAGTAAGCGCGCTCTTTTATAATATTAACTTTAGGCAAAATTTTCAACTCCGATGTATTTAACAACCCAACTTTTGCCCCTTTTTGACCAATATTTTTAGCCGAATTTATTATTGCTAATTGGATAGCATATTCTATATTATTTTCTCTTAAAAGTCCACCTATAAAACCAGAAGCAAAGCTGTCCCCTGCTCCGGTTTTGTCGGCTTCGGCCACTTTATATATACCTGCTTTATAAAAGTGTTCTTTATCAAAAATAAAACAACCGTCTTCGCCCTGAGTAATAACAATAGTTCCTTGGCAAAACTTACGTATTATCTTTGCCATTTCCCCTAACGATGAGTCGGGGCTTTTTGCTAAAATACCTGCCTCTTCTTTATTTAAGAATAAAATATCAATTTTTGATAAAGACTCTTCAAATTTTCCCTCTCCCTTTTTTATTTGCTCAATACTTGGGTTAACAGCAATCTTTATATTTTTTTCTTTAGCAAAATCAATAATGTCCGAAAAAAGCTCAGCTGTTTTTTCATAAAAAGGCGCCAAATAAAACCACTTTGTTTTTTGAAGTTCTTTAAAATTTAATTCTGATTTTAATAAAAAATGACAAGCTCCTTTATAAATTAAGATAGTTCTATCTTTTTCACAAGAAAGAATATAAGAAACAGCAGTTGGTATGTCTTTATCCTTTAAGCAAAGGCTTTTATCAACCCCAAAATTTTTTAAATCAGATAAAGCCAAAGCCCCAAAAGCGTCTTTGCCAATCTTACCGCAATAAGCAACTTTAAGACCTAATCCTGCCAAGCCACAGGCAACATTTGTGCCCCCTCCCCCGCTAAAAGATTGCATCTCATCAACCAAAATTTTGCCTCCTAGTGGTAAACAAAAGCTTTTACCGCTAGAATCAGACACTACTAATTTCTTATCTTCAGATAATTCCAAAAATATATCGTGCGTAGCCGAGCCAAATGTGATTATATCAAACATTTTTTAATTTAATTAGTGGGCTTGTCCAGAATCGAACTGGAGACCTTTCGCGTGTGAAGCGAACGCTCTAACCGACTGAGCTACAAGCCCTCTATTTGCTTATTTTAACATAAAGAGTTAATAAAGAGTATGGCAAATGTCTTTGAGTTTCATTTTAATCCATTGCCAAGCCGTAGCTTCAACGAAGGCTGGCCCTCGCCACATGGTGGCGAACATGCTTTTGATACTTTTTATTTTTTGCCCCAAACTTTTTTTGAAAAAAAGCAGGGGTATCTTTTTATTGTGGCCGAATTAAAAAATTTTTCCGCCCGCAATCAAGCCATGCTGGGACAAACAGCTGAAATTATAAAAAAATATTTTTATCAAAAGCCTGTTTTTGTCTCACATGACCCTTTTCAGCTTGGATTAAACCAGGCCAATGATTTTTTAAGTGATTCTCAAGGAATGTTTAATTTTGCCACGGTTGCTATTGGACCGAAATGCAACATAAAAGTTAGCAAAACTGGCGATATTAAAATTATTTTATTAAGGGGCCAAGAGGCCTTTGATATTGGCTCTAATTTCTCCGCTCAACCATTATCAAATAAGGTTTTTCCCGATGTTATTGAAGGTAATCTGCAAAAAGGAGATAGAGTTTTAATGGCTACTCCAGAAGTTTTTCAATCTTTCCAAACAGAAAAAATAATGGAAGAGCTTTGCTTATGTAATGAGCCAAAATTTGTTAAACAAATTTTTAAAGAAAAAAAGAAAATTGTCCGTGAGTTTTCCGGCGCTTGTTTGCTGGCTTTTATCAAAAAGCGCCCTATTATCTCGCTTCTATCTCGCTTCTAAATTATAACGCAAACCCCCTGCCCCGCATTAGCGGAACAGGGGGTTAAAAAATTTCTATTTACTACTAACTACTTTTTATCTACTAACCCCCTATTTCAACTCCACCTTACCTCCTGCGGCTTCAAATTTCTTTTTCATTTCTTCTGCTTCCTCTTTCTTTACGTTTTCTTTTACCATTTGAGGAGCTTTTTCGGCTGCGTCAACCATATCTTTGGCTTCTTTTAAGCCCAATTGAGTTATATCTCTTACTGCTTTAATAACATCAATTTTCTTTTCACCAATGCCAGTTAACATAACATTGAAAGATGTTTTTTCTTCAGTTGCTTCAGCAACTACTGGGGCAACAGCCATTGCCATTGCTGGGGCGGCTGAAACACCGAATTTCTCTTCCAAAATTTTCACAAGATCGGCTAAATCAATAACTGACATTTGCTCTATTTCTTCAACCAATTTTTTAAATTTGGCTGGAACTTCAATTTTTTCTTTTTCGTCTGCCATATAATTAATAAAATTTTTAATTTTAAATTTACTGTTTTATCTTCGATAAAACTGTGATTAGACCTTTAATATTTCCGTTCAATACATAAACAAAGTTTGAAATTGGAGCTTGCATACTCCCCAGCAATTTACCCACCAACTCTGGCTTGCTTGGCAATTTGGCTAACTCCATTACTCTGCCCTGTTCCAAAAATTCTTTGCCCAAAATTCCAGCTAATATCTTTATTTGGTCGTTTTTCTTTGAAGCCAGATAAGAAATTTTGGCTGGAGCAACTTCGTCAGTAAACCCAAATATCACTGCCATTTGACCTTTCATTACTTTAATCTTTTCTAAAATCTCTGTTTCTTTGGCTGCTTCTAAAACCTTTTCCAGCAAACTTTTTTTAACCACCTGCATCAAACAACCAGCCGTTTTGAGCTCATCTCTGAATTGGAAAATTTTCTTGGCCGGAGAGGCGCCAAAGTCAACAAACACACTGGCTTTTTGCTTAGCCATTTTATCTTTTAAATCTTTTATAATTTCTTGTTTTTGTTCGCGTGATTTAGGCATAATAATAAAAAATCTGCGTTATCGCAGAACAAAACACTTCGTGTCTCCGCAGGATTTCTGGCTCAAAGAGCCACCTGCTTCTGCGACAAAATTAATTATGGCTTAAATATACACTAATCTTTTTTAGTGTCAATAGTCCCCTATCTCAAATACTTTGCTTTAGCCACTATGTGCTGGCTAAATGTCTTGCTAAAAATTGTTTTTCCATTTTTAGCTGATAAGTAATACCAATACGAGCTGTTTTGATAATACACCGCGGCTTTAATACTTTCAAGTCCTGGGTTGCAAATTGGCCCAGGAGGCAAGCCTTTATTTCTGTATGTATTATAAGTTGATTCAAGCCATAAATCATCAAGCGATAAGCTGGCTCCCGCATCCCCCATAGCGTAATTAATTGTTGAGTCAACCTGTAATGGCCAGCCCCCTTTTATTCGTTTCCATAAAATACCAGCCACAATTTGTTTATCTTCATAACTTCGCACTTCTTTTTCTAAAAGAGAAGCCATTATTATAGTTTCCCTAAAATTATCTTTTTGCAAATCCAAAGAAACTTTTTTCTGAAAATTTATTAAAGCCATTCTGATAAGTTTTTCTGGGGTAACTGGATAATCAACTTCATAGGTATCGGGAAATAAATAACCCTCTAAATCATTTGCGTTTAACAAAGGGCTGGAGGAGGCATTAATTTGAGATAAAAAGTTAAAGTCTCTAACTACTCTTTCAAAAATGCTTGCCTCAATAGTGGTTGTGGCCTCTTTTTCTTTCGGCTTCCACCAAGCAAAAGTTCCTTTAATTGGATTGCCCGCCACCTCAAAAAATTCTTCTTGGCTAAAAAATCCTTTGTCTTCACAATACTTAGCAACATCCATTAGGCTCCAGCCCGGCAAAATTGTAATTTTTTCTGTTTTTATTTCTCCTCGGCTAATTATGCCAGCCACCTGGACGGTGGTTGAGCCATAAGGCAAATCATAAGCGCCCACTTTTATATTTTTCCACCTGCCAGTTATTAAAAAGTAACTTTCCAACCAAAAGCTTGAGTTTATTAAATCTTTTTCTTTCAAATCGTTTGACACTTTTATGAAATTGTCGCCTTTTTCAATAGTGTGCAAAATAGTAGCAAATTTTCTATTTTCAAAGCTTGGAGCTCTGTCAAGAAAAACATTTTTATAAAACAAAAGAGCGAAAAATAATAGTCCCGCTCCGGCTATCGCTAAAATTAAAATAATCTTTTTGCTCATTTTTTAGTTGGCAATTTGGCTTTGTCTAAAATTATTTTATAAATGCTTTCTAAAAAGTCCCCACCCGCATAGCCAATTATAAAGCTTAAAGCCGTCGTGAAATTTCCATCTAGAGTTAAACCAACTTCTTTTATTGATATTGAGGCCATTAAGCCGATAACACCAGAAATAAAAGACATCCCTAAAAAATATTTTAAATCAAAAGGCACGCTTTTGTACGAAAGCTGGTGTTTTAAAAAACCAACCAACCCCCTAACAACCCCGCCAAAAAACCCGGCAATTAAAAGCGAGAAATATATGTACATTCTCTATTTTATTCCCCCAACTGTGCTTGGGAAGCCTTTTACTAAAAATAAAATACCGATAACAAAAATCGCAATCACCACAATAAAGTCTAAAAATTTCATCATAAGTTTTATTTATTTTATTATAAAAAGTTTAGCTCGTGATTGCAAGCAATCACGAACCATATTAACGACACTAAACATTAAGCCTTATGGCAAAATTTCAAATATCCTAAATCCTTCAACAAGTCTTCTTTGGGCTGGTCAGCGGGCTGGTCAGCCCAATTATCTCGCAGAAATTTTCGTGCTTTTTCTGCCTCTTGTTTTTCAAGAACAGCTAATCTACCAAAACCGACCGTTCCCCAAAGACCATTCACTAAATCGTCAAACATTTTCTCACCCCCTATTTTTTAAAAAGCTTTAACTTGCGATAAAACAAGTACGAATACAAAACTGGCAATAATACTGATGTTAGCACAATTATTAAAAATAACCAAAAAGAAGTTGCACTTGGCAAAAATATTGTAAAAAATGCCAGCACTCCCCCAATTATCATTGATTTGCCAGCCAACTTATGGGTTTTTATCCACACTTCATCGCTTTGTAAAGTCCAGGGAGTTTTAATGCCCACAAACCAATTTCTTTTTATCTTTGGCATAATAACCCCCATAAAAATAAATAGCAAGCTCAAAGATGACACCATAAAATACATTGTATTTGGCCTAAATCCTAAGGCGCTAAAAAACGTTAAAAAGAAAAGACCAGCAAAAAATACAACCAAAAACAAGCGGATGAAATAATATTGTTTTTCAAAATATTGATAGTTTTCTTTTAACGGATCAACTTTTGGCAAAAAAAGCATTAGTAAATATATAGCAATTGTTAAAAGGGACACAAATAAAGTGGCAAAAGCCTTACTACTCCAGCCATCAATTTGCCCCTCGGCATTCCAATGTGTTGGCACCATAGTGATGCAAGGCGCTTTGTAAAGCGATGCAGCGAAAATAAGCATAATAATAATAACGAAAATTGGCGCAAGTTCTTTTTTGGTAATTTTCATAGTTTTAGTTTGCTTTTGAAGCAAACGCATTAAAATAATTTATCAAATTTTCAAAAGAATTGCCAAAAGAATTTTTGGCAAAAAAATAATCGCACAAAACCTCTCTCATTCGTGCGATTTCCAAACATCTCTCTTGCCACCTTTTATCACCCAACGACAAGTCAATCAACCCTAAAAACCTGTCTATTGATTTTTCTTTTTGCTCTTCGTTCCCCTTTTGCCCCCACGAAAAAGCGCGCTGAACCTCACTGCCGATATTGCCTATCTGCTCCGCCAACGACAATTTGTGCCATCTTTCTATTTTTAACTCCATACTATAATTTTTTCAATTATTTTAGAAATTTTTTGCTTTATTTTTTCGCTTTGGATTTCCATTGAACGATTGTCCACATTAGGTCTTATGTTTATTAAAGAAGTAAATTCAAGACATTTCTCTTTTGGCAAATCAATAAAGATATTAAAACCCCAAACATTCCCTGCTTGGCTTCCATTTTCAATAAGCATCTCGTAGCAATCACTATGTAATTCTCCACCTAAAGCCAAAACTTCTTTCTCTAAATCACAAACGCCTTTGACGAAATCGCCAAAACCCTCTTTAGCCATCTGGCGTAATTCTTCTATATTTATTTGTTTGTCAATAATTATTATTTTCACAAGCGGGGGTACTAGGACTCGAACCCAGAAGTCAGCTTTTGGAGAGCCGCAGTTTACCATTAGCTTATACCCCCTAGCCAAAAACTCTTTCCAGAATTTTTGGAGTTATTAGCAATTCTTTTTTTGTTATTCGTTATTTCTTCCCCTCTTTATGGACGGTGTGTTTTCGACAGGTTGAACAATGCTTTTTCATAGCTAACTTGCCCTCAACTTGCTTAGTTTTTCTAGTAAAATAATTTACTTCTTTACACACCCCGCACTGCATTTTTGTTAGCGGTTTTTTCTTTTTTGCTGCCATATATTTTTGTTTTTGTATTATTTGTCTTATCTCAGAGCCTGGAGGCGAAATTGCATCGCCGACCTCGTCTTTACCAAAGACGTGCTCTAACTGACTGAGCTATCCAGGCAACTGTTCGCCAAAAACGAACACTACTGTGAGTGGGTATGGCAGGACTTGCACCTGCGAAGCCCGTAGGCACCTCTTTTACAGAGAGGTGGAATTGCTGCTATCCGACATACCCGTAGTATCACTAACAAATTCCTTTGTCCATTTATCTATTTGAAGTAGAAGTTTTTTATCGTTATATCTTATATGCACTAAACCATATTTCATTTTCCCGCTTTTTTCAAGAGTAAAATCGTTTCTAATATATGGCTTTGTAAATTGACTTAACGGTATTCTCGTTGTGTTGCTCCAAAAATCTTTTATTTTTTCTATATCTTGGTCAGAGTAACAATACAAGAAAACTCTTATTTTCTCCTCATCTATCTGGCAAACTTCTCTCAAAAATCTCAAGAACACTCTAATCATCTTTGGATTACTGTTGGCTAAATCAACCGTACAATTATTTCTTTTTGTACTTATCTTTGCCCCCTCTGCCCAATAAATCATTAACCCTGCTATTTTTAATTTTTCTTCTTCTGTTGACAGGTTCTCTTTTGCTGAAAATGTTAATGGCTTCTTCTCAAATTTAGCTACATTACAATCATAAAAATTCCTGCGTGGCAAACCATGCTTTATCATAAACTTCAATACCACATTTTGACTAACCCCAATTTTTTCAGCAACCTCAAAACAGCTTAACCTGTCTTCATAATAAAGCTGTTTTACCTGCTCTATGGGCAAGTTCGCCATATACTTTTAACATAGCAAAATTTACCCACTTATTCAATTATTTTGCTATTTTTTAGCCGCCACTCGTCAATTTTTTTATGATTTCCCGATAGCAAAACTTTTGGCACCCGCCAACACTTCTGCAAAGCAGAAGAGTTAGGCGGACAGGCTCTACCTTTTTTGTCAATACAAACCACATCCGGCCTTGTGTATTGAGGATACTCCACAAACCCGCCTGTTTTTGTTATCCGCTCCCCTATTAATGCCTCAGAGTTGCCAACCGCTCCCGGCAAAAGCCGCACTATGCTTTCAATTGCCACCAAAGCTGGCAGTTCACCCCCCATTAAAACATAGTCCCCAATGGAAACAACGTCTGTGGCCAAATTTTTAGCCACTCGTTCATCAATGGCTTCGTATCTGCCACAAATAAAAATAAGCTGGTTTTGCTTTGCCCAATTTGTCGCCATTTTCTGGGTAAACTTTTTGCCCCTTGGGCTAAAAAGTATCACTTTTAATTTAGTCGAAGGAACTCGGTTACTTCGACCCCCGAAGTAACCGAGTTCCTTTAACGCCCCCATAATCGGATTAAACTTTAACACCATTCCCCTGCCACCGCCAAACGGCTTGTCGTCCACTGTATTGTGCTTATCGCTGGTAAAATCCCTTAATTGATGGGTTTTTATTTTTAAAACACCCCTTTTTTGGGCTTTGGATATTAGGGACTGGCCTAAATAAAAATCAAAAATCTCTGGAAAAATTGTTATTATGTCAATTTTCATAAAAGTTTAGCGCAAACAAAAACCCAGTGGGGCAGACCTCCTGAAGACTTGAGCTCAGTTTTGGGGAGGTCTGCCCCCTGGGGGTTTTGTTTGTTTTAAAGGTTTAAATCCTCTAAGTCCACTTTCTTTTCTTCGGAAAATTCTCGCCTTGGAGCTCTTCCACCCGCTGGCTCTTCAATCTTCAGGTTAACCCTGGCATGATTTTTCAAGCCAACAATTCTCACAAGGTTCCTAATAGCTCTAGCTGTTGAACCGGCCTTTCCAATAATTTGGCCCATGTCCTCTGGATTAACTGTAAGCGTCAATAAAACGCCCATTTCGTCAACCCTTCTATCCACCTTGACATCGTCAGGGTGGTCAACCAATGCTTTAATTAAGAATTCAAGAAAATCCTTGTCTGGTTCTTTTGTCATATTATCTTTCTTTCAAATAAAATGCTTACCGACCTTTCCTTATCTTATGGTTATATTTTAAACGTTTAATTCCTCCCGTCAAGTGGAAAACTCACAATTTTAAAATAATCCACAACTTAATTTCAGAAATCTTAAAATGTTTCATAACTTAATTACTTCTCTCCCAAGATCAATGGACGGGTATCTCGCTCATTATACTTATTCGTTGCTTAGTTATTTAATTTCTTAATTTCAAATTGTGATCTTAGAGTTCCCTACAATTTGCAAACAAAGCAGTGATTAAATTTGGCTAATCCAAAGAGTTTTTGAATTGTCTAAATTTATTCGCTGAAATTGCATTTCGTAATTCAAAATTTTTTACTCTCAGGAGTGTATTCTTTAAATTATAAGTTGTTTTGTATCTATTAACAAGTTGCTTTGTTTTGATAAATAAAATAAAATGATATAATAAATAAAATTTATGCAAGAAGAAAAAAAAGATCCATATGTTGAAGATGTAGAAAAGGTTAATGAGGGTGTGGAGAATATAGAGGAGAAAGAAACTTTGGGAGAGGAAAAAGAAGTAAAAGATAAAGAGCCGGAGATAGAAATAAAAGAAGAAGAAATTTCTTCCGCTCCGCCAATGGCGCAATCAGTCATAGATGAAGACAATAACGCAAATATTCTTAAAGAAGCTGATAGCTTAAGAGAAAAAAGCGAGGGTCGAAAAATAGAATATCTTTTACAGCTGGCTCAAGACAAGGGCAAGGGGATAGAATTTGCCATTGAGGTGGCTAAAAAAACCGAGGACGCCTGCTTAATAGATTTGCTTCATGATACTTTGATAAAAAAAGGTTTATATAAAAACTTAGAATAGTTATTTTAATGTATATTTGGTTTCTTTATTTGTTGCCATTGGCTGTTATTATTGGCTTTTTAGTGGTTTGGATTTTGCTTGGCAAATCTAGAAAAATTACTCGGCTTTCTCAAAGTTTGAAGATGTCTTTGTTTTTGGTGAAAATGCCGAAATATGAAAAGAAGAAAGATGAAAAAGAAAAACAGGATATAAAACCGTTAATTGAACAGATGGAGCAAATTTATTCTCAGTTTTTATATTTAAAAACGCCTAATTTTTTTAAAAGATTTTTTCAAGGTTATAGAACACCTCGCATTGCCTTAGAACTTGCCTCGGAAGTTGGCGGGTCGGATATTTCTTTTTATATCGCTGTGCCAAATTATATGGAAACCGGGATAGAAAAAATTATCCAAGGAGTTCTTCCTCAAGCTGTAGTGGAAAAAGTGCCACAAGACTATACAGTGTTTGAACCCGAAGCAAAAGTGGCTGGTAGTCGGCTTTTCTTGCAAAAGCCTCTTTATTTTCCTCTTCAAACATATAAGAAATTAGAAAAAGATCCCCTAGCCACTCTAACCAATGCTTTAAGTAAAATTAGGCCTGAGGAAGGAGCGGCCATTCAAATTATTGTGCGATCCACCAAGTTTGAGCTTAAAAAGCAGGGCGAAAAAATGCTTTCAGAAATTACTGAAAAAGGCGCCAGTGTAAAAGCGGCTATGGCTCAGGCTGGAAAGAGCCAAGTAGCTGAATGGACAGGCATAGCTTTTAACGCCTTGGCCACGTCTAATAAAAAAGAAGACACGCCCCTCACTCCGCCCAAAACAGGGGGTGTTAGCGAAGCTGTTTTGGAAGGGGTTAGATCCAAAATTCAAAAACCAATTTTAGAAGTTAACATCCGTTTGTTAGGAGTGGCCAAAGACAAGGAAAGAGCTCAAGAAATTTTAAACCATTTAGAAGCTGGTTTTTCGCAGTTTTCATCTTCTTTAAACGGGCTTGAACCAGCGAGGGTAAAAGATAGGAAAATTAAAAAATTTGTTTATGATTTTAGCTTTCGCGATTTCAACGACAAAGAAAGGGTAATTTTAAATTTAGAAGAATTGACTTCGCTTTATCATTTCCCCTTGCCTCACATTGAATCACCTCAAATTAAGTGGGCAAAAACTAAAGAATCAGCTCCACCTAGCAATTTGCCATTGAGCGGTTTAAATTTAATTGGTAATGTAATTTTTCGGGGGGAAGAAAAGCCGGTTTATTTTGCTTCAAGGGAAGACAGAAGAAGACATTTTTATGTGGTTGGGCAAACAGGCACTGGTAAAAGTTCGCTTTTGCGGGAAATGATTAAGCAAGACATAGAAGCAGGGGAGGGCGTGGCTTTAATTGACCCTAACGGCGATTTAATTGAACATACCTTGGCCAATATCCCCAAAGAAAGAGTTGACGATGTGGTTTTGTTTGAGCCATTTGATATGGAGCGGCCTTGTGGCCTAAATATGCTTGAATGGAAAACGCCAGAACAAAAAGATTTTACTATTTCTGAAATGATCACTATTTATGCAAAGCTTTTTCCGCCAGAAATTATTGGTCCAATGTTTGAACATTATATGAGAAACGCGATGTTGCTTTTAATGGCCGATAAAGATAACCCCGGCACATTGGTTGACATTCTTCGTCTTTTCACTGATAAGGAATTTATGGAGGGGTTGTTGAAAAAGGTTACCGACCCATTAGTGCGGTCTTTCTGGCTAAAAGAATGGGGGCAAATCACTGGGCAAACAAAATCAGATATGTTGGGGTATGTGGTTTCTAAAGTGGGCAGATTTGTGGAAAACGAAATGATGCGAAATATTATTGGCCAAAGCCAAAGCACTTTTGATTTGGAAGATGTAATGAATAATAAAAAAATATTTTTAGCCAATCTTTCTAAGGGCCAAACAGGCGAAATGAATAGCTCCTTGCTGGGTTTAATTTTGGTTTCTAAAATGCAGTTAACCGCTTTTCGAAGAGCCAATATTCCCGAAGCCCAACGCCAAGATTTTTATTTGTATATTGACGAATTTCAAAACTTTACCACCGATAGTATTGCCACTATTTTATCAGAAGCCAGAAAATATCGTTTGGATTTAATTTTAGCCCATCAATTTATGCCCCAACTAACCAGAGAAATTAGAGATGCGGTTATTGGCAATGTGGGCAGTATAGCCGCTTTTAGGGTGGGGGCCGAGGACGCTGAATTTTTAGAAAAACAATTTGATCCAGAATTTTCAAGATTTGATTTGGTAAATCTTGATAACTTTAATTTAATTGTCAAAATGATGATTGACAACGCGGTATCCTCACCATTTAAAATGCGATTATTGAAGCCAAAAGAGGGGAGCTCATTGGCAACAGTGGGGGAAATAAAAAAATTATCAAAATTAAAATACGCCAGGTCCAAAGCCGTGGTGGAGCAAGAAATCACCAGTCGGTCTCGATTGGGCTTGTAATTTTAAATAGAGTTTGTTATATATAAAATATAGTTATGAAAAAGGAAATTAAAAAAAATCTTCTTGGTTTGTTGTTAGGCCTATTAAGCAAACCCCAAGCTGGGAAGGTTTTTTGTATCAAGAGATAAATAACTTACTAAAAACTTCAGACCTCCCCAGCAATGGGGAGGTTTTTGATTGTTTGAACGTTAAAAATGAAAAATGAGGAGGTGAAAAAAATGTTTGATGATAGAGCAAGTGCTATTAGGCAGGTGGGGGCAATAATATTTGAAACTGCCCCCTCAATGGTAGAGATAAAAAATTTAGGAGGGGATATCTGGACTATAGAAAAAAATGGGGCACATGTGTACGGGTACCTTTCTTTCGACGGTTCAAAGTTCTCCTTTGTAGTTGACAAGGGGAGCCAAGAACTTGTCAAAAAAAAATATACAGTTTAAAATAAGCAACCTTTGTTTTAAACTATTCATAAGCGGGAGCTAATGAGGTAACATCTCTTAAGCGTGGCTCAAGCAACCACCATATTGCAAGAGCCCCCGCTTTTTTAGTTGACAAAATTTTTTATATTTGGTATGTTTAAAATAATATGAAAAGTCAAATTAACCCAACCAATACATACTTTTATTTTTGGTTTACCCCTTCCAGGAAAGAGGTTAGTTTGACTTGTTTATCTACTTAAATTTAAAAATCATAGACAAATCAAAGAAGCCCCTTTCCAAAAGGGACTTTTTTGTTCTTTAAACTATAAATAAAGGAGGTGATTAGTTTGATTTTAATTGTTAAGAAGCAAATTCACACTTTTCGGAATATTAAAAATATTCTGGAAGTTCATAAAATAGATTATAAAACAACTATTACGGATAATTGTTTTATATTTCTAATTTCTGATAGTCCGTATTTGTTTATGGTATTTGAGATTCTTGACATACTATCTGAAAGGATAGTTTTATAGGAGGATAAAAATGAAAGAGGAGATTATATGCGCCGCTAACAAGTATGCAGCTAATCGGCAAAATGATAAGTTGCTTGAGATTCTTATGGAATTAATCGGAGATGCTTTAGAACAGGGGTACGAATTGGAGGAAATTCAAAAATGGGTTTCTTCTAAATAAGGAGAGAGAGAATGAGAGAGAAAATGGAAATAAACGGAGTACCTGTAGTAGAAACAGCATATACGCGTATGAAAAAAGCGCTGAATGATCGGAAAAGTGCATCAGGATTTGCTGGGCTTATAAGTCCTCAATCAGAGGGCAAAGTTCCGCAAGATATTCCTGGTGGCGAGGGTGGGATAATTTTTGTCGGCAAGAAAAAAGAGAAAAAGTCGACAAAATAGAAATTTATCAATGGCAAAAACGATTTTTCGTTTTTGCCATTGACAACAATTTTGATGGTGCTATTATAAAACTATAAATACAAAAATGTCTCAAGCTAATTTCCAATACACTAAAAGGACTATTTGTTCCCACATCCATGGGAAGGAGATTAGTTTGAATTTTGAAAATAGATAATAAAAAATTTTAAAAACTCAAACCAGCCCCCTTCCAAAAGGTGGCTGGTTTTAATTTTTTGTTCTCTAAAATATAACTTTTTTATTTGGGAGGTTCGTCATGTCAAAGGGATTGTTGATTTGCTCAGATTGCTTAACTGTGTATTCTGTAAAAAGAAATCATTGCCCCAATTGCAAGAGTAAAGCAAGCACTTATTTGGGTATTTTTTCAAATCTTGCTGAAGCTCAAAAAGTAAGTAGAAAAATAGGAGAAATTAGATCCGGCGTGACGGAAGAAAATATCGCAAGCCAGTGAGGCAAGCGAGAAAAGGCGGTTAAGATGTACCGAGAGTACAATACCGCCTTTTAATTTGCTTCGGCTGATTTTTTTGCTACAATAAATTGAAAATTGAAAATTCATAAATTGAAAATTTCGCTGGCCTTATCGTCTAGTGGCCTAGGACTCATGATTCTCAATCATGTAACCGGGGTTCGATTCCCCGTAAGGCCGCCATTATTTATGTTAGAAGCAATTATTACAATTTTGTTGATCGCGCTTTTTGGCGGGTTTTTGGGTTTGGTTTTTTATTTAAAAAAACAAATCGCTAATGTGGGTAAGAAAAATGAAACACAAAATCAAGATTTTATTTTTAAGATATTTAAAGAAACCAGAGAAGAAATAAAAGAAACCAGAGAAAAAAGCGCTTTATCAATGGAAAGCCAACTAAAAGAAAGTTCTAAAATTGTGCGAGATGTCACCGAAAAACTAACCAAACTTGATGAAACAAACAAACAAGTAATGGGGTTTGCTGAGCAATTGCAGTCATTGGAAAATATTTTAAAAAATCCCAAGCAAAGAGGAATTTTGGGAGAGTATTCTTTGAAAATACTTTTAGAAAGCGCTTTCACTCCCAAGCAATTTAAAATGCAGTATGAATTTAAAGATGGGCAAATTGTGGATGCTGCTTTATTTATTGGCGAGAAAATAATCCCTATTGACTCAAAATTTTCTTTAGAAAATTATAATAAAATTATCAATGAAAAAGACCCAACAAAAAAAGAGCAATTAGAAAAAGTATTTAAGCAGGATTTAAAAAACAGGATTGACGAGACATCAAAATATATTAGGCCAGAGGAGGGGACATTTGATTTTGCTTTGATGTTTATACCCGCTGAGGGCATTTATTATGATTTAATGGTTAACGAGGTTGGCGCTGTTAAAGCTAACACGCGGGATTTGTTAGAGTATGCTGTTTGGGAAAAGAATGTCCATATTGTTTCCCCAAATTCTTTTTATGCCTACTTACAAACCATTTTACAGGGCCTAAGAGCTTTTAAAATTGAAGAGTCAGCTAAAGATATAAAAAAGAATGTAGAGATGTTAGGCAAGCACTTGGTGGCTTTTGATAGCTACATGCAAAAGTTAGGCAATAATTTAGGCACAGCGGTTGGTTGTTATAACACGGCCCACAAAGAGCTTGGAAAAATAGATAAAGATGTGGTAAAGATTACAGGAGGGGAGAGGCAGATAGAGCCGCTTCAAATAGATAAGCCAGCTATTGACGAAAGAGATTAAAAAGTGTAAATTAAAGTCATTATTTCAATACTTTTATGGATTTAGCAGTAATAAAAACCGGCGGAAAACAGTATGTTGTTTCCGAAGGTACAAAATTGAAAATAGAGAAGTTAGAGGCCGAAGTTGGCAAAGAGGTCATTTTTGACCAAGTTTTGCTTGTAGAAAAAAGCGGTAAATTAGAGATAGGCGAGCCATTGGTTGAAAGCGCAAAAGTGGCTGGCAAAGTTTTAGCTCAAGGCAAAGCTGACAAAGTTATTGCCTTCAAATATAAGGCCAAGAAACGCTATCACGTAAAAAAGGGCCACCGCCAGCAATACACCGAGGTGGAAATCACAAAGATTTAATTAGGTTTTTAAAATTGAAACACTCTGGTTGCTATTTGATTGGCAGTCAGAGTGTTTTGTTTTATTCTTAATTCCATATCCCAGGAATTATAAAAAACCATAAAATTAAAAGAAACATAACCACAGAAACTGTTAGTAACAGTATTCTTTTAAACATTTTTATCTCCTATTTGTAAGGGCTGATGAGATTGTCTCTTCATCAGCGTATTCGATTTCTCCGCCCAAGGGCATTCCCTGGGCGAGTTGACTAATTTTGATATTATACCCCCCTAGTTTTCTTTTCAACCACAAAATTGTGTTTTGGCCTTCCAGCGTGGGGTTTATGGCTAGAATAATTTCCTTAATGCCATTTTGTTTTATCTTTTCTACAAATTGGGAAAGGCGATTATCAAGGGTTTGCTCTGCGCCTTCTTTTTTTAAAACTGGCAACACGCCCCCTAAAATAAAATAAAGACCTTTGTAGGTGGCTGTTTTTTCAATGGCTTCTAAATCAATTTCTTTTTCCACAACGCAAACAAGGGACTTGTCTCGGCTTGGGTTAGCGCAAATTTCACATAACTGTGAGGTTTCGCTCTCGAATATTTTAAAGCACCAAGGGCAGACCTTTGTTTTAATTTTTAAATCCTGAATTGATTTTATTAACTCGTCGCTGGTTTGGCTAGGGGATTGAAGTAAATAAAAAACAAAACGAGCCGCTGTTTTGGGCCCAATGGTGGGGAGCTTAGCAAAAATTTTAATTAGTTGTTCTATCGATGGTGAAAGCATAGGGTTTTCCGCCCCACTCCTCCGCTTGCGGGCGGAGGGGTGGGGCGGAAATAGTTTGAAAATTGAAAATTCGTAAATTGAAAATTTACAGGATGCCTTCTTCTTCCTCGGTGTCAGCTCCTTGGTAGGCGCTTTTTTCCATATCGCGGAAGGTAACTCGGGTTTCATCAAAATACAATTCAATTTTGCCGACAGGCCCGTTTCTATGTTTGGCAACAATAATTTCTGCCACATTTTTTCGTTCGCTGTTGGGCTTGTATTTATCTTCGCGATAAATGAATAAAACTACATCAGCATCCTGTTCTATAGAATTATGAACAATGATGTCATCTGCTAAAAAATTATGATTATCAGGCACGGTGGCATCAAAAACTTCAGTTGTAAATAATGGTTTTATTGAAATAATGTTATCCCAAAATATATCTGATTTTGCTATTTTTTCAATTTGAGGATCTGGCAATACCACTGAAATACTTAACATTTTTTGGCGACCAATACATGTTTGTGTTTTGTTAAATGCAGATAATCCTCCAACGGTTGTATTCATTTCTTCGGCGAATTCTCTCCATGGGATATTATAAATTTCTCTAATTTGAGCAATGGTTTGCCATGCTTCTTTTGGAATGACATCTATTTTTGGCTTTGAATGAACTTTATTTATATGCTCTATTGCTTTGGCTATTTCTTGTTCTCTACCAAAAATTCCCACTTTATTTAGAAATTCTAATTGGTGTTCTTTATCAGAAATTAAAAGTTGGTATTCGTTTTTCCACGTTTTCTCTTTATGAATTCTTGGTGCTGTTTGGTTTGAAATTATCCCGATTCTTAAAAGAAGATGCTGCAATTGTTGAATAATTTTTTGACTTGTGGATGAATAGCATAAAATATAGTTTTTTCCTTTTTTGGCGAAATAAATACTCCCATCAGTTGCCCAAAGATGTTTTACAAATAAAGAAATTTGTTGGCTTGGAAGTTTAAAAACTATTCTGGGTATTTCTTTTCCTGAGCATTTTTGACCGAAAATATCGATTTCCCTTAACCATTGATTGATAGCATTTATTTCATTTTTTGCTTTTTTATTTTTACCAGAAAGTATCAAACGGGATTGGTTTGGGTGTGGACAGTGTGCATATAACTTGCCTTCAACATTAAAAGTTTCTTCAGCACATTGCCTTACAATATTAATATTTTTTTCACTTGGGCTTGTATAAGAAGGTGAATTATGTAAAAGATAGCTTCCATTTCCAATTAAATGGGCAAGAAGAATAATTTTTTCGTCTTGAATTTCAATTGGCGTTCCAATTTTGGGTAACATTCTAGGGATTGCAATTTTATCTTTAGAATTAAGTTGATCTAATCGTGCCCACCCATTAATTTTTAAAAAAGGATGATTTGCCGACGCTTTAATTTTGAAACCACTTCTCGTGGTTAGTTCGTAAACCATTTTTTTGCCGCTAGAAAAAACTGTAGAAATTTTACTTTCTTTTATTTGCCAGTTTTCATCTAACGAATAAACTGGAATATTTGTTTGCCCAACTAAATCCTTTATAGATATTCGTTCGCCTGTGTCGGCTCTGGTGATTAAGGTGTCGCCAGTTAAGCAACCCGATTCTCGCAAGTCAGAAAGGCGGGGGATTGGGGGCATTCTGTGTTCAACCGCGCGGGATAGCTGGCTGAGCACTAAAACTGGTATGTTTAGCTCTTTGGCAATTGATTTTAGAGCCCTTGAGTTTTCGCTTACTTGCTGAACAACATTATCAATGTTGCTTCGACCCTCCATTAACTGCAAGTAATCAATAATTAAAAGTCCTAAGCCCTTGTCCATAGCCAAGCGCCTGGCCATGGCCCGCATTTGGATAACATTGCTGCTTGAAACATCATCAATGTAAAGCGGGGCTTCAGCTAGCTCAGCCATAGCTTTTTGGATTCTTTCAAAGTCATTGTTTGGGCCTTGGTCGGATAACTTTCCAGTTCTTATTCTCCACAAATCAACATCGGCTTGGGCAGAAATCAAACGGTCAACAATTTGGTCTTTGCTCATTTCCAAGCTAAAAATACCAACTGGCAGTTTGTATTTACAAGCCACATTTTTGGCAATATCCACAGCTAGAGCCGACTTTCCTAGGCTGGGTCTGGCAGCCAATATAACCAAATCAGAGCGTTGAAGGCCCGCCAATATATTGTCTAAATCGCGAAAGCCAGTGGGTATGCCTCGCAAAACGCCTTTTTGCTTAGAAAGCTCTTCAATTCTTTTCCAAGTGTCTTCCAAAGTGTCTTTTACTTGCACAAATGATTGGGAAAGAGTTTTTTGAGCAATGGAGAAGATTCTTTTTTCTGCCCTATCCAATAAAACATCAATGCTTTCGGCTTCTCCATAGGCTAAATTAGAAATGTCATAGCCAGCTGAAATTAAATCTCTTAAAACCCGTTTGTCTTGCACAATTTTGGCATAATACAAAATATTGCTGGCTGTTGGCACAGAGTTAATAAGATCAGTTAGATAGCTGGCTTCGCCCCCAAGTTTTGAAGAAACGCTTAATAAATCAACAGGTTCTCTTTTGGTAAAAAGCTCAACCATTGCTTCAAAAATAGTTTGGTGAACGGGTTTATAAAAATCGCTTGGCAATAAAAAATCCGCTACTTTATAAATAGCGTCTTGGTCTATCATCAAACAGCCCAAAAGAGATTTTTCAGCCGGTATGTTTTGCGGAATAAGCTTGTCCATAATATGCCATTTTAATCTTTTCACTTGACAGTGTCAATTGAAAAGAATCTCGTAATAGAGAGCGAAATAATTTTTTATAATTATGTTTGAACCTTAAAAAGGGAGGGAAAATGCAACGAGAAGAATTAGAAAAAATTTGCGAAGAATGTGGATCATGTATACCCGCTCAGCTATGCCTGTTTAGGTGGGCTTTTGAGCAGGGGATATCTCTTTTCCGTTAAAAAACACATTTAAAAAAGTGTTTCTCTGGAAATTTTTAACTCCATTGAGAAACGCTTTTTCGTTTTAAATTTTTTTCAGTTTTGTGCCTTGCTCTGTATCTTCAACATCAAAGCCCTTTGTTTGAATCTCTTGCCTCAAATTGTCTGCCCCGCCCCAATCTTTATTGCTTCGGCAGACCTCTCTCTGTTTTATTAACTTTTTTATTTCCTCTGGAATTTTAATTTCTTTTGCTTTTTTAAAGTCCAAAAATAAAAAAATTTTATTTATTTGTTTTAAAAAGTTTAAAACTTCTTTGACTTCTGCTTTTGTTAGGTTTTTCTGTTGAAGCCGAGCTTCAACAGCATTGGCTATTTCAAATAAAACTGCTTTGGCCTTTGGCGTGTTAAAATCATCGTCTAAGGCTTGCCAAAACTTTTCTTGCAAAGAGTCGAAGTAACCGAGTTCCTTCGTCCCCCGAAGGAACTCGGTTACTTCGGAGCATTTAGTGATTAAATTTTGGAGTTTTTCAATATTAGCTTTTGCTTCTTGGATTGACGCGTCTTTTAAATCAATAGGGGAGCGGTAGTGGCTGGAAAATATGAGCATTCGCAAAACTTGGGGCGAGTTTTCTTTTAGAAAATCTTTTATCGTGGTAAAATTGCCAAGCGACTTGCTCATTTTCTGGCCATTAATAGTTAAAAATCCAGTATGTACCCAATATTTAACCAAGGGGGATTGACCAGAAATCGCTTCCATTTGGGAGATTTCCGCTTCGTGGTGGGGAAATATAAGGTCTCTGGCGCCTCCGTGAATGTCATATTGGGGTCCAAAGTATTTTTCGGTAATGGCGGTGTCTTCAATATGCCAGCCAGGCCGGCCA
>Ga0210057_1002026_pt1 | contig 29739 bp, 30 predicted proteins | sample CryGeyCG2114_010_2_FD_183968 | JGI IMG/M metagenome (GOLD analysis project Ga0210057, IMG submission 183968) | Groundwater microbial communities from aquifer - Crystal Geyser CG10_big_fil_rev_8/21/14_0.10 (SPAdes) (version 2) | ecosystem: Environmental > Aquatic > Deep subsurface > Groundwater ...
AGGGATCGAGGCCGTCTCTTGATTATTAGTTTTAGCTAAACTAACCCCAATTGGAATAGTAAAGTCTTTAGTTTGGAGATGTTTGGCGATAATTTCCGCTCCTTGATTTTTTAAACCATAGTAGACAATCAGTGATTCAGATTTGGGTAGACGCCATAATCGAGGTTTGGGATTACCGGCACAAGGTTCGCCAGTGATTGAGCCAATTTCTTCAAAACCAAAACCAACGGCCGGCAAAATTTGAGTTAGTTGAGCTTCCTTATCAAAACCAGCTGCTAAACCAACTGGATTTTTAAACTTTATTCCCAAAATCGTCTGCTCTAAAATTGGATCTTGATAAGAAAAACAAGCACGAGTGAGAAAACGAAAAAAGGCGAAACGACCCAAAAATTGACCTAAACGAGTGACTCGTTCATGGACATCTTCTGGATCTAAACGAAAGAAAATTGGCTTAAGTAAATAACGATATTTCCAAGCAATAAGCTTTTCCCGAATAGTAATTAGTAGGTCAAACATTAACTAGGTTATAGCACAAAAAATTCACTCCATAAAGCCGACCTTCATTCTTGCATAGGGATTCTTGCATAGGGTGACCCTATGCAAAACAGTTAGAGTAGGACGAGGTAGGCTAAAATGGCAATGATAATGCGGTAATAACCAAAAGCGGTGAAATCATTTTTTTGAATATAACGCAACAGAAATTTAACCGCCCACAAAGCCACCGCAAAAGAAACCGCAAAACCGACAATCAGATAACCAAACTGACTGGCTTGAAAGGTATCAACATTTTTATATAAATCATAAACAGTGGCGGCTAACATGGTCGGAATAGCTAAAAGAAAAGAAAATTCGACCACCGCTTCTCTCGATAAACCGATAGCCATACCGCTGACAATAGTAGCGGCCGAACGAGAAACACCTGGGATGACGGCTAGGGTTTGAGCTAAACCAATCAACATCGCTTGACCATAATTTAATTTGTCTAAAGAAAAAGCGGTGGGCTCTTTTTCCTGTTTGAAATAATAACGTTCAAACCAAATTAGAAATACTCCGCCAAAAAAAAGAGCCAAGACGGTGATCATCAGATTGCCAGCTAAATAAGTTTTAAATAATTTATAAATAGTAAAGCCTACAATAGCGGTGGGAACAAAAGCGGCTAAGACTTTCAGCAAAAGTGATTTATCGGCAAGTAATTTTCCAGCAAAAAGATAGACTACTGCTAAAATGGCCCCTGATTGAATAGCAATATCAAAAGAAGATAAAAAAACATCACTGGGTAATTTTAAAAATTTACCAACTAAAATCAGATGAGCAGTAGAAGAAATAGGTAAAAACTCAGTTAGACCTTCTACGACACCTAAAACAACAGCAGAGACAAATGACATAGAAATAGTTTATTTAAGAAAATTATAGGTTATAATGTAGGAATCATTATAACAAAAAATTAACCAAACAAAAACTATGACTCTACAATACTCTTCTCCCAGACCACAATTAAACACCGACCAAGTTAGAGGTTTACACGCCGGCATTTGGGGTAATTTTGCAAAAATTTCCGGTGATGTCTCGCGACTATTTGGTGATGTTGATCTCCACCCTATCACTGGCGAAGTGTCAGCTCTAAAGGGTAATTTAAATGGTTTATTTGGCGAAGTCTCAAAACTTTCTGGTGACGTCTCTAATGTGACTGGTGAAGCTTCTAGATTACGAGGTGAAATCAGCCAAATTTCTGGTGATTTATCTGGTCTCTTGGGTGATGTCTCACGTCTAGCTGGTAATATTACTAATATTCGAGGGGAGGTATCAAAACTTTCCGGCCAAATGAGTGATCTTCGAGGTGACGTTTCAAAAATTTATGGTGAAGCTACTGGTCTATCTGGGAACGTGACTAATCTCCGTGGTGACGTCACTAATATCTCTGGTGAAGTAACCAACATTTCTGGTGATATCTCACGCCTACGGGGCAATCTGACTGGTTTGGAAGGTGATGCTACTAACCTCAGTGGTCCAGTGGAACAAATAGTTAAAAGTAATTAAAAAAACCGATTTTTTAATCTTTTTTCTATTATAACCTAATCCTACGACCGTTAGAATAGGTTATATAATCTAATAATTAAAAAATATAGTCCCCCGCGACAAGTCCCCGGTGGTAATTAAGACCGGACTCGCTCCCCTCGTTCTAAAACTCAACCTGATTTTTAGCTTTTAATCAAAATTAAAAGACTTAAAGTCACTCCAGCCACTAATAAGGCAAAAAAGAACTGGAGACTAGCCCCTTCGAGAGCGGTATATTTTTTAAACGCTTTTTTGTCGTAATGATAATAATTATGAAGATGTTGAAGCCAAGAAAATGGTGCTCGGCGAATTTTCATGTAAGCAAATTGGAGAAAATCAGGTAAAATTGCTCCGAAAGCGCCAGCTAAAATAATAATAGGCTGGCGACCAGCAATACCAATAAAAAGTAATCCAGCTACCAGTAGACCAAGGCTAATATCTAGACCGACTTTAAGTAAATCAAATAAAAATGACCAGCCGATTTCTAAATCATAATCTAAAGGGTTTTCAGTTTCATTTCCCGAAACCAAAGAATAATCCCAATGAGGAACGCCATCAAGTAAAAAATGACTTAAAACACCAGCGACGAAAGCTAAAGCCGTAAATTTTAAAGGCTGATTGTAAGCCAGAGGAATGGCGGAAGCGAGAGAGGCCCCAATAACGGCATGGGTAGATAAAGTCATAGAAATAATTTAAAAATGTAAAATTAAAAATTAAAAATAAAACAAGTTGCGTGTCCTATCCTCACGGCAGAGCCGATGAGGTATTAGGCACGCCAAACACCATGGTTGTTTTGTTAGAATAGGTATGGCCCACCCGGCCATACAAAACACATCGCGTGTTTTCAGCCCCCATAAAGGGGACTGCTCCGCTAAAGCGGGTTGCCCCAGGGCAAAGCCCCGAGGTATTCAAACATCGCACTCTAATAAATTAGCGGGGTAGCTCGTCGATTAATTCATCTGAATAATAGAAATTATAAGCTAATCCACCAAAAGTGTAAACCGTTCCATTTAAAGTAATCTCCGCCCCGCCAGCACTGGGATTAGCACTAGGGTGAGAATTACCAAAACCAATATTATAAATAGTGGCTAAAATTTCTGGCCGATGGGAAATATCAAAACCAGCTTTTTGCCACTGAGCTATAATTTGACGTAAAAATAAACCACTATAAAGATACGAGAAGTAATGATTTTGCTGATCAATAAGCCGATTGAGACGCTCTTGATTATGATCAAGCGATTTAAAATCTAAAACCGATTCATAGTCAGGGCCTAAATAAAAAGCCGAACTAGTAGCTCGAAGATTTTTCTCGATCAAGCGAGCGGTATCATATTTTAAACCAACCACGCCTAAAGAAAACTGAGTTTGCACACCCAAGATTGATAAGGGAGCAAAAATTTGTTTAAAAATTTCTCGTTCCGAATTATAGAGTCGAAGTTGCTCCCCAACCACAATCGTCGCAATTAGACGAGGCGAAATGCCAGCCACTTGGGCGGCTTCGCGTAAACTAGGCGCATCTTTTTGAAGCGCTAGTTTGAGGGTTTGCCATTCGGGACTAGTTTTCCAAGCATGATCACTTGGTTCAAAAAAATCAGCTTGAAATTGCCGACTTCGTAAATCAACTGCCCCCGGAACTTTAGTCCAACCTAATTTTTGAGTCACAAGAATTAGAGTAACGATTAAACCAAGCAAAGCAAAAACAAACAACAAAACCAGACCGCTAATCTTTAAAATTTTTAGTTTAGAAACCTTCATTACGTAAATCTTCAATTATTTTTTTAACTTGACGCGATAAAGGATTAGGCATTGCTACTTGTAAACGAATTAATAAATCGCCTCGTTTTCCACTCCGCATTGGCACTCCCTTACCACGGACTCGTAAAATATCCCCCTGATTAGAGCCAACTGGAACCTTGAGAGTAATTTCGCCATCTAAAGTCTCAATTTTTTTATCAGCCCCTAGAACAGCTTCACTTAATTTTAATTTCAAATCGGAAATCAAATTATAATCTTCTCGACGCCAGAGAGGGTGTTTACTAACATGAACTTTAATATAAAGATCACCCGCCACCCCACCAGGCATCGCTTCACCTCGGCCACTCAAGCGGAGCATTTCAGCATTTTCAATGCCAGCCGGAACGATCACTTTAATTTCTTCATTACCAGACACGGCGCCTTGGCCTTTACAAGTTTTACAAGCAGTCTCAGCGATCTGACCCCGTCCCTGACAATCTTTACAAGGTCGAACGCTAGTAAAATTGCCAAAAACTGAACGTTGAGTTTCTTGAACTTTTCCTTGCCCTTTACAAACACTACAGGTTTTCATTTTAGAACCCGGTTCAGCTCCAGAACCACTACAAGTCGAACACAAATTTAATTTGTGGATCAGAATTTTTCGTTCCACCCCAAAGATGGATTCAGAAAAAGAAATTTCAATATCAACAGAAATATCTCGCCCACGATTAGTCCGACCTTGAGCCCCACCAAAAAAATCACCAAAAATATTACCGAGATCAAATTCAAAACCTTGACCACTATTAGCACCGGCATTTTGGAAATTACTAAAATCAAAATTCCAACCACCCGGTCCGGTGCCAGCACCAGAACTAGTGCCTGAACCAAAAGTATCGTATTGTCGGCGTTTCGTGTCGTCAGACAAAGTTTGATAAGCCTCACTAGCTTCTTTAAATTTAGCTTCATCACCATCCTTTTTATCGGGATGATACTTATGAGCTAATTTATGAAAAGCTTTTTTAATTTCTTCTTTGGGGGCGTTTTTCTCAACGCCAAGGATTTTGTAGTAATCTTTCATGATTTGTACACGATGCGAATAATACGAATGAAATGCTCGAATGTTACGAATAGATACGGATAAATACCGTGTTATTCTAACATTTTCGAGCTTTTTGGCCTACTTGACAAATACATTTTTTTCTCGGCGAAAGTCAGCGTTTTATCTGCGAGTATCAGCGTTATTTAGTCTCCGCGTCTTTAATATTATCTCCCTCACCACCTGTCTCTTTTTTACTACTATCATTAGATTCAGCTTCTGAATTAGTCTGGGTTCCAGCCTCAGGTTGATTAGTCTTGGACTGATTCATCATTTCTTCACCAATTTTTTGCATCGCAGTAGATAATTCTTGATTAGCTGATTCAATAATAGTTTTATCAGTCCCCTCTTTGGCGGTTTTAACTGCGCTAATTTTATCAGTTACAGCTTGTTTAGTTTCCGCACTAACTTTATCTCCACCTTCCCGTAAAGCTTTTTCAGCGGTATAAACTAATTGATCAGCTAAATTTTTAACATCGACTAATTCCCGTTTGATTTTATCTTCTTCAGCATGAAGTTCGGCTTCTTTTTTCATCTTTTCAATATCTTCTTTAGACAAACTGGTTTTAGCTTCAATGCGTACTGATTGTTCTCTACCAGAAGCCTTATCAGTGGCTTTAACCGACAAGATACCATTAGCATCAATATCAAAAGCCACTTCGATTTGAGGCATCCCTCGAGGTGCTGGCGGAATACCATCTAAAATAAAACGACCGAGAGATTTATTGTCTATCACCATTTCTCGTTCCCCTTGGACAATATGAATATCAACCGAAGTTTGATTATCTGAAGCAGTAGAAAAAGTTTGAGATTTGGAGGTTGGAATAGTGGTGTTGCGTTCGATCACTTTAGTGGCCACTCCACCCATCGTTTCAATCCCTAATGATAGAGGCGTAACATCTAACAATAAAACATCTTTAACGTCACCTTGGAAAATTCCAGCTTGAACGGCTGCCCCGATCGCTACCACTTCATCGGGATTAATCGAACGATTTGGTTCTTTACCAAAAAGTTTTTTAACTTCAGCTTGAATTTTAGGCATTCTGGTTTGGCCTCCGACTAAAATAATTTCATCAATATCACCTAATTTATAACCAGAAACCTCAACTGCTCGTTTGGTAATTTCAATTGAGCGCGCAATATATTCATCAGCTAATTCTTCCAATTTAGCGCGGGTTATTTTCATCAATAAGTGACGAGGACCAGAGGCATCAGAACTAATAAAAGGAATATTGATTTCAGATTCGTTGACATTAGATAACTCATGTTTGGCTTTTTCGGAAGCTTCTTTTAAACGTTGAAGAGCTAATTCATCCTTGGCAATATTTAGACCAGATTCTTTTTTGTATTCATCATTAATCCAAGCAATTATTTTTTGATCGATATCTTCACCCCCCATATGAGAGTCACCATCAGTTGATTTGACTTGGATACTCTGTTCACCTTCTTCACCAGTAATTTCCAAAACAGAAACATCAAAAGTTCCTCCACCAAAATCATAAACCACCACCTGTTCGTTTTTCTTTTTATTTAAACCATAAGCTAAAGCAGCGGCAGTCGGTTCGTTGATAATTCGACGCACTTTAAAACCAGCAATTTCACCAGCATTTTTAGTGGCTTTACGTTGGGAATCATCAAAATAAGCTGGAACAGTAATAACGGCTTCTTCAATTTTTTCACCAATTTTTGCTTCAGCATCTTGTTTTAATTTAGCTAAAATCATAGCCGAAACTTCTTCTGGCCGATAACTCTTATCCGCCATTTTTACTTGTACTCCACCATCACTAGAGGTTTCGATCTTAAAAGAGACCAGACCTTTATCTTTTTGAACATTAGGATCATTAAATTTGTGTCCCATCAGACGTTTGACACCCGAGATCGTATTGGCAGGATTGGTGACCGCTTGGCGTTTAGCCAAAAGACCAACTAGACGTTCGCCAGCTTTAGACATGGCGACAATAGAAGGAGTGGTTCGAACACCTTCAGAATTTTCGATAATTTTTGGTTCGCCACCTTCAACGAAAGCCATTGCTGAATTAGTAGTACCCAAATCAATTCCTAGAATTTTTGCCATATTTTTTTAAAAAATTTAAATTAATTAATAATAATTATCTAATTTAATCAACCTGATCTGATTTTCCCACTTTCACTTGGGCGGGCCGAATCACTTTACCATTTAGTATATAACCCTTTTTTAAGACTTCAAGTATCAAACCGGTTTGAATTTCATCAGTCTCGATAAAACCTAGGGCTTCATGTTTTTCGGGATCAAAAGTCTGATTTAGAGGATTAATAGCTTCGAGTTGATACTGCTCAAAAATTTTTTCTAATTGTTGATAAATATATTCAACACCTTTACGCCAATTCTCTGGGGCCTCAGTCCAAGCGGTTTTATTGGCAAAAGCTAATTCAAAACTATCAGCCAGAGGAAGAAGGTCATAGAGGAAACTTTCACGAGCTAAGCGTATATGCTCAGTTTTATCCTTGGCGATATCTTTTTTGAGATTGGCATAATCAGCTTTAGCTCTTTGCCAACCGTTCAGATATTCTTTCTTTTCTTGATCACAAGTTTTAAGTTCGGCCTGGAATTTTTTGAGCTTATCAGTAATTTGCCCGTCGACATCATCAAAAGACAGACCATCATTGTGACCTGAATCGGCGTCTGAACTGGCCTCAATTTTTATTTCCTCGTCTTGCTGATCTTTGTTATCCATAATCCCCTTTTTTCTTAATTTTAACCTTTTCTAAATAAAAACACAAGTTTTTGTGCGAAATCGGATTTCGCACAATTAGGTGTGTTATAATATAAATTTGTCATCCGAGTCAAATGTGGCAAGGGATGGGCCTGCAGACTGTAACCACTCCACAATATCTTGCCGATACTCCTGGCTACCACCTAATTCTTCATTAAGAAGATCCCTATCTAGGATAGGAGAAAAATGTTCATCTCCTAGATAGTCTCCCAAACTTGACCAAGGATAGGTTTTGGCAAATTCAAAGGCTTTCTCACAATCTCTTAATTCTCTCTCTTTCCAACCTGGCTCAATTATCTCGACAGGATTTAAATGAATATAATGAGGGATATAAGATAGTTGTTCATCAGATTCAATTTGGACAAATTTATACTTACCTTGGAATAATGGTCCGACTCTCTCATATTTAATATTAAAATACTTCGTATAACCAACTCCTAGTTTTTGCATAAATTCAGATAGGCCATTTTCCACTATCGGTCTAACTAATAAATGAAAGTGATTATCCATCAAAACAAAAGCAAAAATTTCAACCAATTTTTTCCGGCTATCTTCTGTTTGAAATTGAATATCACACAGGCGACTGATATTAGTGGCAGCTTGGGAATCATTAAAAAAATAAAGGTAAGAAAGAAAACGCCGACGATCATTATCGTTGTTAAAGATCGAACGTTTCTCTACGCCTCGATTAAAGATATGATAAATTTGATCTTCTTCAGGCTTTTCCCTCATTGGCTATATAATACCACAACACATCTTTTTGTGCGAAATCGGATTTCGCACAATAAATAATAAAAAGGCTTAACCTAGACTAGCGTTTACTCCACTGAGGGGCCTTTCTAGCTTTCTTGAGGCCGAATTTGCGTCGTTCTTTAGCTCGAGCATCTCGAGTTAGTAATTTAGCTTTTTTAATTGGGGTTTTTAAGTCAATGTCGTAAGCAACCAAAATTCGCGCTAAAGCATGACGAATAGCTTCGGCTTGAGCATGAGGACCAGAACCAGTCACTTTGACAGTAATAGTAAATTTAGGACTAATTCCAGCTGTTAAAAAAGCTTCCTCAGCGATCAATTGAAGTTCTTTTGTCGGCAAGTAATCAACTAATTCTTTATCATTAATCAGGAAACTGGCTTTAGTAGCCGGAGTTAGTCGCACTCTAGCGGTAGCGGTCTTACGTCGACCAATCGCTTCAATATATTTTTTAGTACTAGAAGTAGTAGCCATATTATTCGTTAATCGTTAAATTCTTGAGGGCAATAGGGCGCAAACGATTAGCCGGCATCATTCCCTTAATCGCCATTTGTAAAATTTCTCGTTTACCTTTTTTACTTACCACCTGACTTAAAGTCGGATATTTAGCATTACCGGGATAACCTGTGTGGTGGAAATAGATTTTTTGTAAAGCTTTTTTCTCACTAATTTTTAATAGTCCGGCTTTATTAATAACCACTTTATTAACCGGGGCTAAATGAAGTTGAAAAAAAGGACTATTCTTGCCTCGTAAAAGTTTAGCCGCCTGACTAGCCACTCGGCCCAAACTTTGATTAGTGGCATCTAAAACAAAAGTCTCCCCCTTTAAAACTGGGCTTACTTTAGTCTTTTTTTCTTTAGTTTTAGATGGAGTAGCTTTCATATTTTAAACTAATTCAATAATAGCCATTTTACTAGCATCACCAGCCCGAAGCGCTAATTTAGTAATCCGCAGGTAACCACCGGGACGTTTGGTATAACGAGGACCAATATCTTTAAAAAGTTTTTCTAAAGATTTAGGACTACCTAAGACCTCCGAAACTAAACGGCGATTAGCGACGCTGTCTTGTTTTGCCTTAGTGATCACTTTTTCAGCAAAAGGTCGCAAGGCTTTAGCCTTTGCTTCAGTGGTTTTAATTTTTCCTCGGCTAAAAAGCGACCCAGCCAAAGTTCTCATCAAAGCTTGACGTTGACCAGTTTTGCGACCTAATTTACTAGTATGTTTATGATGCTTCATAAGGACCGATTTACTTTAACACAATTCCGAAATTACTCAATGCTTTTTTAATTTCATCAATTCCTTTATCGCCCAGACCATCGATTTCTCGAAGATCTTCTTCTTTTTTTCGAGTGAGACCACCGACTGTTCGAATACTAGCTCCCGCTAAAGCTTTTTGAGTTCGAACAGATAAATTTAAATCTTCAATTCGAGTTTTAATGAAATCATTTTCGGTATTTTCCGCTTCAGCTTCATTTGCTTCAGCTACTAAAGCAAAACCCGCTTTTTTGACTTCTCTTTCTTCGACAAAGCCAATAATAGCTTTCAATTGAGTGATCATAATCTCGATTGATTTTTCCAGAGCCGCTCGAGGAGAAACCGAACCATCAGTTTCTAAATGAATTCTAAGTTTATTGTAATCAGTTTGATCACCAACGCGCATATGTTCTACCTCATAAGCGACCCGACGAATAGGAGTATAGATGGCATCGATCGCAATGGTCCCGATATCAACCTTTTCTTTTTGGTGAACTTCCTTAGGGACATAACCTAAACCTTTTTCCAAAGTAATTTCAAGATCAAGAATAGTATTTTTATCAGTGATAGTGGCAATCAATTGCTCTGGGTTCATTATTTCTACTTGACCAGAAGTTTTAATATCAGCGGCGGTCACTTCTTTTATTTCTTTAACTTTCAAATGTAAGGTTTGAGCTTCATCACCCACCACTTTAAATCTAATTCGTTTAAGATTGAGAATGATTCCAATCACGTCTTCTTTAACTCCATCAATCGTGGAAAATTCATGACTAATGCCATCAATTTTGATTTTAGTAATAGCAAAACCAGGTAGAGAAGATAGAATAATTCTTCGCAAAGAATTACCCAAGGTGTGACCATAACCAGGATAAAGACCGTCAATTTCATAGACCCCAGAAAATTGATCTTCAGAAACGACTAAAGGCTTAGATGGCAGAATGATGTTAAAATCAGGCATAAAATTTAAGACAAATAGCTTATAAGCTTATAAAAAATAAAAATTAAACTCGGCTGTAATATTCAAGAATCGCCCCAAAATTAAGGGTTAATTCACTGGAGCCTAAACCGGGTAAACCTTTAACTTGACCTTCGTTTTTAACTAAATCGTAAACTAACCATTCTGGAATAGTGGCTGTTTTTAAACGTTCTTCTAATTCTTTAAATTTGCCATTATCTCGACTCCCAGGTCGAATTTGAATTACCTCATCTTTTCGAATCTGATAAGAAGGAATGGTCACTTTCTTGCCATTAACTAAAATATGACCATGCGAAACAGTTTGTCGAGCGGCTAAACGAGTAGCGGCTAAACCTAAACGGTAAACAGTATTATCTAAACGACTTTCTAATAATTTATAAAGTTCAGTATTAGGATCACCACCTTTAGTTGCTCGGGCTTTTTTGACATAATTAGAAAAAGTTCTTTCAGTCAAAGCATAGGTCATTCGGGCTTTCTGCTTTTCTAAAAGCTGTTGACCATATTCACTTTGACCACGTCGACCTCTCTTACTAATTACTTTTTTAGCTGTACCAGAGACAGTAAATTTAGTCGTTTGGCATTTACCAAAGACTCGATCTCCTAAACGACGACAAATTTTGTAACGTGGTCCGATTTTCATAAAGATAATTTAAAATGAAAACATTAAACTGAAAAATTACAATTTAAAATACAAAATGAACTAATTTCAAAATTGGTTTTTGAATTTAGATAATTATCAGATTTTTTTCTGTCATTTTCCATTTTGATTTTTAAATTTTTACTTATTCTAAACGCGACGAGGCTTAGGTCGCTTAGGTCCATTAAAAGGCACTGGGGTAACATCTTTGATATTATTAATCACAAAACCACGAGCCACAAAAGCTCGGATCGCTGATTCCCGACCAGCGCCAATACCTTTGAGAATAATATCGACTTCTTTTACCCCCATATCGGTCGCCCGATCAGCTAAAAGCTCGCCGACTTTACCAGCGGCAAAAGGTGTCCCCTTTTTAGAGCCTTTAAAACCTAAGGAACCAGAAGAGGACCAAGCCACCACTCGACCTTCCTTATCGCTTAAATTGACGGTGGTATTGTTATAAGAGGCGTTGATGTGCATAACAGCATAATCCAACTTCTTTTTAGCCGACTTTGAAGAAGAGCGAGTTTGTTTACCCTCTCCTTCACCACCTGATTTTTTAATAACCCGTTTTTTTCCCATATTTTATTTCTTTTCAACTTTCTTCTTACCAGAACCCATTGTTTTACGAACATTACCGCGTCTGGTTCGAGAATTAGTTTTAGTGCGTTGACCCCGAGAAGGTAGAGAATGTAAATGACGTGAACCGCGATAAGATTTGATGTCTTTCAGCCGTTTGATATTGTTGGAAATTTCTCGTTTGAGATCACCCTCGGTTTTTAAAGCTTCAATTATTCGACGAAGTTTATTTTCTTGATCAGCATCTAGTTTACCGGCTTTTAAACCTGGCTCTAATCCAGACTCAATAATTATTTTTTGAGCCAAAGGACGACCAATCCCGTAAAGACTGGTTAAAGCGATTTCTAAACGCTTTTCATTAGGTAAAGTGACACCGGAGATTCTCATATTTAAGCTTGTTTTTGTTTATGACGAGGTTTATTCGGACAAATAATATATAAATGGCCACGTCGTTTGACCATTTTACATTGAGCACAACGTTTTTTGATTGTTGATTTAACTTGCATAAAAAAATGGCAACCTATAAACGACGGGTAATTCTCCCTTTACCCCCATAGATGTCGAGGACTAAAGAAACTTTATCCCCAACCAAGACTCGAATGCGATTAAGTCGCATTTTGCCCGCTATATAAGCGAGAACCTCTTTTCCATCTGGTTCAACTTTAACCTTGAATAAAGTGTTGGGGAGAGCCTCAACTACTACACCCAAGACTGACTCATCGGATTTAGCCGATGACTGATTTTGATCATTCATTATTGCCTGATATATAGTAACAAATTATAGACCTAAAAGTCAAGGTTAATTAGTGGATTAGGGCCTTTTACTATCATTATTGATACTAAGGTTTATTTTAGCCGGATTCTTGGGGAAAGTCCAGAGCCAAGGCGGGAAAAAGCTTGGGGTAACCGTATTAATAGCCGGGAATTCTGAAGCTAAAATTTTATGCATTTCACTACTACTAACTCCGGCTAAGCGAGCCTTTAACTTATCAAGATCAAAGAGCCAAACTAAATGAGCTTTTCCTTCTAGACTGAAGAACATTTTTTCCACCTTAGAAAAATCAAGTAAGTCTTTATTTTGAAGCGTAAATTGGAGTTGATCTAAATTGGTGATATCCACTGGTAAGCCATCATAATTAGGGCTCCACTGTTTGGCTAAATATCGAGCTAATTCTTGTCGATCAAAGATCAAACCTGACAAATCAGCTCGTAAAGCCACGTAAGTTTTTCCGGCTGGTAACTGGCTTTGATCAGAAATAATGACATCAGTAAATTTTATTTGAATAGCATCAGGGAAAAGAACAAACTTGGCTGGTAAATCTTGACGAGCTTTTTTAATAATTCTCTCTCGTAGAATTTTCTGTAAAGCTTGATGGTTCGACTCTAGATCAACGGTCGAGACTTTTTTGACGGTTCCTACAAAGCCACCACTGATATCGGTTTTAGAGCGAGCAAAGAAACCTTGAAATTTAGGGCTACCCACAAAACCCGGAATAGTAAAATCAGTATTAGAACGATTATATTCCACTCCAGCTTTATCAGCAAAAACAGTGACCTCAATCTGACCGGGAATAATCTCGGAACCTTTTTTAGTATAACCTGGTACAGTTACAGACTTTTGAATGCGGTAAATTTTACCATCAGGCGCTTCAAAGCGAGTATTAGTAACTAGAGACTGTTTAGCGGTGCTATATTTATTGTAAATAATAATTTGCCCTTGAGCTTTTGTCGAAACTTTTTCTTGACCAGTGGCATCAACAATCCTTTTTTCAGTATCTTGAATACCTGAAATAGTGCTAAAAGTCAGAGCGGGGTCGGTCGTGCTAGCAGTGGTGGTTGATAAAATAGCCGGAATCAAACCACTTAAAAAGATATCCCCTTGAGTCGGAATAATCACCAAACTAACTCGGCCGAAAATTTTAGTAAAAGCAAAGAGACCTAAAACAAAAATTAGTAGAACAACAACCAAGCCAGTCCAAAACTTCCAGTCGTATTTACTGGTACGATTGGAACTAACTGAATTCCGATACCAATCTTTTTCTGATTCATTTATTTGATCACTATTGTTACCACGTCCATTACCACGATAAATCTCTTCTATTTCGGTAGCTCGACTAACAGTCTTTTTTTCTGGACTCTTAGATTCTTTAGCGGTTTTTTTAGAATTGATATCTTTCATTATTATTTATTTAAGGTTATTAGCCAAGAATACAGCCACCAAACGCAGAAGCGGTGAGGCACTAGAATTCATTTTAAGCTCTTTTGGTAATAAATTCAATAAGCTTTCGGCAGTGGATAACCTTAACGACCCTCGATTAATCACTAAAGCTTGGATAGCTTCGTCTCGTAAAAATTCGCGAAAGAAAAAATTAGCATAATCATCACCCAATAAATAAATATGGGGAAAGATAAAAGTTTGTTCACTAATTTTTTTTAAAGCTTGGATAAAGTAATCTAACCAGATTTTTTGTTCAACGACTAAAATATCAGTTAGTCGATCTCGCGCCTTAGTTTCCAATTTACCTTCATAATAAAGTCGCAAACTTTCACCCGCTTCGGTCAAATTGGTATTAGCTCCGGTGGCAATTTTTTTTAATAAATAATTCAAACCATAAGGAAAAGAAAAGTGGCTAGAAAAATGCCGGTTATGAACCGCGATTAGATCGGTCAGTTCTCCACCCGCATCTAAAATTAGATAGTCATCCGGCTTAGCCTCCAATAAATGATCTAGGGCTTGATAGGCAAGCAAGGGAAAAGTGGCAAACTTGATTTGATTAACTTGAGTTGATACTTTAACAGCATCAGCCAAACGCGATAAAACTTTTTTAGAACCTAAGCTTAGATATTGTTTGGCTCTGAAAAATTTTATTTTTTGACGAAGGGCCGTCTTCATCGGATAACCATTAATTTCCAAAGACATGACTTTATTTTCAATCAAAACATTTTTATCTCCCTTTAAAACGGAGAACAAAAGTGGCTCTTTAGCTAAATAATCACTAGCCGATTTACTAGCTAAAACATCTAATTTAGTTTGATCAAAAAGCCAAGCTTGATCAGAATTTTGACTTAAAGTTTTGGAAACAGCCAAAAAAAGTGGAGCGGGTAGAATAATTTGATACTTTTCTGGCTTCGGATTAAGAGTTAGTGGGATTTCAGCTAAACTAGTTTTAATTACATCCTCGGCTTCAGTTAAAAAAGTTTCTAGATTATCGGAAGCCCGAGCTTTAAAAGTCTTGAGAGCCGACCAAATAATTTGGCCGGTCGAGTTAACAATCACCAAAGATACTGATCCGGAGCCTAAATCAATTAGACCAATACTTTGTTTAGTTTTTTTCGGCCAAGAAAAAAAAGACATAGGTAAATTATAACATAGTTATAATTGAAAATTAAAGATTAAAAATAAAAGATCAAAGATACTATTCTAAAATTGCTTTAATCCGGCGGACACCAGCTGATATCGCTTCTTCTTTAATAATTTTAAAATGACCTAGCTCGCCAGTATTAGTAACATGAGGACCGCCACAAAATTCTTTCGAATAAGCCGAGGCTAAATCCGAACCAATAAAATAAACCGACACCTCGTCACCATATTTTTCCGAAAAAAGATGATGCGCCCCAGATTGCTCCGCTTCGGCTTTTGGTAAAATGACTTGTTGAACTGACAAACTAGCTTGAATTTTTTCATTGACAATCTTTTCTACCGCTTGTTTTTGTTCGTCGTTTAGTTTGGCTGAATAGGCAAAATCGAAGCGTAGGCGCTCATCAGTGATATTGCTCCCCTTTTGGACTACTTCTGGGCCTAAGACATCTCGGAGGGCCTGATGAAGCAAATGGGTAGCGGTATGATAACGGATAATTTGTTCACTATTACCACCCAAACCACCTTTAAACTTTTGGTCAGAACCAGCTTTAGATAGTTCTTGGTGAGATTTCATAGCTAAATCAAAACCCTTAATATCGACAGTGATATTTTTTTCCCGGGCTAAATCTATAATAATATCAATCGGTAGACCATAAGAAGAATAGAGGGCAAAAGCTTCTGGGGCCGAAAGAGATTTTTTTCCTTTAATATTTTTTTCAAACTCAGTCAAACCTTTTTCTAAAGCACTACGGAATTTTTCTTTTTCACTTGTAAATACTGTAATAATTTTTTCTTCGTTAGTTTTTAATTCAATATAAAAATCGCTATACTGAATGATAATTTGTTTAATTAAATCAACCAAAAAATCTGCCGGTAAAACTAATTGATCGGCAAAGCGAATGGCTCGACGAAGTAAACGACGTAAAATATAACCGCGATCAGTATTGGCAGGTAGTACCCCATCCGCCATCATAAAAACTCCCGCTCGCAAATGATCGACAATTATTCGCTCGGCTTTTTGATCTGAAACCTTGGCTTGACTTTGGATACTAGAAATTAAAGTTGAAAATAAATCTGTTTCGTAAACATTAGTTTTCTTTTGTAGAACCATCGCTAAGCGTTCGAGACCAGCACCCGTATCAACATTTTTTTGGGTCAGTTTACCAATCACTAGTCCGTCTTTCTTTTCATATTCCATGAAAACATCATTCCAAATTTCTACCACTTCCCGACGAGTATCGGCTACTAAAAATTCGGCTAGTGATAAATCACCCAAACCTTTTTCGGTCACATCATAAAACATTTCCGTATCTGGGCCACAAGGACCATTGGCTCCCGGACTCCACCAATTATTTTCAGCTGGTAGAGCATAAATTCGATGGGCTGGAACACCGATCGATTGCCAGATCTGCTTTGATTCTTCATCTAGGGGCGAATTATCATCACCAGCAAAAATCGTCACATACAATCGCTTTGGATCAAGACCAAAACCTTCTTCCTTACTGATCAATAATTCATAGCTCCATTTAATCGCCTCTTCCTTGAAATAGTCTCCGAGCGACCAATTACCCAGCATCTGGAAAAAAGTGAGGTGGGTATTGTCACTAATATCATCAATATCAGTGGTCCGGACGCATTTTTGGACATCCACTAATCGCGTTCCAGCCGGATGAATTTGACCCAAAAGATAAGGTCCTAGGGGTTGCATTCCAGCCGTAATAAACAAGACCGATGGATCATTTTCCGGGATTAAGGAAGCCGAGGGAATAATCGTATGGCCTCGAGCAGTAAAAAATTTTAGAAACCGATCACGAATTTCATTAGAATTCATATAGATAATTCAACTTATTTTAACTTATTACTCCTCCACCGACAACCAGTTCATTATCATACACCACCACCGATTGGCCTAAGGCTGGAGAAGTAACTGGAGTTAAAAATTTTAAGTCCCAATCATTATTTTTATTTTTTTGTAATTGACAGGGGCTTAAGGGAGCGCGATAACGCAAGCGAGCTTGGTAAATTTTAGCTTGAGTTGGTTCAAAAAACCAATTAGTATTTTTTAATTTAAGAATTTCTGTTGCTATTGGATTACCGATTGTTTTTACTTCATGAGCGACAGTCAAAGTATTAGCCAAGCTATCTTTGGCAATAATATACCAAGCTTCGCCACTTCGATCGTCACTAGTAATAGTAAAGCTATGTCTCTCCCCAATAGTATAAAAATGGGTACCTAGATGTTGACCAATAGTCTCACCAGCTGAATTTAAAACTGAACCCGGTTTTTCACCCAACTCTTCTTTTAAAAATTCTTTAAAATCAAAATCACCAACAAAACAAAGACCCTGACTATCTTTCTTGTCCGCGTTGGGTAATTGATATTTTTTAGCCAGCTGTCTGACTGCGGTTTTAGTCAAATGGCCAATGGGAAATAAAATTTTTGCTAATAAATCTGGTTTAATCGCCCACAAAAAATATGATTGATCTTTATTACTATCAACAGCAGTAGCTAAAACTGGTTGTTGATCAACTCCAAACAAGTTTAAAAACCCAGACCCATGCCCAACCATTTTTAAACTTGTCTGGAGTTGATTCTCATTTTTAATTTTTAATTTTAAATTTTTAATTTGACAGTAGTGTCCAGTGGCCACAAAATCCGCTCCCAATTCAAAAGCTTTATCCGCAAAAGCCCCAAATTTAATTTTTTGATTACAAACGACATCCGGATTGGGTGTTCGACCGACTTGATATTCAGCCAACAAATAGTCAATCACCGCTTGTTTGTATTCAGCCGACAAATCTAAAGTATAGAGAGGGATATCCAAAGTCGCTGCTACCGCAAAAGCCGAACGACGTTCAACACGCCATGAACAAAGTCGCCCGCGCGCTTTACCTTGAGCCGATTCAGACGGATCCCAAACTTTAATAAACACTCCAATGACATTGTAACCCGCCTGTTTCAGGAGAAGGGCCGAAACCGCCGAGTCTACTCCACCAGAGAGACCAACGAAAACTGTGTTATTTTTTTTCTCTTTCACCATAAACCCCAATCTACAGGTTCAGGAGCTTTCTGTAAATTTCGAAAGTCACTTGAATATCCGCTAAAGCCGAATGAGCTTTAGGATTGCTAATACCATAATGTTCAGCTAAAGCCCCTAAATTATAACGCTCTAAGGGTTTATTGACTTCATGATAATTTTTCATAAAGGCCATGGTGATTAAATCAACTTTATGATAATGTATTGGCCATTTCAGCTGATGTTTTTTAAAAGCGTATTGAAGAAAACCCCAATCAAAAGACACATTTTGTCCCACCATCATACAGTCTTTAGTTTTCTCGGCGATAATCGGTAAAATTTGTTTTAAATCATGAGCAAATAGCCAATCAGTTTCATTATAACTATTAACTCGCAGAGCTTCTGGTTCGGCAGTCTCTAGATGTTCCGGTTTTATTTTAAATTCAAACTGATCAATAATTTCTAAATCAGGACCTCGGCCAGCCACTGTCACTGGTTTGGCAATAATACCTCCAATTTCAATAATCTCGTGTTGATCAGGGTCTAAACCGGTTGTTTCTAAATCAATAAAAGCTAATTTGTTGTATTTCATAATCAGAAATTAAGTCCCTAAATATTTCTTCTTATTTTTTAGATGTTCTCCGTAAGTAACAGCGTAGTGCATCAAACCTTTTTTATCGGATAGATAAAAAAGATAATCAGATTCTTTAGGAGTCAGCGCCGCGAAAATTGAATCTAAACCGGGATTAGTAATCGGCCCAGGCGGTAAACCCTTATATTTATAAGTATTGTAGGGTGAATCATAATTTAAATCTTTTTTTGTTAATTCAAAAGTATTTTTATTAATTAAAAAGGGAAAAACGGCATCGACTTGTAATTTCATCCCTTGATCTAAACGTTTCCACAAAATCCCAGCCACCATTCGCCGAACTTCATGATCCTTGGCTTCTTCTTCCAAAAGCGAAGCCATGGTTAAAATTTCATTTTCAGTATGACCAGATTGTTTGATTAACATTCGCAAGGGTTGGATTTTTTCCAAATAAGAATCATTAAGACGTTCGACAATTTGTTCGGTCGTGGCTAGAGGAGAGAGAAAATAAGTATCGGGAAATAGACGACCTTCCAAATTTAAACTAACCGTTTTATAAACTTCGATTTCAAAATCAGGTAGAGCTTTATCTAAAATTAAACCAACCTCGTGATTATTGGCTCCCTCCGGAATAGTAACCTTCACTAATTTAACCCCAAAATCACCCGTTCGTAATTGCCAAATTATTCTTAATAAATTTTCTGGTTCCGTAAAAAGATAGATGCCAGTTTGAATGTGACGATCAGATTTAGATAAACGCATTAAAGAATTAAAGAGAGCTTGGGAGCGAATAACATTCGAATCAAGCAAGGCCTGGCTAACCGCCGGCAGAGTAGCCCCTTTTTTTATCTCTAGTTTTACTCCCTTAGGCGGTAGGGGTTTAGCGGAAATAATTAAAATAAACAAAAAACCTAAAATAATTAGAACCGTGCTAATTCCGATTAATAAATGCTCCCAGCGTTTGATTTTAAGATCCCTAGCTTGAGCCAGTTTAATTTTATTATTATTTAAATTAAAAAACATAATTTAGACCGGTAGATTAACGGGCGGTTCCCCTCGTTTAGATGGAATTCGTTCCAGAGTCGGAGTAGTCGCTACCTGACCAGGAATATGGAACAGGGTGGCCAATTCTTCAGTGGTCATCACCATTGGTTTTTTGCTAGCTGGAGGATAATGATAAGACCGATAAACATAATTTTGGAAAAATTTTCGTCTGATCCTTGGGACTCGAAAACCGAACGGATCTTGCCAAGGATAATCAAGGCCGGCCGTCATAAGAGGTTTAAAGCTATTTAAATTTTGAGCCCCAAATTGTTTATAGTTAGTCATAATACCGACAAAAATAGGAATTCTAACTGTATCATCTCGAGATAAATACAACACCCGTAAACCCGAATTAAAAGCGAGTTTGGCTAAACTTTTTTCGACGGCTTTTACTTTTTCACGTTCACCAGAAGATAGGGCAAATTCACCCCAACTCATATCCCCTTCTTTTTTAGGTTTATCCCGTTTAAGTAATTTATCTAATTCTTTTTGAACTGAATCTTTCCAAGATTTAGGCGCGGGCGTAATAATCAATTGAGACCAAATCTGATGAGTCGCTTCAATACTGCCGATAAACTCTAAAAAAGAAGTAATGGGATCAATTTTAAATTCTTCTTTAGGGTCTTTATCCAAACCATAATCAACATAAGTTTTGATTGGGTAAGAATCAGCTTCGGTAAATTTAAACTCCACTCCTCGCAATTCCCAGACTGAACCTTGATTACCAAAATCAACCGCCTTGGTGTAATCTTCCACAGCATAGACTTCGGCTTCTGGGTATTGAGCATAGATTGCCGATTCCACAATGTTCTGGAAAAATTTTGGCGTCCAAATATAAAAATGGATCTTACCAGCAATAGAAGTAATTTCTAAGGAAAAAGAGGCTGGGGTTCGACCCTTGATATACTGATCAATCAAAGTACCAGAGCTAGCTTGATGGAGAGCAGTAATCACCAGCTCCATCGCTAAGGGTGACTTAAAAACTTCCCGCGGTAATTTAATTTCTAACAAAACAGCTATATTTTCTTTCAACCATTTAGCCCGAATGTAGTAAAGATAAGTCTCCCATAACAAAAAAGCTAATAAAAATGGTGACCAGAGCAAAAAAAATTGGCCAGCTGATAAAAGTAAATCTAAAATTGATTGAAGAAATAAATCAGACATATTAATTTTAAAACCCTTCTTTCATTATACTGAAAGAAGGGTTTTAAAACAAACTCTAGCGACTCTGAACTAATTAGATATTAGAATAATTACCCTGCTTATCCTTTTTAAACAATTTAGAATTTTGAAGATTAACTAAAATAGTGTTTTCTTTGACATGACGTTCTTTCAGAACTTTAGCGATAATATCATTTTTAGCTAAAGAACCAGTTTTACTTAAAATACTTTTGATCACCTCCGCCACCGTCCCTCGAGAATAGCCCCATTCCACTAAAGCGTACAAACCTCGACCAACTAAAACAAAGCGTTGATCTTTAATTAATTCATTATGACAAGTAGCCGGATGGGCTTTACGACCAAAACGTTTTCCAATCGCTTTAGCTACTTCAGAAAAATGCATCGGTGAACCATTTTGTCGTAAAACTAAATAGGCATAGTCCCGAATCCCTCGCATTTTAACATTAGGTGATTTAGTTAAACCCCATTCCCCTAATGGATTTTCAGAAATTTGCTTGGATAATTTCAACCATTTAGCCGCAAAAGTGGCGACTTTAGGATCTTTAGAAATATCTTTTAATTCTAGTAAAAAACGAGCAATTAATTCACTTTCCGACACAAGGTCATTATCATTTAAATTACTACAAAGATGTCGCAATGATTCGTGAACTTTTTCGGCTAAAGCTTTATCCGTCGTCCAACGATGATGGAATTCGTCATCTTCTTTAATTTTGAAAAAAGCGTCAGAAATAACTAACAAGAAATGAAGATGATTTTTTGTTGAAGCGTCTCGAGCCATATCGGCCAAAAATCCTTCCTCATGAACAATTCCACCATAAGCTTCAATTTTCTCTTTTAATTCCACAAAAACTGGATCAAGAGGATCATAAGTTTTAGCCTTACGAATAGCGGTCAAACCGAAATTTTCAATTTGACGAACTCGTTCTCGAGTAATTTTATAACTAGAACCAATTGACTCTAGAGTTGATCGTTTAATATCAGCACCCAAACCATAACGTCGAATCAAAATTTCTTTAATTCGAGTCGACAAAGGATTAAGTAAATGTTTAGTTACTTCTTTCGGTTTAAAATTAAAAAAGTCTTTGGTCATAAGTGTTGATATCTATACTTTTATCATTAAAACAATAATAAGTCAATAGTTGATAAATTAAGCCAAAACTAGATTCAATAACTTGTCTGGTACATAAACCATTCTACTGATTTTTTGATCCTTTGTCCACTGGATAATAATCGGCCGAAGTAGAGCCAATTTTTTAATTTCTGCTTCACTTGTCCCCACCTCAACTTGGAAACTATCTCGAACCTTACCATTAATCTGGATAATAATTTTGAAAGAATTTATCTTAATTTTACTTGGCTCAAAAATCGGCCAAGTGGCTAGATGAATTGAACGTTTTTCGCCTAAATTAGACCACAATTCTTCAGTTAAATGTGGTGCTAGAGGAGCCAGTAACTTCAAAAAATCTTTAAATAAACTCCTGGAAATTGTTTCTGCTAATTCTAAATTATTAGCCATAATCATCAAAGTAGAAACAGCAGTATTGAAAGAAAAATTTTCAATATCCTGACTGACTTTCTGAATTGTTTTTTGCTGGAGTGATTCTAAATCACTAGCAATCTTAATATCAGTCTTAGAAACTTTAAATGATAGACGCCAAACTCGATCAAGAAAACGTCTCACCCCCATCAAGTTATCACTATTCCAATTTTTGGATTGCTCAAACGGTCCCATAAACATTTCATATAAACGCAGAGAATCAGCCCCGTAATCTCGAACGACGTCATCAGGATTAATGACATTAGACCAACGTTTACTCATCTTTCGTCCATCTGGTCCCAGAACTAAACCTTGATTCTTTAATTGCGAAAAAGGTTCAGATCCGGGAGCAATTTTTAAATCAAATAAAAACTTATGCCAAAAACGAGCATAAATTAAATGCCGAGTAGCATGTTCCACTCCTCCCACATACATCGATACCCCACCGATATTTGCCTGAGACAAATTTCGAAGGGGCGAGCCGGCACCAAGCCACGCTTGAAGTTTTTTAGGATCGGCTAAAAATTTTTTATTAGTCGGATCAATAAAACGTAAATAATACCAAGATGAACCAGCCCATTGAGGCATCGTATTGGTTTCGCGTTTCGCCCAAGCTCCACAAACAGGACACTTAACCCTGACCCAATTAGTAATATCAGCTAAAGGTGATTCACCAGTTCCAGTCGGCGCGTAGCTTTTCACCACTGGTAATTTTACTGGTAAATCTTTTTCCGGCACTGGAACAATTCCCCGTCCAACTGGATTATTTAAAGCACAGTTTGCACAATGAATAATCGGAATCGGTTCGCCCCAATAACGTTGGCGCGAAAAAACCCAATCGCGTAATTTATATTTAGTTACTAAATGCCCCCGAACAAATTTAGTAATCGCAATTTTAGCTTTCTGATTACTTAAACCACTAAAATTATCAGAATTAACTAAAATTCCTTCACCGACATAAGCTTGCTCTAAAACATCCTCTACTATTTGAGAACTCTTATCGGTTAATTTTTGCCGATCCCAAATTACTAATTTAATTGGTAGTTTAAATTTTTTAGCAAAGACCCAATCTCGCTGATCATGAGCTGGCACCGCCATGATGGCCCCAAAACCATAATCAACTAAAACATAGTCAGCGATATAAATTGGAATAATTTCTCCATTAGCGGGATTAATCGCTTCTAGACCTTCAATCTTAACGCCGGTTTTATCTCGACCTTCAGCTGTTCGTTCAATTTCAGTTCGTTTTTTAGTTTTAGTAAGATAATTTTTGATCGCTGGTAAATTTTTAATTTTTTTCGATGGCTGACGGATTAAATTTTGAATAATTTGATGTTCTGGAGCTAAAACTAAATAAGTCGCTCCAAATAAAGTATCTGGCCGAGTGGTGAAAATTTTTATTTTTTCTAAACAATGTTCCAAAACTACTGGTTCCACCTTGCCACAAACATGAGCTTTTTCCGCTTCAAATTCAATTAAGTCCCCACCTAATTCTTGTTGGATTCTCAGACCTTGATTATCAGCGATCAGTGGATCTTTCAGATCTCGTAGAATTTTGACCCAACCAGCATTTTTCTTAATTTTAGGCCAAGTAAAACGCCAATTAAATATCAGTCGGAGAGGCCATGACTCACGATTTTTAACTGCTGGCTCAATTAAACCCGCAACTAAAATGGTTCCGGCAATCGGGGTTTTTAATTTTTCTAAAATTTTTAAAGCTACGACTGCTCCCCAACTGTGCCCCACTAAAATAGTGTCTGGTCCAAATTTCACTTGTTTTAGAACTGCTTCTATTTGATTAGCAATATTGGGAATTCGAGCATCAGGCAGATCAAGGGCTTGAACACTATGACCTTTGGCTTCTAATTCTCGTTTAAGCCACGGGAAAAAAGAGCGCTTAGAATTAGAGGCGAAACCCGGCAATAAAACATAGTGCCGTTTGTTAGCTAGAGGAAAATCAATTTCTGCCCCTTCACTTTTACCAATCCAATTTCGTTGAGCTTCTTTAACTGATTCTGGCCACTTTAATTGATCTAAGTCAGTCAAAAGTCGTTCGGCGTAATTTGTAATTTTAAGTACCCACTGTCGCATAGGTTTTTTTTCAACCACTGTGCCACAGCGTTCACACTTTCCGTCTTCCAAATCTTCATTTGCTAAACCAGTCTGACAAGAAGGACACCAATTGATCGGTTCATAAGATTCATAAGCTAAACCTTGTTTATAAAGTTGGAGAAAAATCCACTGGGTCCAACGATAATAATCCGGATTAGTGGTATTAATTTCTCGAGACCAATCATAAGATAGACCAATCGATTTAATTTGTCGGCGGAAATTATCAATATTTTTTTTAGTCGAAACGGCTGGATTAACTTTATGCTTAAGCGCGAAATTTTCCGCTGGCAAGCCAAAAGCATCCCATCCCATCGGATGAAGAACATTGTTTCCTGTCATTCTCAAATAACGACTATAGATATCTGTCGCGGTATAGCCTAAAATATGCCCGACATGCAGGCCTTCTCCCGAAGGGTACGGAAACATATCTAAAACGTAGGCCTTAGGTTTAGAAGATTTATCGTTGGTTTGATAAATTTTTTTCTCAGCCCAAACTTTCTGCCATTTAGTTTCTATTTTTTGATGCGGATAATTCTGACCAGCTAGTTTTGTAGCCGGAGAAATTTTAGCAGTTTTAATTTTAGTTTTAGAAATTTTAACTTTAGACATACACCAACAAAAATTTAGTCCTGGAATTTTTTAACACCGAGCCAAATTAAGAAAGCTAAAGCTAAGGCTAGAATAATTACTCGCCAATAATCATTAAGGATAGACCAGTAACGTATAGAAGCAATAATGAAAGATAACAAACCGCCCAAAGACAGTCCGGAAGAGACAACTACTGCCGAGTTAGTTAAAGCAAAACCAATCCCCACTGAAACGGCACCTAAAACGATCAAAACAATAAAAGCGTTGCGATCGTAAGACTTTCGAGCCTCATCATATTTTTTTTGACAAGTAAAATTAGGGTCACAGTAACCAGTCGTTCGAGGAGTGGAGATTTCAACTGGTACTGGCATTCTCAAATTTTTATTATAAGACTGATCTTCGGTCCAAGCTCCACCACCAGCCACACATTGTTTCTGATCTTGAGGAACCACTTTTACTTGTTCATTTTTACAAAAATCTTGATATTGAGGTTCCTGATAAACTAATTGTAAAGAAAAATTAAAAAAAAGATTGAGCACAATGACAATAGCGATAATGAGAGCCCAACGTAAAATTAAAGGATTTTTCATAAAAATAAATTAATTATTAATATAACAAAAATAATACCACAACTTAGACTTAATTCAAATTGCTAAAATTTGACAATAGTTAAAATTCTGTTTATTGTTAAAAATAGATTGGTCTAAACTAATAACGATAAACAACGGGAAGGGTGCTCAAAATGAATGATATCATTCTGCCGGCGCGTTTTGAAATGTTTGACGATAATTCCCACGGCTGGATTATTTATTCAGACAGAAGAAGATCAAAATCGAGCAGAACAATGCTAGAAGCGTTCATTCAAGTAGATTATCTATTCGAAAAAGGTGAACTACTTGAAATAGAAGCAATCGAATTGCTCAAACAAATCGCCGATTCAGATCTTCCTCCATTTCCATATGATGAAATGAATATGGCTTTAATCTCCCATTCTCGTTTCGTTCATAGCCTTAATTGAGGCTTTACTTTCCCCGCAAAATCAAGCTTGATTTTGCGGGGATTCGTTTTACTTAGATCCTAAACTCTATGACACTGCCATCTTCACATGGTACAATATTGCCATGAGGTTTATACTTAAAATAATTCAAGTTCTGTTTATCATATACATTGTCATCGGAGTTATTCTACTCCTAATAACTTTTCCGCCTGAATCATTTTCAGAAGTTTTAATGACTGTTTTTGCTTGGCCATACTATGTACTCCTAGGTTTTGTGGCTGCGAGTCTTCTTTAGATCTTAAACTCAATCACATCACCATCTTTGACGAGGTAGTCCTTTCCTTCGGTTCGTAATAAACCTTTTTCTCGAGCTTGAGCATAAGAACCGGCATTAAGTAAATCTTGATAGCCAATTATTTCGGCTCGAATAAATTTCTCTTGAAAATCGCTATGAATCGCTGAACCAGCTTCTGGAGCAGTCGAACCTTTTTTAATTGTCCAAGCTCGAGTCTCATCGATCCCAGTGGTGAAAAAAGTGATTAAACCCAGTAATTTATAAGACGCAGTAATGAGATCATTGATTCCGTCATCAACGACTCCTAATTCTTGTTTAAATTCTGCTCGATCGCCGACTTCCAACTCAGCTAACTCCCCTTCTATTTTAGCATCAACAATCACCCACTGGGCTTTTAAATTTTTTAAATAAACAAAAACTGGTTCCAAATCAATAGTCTCAGCCCCCTGCTTTTTATTTAAGACATACAAAATTGGTTTGGCCGACAATAGATGCAAACTTTTTAAAATCTTCAATTCCTCATCCTTATAAACTTGAGTTTGTAGAGATGAGGAATTTATTAACTGACCGGCTTTGAGTGATATTTCTAATTTTTCTAATAAGGCTTGTTCAAATAAGGCTAGCTTATCACCCCGTTTGGCATCGCGAGCGACAGTAGTAAGTCGTTTAGCGACAGTTTGTAAATCAGCTAAAATTAATTCTAAATTAATAGTTTCAATATCAGAAATAGGATCTGGTTGACCAGAAACATGAATAATATTTTTATCAATAAAAACTCGCACCACTTCCGCAATCGCATCCACTTCGCGAATATGGGACAAAAATTGATTACCCAAACCTTCACCATCAGAAGCACCTTTGACCAAGCCGGCGATATCGACAAATTCGATCACGGCCGGAATTTTTTTAGCTGATTGAGAAAAAGTATTGAGTTGCTCAACTCGTTCATCCGGCACCGGGACAATTCCCACCGCTGGGTCAATAGTACAAAAAGGATAATTTTCCGCCGGCACCCCTTTTTGAGTTAAAGCATTAAAAAGCGTGGACTTCCCCACGTTTGGCAAACCGACAATTCCGATAGAAAGTGACATATATAGTAAGTTTATGACCCACGCTTGCCCCGTAGACAGACCTGCTGTTTTTTGGGGTTTGGCAAACCAACAATTCCAATATTAAGAGTATTCGTCATACGTTGCAAATTATACATTTTTTGAGATTTTTCTCAACAAGATTTTACAACCTTTATCCTCGTATAGTGTATTTACCATACATAGATTCAAATAATATGATTAGCGACCATTACTATCACAATATAGTTTTTAGTGGTATGGTGTATATACATCACTTTTATCATTAATTAACACTAATATTTATGAAAATAAAAATATCTTACGTGGTTTTATCTACATTCGTTCTTTCATTGGCGGTCTTCTCTCTTGCTTCAGCTCAAAGCAATAGAGCCAATGTAAATAACGAAGCGAATGAGCGAGGTAATGCGACAAGTACAGAAGCAAAAAACAACAACGCTTCCACAACGGTTCGTGGGAACGCCACAAGCACCACCGCAAAAAACCAAAATGCCTCCACCACCAATAATAATCAGGGTAATCTTACGTCTGAAAATTACCGTAGTGCCGTAGCTACATTTGTGCAATCACTTCTTAATGTCGCTGATAAAGAGGGCGGTATTGGCATTCAAGTGCGTGAAATAGCCAAAGCACAGAATGACTCTGCCTCAACTACAACATCTGCTATAGCAAAAGTAGAAAACAGGGGCGGATTTAAAACATTCTTATTAGGAAGTGATTACAAGAATCTTGGAATCATCAGAAGTGAGCTTGCGATTACGGCCAACAATATCAACAAACTCAAGTCTCTTCTCAATCAAACAAGCAATAATGAAGATCGGGCAGAACTCAATACTCAAATTCAGGCACTAGAAATTGAACAAACCGAAATAAATACTTTTGTCACATCAAACGAAAGCAAGTTTAGTCTCTTTGGATGGTTCAATAAATTGTTTATAAAATAATTTATTAGGAAATAAAAATCTCCCACCTAAGTGGGAGATTTTTATTTATTTTTAGATTCTAATAAAACAAGTTGCGTGCCCTATCCTCACGTATTTATGGCCAAGCCACGAATCTACTGATTCGGAGCCGATGAGGTATTAGGCACGCCAAACACCATGGTTGTTTTGTTAGAATAGGTATGGCCTACCCGGCCATACAAAACACATCGCGTGTTTTCAGCCTCGGGGCAAAGCCCCGAGGTATTCAAACATCGCACTCTAATAAAGAGTTGAAATACCAGTTATATCAGCTTGCTCAAGAGAACGTTTGTTTGTTTCTCCATAATTAGCATATCCATACATAGTAGCCGTTGAACAACTGGAATTATACATATCATCCATGCCCACGGTATGACCTAATTCATGGGTAGAGATATTTTCAAAATCCATTTGGTTCGTCGAGCCGGTAGCATCTTCAGACCAGCTATAATCAGTATTGAAAATCTGATCCCAAGCCACAAGTTGTCGATTAAATGTTGGTCCGGAAAATACTCCCCAAACTATCGTAACTGCAATCGTATTACTGTCTGAAATATGTGAGAACGAGACCTCATTTTTGTCATCTAAAACATTAGGATCACTGGGAAAATCTACACCCAAACTTCCGCTACCCAAGATATTAATATCACCTGCCGCTGTTTCCCATTTCGCAATATTGCTCGCAGTGTTATTTAAAATAAAATTTTCATCAAGTCCGGCCCCTGGAAATACCGTCCAAGCTTCAACATTTTTCCATTTTACACCCCTAGCGAGAAAACCATAACAAGCTGGGGTTTTTGGACCCTTAATTATATTTGATTTAGCATTATTTTTCTTATGAACAAAAGCATAGCCCTCTACCATTGAGTGACTTTGAGCGTCATAAGCAGTACCCAAACTGAAAACATTTGGCGCCACTTCTACCGCATCGCTAGGAAGTTTGAAATCCTTATCGGAATTAGTAGATCTTGCTTGAACTAAACCAGCACCAAAAAACAAGAGCGATACTAACGGAACAATAACAATAAATTTTTTCATAAAATTATGTGAGTTAATTTATAACCAGTCTATTATATCACTAAATATATTAGCAATCGACTTATTAGAGTGCGATGTTTGAATACCTCGGGGCTT
>Ga0210057_1002027_pt1 | contig 29731 bp, 35 predicted proteins | sample CryGeyCG2114_010_2_FD_183968 | JGI IMG/M metagenome (GOLD analysis project Ga0210057, IMG submission 183968) | Groundwater microbial communities from aquifer - Crystal Geyser CG10_big_fil_rev_8/21/14_0.10 (SPAdes) (version 2) | ecosystem: Environmental > Aquatic > Deep subsurface > Groundwater ...
GTGGAACACCTTTCGTCTAGGAATTACTGCGCTTAAAGCGAGCCATCAAGTGGAAATCTTTTTGATGAACGAGGGATCGGAGCTTGATACTATCCCCGACAGCAAGGATTTTGATATTTCTGCAAGAGTGGCGGAATTCAAAAAATTGAAGGGTGGAATTTACGCTTGTGGCACTTGTCTAAAATTACGCGGCAAAGAAAAAAGCAAAGTTTGTCCAATTTCCACGATGTCCGATTTGCTCAAAATGGTCGAGAGCTCGGATAAAGTTTTAGTTTTTGGCTAATATGAAAAAAATCTTTTTTATATTTCTTTTGTCTTTTTCCCTTAACTTGATTTGGGAAAATTTACATTCTTACCTTTATATTGATTATATGGACGGTGCGATAACTGAAGCAATTCTTTTGCGAGCTTCCATTGGCGATGCGATCATTATAACTTTTCTATCTCTTCCTTTTGTGTTTGTTCCGAGGTTAAGGAACAAAAGCTGGCTGATTGTCTTCGCCGGTATTTTGATCGGGATATTTATAGAATTGTATGCTCTACATACGGGAAGATGGGCGTATAACAAATATATGCCAATAATCCCGATTCTTTCTATTGGTTTAACTCCTACAGTCCAACTTGGAATTCTCGGCTATTTTTCCTACCGGCTTGTCGCAGAAAAAACAAACATCCGTAAAAAATAATCTAAAATATAACTATATGAAAAAAATCTTTTTTATCACAACTTTTATTTTCGGTTTTGCCTTACTCCCCAGCTTTTCTTTCGCTCAAGGAATGATGGGCTTCCCGAGCTCATCTTCTAATAGTGCGGCCATACAAAGCCAGCAACAGGAAGAGCAAGAGGGCAAGCAGTTTTTGGACAACCTAAACAATAAAACAGCTACTTGTTCGCAACTCAAAGATGCTGATTTTGAGAAAATTGGCGAATATTTTATGGGTCAATCCATCGGAGATACTTCAAGGCATATTGCCATGAATGAAATGATGAAATCAGTGATGGGTGAACAAGGAGAAGAACAAATGCATATCGCTTGGGGCAAGCGAGGCAGTGATTGCGATACTTCTGCCGAGTTTCCGTCGCAAGGTGTCGGTTTTATGCCAATAATGCAAATGATGATGGGAGGGTGGTCGTCTCCCCTTGGTTCTAATCAGTCAAACAATTCTATGATGAACTTTGGATTTACGCCTTTTGGCGGTTTTGGTTGGATTTTTATGATTCTTTGGTGGATGCTAATAATTGCTGGGATTGTCGCGTTTATCAAATGGTTTACGAATCAATCTCGTAGCACTCACGATCATAAAAAATCACCACTTGAAATTTTGAAAGAACGATACGCCAAAGGCGAGATTGACAAGAAAGAATTTGAGGAGAAGAAAAAGGAGTTGGTTTAGAATTACAAGATTGTGATTGAAAGAACTGTTTTCGTATACTATGATAGTGGCAGGATTTGAGCTTTCATGGCTCAAAACAAGCACATTTCAAACTCAAAAACTGGAGATAGTCAATGGAAATTCTTGTCACGATCGGCAAGGCCATTCTCGTTTTGGTTGCGGTCGCGACTGTTGTGCTTCCGCTTGTTTCTGAAAGACGCAACTACAAATTTATCTGGCAAGTGTGTAAGCTTTTCAGAATCAAGATGTTCTGCGAGGGCTATGACGAATGGGGTTCCATAATTAAGCAGTTGATCAAGTTCGGACTCGTCCACTGTTTCGTCGGAGTTCCGCTCGTGGCTGGAATCGCGTTTATTATTCTCGGGTTTTTCTACGGATACAAGTACAAGCGCGCGTTCGACCACAATACGGAAACACTCGGCTATGGACGAGGCGCGCATCATTGGTCATCAGGGTTCAATTCAAAATACATTCGAACTTCGTTCAGTAGATATCGCCAGAAACAAAAATCCACTTTATAAAGTGGATTTTTGTTTGGGAGGGGTTTTTGATGTTAGGGAAAATGGTATGATGTAAGTATGGATTTTGAATATGATTTAAAAAACAAAAAGGTTTTGGTAGTTATATTGGTAATAGTTTTATTAGGTGGGGGTATGTATTTTATCTGGTCAAAATCACTTGATAGACCCGGTGGCGTGGCTTGTACTTTGGAAGCTAAGTTGTGTCCTGATGGTTCGTATGTGGGGCGCACTGGACCTAATTGTGAATTTTCTGCCTGCCAAAAAATAAATGAAGATGGTTTGTTAGAAACATATAATGATTCTTTGTTGGGGGTTACTTTTGAATATCCAAAACAATTAGTGACAAAATATATTTCTCTTGTTGATTGGCCACCAAAAATTACTATAAAAAATATTCCTTTTATTTGTAATGAATTTGGCAATGAGATAATGATTAATGGAGAAACTAAAAAAAAGATAATTGGAGGGGAAACATATTGTGTTACCAAAGAAAGCGAAGGAGCAGCAGGAAGCGTTTATACTAATTATACTTATACGACCTTAAAAGATGATAGGGTTATAACTTTTGTATTTAATCTTCGTGTTGTGCAATGTGCTAATTATGATGATCCTCAAAAAACAGAATGCGATAACGAAAGAGAGTCATTTAATGTTGACGATGTTATAAAAAAGATTGCAGACAGTGTGGTTTTTGAATAAAAAAATAATATCTTTAATCAAGGTAAATCTCTTGAAAATAATTTTGGGGTAGGGTAATATATTTCTTGTTGGCGGGTATCGTATAGTGGTAATACCCCAGTTTTCCAAACTGGCGCCAGGGGTCCGATTCCCCTTACCCGCTCATAAAAAATAACCGACTGAGGTTATTTTTTTGTGGTGGGTAAGCGAGCAAACTGCTTTGCTCGCGTAGGGGAATCGGACATCGCAAGCATATGCGGGAGTGACTAACGACCTACGACGAGAGAAGTAGAAAGTAATAGGTAATAAGTAAAGAGTAGAAGACAAAAAGTAAGAAGGAGAAAGTATTGACGACTAACGACCAACAATTAACGACAAGAGAGGGAATATTTTAAAAAATATTGATTTTGATGTAATATAAATAAATCCTATGAAAATGTTTATAGTTTTATTAGTTGTGGTTTTGATTTTGGGAGGAGTTTATTTTGGGTGGAGTTATTTAAAAGAAAAGGAAAATCAAAAAAATATTTTGTCGCCCTCTAATAATCCAAATGCCCAAATTCTTTCAATAGAAGTTCAAAGTAAAGTAGAAAATTATATAAGAGAAAATATCTCTACGCTTTCAAAAGAAAAAGAGGTTTTGGGTGGAAAATTTTATGTGACAAAAATAACATTTATATCAAGTAATGAAGCGTTGGTTGAATATGAAGATGGACATATAGCCCTAAAGGCAACTATGGGGTTTAGCGTGGACGAGAAAGGAGATGTGAGGGTGACTGACGATGAAGAAATTAAAAATTAAAAGTTGAAAATTAAAAATTAAAAAGAAAGCAGTAAGAGAAAGTAGTAAGTAAAAAGTGGAAGAGAAATTTAAAATTTGAATTTCAAAATTAAAAAGTCAAAGTTAAAAGTTGGGAGACGGAGAAAAATTAAAAAATATGAAAAACGATTTTACTCACGACTTAATGAAGGGCAAAATAGCTGAGCTAGTATTTGAGCTTATGTTTCGTGAATCTGGTAAATTTACTACTCTCCGTTTTGGTTATGAATACACGCTCCCAGAGTTGGCACAGTTTCAACATCTTGTAGAAGTAAAGAAAGTGCTTGAAAATATACATAATGCTCCCGATTTTATCTTAATCTCAAACGATAAAAAGGAAGTTTACATTGTTGAGGTAAAATACCGATCACAAAGGAAGTCGGAAGAAATAAAAGAGATTGCAACTAATACTTTGAAAACATGGGATCCATCATGGCTATTTATTGCATCCCCTGATGGATTTTTCTTTGAACCCTGTCATACCATTGAAAGAAATGGAGGCAATATTGGCACACTTTATGATAAGTGGGTTCCAAAAAATATAATTACAAAATATCTTGAGGTATTGAATGATTTTGAGAAAGAAGAATAAATTTAGTTGATTTTTATTTACTTTTTTTAGAAAAATTAGAAAACAATGTTGATTTCTTTTTGGGCGGAGTTTTGAGGAAGACCAGAAGGGTTATCTTTTTCAAAGATTATTTTTCCTTTTTGGGTGGTTGGTTTTTTGAAAGTTAGAGTTGCTTTGAAGGGAACAAAATCGGTAGTCATCCAATCTGTTTGAGCTTGAGCAATGGCAGTGGCGATAAGTTTTCCATTTTGGTCAATAAGTTTGATTGGAAAACTAGCTTCAAAATACCAAGTTCCTCTAGCTGATCCAGTGATGATAAGGGGGCTTTGAATTTTTTGGTTGTCTTGAATTTTGTCTATAAAAATCTGTTGATCAATTTGCTGGGTGGTGATTGGAGTGGGAGTAGGGGCGAGATTATTTATAATTTTGATTTTATTTTGGCTAACTAAGTAATAAAATCCTCCTCCAACAAAAATAATAAAGGTGATGACCGATAGTATGTTTTTCATATTTTGAGTATAGTTTATTTATTTATCTATCACAAATAAGATTTTCTGGTATAATAAAAAGCAATGAGTGTATTTTTTTATATCTTAATTTTTGTTGTTGGACTTTGGATGATTTTAAAGTCCAGTGATTTGATCATAAAAAAACTTTCAAATATATCAGTTATTTTGGGAGTGTCTAAATTTTCTGTATCTTTTTTCTTAATGGCATTTGCAACAACTTTGCCAGAATTTGGAGTGGCGATTAGTGCTGTAATTTCTGGATCTTCTTATATTGCTGTGGGAAATGCGATTGGAACAAATATCGTGAATTTGTCTTTAATTTTGGGATTGGTGGCGATTATTTCTGGTGGGGTAAGTTTAGGGAATAGAGTCATTAGCAAAAGAGAGCGATTATCTACATTGGTAACAAGTGTTACGCCAGTTTTGTTTTTAATGGATGGGTATTTATCTAGAACAGATGGGATAATATTTCTTTTGTTGTTTGGTTTCCATATGTGGTGGTTGGTAAGAGAAAAAAGAGGTGGATCAAAAATAGAAAAGACAAAAGAAGAGCTTGCCCAAGAGCATATTATAAAAAGACATCCGATATTTGGCACGGGGAAAGTTTTTAAGGAGATTTTTGTTTTTGTTTTATTTGCAGTTTTATTGGTGGGAGGTTCTTATGCGGTAGTATCTAGTTCAAGTTATGTGGCTGATTTTATAGGTATTCCGGATATATTAATTGGATTTTTCTTGTTGGCAATTGGGACAAGTTTGCCAGAGTTATTTTTTGCTATTAGAGCATCGGAAAAACATAGTGGAGATTTAGCAGTAGGTGATTTATTTGGATCTTCGGCAATAAATTCGTCTTGGATATTGGGTATTGTTGGAGTTATGTCTCCTGGGGCAATTGGAGATAGTTTAGTTTTGTGGGTGGGTATATTTATGATGATAGTCATTTCTTTACTTGCTAGTTTTTTTGCTAAGACAAAAGGTGGCATCTCTAGAAAAGAGGGATATTTATTAGTCTTTGTTTATATAATTTTTCTTATTATTCAAATTTATACAGGATTTTTGGAATAAAATAAATTTTTATTTTTTGGCATTAGCGACAACAACGGCAATTATTTTTTTAGCGCCGAGTGTTTTTAAAAGGTGGGTGGCTTGTTTAAGAGTGGCGCCAGTTGTGGAAACATCATCAATAATAATTATTTTTTTATTTTCGATGTGAATATCTTTTTTAAGAGAAAAACTATCTTTGGCGTTTTGAATTCTTTTTTGAGGGTCTTTGATTTTGGCTTGAGGTTGATTGTTTTTGTTTTTGATTAACATTGAGATAATTTCTAAAGAAAATTTTTCTCCAATAGTTTGGGCAATGAGTTTAGATTGATTAAATCCTCTTTTTCTTTGTTTGATTTTATGAATAGGAATATAGGTAATTAAGTAGTCTTTTGGGTAAAAGTTTATTTTTTGGAAATAAAAAATAATTAAAGCGCTAAGGAATATGTGGACTTTCTGAAGTTTGAGATATTTAAGGCCATAAAGGAGGGGGATGATAGGTATTTCAAAATGACAAGCAGGAGCTAAAATATATTCTTCTAGGCAATAGCAAGAGAGTTTTTCGTCAATTGCTCGTTGTCCGCATTTTGGACAAAACATTCCGTCATAGAAATTGATTTCTGAGAAACAGTTGTCGCAAAGATAGTTGGATTGATTCTTTATATTCTTGTGACAACTTAGGCAGAGAGGTGGGAAGAGACAATCTAAGACAAACTCTTTTATTTTTTTTATTATCCCCATTATTTCTATTATATGATATAATAGAAGATATAAAAATATTTTTTTCAAATGTCATTTTTTTCAAACATATTTTCAAGATCAAAAAGTTATTTAGGCGTAGATATAGGGACTACCTCAATTAAGATTGCAGAATTAACTAGAGGGGGCCATAATCCGACTCTTTCTAATTATGCGCTTTTAGAGAGTGTTGGACATTTTGAAAGAGCGACGAATGTTATTCAGGCCAATGCTTTGAAGATTTCAGAAAAAGAGACGGTAGAAATGTTAAAGATTCTTTTGAAAAAAGTAAAATTTTCAACAACTCAAACGGTTGCCTCTATCCCAGCTTTTGCTTCTTTCGTGACTTTGATTGAAATGCCAGAAATGAGCGAGGATGAAATGGGGAAAACAATGGGTTTTTTGATAAAACAAAATATTCCTTTGCCGTTAGCGGATATTGCTGTAGATTGGATTAGAGTAGGAAGAAGAGAAGATGAAAGTGGATTTGTAAAACAACAAGTTTTGGTAGTAGCAATTCCAAATGAAACAATAGAAAGATATAGAGATATATTTAAAAAAGCGGGTCTTAATCTAAAGGCTTTAGAGGTGGAGATGCTGGCTTATTCTAGGTCAATTGTCGGGTCAGATCAGACGCCGACAATAGTGGCGGACATAGGGGCAAGATCAACAAATATAAGTGTGGTGGATCAGGGATTTTTAAAAAATAATAATCAAATTGATTATGCGGGAGATAATATTACTCAATCAATTGTTAAAGGACTCGGAGTTAGTTATAGAAGAGGTGAAGATTTGAAGATCCAAAGAGGACTTTCGGGTGGAGGAGGAGAATATGAGTTATCCACATTGGAATTTCCTTTTGTTGATGTTATAATTAATGAGATAAGAAAGATTAAAGATAAATCTGAAACTGAGAGTGGTATTAAATTGCAAAGAGTTTTGTTAATAGGGGGAGGATCGAATTTAATAGGACTGGATAGATATATTGAACAGCAATTAGGGATACCGACAATGTTAGGAAATTCTTTTTTGTATGTTGATGCGCCGACACAGCTTTTAGCGGTAGAAAAAGAGATAAAGACAAGGTTCGCGACAGCTATTGGTTTGGCGATGAAAAATTTTATTTCGTAATTTAAAATTTAAATTAAAAAATGTCTGACTTAAGCACAATGGGATTTCAAGCATCACGAAAGTCACCCCAAGGATCTTCGGCGGTTTTTCCGTGGAGAATTTTGGTTATTTCCTTAGTTGTTTTCGTTCTCACGGCTATTGTTTATATTGGAATAGAGTTTGGATATAAACCATATTTAGAAAAACAAATCAAAGATGTTGAAGCGGCGTCTTTGGCTTTAGAAAAACAAATAGATGAAAAACAAAGAAACGATTTAATAGATTTTTATTCCCAGCTTTATAATATTAAAAGTTTGAGCGCTTCTCATCTTTATCCTTATGCTATTTTTGAATACTTAGAAAAAAATACAAATTCCTTGGTTAAAATTAATAGTGCACAGATAAATGTTTTGGGAAGAGAAATAAAGATGGATGCTTTGGCTCCTGATTATGAGACGATAATTGGTCAGATAGCTTCTTATAAGAGCGACTCAAGAGTGGGGAGTATTACTTTGGATTCTTCAAAAAAGAGAGATCCAAAAGATGGTGGAGGAGTTTCATTTTCAATAAAAATAATTTTTAGCAATAGTATGTTTGGATCGCAAGCTAGCCAAGGTAATAATAATTAAACACAATGAAAAATACTTCTAAAAGAATAATGTTTATAGTCTTATCTCTTGTGTTTTTGCTTGCTTCAGTTTGGGTTTATTCTTCTTTAATTAGGTCTTCGTATCAGGGGGCAAATGATTTGAGGGTAAAATATGAAAATCAAAAAGATGTTTTAGATAGATATCAGGGTACAATTACTAAGGTTAAAAAATTATTTGACGAATTAAGTAATTCTTCAGAGATAAAAAATCAGGTTTCTTTGGTTTTGCCAAAGGAAAAAGATGTGGCCTATTTAGTTGCACAGATTAATGGACTAGCTAAATTAAATTCTTTAAATATAGAAAGTATTTCAACTTCAATTGCTCCTTTGAAGCCATCAAATTCAAAAATTGTTAGAAGCATTGGACAGATGAAAGCAGATGTAAAAATGTCTGGAAGTTATGGAGGGTTTAAGGCCTTTGTCGATCAGATGCAAAATAATGTTTTAATATTAGATATAGTAGATGTAAAAATTGATGGTTCGGGAAAAGCAGATCAGTTATTATTAAATTATACTCTATCAATTAAAAGTTATTACCAGTCACAATAATAAAATAATATCAACAATTAATTTATGGCAATTTTAATAGAAGAAGAAAGAAAAAGTGGTGGAAGTTGGTTTGGTTTTGGGTTGTTGTTTATTGTTTTAACTATTTTAGGAGTAACAGCTTATTATTTATTTTTTGTAAAGCCTGAAATTATAGGAAATGTAACATCAACAAAAACTACCGCGATAGATGATTTGGCCCAGATTGACTTTGATCCAAATTCTGTGGTCAATGGAGATTTTTTTAAGACATTGAAACAGGTTGTTCCTCCTCCAGTGGCACAACAGGGGACTAATTTTACACCTTTTGGAATTTTTTAAAAAAGATATATATGGATAATAAAATACTTGTTACAAAACTTGTTGAGTTGAATGCGTTAAGTCAAGAGGTTGGCCAGAAGCTTTTGCAAGAAGCTTCTTTTTCAAAAAAACCGATTGATGAAATTATTTATGAAAGAAAAATAACTTCGGATGAAATAGTTTTAAAAGCTAAGACGGCTATTTTGGGAATGCCATCAAAAAGCATAGATCAAAAAGAGATTTCTGATGAATTGATAAAACTGGTTCCCGAGGCAACAGTTAGAAATTTTAAAGTTGTTCCAATTTCTAAAACGGATGACATGTTGATTATGGGGATGGTTAATCCTGATGACGAAAAGGCGCAAGAGGCATTAAAATTTTTGGCTAGACAATTAAAAGTAAACTTGGGAGTTTATCTTATCTCTATGGCTTTATGGGATACAGTTTTAAGAAGATATTCCCCGTATCGTTCAGAAGTAGAGGCAGCGGTAAAATCTTTGACTGCTTATTCTGGAAAAAAGATTTCTATAGAACAAAAAATAACTTCTTTGGAATCTGGTGGGGGAGCAGAAGATGCTCCAATCATTCGTATCGTAGCTTCAACTTTGAAAGAGGCGGTATGGCAAAAAGCTTCGGATATTCACATTGAACCACAAAGAAGTAGATTGAGAATAAGATTTAGAATTGATGGGGAGCTTGTAGAAGTAGCGACTATGCCGATTGAGCTTTATCAGGCAATTGTATCTCGTGTAAAAGTGCTTTCTAATTTAAAATTAGACGAGACAAGAGTTCCTCAAGATGGAAGGTTTAGAACTGTTTTAATGGGCAGAGATATAGATTTTCGTGTAGCAACTTTTCCAACTCCAGTGGGAGAAAAAGTGGCCATTCGTGTTTTGGACCCAACAGTTGGGTTAAAGGGTTTGGAAGATTTGGGATTAGTTGGAAAAAATTTAAAAATAATAAAAGAGGGTATCAACAAACCGTATGGAATGATTTTGATTACTGGTCCAACGGGATCAGGAAAATCAACAACTTTGTATGCATTGATGCAGATTTTAAATAAAGAAGACATAAACATTGTTAGCTTAGAAGATCCAGTGGAATATTATATGGATGGATTAAATCAATCTCAGGTTCATCCTGAAATTGGATATGATTTTGCCTCTGGACTTAGGCAGATTTTAAGACAAGATCCTGATGTTATTATGGTGGGAGAAATTAGAGACGATGAGACGGCTGGTTTGGCGGTTCATGCAGCGTTAACGGGTCATATTGTTCTTTCTACTTTGCATACTAATAATGCAGCGGGAGTTATTCCTCGTTTGGTAGATATGAAAGTTGAACCGTTTCTTTTGCCAGCAGCTTTGAATGTAATGGTGGGACAAAGATTGGTTCCAAGGTTATGTCAAAATTGTCTTGTGAAAAAAGAAGCTTCACCAGAAGTTGCCAAAATAATTGAGAGTGAGATGTCTAAATATGATGAAGCTGAAAAAAAAGAAATGGGAGTTTCTGCTCCTTACTTTGTTTATGAATCAAAAGGATGTGATGTTTGTAAAGGAAAAGGAATAGTTGGCAGATTGGCGATGTTTGAAGTTCTACAGATGACAAGAGAATTAGAAAAAATTATTTCAACAAGTTCTTCAGAGATGGATATTGTGGGTGAATCTAAGAGACAAAAAATGGTTACTTTAAGGCAAGATGGTATTTTGAAAGCAGTCAAAGGACTAGTTTCAATTGAATCGGTAATTAGAGAGACAGAAGAGATGTGATGTAAATTAAAATTTTAAATTTAAAAATTGAATAAGAAAAGATGAAAATAGATAGAACATAGAAGAAAGATGATTTTTTACAGAATTTGGAACGGTCAATGATTTAGAGAAAATTATTATGAAGTATGATATACTAATATAAATATAAAATATTATTATGACAGAATATAAAGCAAAATTAGATGAATTACTTTTGACCTGCGCAAAACAAGATGCTTCTGATTTACATATTGCAGTCGGGAGACATCCAACACTAAGAATTGATGGGGGGTTGGTGCCTCTTACAAAAGAACAGATTTTGACCCCACAAGATGCTCAGGGTCTTATTATGGCGCTTTTAACCGAGAGTCAACAGAAAGATTTGTTAGAAAAAAAAGAAATTGATTTTTCTTATGCCTTTGAAGACAAGGCTCGTTTTCGTGTAAATGCCTTTTTCCAAAGAGGGTATATGGCCTGCGCTTTAAGATCTATTCCAGCTAGAGTAAAAACAATTGAAGAGTTGAAACTTCCTCCAGTTTTGCATGATTTTACGACTTTGTCGCAAGGATTTGTTTTGGTGGTGGGTCCAGCAGGACATGGAAAATCAACAACGATGGCGGCTCTTTTAGATGAAATAAATCATACGAGAACAGAACATCTTGTGACGATTGAAGATCCAATTGAATATTCTTTTGTTCAAGACAGAAGTATTGTTTCACAAAGAGAAGTGTCAACGGATACTGTAAGTTTTTCTCAGGCCTTAAAATCAATCTTGAGACAAGATCCTGATGTTATTATGATTGGAGAAATGCGCGATGCTGAATCTATAGCAACGGCATTAACAGCAGCAGAAACTGGTCACTTGGTAATTTCAACTTTGCACACCAACTCGGCCTCTCAAACGATTGATCGTATTATTGATAGTTTTCCTTCGGAACAACAGAGTCAGATTGCTTCACAGTTATCGGCGGTTTTGGTGGGAATTATTTCTGAGCGTCTTATCCCAAAAGTGGAAGGAGGACGCGTTCCAGCTTGTGAAATTTTGATTGCTAATCCAGCTATTAGAAATTTGATTCGCGAAAGGAAATCTTATCAAATTGATTTGGTTATAGAAACTAATTCTCAAGAAGGAATGACAACTCTTAATAGATCTTTGGCGGATTTAGTAAGACGAAGAGAAATTTCTTTGGAAAATGCCGAAATTTATTCTCTCAATCCTTCGGAGTTGCGTATTTTATTAGAACAATAATTCGTTAATGGTTTATGAAATTTAAATATCAAGCTAGAAATAAAAATGGAGAGATGCAAGTGGGGTTTGTTGATGCGCCGACACAAGATAGCGCAGCTTCTATTTTGACTAGTCATGATCTTTATGTGTTAAGTATTGAGTCGATGGAGAAAGAGGGATTAAAAGATAGAGTGTTTGGATTTATTAATAGAGTTAAGGCAAAAGATTTGATGCTTTTTACGAGACAATTTTCTACATTGATTGAATCAGAAATGCCTTTAGATAATGCTCTGCAAGCTCTTTGGAAACAAACAAAAAATTCTATTTTGAAGGAAGCGGTTTTTCAATTATCTAAAGATGTGGAGTCGGGATTATCTTTGTCGCAAGCTTTAGAAAGACAAAAACCTTTGTTCTCTGATTTTTATGTCAGCATGGTGAGATCAGCAGAGGTAACAGGAAGATTAGAGGCGGCACTTTTGTTTTTGGCTTCTTATTTGGAAAAAGAAGCGGGTTGGCAAGGGAAGATTGTTAATGCCCTTATTTATCCAATAGTTTTGCTTTCTCTTTTTATAGTTGTAGCGGGAATTATGGTAGTTGTGGTTTTCCCTAAAATAAAACCTATTTTTGAAGAGTCGGGAACATCGTTGCCATTTATTAGTCAAGTAGTTTTTTCTGTTGGGCAATTTTTCATTGATTGGTGGTGGGTGGCGATTTTAATTATAATTGGAATAGGGTTTATCATTATGGATTATTTTAAAAGCGAAGAAGGAAAGGTCGTTTCTAATCAGATTATTTTATATGTTCCAGTTTTTGGAGATTTATTTAAAAAAATATACATTGCCAGATTTTCTCAATCGTTGGCGGTGCTTATCAAAGGAGGCATTCCCATGACTCAATCAATAGAGATAGCTGGAGATACAATTGGAAATGTGGTTTATCAAGAGGCGTTGGAAAATGTTGCCGATGGAGTCAAAGAGGGGAAACTATTTTCTCAATTAATTGATTCGTATGAAAAACTTTTTCCAGCTTTGGTGGGACAGATGTCGTCTATTGGAGAAACAACCGGAAGGTTGGACGAAATGATGTTAAAGATATCAGATTTTTATGATAGAGAGGTGAACGATACAATGGCAAACTTATCTGAGCTTTTACAGCCAATTTTGATATTAGTAATTGGTGTTTCAATTGCAATATTATTTGCGTCAATTTTGTTGCCTATTTACAATTTGGCACAAACGTTTAAAATATAGAAAGAGATAAATAATATAATTAATAATTATCCTAAACTAAAATTTCTCTAAATAAAATCTGAATTTTGTTTAGAGAAATTATTTGGGTCGGATAAAAAAATAAAATATGAAAAATAAAAAAGGTTTTACATTAGTAGAGATGTTGGTTGTCATTGCAATTATTGCTATTTTGTCTTCTATCTTTTTGGTGGGTCTGGGAGGTTTTAGAAAGCAGGCCTATGATACAAGAAGAATTTCTGATGTTCAAAAGATTCAGACATTTTTAGAGCTTTATTATAATCAAAATAGAGCTTATCCAGCTGATTTAGGATTATTGGCTGGTTTAGGGACGATACCGACTGACCCGATTTCAAAACTTGATTATAAATATTGCACTGATGGCAGTACTGCTCCTCAGTCGTATGTTATCAATGCAACGCTTGATCAGGCAAGTTCTGTTCTTGGTGATTCGGGAGAAATAGATGATAGTTCAAGTGTCTGTGGAACTGGTGCAATCGATTGTTTGGATGCTAATAAACAATATTGCGTTGGGCCGGGTTCTTCGAATTAATTTACCTTATTAAATAAAATCTTCTTATTAAAGTATGAGTTTTTTGACTTTATTATTTTTAGTGTTGCTTGGAATAGCTTTTGGTAGTTTTTTGAATGTAGTGGTTTTGCGGTATAACCCGGAGAAAAGATTTTTTTCGTATAAATATTTAAAGGGCAGATCTCATTGTCCAAATTGTCAGAAGAATCTTTCTTGGTATGAACTTGTTCCTATTTTTAGTTTTATTTTTCAATTAGGCAAATGTAAGGGGTGCTCAAAAAAAATTTCGTGGCAATATCCGGTTGTGGAAGTTTTGTGTGGAATTATTTTTCCAATTGTAACGATGGTAATTTGGAAAAGTTTTTTTGCTGTGCTTGTTGGGTCAAATATTTGGTTACTTTGGGGAGTGGCTTCTATTTGGATTTTGGTGGTTTTGTCTTTGATTTGTGTATTTTTGGTTGATTTAAAATATTATATTATTCCAAATGGACTTAATTTGTTTATATTTTTCTTGGGAGTTTTGTGGACTGCAATTGGTTGGAAAATGGGACTTTTTAATTCTTTTACACAAGGATCTTTTTTGAATGAATTTGCTCCGCTTTTTCCGATGTTTGCAAATCCTGTTTTTAATCATCTTGTGGGAATGGTTATAGCGGTTTTATTTTTATTTGGAATTGTATTTATTTCTGGAGGAAGAGCAATGGGGATGGGGGATGTTAAACTAATTGCGGGGCTGGGGCTTTTGTTTGGGTGGCCGGATGCAATTGTCATAGTCTTTTTATCTTTTATTATTGGAGCAATTTTTTCTTTGGGGTTAATAGCTTTAAGGAAAAAACATTTGAGAGATAAAGTGCCCTTTGGTCCGTTTATTGTAATCGCGACATTGGTGGTATTTTTCTTTGGGGCTGGATTAATCAGCTCTTATTTTGGTATAATAGGAATGTAGAGAGATTGATTGTCTTTCTATGATTTCAAATGAAACTTTATATATCTATAAAAAAATATATTAACCGTTTTTCTGCTGGTTTTACTTTGGTGGAAATGCTTGTGACGGTGTCTTTGCTTGTTATATTTACAACGGCAGCGGTTTCTTATAATAGAAATACAAGCAGTCAGATAGCGCTTTTTAGAGAACAAGGGAAATTAATTAATGCTATTTATAAAGTTAGATCTTTATCCATCTCTACATATAACAGAACAGGAAATTTGACATCTGTTCCGTGTGGTTATGGAATTCATTTTGCTACCGAAGATAAATTGATAATTTTTAAGGATTTACCTGATGCAGAGGGAAAATGTAATGTTTATGGAGATAATAATAGTTCTTTTAAATTTGATTATAGTGGGGAGGATTTTGTTGGATCAGATGAATTTGTGGAAGAAGTTGATTTAAAAGATGTTAAAATAAGAAACTTTACTTTTGATTCGGGCGAAGATCCGACCTTGCCAGTTCTTGATGGGGTAGATATTATTTTTGTGCCACCAGATCCAAGGGTGTATATTAATAATTCAACTATTTCATCTTTTTTTGATACGCCGATTACAATTGAGTTGACTCCAAAAAGCGTTTCTTTGGATTCAAAGTTGAGTGTTAAAATATCTAAATATGGTCAAATCACAAGTGATTAAAAAATTATTTTATCTAAAAGATAGATCGGCTCAGATTTTGGTTGAGACAATGGTGGCCTTGAGTATGGTTGTTATTGGTTTACTTGGACTTTTGACTTTGGTGACAAACTCAATTGGGATTAATAAGGTTGTTTCTGATCAATATGTAGCAACTTATTTAGCGATGGAGGGAGTGGAGATTATAAAATATAAGATTGATAATAATATAGCTGGTGGAGGAGGAGCTTTTAATAGTGGAGTATCAAATTCGGGATATTATAAAGTTGGTATAGACAGTAATAGTCCAGATGGTTTTATAATTGAATATGTTGGTTCTAATCCGCCCGAGCTAGGAGATAATGATTATAAAATAAGTTTTGATGGTAGTTCTAAAAAATATTGGTATACTTCTGGAGATAAAACAAATTTTGTAAGGGTAGTTAAAATAACAAATAATGGAGAGAGTATTTCTGTTGATTCTAATGTAAATTGGGTTTCAAGAGGAAATTCTCAGATGAATGTTCATATTAACGATATTTTTTATAATTGGAGATCATAATGAATAAGTTAAAAAATCTATGCCCATCTTGTTTATTGGGAAACAGGTGGCGGGCAAGGAAAATAAAAAATAGGGAGGGAACAACATTAGTAGAAATGCTAATTGCTTTGAGTGTTTTTGTTATTTTCATTGCTGTGGCAGTGGGAGGTTTTTTACAAGCATTGTCTAATCAAAGAGTAGCTTTAAAACTTATGGCGGCAACGGATAATCTTAGTTTGACTTTGGAGCAGATGAATAGAGAGATGAGAGTGGGGACAAAATTTATTGTTTTGCTAAATGGTATACAATTTGAAAGATCGGACGGAGAAGCTGACAATAGTGGTGGAAAGCAGATATTGGTTAGATATTATTTAGAGGGAAATAAAATTGTTAGACATTCTGAAGTTGTTGGAGATAATGATCCTGGAAAAACAGGGGCGATAACAGCCGAGAATGTGAGAGTGGATTATTTTTCGGTGAATGTTGTGCATGATAATAACCCTGGTCCATATCTTGTGAGTGTGGTTTTGGGCGTAACGGCTCAGGATAAAAGTTTAGAGGTGACAAATTATATTCAATCAACTATTAGTAGTAGGTTGTTTAGTTCGGACTAATATGAAAAATAAACAAAAGAGAAAATTTGGGTTTTGGAAAAATAAAATGAGTCAGATTTTTCAACCTGTATCTGCTCGTTTGGGGCAGGCCCTTCAACTTCGTTCAGGGCAGGCCCTTCAACTTTGTTCAGGGCAGGCAATGTTGATGGTGGTTTTGATATTGGGGTCCGTGATGTTGGGGGCAACGACAATTGCTGGTTTTGTGACAATACAAAAGATCAGAACGGCAACGGATATAATGGATTCAGCGATGGCGATTTATGCGGCCGATGCAGGGTTAGAAAACTGTTTATATAAAAAATATAGTTCTACTCAACTTGATCCAGATTTTGATTGCAGTAGCATAAGTGTTACTTTGGATAATAACGCGAGTGTTTCTGTTCAAGAAAGTGGGGGAGTTATAAAATCTATTGGAACTTCTAATAGAGCTAGCAGAGCATTTGGACTTTTTTTGAATGAAGGACAATAATGTTTTATTTATAAAATGACAAAAGAAGAGTTAAAAAATCGCATTGAAAAATTGCGAAAGCTTGTTGATTATCATGGGACGCTTTATTATACATTTGATGAGCCGGTTTTGTCTGATTCAGCTTATGACGCGTTAAGAAAAGAATTGGAAGAATTAGAAGAGAAAAATCCAGAGTTAATTGTATCTAATTCGCCGAGTCAAAAAATTGGAGGGAAACCTTTGGATAAATTTGTTAAGGTTTTACATAAATTTCCAATGTTTTCTTTTAACGATGCTTTTTCAGAAAAAGAAGTAGAAGAATGGTCAAAAAGATTGGAAAAATATTTAGGGATAGCGCGGATTCATACAGTCAAGAAGAAAAAAATGAATTTGGACGCTTTGCCTATGTTCTATTGTGAATTAAAGATAGATGGTTTAGCGATTGAACTTATCTATGAAAATGGAAGATTAGTTCAGGGATTAACAAGAGGTGATGGAAAAATAGGAGAGGACATTACTCAAAATATTATGAATATTGAACTAATTCCAAAAGAATTGATTCAATTGGACAAATGGGAGATTCCTAAAAAAATAGTTGTCAGAGGAGAAGTTTTTGTTTCTTTAAAAGAGTTTGAAAAAATTAATAAAGAGCAAGAGATAAATGGCCAGAAATTATATGCTAATACGAGAAATTTGGCGGCTGGGTCGGTTAGACAACTTGATCCAGTTATAAGCGCTTCAAGAAAATTACAATCTTTTGAGTATGATGTTGTGGAGGGATTAGATGTTAAAACTCACGAAGAAAAACATAAAATTTTGGCATCTTGGGGTTTTAATATAAACAAACATAATAAAATAGCTAAAAATTTAGAAGATGTTTTTAGGTTTAGAGATTATTGGGACAAGCATAGACAGAATCTTGATTATGAGATAGATGGGGTAGTGGTTATTTTAAATGATAATGATTTATTTGAAAAAGCTGGTGTGGCTGGTAAGGCGCCTAGAGGGGCAGTTGCTTATAAATTTTCTCCTCGTCAAGCAACTACGATTGTGGAAGATATAAAAATTCAAGTTGGAAGAACTGGAGTTTTGACACCGGTGGCAAATTTAAAACCAGTAGAAGTTTCGGGGGTGATGATTTCGCATGCAACACTGCATAATTTTGACGAGATAGAAAGATTGGATGTAAAAATTGGAGACACGGTTGTAGTGGAAAGAAGTGGAGATGTTATTCCTAAAATTATTCAAGTAATTAAAGAGCTTAGGCCTCAAAATGCCAAGAAGATTTTTTTGCCAAAAAAATGTCCAGTTGATGGAGCGAGTTTGGTTAGAGAGGGAGTTTTGTTAAAATGTTCTAATCCAAGATGTGGAGCAAAAAATAGAAATTTGATTTTACATTTTGTTTCTAGATTGGCTTTTAATATTAGAGGTTTGGGGGATAAAATTGTGGATAGATTTTTGGACGAAGGCTTGATAACTGGACCAGCAGATATATTTTCTTTGAAAAAGGGTGACATCTCTTCTTTGGAAAGGTTTGGCGAAAAATCGGCAGATAATCTTATTAAAGAGATAGAGAAGGCAAAAGAGATAACTTTGGAGAAGTTTCTTTATGCTATTGGTATATTGCACATAGGAGAAGAAACGGCAAAATCTTTAGAGGTTCTTTTGCAAAAACACAATAAAGAAAAAAATCAGGTTTATATAGTTCCAAAACAGGTATTAAATATATTTTCTGAAATTTCTGTAGAGGAATTAAGAGAGGTTAATGATATTGGAGAGGTGGTGGCAAAAAGTGTTTGGGCTTGGTTTTCGGACGAGCATAATATAAAAATGATGGAGGATTTAGACGATTTAGGGGTCGTGACGAAAGTTGCTAAAGATAAAAAAATGGGGATTTTTAAGGGGCTTTATGTTTGTTTAACTGGTTCGCTAGCTTCTATGTCTCGCCAAAGAGCTAAGGAGATAATTGAAAAAAATGGGGGGCATTCTCAATCAGATGTAACTCAAAAAACAGATATTTTAATAGCGGGAGAAGATCCTGGATCAAAATTTAAAAAAGCTCAGGAGCTTAGAGTAGAAATTTGGGATGAGAAGAAGTTTTTGGATAAAATAGATAAAGAGTAGAGTTTTTTGATAAACAGATTTTTTTTTGTTAATATAATATTATGGAAATAAATGATGATTTATTGGATCATCTTTTTGCTTTATCTCGTATAGAAAGTGAAAAAGACCCAAAGAAAAGAGAAAAATTAAAAAAAGACCTTTCTAAAATTCTTGATTATTTTAAGGATTTAGAAAGCGTAGAAACAACAAATGTTAAGCCACTTTTTGGAGGGTCATTTTTAGATAATGTTTATAGAAAAGATGAGAAACAAAATTTAGCCCCAGAAGAAAAAAAGAGAATTAGAGAAAATTGCGTTGATGATTTTCCTGTAAAAGAGCATGGATATTTAAGAGTGCCACCTATTTTTGAATAATTATTATGGATAAGAATCTTACAATAAAAAAATTTCACAAAGGGATAATTAATGGTGACTTTTCTGTGGTTGAAATCACAGATGAGTATTTGAAAAACATAGAAAATAAGGATTCAGAGATTGGGTCGTTTTTAGATGTTTATAAAGATGAGGCAATAAAAAAATCAAAAGAATTAGATGAAAAATTAAAAAACACAAAAGATAATTTATCTATGATGTTTGGTGTACCGATGGCGATTAAAGATAATATTTTGGTTGAAGGGAAAAGATCCACGAGTGCTTCTAAAATTTTAGAAAATTATATTAGTAGTTACGATGCAACGGTTATTTCAAAATTAAAAAAAGATGAGGCTGTTTTATTAGGAAAAACAAATTTGGATGAGTTTGCTATGGGAGCATCAACAGAACAGTCAGCTTTTAAGGTAACAAAAAACCCAATTGATCATGAAAGAGTGCCGGGAGGATCATCGGGGGGATCGGCTAGTGCGGTAGCGGGTAATATGGCTCTTGGGGCCCTAGGGTCTGATACTGGTGGATCTATTAGGCAACCAGCAGGATTTTGTGGAATAGTCGGTTTAAAGCCAACCTATGGATCGGTTTCTCGTTATGGTTTAATGGCTTTAGCTTCTAGCTTGGATCAAATTGGACCTTTAGCAAAGACGGTTGAAGATGCTGGAATTATTTTTGAATCAATCTCTGGAAAAGATAATTTTGATTCTACTTCGGCAGATACTATTTTTGATGATTTGAATAATCTTGATAGTGTTGAAACGAAAGATTTTACAATTGGAGTTCCTAAAGAATATTTTGTAGAAGGATTAGATAAAAAAATAGAGAAAAGCATATACGACACGATAGAGAAATTTAAAAAAGCGGGATATAAAATAAAAGAAATTAGTTTGCCTCATACAAAATATGCCGTTTCTTGTTATTATATTATTTTACCAGCGGAAGCTAGCGCTAATTTAGCCAGATATGATGGGTTGAGATATGGTGGTTTGGATAGCTTAAGAGAGGGAAAAATGAATTTGTTGTCTCGTTATTTGAAAGAAAGAGGGGATGGGTTTGGAGATGAGCCGACAAGAAGAATATTACTTGGGGCATTTGTTTTGTCTTCTGGATATTATGATGCGTATTATTCTAAAGCTCAGAAAGTAAGAAGATTAATGATGGAGGATTTTTCTATGGTATTTGATAAAAACAAAGATGGAGTGGATGTAATTTTGGCTCCTGTAACGCCAACAACGGCATTTAAAATAGGAGAGAAAAAAGATGATCCTTTGGCAATGTATCTTTCGGATATTTTTACAATTCCGGCAAATATGGCTGGGCTTCCGGCATTGTCTTTACCAACTGGGGATTTAGTAAATGGATTGCCGATTAACTTTCAGATCATTGGTAGATATTTTGATGAGAAAAATATCTTGGCGCTTGGTCATTGTTACGAAAATAGATTAAAATAAAAATATGCAAGGAATACTACAATATTCTATCTGGATTCCAATTACTTCTGTGGTGATTTCTTTTTTTCTTTTGTATAAGATAGTTTCCTTAATTTTAAAAACAGATTATTTTGGATATAAAAGAGATTATGGATGGAAGATAATGAAAACAGCCAAATATCAGAAAATAAAAGGTGTTAAAATTTGGAATTTGATATTAAATTATATTAGTCAGCCCGATCCAGTTAAATGGAGAGAGGCGATTTTAAAGGCAGACGATTTAATGGATGATGTCTTAAGAGATTCTGGATATAAAGGATATGACTTAAATGAATTATTGACACAGGTAGATAGTTCTAAAATATCAAATATTGATGAAATTAAAAGAATTAGATTTGAATTAAAAGAACTTTTAAAAGATGAAGATGTTCTATTAGATAGAGAAAAGGTAAAAGAATTTTTAAGAGAATATAGGCAGGCCTTTAGACAGTTTGGATTGTTGGATTAAAAAAATCTCCGAAATGGAGATTTTTTATGTAGCAGGGGCGGGACTCTCCCTCGACTAAAGTTTCGCCGTCGCTCAACTTTGTCTGGGCACCGCCTCGCGATGTCATCTGCTGACGACATAACGCTCCGGCGTTCGAGTCCCGTTAATAACACTCATAAATGAGTATTATTTTTTTATGTAGCAGGGGCGGGACTCGAACCCACGACCTGGCGCTTATGAAACGCCCGCTCTAACCAGCTGAGCTACCCTGCCATATTATATTTTCAATTTGTTTTGGATGAATTTTCTTCCAGCTGCCGATTTGAGATATATTTCTCTTTGACGAGCAGATGTAAAATTATCATATTCTTCTTTGTAGATCAATTTTATATTATGTAGTTTTTTTGTTGATTTTGTGCGTCCTTTTTTGTGTTCAGATAGGCGTCTTTCTATATTGTTAGTAAATCCTTTATAATATCCCTCGTCACCTTTTATGATGTATGTGGTATATTTCATAAAATGATAATTTTGAGCCCGCTCCCCGCCCGACCAGAATAACTGGTCATTCGGGTAGATAACCAGCTGAGCTACCCTGCCATATTATATTTTCAATTTGTTTTGGATGAATCTAAAAAATTATAAACAAATTAGGCCTATTTATCAAGTGTTTTGTTTGAGGTTTTAAAGTTGTATAATAAAAAAATGAGGGAAAAAGTTAGGGTCAACGATTTGATGCAGAAAGATTATGTATATTATCTGACTAATTTGATGGGGAAAAATTTTGATTTAGAATTTAAACCAGAATTAACTCCAAAACAAATGTTAAAATTAGGAGTTTTTGGAGGGAAATATATGAGTGATTGCAAAAAAGAATTTCCTAAAAATTGGTTTATAGGGGTAAAACTTTGTCATAAGAAACATGATTCTAACTTAAATTTTTTTAAAGTTAATGCTTCGCAATCGTTGTCGGAGTGGAATAGGAAAGGTTGGATTTATGGAGAAGATCCAAGAAGATGGTTTCAATGGTATTGTAGATATTATATGGGAAGAAGATGTTTTAATGATGCTCGCCAAATAAAAAGGTGGAAAATGATGGTTAGGCATGTCTATCAAGTCAAAAGGAATTGTGTTAAAGGAGATTTTGATTGTCATAGAAAACAAAGGCAGGCGTTACTTTATTGGGCATAATGATAGTAGAAAGATTTGAACATAACAAAAAATAAAATATGAAAAAATTTATTAATCCAAAATGTATTTTAGTAACGGGATGTGCGGGATTTATTGGGAGTAATTTTGTCAAACGGTTTAAAGAAGATTTTTTGAAGACAAAAATTGTTGGGATTGATGATTTTTCAACGGGGAGAAGAGATGCTTTGGATAAAATTGTTGTTTTTTATGATGGATCTATTTTGGATAAAAAATTAGTGGAAAATATTTTTAAAAAACATAGGCCAGAATATGTGTTTCATTTTGCGGCGTTACCGAGAGTTTCTTATTCTGTTGAATTTCCGCTAGAAACAACGGAGGTAAATATATTAGGAACTGTGGGGTTGCTAGTTAAATCAAAAGATTATGGGGTAAAAAGATTTATCTATTCTTCTTCATCTTCTGTTTATGGAGGGGCGAAAAAGTTACCAACAAAAGAGGAAGATAATTTTCCAGATCCAAAATCTCCTTATGCAATTCAAAAATATACAGGAGAGCCATTTTGTAAAACATTTAGTGAATTGTATGGATTAGAGACGGTTTGCTTGAGATATTTTAATGTATTTGGTCCTGGACAATATGGTGATTCGGCTTATTCAACAGTTGTTTCTGCTTGGCTTGAGGCGTTATATTTTCCGAAAAATAAAAAGGCATTTTTGGAAGGAGATGGAAGCAAATCAAGAGATTTTTGTTATGTTGATAATATTGTTGAAGCAAATATTTTGGCGATGAAGATGATGAAGGAATCAAAAGGGGAGGTGTTTAATGTAGCTCATGGGGAAAGAACTACAATGAAAAAAGTTAAAGAGTTGATTGAAAAATATACAGGAAAAAGATTGAATTTAGAGAAAAGACCAGATAGAAAAGGAGATGTTAAGCATACACATGCGGATATATCTAAGGCAAAAAAATGGTTTGGGTATAAAGCAAAAGATAATTTTGAGAGTGGACTAATTAAGACAATCAAGTGGTTTAAAGGAAGAAGTTAAAATTTTAAAGTTAAAAATCCAAAATTTAAAAAAAGGAAGAAGCAAAGAGGTTGATTTGTTATTTGTTTTGTGGTATAAAATTTATTAGAACATAAGGAGGAGTAAATGGTGGATAAAAATTTGGCATGTTTGATGAGTTTGGTGGCGCGTCGGTTGAAGGTATTAAGTGATTGGGATGTTAAAATTGTTCCCTTGGTTTTTGTTAATAAGCTTGAAGATGAGTGGAAGCAAGAAGATTGGGAAAGTTTTTTGATTTTTTTGACAACATTTATTGAGGTTTTGGAAGATCCGGCGAGTAATAGCCAAACAACGCCGATTGATTGTTTGGAAGATAATACATTGAATATGTATCTTCATACATTCCGTCGACTTGGTTATTTGGTTGAATCGACTGGGCCAAGTATGCCCAAAAGTCGGCTGGCTCTAATTTCGGGGCTAGTTGTACTTAGATTGATTGAGTCGGATATGTTTATGCGTTTTTATAGGATCTAATTTTTCAAAGGACGCCTCAAATGGGGCGTCGTTTTTTTACTTCTCTTGCCTATTTTTTATTTTTCTGTTACGGTAGATAACAATGCCAGATATAAATAAGAAAAACTTAAGTCCGAGGCCGCCGATTATTGTTGTAATGGGTCATGTTGATCATGGAAAAACATCTTTGTTGGATTATTTGCGTAAATCAAAGGTGGCAGAGAAAGAAGCGGGTGGAATAACCCAATCTATTGGAGCTTATGAAATTGAAAAGAATGGACAAAAAATAACTTTTATTGATACTCCTGGACATCAAGCATTTACAAAAATGAGAGAAAGAGGAGCAAGTGTGGCAGATATTGCTATTTTGGTTGTGGCGGCAGATGACGGAGTGATGCCTCAAACAGAGGAAGCTATTGCCATTTGTCAGAATTCTAAAACACCATTTATAATTGCAATTACAAAGATTGATAGAAATAATGCCGATACAGAGAGAGCAAAAAATGATTTATTAAAACATGGAATTTATTTGGAGGGATTTGGAGGAGACATCTCTTGGCATGGAATTTCTTCAAAAACTGGAGAGGGAATAGATGAATTGTTAGATCTGATACTTCTTATGTGGGAGATGGAAAAGCCAATATATAATCCTAATGGAGAAGCAAGGGGGTTTGTTTTGGAATCAAAAACTGATCCGAGAAAAGGAATTACGGCATCGGTGGTTGTAAAAGACGGAACCTTGAAGCGGGGAGATAATATTGCAACAAAATCAGCTTGTGGAAAGATAAAATCAATGGAGGATTTTTTGGGGAAAAAAGTTGAGAGAGCTTTACCCTCTTCGCCAATTTTAATTGGAGGATTTTTGAAAATGCCAGAAGTAGGTGAAGAATTTGTAGCGGGGGATTTGGAATTAGTAAAAGCGATACAAAAAACTCCAGAGGTTATTCAAAAAAAGGAAGAGAGATTAACTAAAAAGGAGAGTGAAAAAATCGTCAATGTTTTTGTTAAGGCAGATATGTCTGGGTCTTTAGAGGCACTTTGCCAAATGATTGAGAGTTTGGAGTTTGAAGAGATGAAATTTAAAATATTAGCTAAGGGTGTTGGAGATGTAACTGATGGTGATGTTAAAGATGCTGAAATATTTGGATCGGTAATAGTGGCATTTAATAATAAAATAACTAAAGCGGGGGAGAACTTGGCGAAGGTTATGAATGTAAAGGTTATTTCATCTAATATTATTTATAAAATTGTGGAGGCTTTGGAAGAGATGATAAAAAGTAGAGACAAAAAAGAAATAATTGGAGATTTGGAAGTATTGGCAATTTTTTCTAAAAAAGATAGGAAGCAGTTAATTGGAGGAAAATTGATGTCCGGGATATTAACTCTCAATCAGAAGTTTGACATAAAAAGAGAGGAAGATATTATTGGACAAGGAAGAATAACAAACTTGCAACAAGGCAAAAGAGATGTAAAGAAAATTGAAATTGGAGAGTGTGGACTTATGATTGAATCAGGGATTGATTTGGTGGTGGGAGATAGGGTGGTTATAGAAAAATAAGTGCTGCGCTAAATTACAAGTTTAAAATTCAAAATGTAAAATTGGAGAAAAAATTAATTTTTAAAATAATATTGTGAGTTATAAAAAGGAAAAAATGGAAAGTTTGATGGCCCAGCTTTTAGCAAAAGAAATTGTTAAAAATTTGGAAACCCCAGATGCGATTATTACTATAGATAAAATAGAAATTAACGACGAAAGAAAAATAGCTTTTGTTCATCTTTCTGTTTTTCCAGATGAGAGAAAGCCATTTGTTGTAATGGGTCTTAATAAAATTGCTCCAAAATTGCAGTGGTTTTTGATACAAAAAATGAGAGTAAAAACTTTGCCGAATTTAGTTTTTCAAGCGGAACATAGAGGCATCACTTTGGAGGAGATTGAAGAAAAATAGTGTTTTGTTTTATAATTAATCAGATGGCCCGGTGGTGAAGTAGTAACACAGCGGTCTGCAAAACCGCGATGCGTGGGTGCAAATCCCACCCGGGCCTCAAGTACTTTAACTAACTATCTACGATTAACGATGAAGATAGGAAAAATTATAAAAATCTTTACAAATATTTTGAATCTATGTTATATTTTCTTTTGACTGTAACATAATTAAAGAATGCTCGGGTGGCGGAATGGTATACGCGCAACACTTAAAATGTTGTGATCGCAAGGTCGTGTGGGTTCGAGTCCCACCCCGAGCACCAAAAATCCCTAATTGGGGATTTTTTTGAGATTTGGAAAAGTGTTTAATTTTGTGTATAATGTAGGAAATTAATTAATTAAATATATGTCAAAAATATTTTTGAAAAAAGAAGCCATAAAACATGGTTGGAGGTTAACTAAAAAGAATATCTATTTTATTTTTAAATTAGGTGTTTCTTTAGGAATTTTATATATAGTTTTAAGCGCAGTAGGGAGTTTTTTGAATTTTACAAAATCTCCCGTGTCTTTGCCTTTTTGGATTTTGACGACTATTTTGGAGATATTTTTAGCAGTCGGCTTGTTAAGGATTTTTATCAATATCAGTGACGAGAAGGGATTTAAATTTAGTGATTTATGGAATGCAGATGATAAAACTGTTATTAATTATTTTATTGGATCAATTTATTATTGCTTGATAGTGATTGGAGGAATAATTTTGTTGATTGTTCCAGGAATTTATTGGGCAATAAAATATAGTTTTACTCGATATTTAATAGTGGATAAAAAATTGTCTCCCAGAGAAGCTCTAAAAATGTCGGGGGAAATAACGAAGGGGTCTAAGTGGAATATATTTTTCTTTATGATTCTAGTTGTATTGGTCAATGGATTAGGATTAGTTGTGTTTGGGGTCGGTCTTTTGTGGTCAGTTCCAACAACAATTTTGGGATTGATATTTGTCTATAGAAAATTATTAGAAAATTACAAAAATAAAGATGAGCTTATCAATTAGTAAAAAATTTTATAAAAACATTCTCAAAGTTGAGGGTGTTTTTTTGTTATTGTATTTGGATATTTTTTGGATTATCATTTTGTTAGCACAATAAAAAAGGAGGGGAATATGCTTAGTGCTAATATGAGTAATCCTGTTATGGTTTCTAGCCTAGTTAGTTTAAGTTTGTCACCAAAAGACTTGATTCAAAAAGCGTTTTATGACTGCTTGCATCTTTTAGAGCAAATAGCTCTAGAAGATGGCGTTTCTTCTGATTCAGATGGTTTTAAATTGTTGTTTGATTTGAAAGAGGATCAGAGTAGGCCGTTTCTTTTTTTGCAGATTAGTTTTTTGAGTAGTTTGGGCGCTATTAAGGTTAGTTGCCAAGGAGATAAATTATACTATCGTTTAACTCAACTTGGGATTAGCATGGTAAAACATTTGATTTTGGAAAATAATCAAAATCAAGGAGGAAATTAGTATGAGTAAGCATAAAATGTCCAAAAACGAGAAGCTTCTTTTTGCTCTTCGATTAGTTAATTATTTCCCGTTGGTTTCTTTTCTAGATGCAATAGCCGATATATTTTTGTCTATTTATTTTGCGGGTCAAAATGGTTTTGTTTTTTCTGATGTTGTCAATGATCTTTTTGATTCGGCAGTTGTCGTTGATTTAAAAAAAGCTCGGTTTGCAGATGTATTAGTTGAGATGGGTTATTTGATCAAAAATAACGACCGCTATTTTCTTAGCGAGGATGGGAAAAAATTGGTGTTGAAATGTTTTGAAGAAGAAAGTGCAAAATTACCTGCCTTTCATTGATAATGAACACAAAATTTATTTTTGTATTTTGTCTGATGTCCCTCCACTTCTAAGTGGAGGTTTTTGTTTGCTATTGATTATTTCTGGTTTTCTGCTTAAATTAGTTAGCTTTGTTTTTAAGATAGAAAATATGGCCTTATCGTCTAATGGTTAGGACAGCGCCCTTTCACGGCGTAAATCCGGGTTCGACTCCCGGTGGGGTCACCAAAATAAAATACTCACAATGTGAGTATTTTATTTTGGTGATGTTTTATTTGTTTTGACTATTATGATTTTTTAGAGCATAATAAAAATATCAGGTGAGAGTGCCTGATATTTTTATGAAAGATGCTATTTATTATAGATTAATGGAGATTTTGCCAGCGTTTTTAGCCTGGGGAACTTTTATTTTAATGTTTGTTCTTTCGATTTTTTTGCCTGTTTGGGTAGCTTTTTTTATTATCCTTTTTGATTTGTATTGGCTACTCAAAACCGTTTATTTATCTCTTCATTTAAGAAGTAGCTTCTCAAAAATGAAGGAAAATATGAAAATAAATTGGTTGGAGAAATTAAAAGGAGATAATAAATTAAAGGATTGGCAAAATGTTTATCATCTTATAATTTTGCCAATGTATAATGAAGATTATGAAGTTGTCAGAGAATCATTTTTAAGATTAACCGAGATAAATTACCCAGTAGATAAAATGATTGTTGTTTTGGGGTTAGAGGAGAGAGCGGGGGATATAAATATTGTTATAAAAGAAAAAATTGAAAAAGAATTTGGTAATAAATTTTATAGATTTTTAGTTACAACTCATCCCGAAAATCTATCTGGAGAAAAGCCGGGGAAAGGATCAAATGAAGCATGGGCAGGAAAGATTGTCAAAGAAGAGATTATTGATAGAGAAAAGATTAAGTATGAAGATGTCTTGGTTTCTGTTTTTGATGTTGATACTCAAGTTTATGAAGAATATTTTGGAATATTAACTTGGACATATTTAAATACGGAAAATAAATTGAGGGCTAGTTATCAACCAGTGCCATTGTTTTTGAATAATGTTTTTCAAGCGCCAGCTTTGGCAAGAATTATTGGTTTCTCTGGAACTTTCTGGCATTTAATTCAACAGTCTAGACCAGAAAAATTAACAACTTTTTCGTCTCATTCTATGCCATTTAAGGCGTTGGTAGATATTGGATTTTGGAATAAAGATATTGTCTCAGAGGATTCAAGAGTTTTTTGGCAGTGTCTGATTCAATATAATGGGGATTATAAAGTTGTGCCGTTATTTTATCCCGTTTCTATGGATGCAAATGTGGCGCCAACATTTTGGAGGACAATGTTAAATTTGTATAAGCAACAAAGAAGATGGGCGTGGGGTTCTGAAAATGTAGCGTATTTGATGAGAGGATTTAGAAAAAATAAAAAAATAAGTTTTTCAAAAAAACTTCTTTGGGGGTTTCATACAATTGAAGGAAATCATTCTTGGGCGACAAATTCTATTATTATTTTTGCTTTGGGGTGGTTGCCGATTATTCTTGGAGGACAAACATTTAGAGTAACTTTATTAGCATATAATTTACCCGAGATAACAAGATTTGTTATGAATTTTGCATCTATCGGGATTATTAGTTCGGCAGTTTTGTCTATGTCTCTTTTGCCAAAAAGACCGGAGTGGTTTTCTAAAAGAAATTATCTTTGGTATTTTGCCTCTTGGTTAATTATGCCTTTTACTTTGATATTTTTTGGAGCGATTCCAGCTTTGGAAGCGCAAACAAGATTGGCTTTGTCGGGGAGGTTTAGGTTAGATTTTTGGGTAACGCCGAAACATAGGAAATTGACTGACGACGAAGAAATTAAAAATTCAAAATTAAAAGTTGAAAATTAAAAAGAAAGTAGAAAGAGAACTAACGACACACGACCTACGACTAACGACGAAGAAATTTAAAATTAAAAAGAAAGTAGAAAGCAAAGAAGATGTAGAAGGTATAATGTATGCTGTATGCAGTATGAGAAATAAAGTAAAGGGCAATCCTTCAACTAGTTTGACTATGCTTACCATAGATCACCATT
>Ga0210057_1002028_pt1 | contig 29727 bp, 21 predicted proteins | sample CryGeyCG2114_010_2_FD_183968 | JGI IMG/M metagenome (GOLD analysis project Ga0210057, IMG submission 183968) | Groundwater microbial communities from aquifer - Crystal Geyser CG10_big_fil_rev_8/21/14_0.10 (SPAdes) (version 2) | ecosystem: Environmental > Aquatic > Deep subsurface > Groundwater ...
TTGCAAACTTTAGCTGGATTTAGTTTATATCGCTTGCTCTTATATTTAAAGCTTAGCAAACCCATGTCTTTTTTGGGAGGTCTGATATATATCACTACGCCAGTGTTTTTTAATTATTCAATCATGGGCTGGACTTTCGTACTGATGTTTATGGGTCTATTACCTCTCATGGTTATTTGTTTGTTTAAAGCTGTGGAAGAAAAAAAATTAAAGTATGCGGTTGTTCTGGGAATTATGTATGCTTTTTCTGTAATTCAATCTCAAGCTGTTGTTTGGTGGCCCATTATTGCATTACTTTTTGGTATTTATTTAATTAAAGACAAAAAATCACTGTTATTCTTTATCTATACAATGATTATTTCCTGTTTATTGTTTTTTTTATTAAACTTTTACTGGATTTTTGGTCTTCTTGTGGTTAATGACACAAATATATCTGGATCGGACATCGTGACTAGCTCTGTTAGCTTGGGTACAATGGGCCATTTTCGGCCAACAAATATTGTGAGGCTATTTGGCAGTCTTTTTAATTTTCAATATGAGCTGGCCATTGGAGACTCCCCAACACTGGGCCAATCACCTCGCAGTTTATGGTCGTTTACTTTACCTTTGATTGTTTTTGCTTCATTGTTTCTTAAAAAAAGAATTCGCTTAATTCGGGCTTTATGGCTGATATCTTTGTTTCCCGCGGTGATGTATTTTTTAAATTATTTTCGCGATCTTTTACTTTATATTCCTTTTACTAATTTAGTCAGAGATTTTGCCAGATTTACTGTTATCTCTTCTTTTGCCTATCCTGTTTTAGCCAGTTTAGTGATATCTAGACTTTGGGTGAGAAAAAAAAACTTAGCGATAATCATAATCATGGTTTGGGCAGTATCAATTTATCCCTGGTGGACTGGAGAAATTAGTGCTTGGCAAAACAGGACTTTGGGTGATATGAGATTGAGGGTCAAACAATTTCCATTTGACTATTTTGAATTGGAAGAAAAATTTACCAATGAAAAAAACATATCAAATTCTATTTATTTTCCAATGAATTCCATATTAGATTTTCTAGATGACGAAAAATTTAGTGGTCTTTTTGGCGGCGTTGTTGACACGTTTGCAGCCTATTCAACAATGCCCGGAAGTGTTTACGTGTCTGATAGAGACTCTGGACACATTGGCCCTTATTTAAAAGTGCTTCATAATTTATCATCTCCCCAATTTCGTCCTGAATTTTTTGGTGCCCTAAGACTAACAAATATTCGATTCGTTGTAGTAAGAAAGAATGTTCAAGTTCCAAATATTGAAGCTATTTTAGATACTTTGCAGGACCTAGAAGACAGCGACGTAGTTCAAAAATATTTCTCATCAAAAAATATTTTGGTTTATGAGTTTAAGCAATATTATCCTAGAATATATATCCCCAATACTATTTATGTCACCCAGCAGCCTTTAGCCGACTTACCCTATCTTTCGGAGGATATGGTCGTCTTCGCCCAGCAAAATCCCAATCTTCGGTCTCAAGATGATATTTCACCGACCAATCTCGAAGCTAGGCTTAAATTTACTAAAATCAACTCAACTAAATATCAAGTCAGTGTTTATGGAGCTGAGGGAAAAGTTCCTTTGATATTAAATCAAACATTCCACAATCAATGGCGAGTTTATTCAGTTCCTCTTGAAAATGTATCAGAATCCAAAGTTAGTCAAGTTAATTTTTTGGCTGCTTGGTTTGAAACAATTAAAATGAGTGAAATTCCTGCCCGCTCTCACCTAATGGTTAACGGTTGGGCCAATGCTTGGACGATCAATGTTGATGAAGTTTGTCAACCAGAGGGTATTTGTCTCACTAACCAAGATGGGTCAAAAGATTTTAACTTAATTATTGAATTTCATCCACAAAGATACTTTTATCTTGGAGCGCTAGTTACATTGTTTACTTTGATACTCTCATTAAGCTATATCCTACTTTATCGAAAGAAAACATGAGAAGCAGAGCAATATTTTTTTTATCTGCAACCTTGGGACTGGGTTTATATTTTGTGACGGAGTTTTCCTTCTCTATCTTGGTGCTAATTTTCATCTGGCTTTGTTTGGCATATATCTACAAGCTTGAGGCGAAAATTCTGTTTATTTTGGCCTACACCTGCTTAGTTTTAAATCCGATACTAATATATTTTGGGCAAATTGTAATTGTGGAAAAACTTGCCAAGGTTATTTACTTATTTTTAATAACCGGCTTTATTCAAGAGGCTTGGTTGTATTTGAGAAAACCAACCAAAACAACAAACTTCAAACAGTGGTTAACTTTACTTGTGCATGATTTTACTAAATTACTTGCACCATTTATTAATCTATCAAATAAGCAGGTAAGGATTTTTTCTAGACATTTTAGAATCGACACACTTTTTACAGTCCGATACGCCTGTTTAATATTTCTAACCATTTTCTTACTTTTTTGGTTGGGTTATGGACAATATACTTTCTTCAGTGCTTACTTTAGATTTGATCCTTTGTGGGCTTACGTTAAATATTTGATAAGTCTTCAGATAATTGTTTATGCCTTGGTTTTCGCCACTTGGTTTTTTATCCTTAAAAAGTTTTTTCAAGGAAAGTATTCTTTAATCTTTTTATCGTTTTCTCTAATCTTTGTCCAATTTATGACTTTTTCTTACGTTTCTCACAGATTAAAAACAAACCCCTTTATCACGGCCTTAAAATCAACTAGTGGTAGTATTTGGCAACAAATTGCAGTTTATGGCCACAATTTTGGTAATGCTCAGTACAATGATGCCCAGATATATCTAGATGGTCAAACTCATCGCGTCCTGATGTGGTCTGATGATAAAATTGTGTTTGTGGTTGATGCATTTAAGTCAGAATCCGGGGATGTGTGGATTAAAAATGTTGACCAAAAAATAAGTAATAAAGTGGAATTTAAATTTATACCAACATAAATCAATATGAAATCAGATAAAGTTATAGAAAGAGTTGAATTAACCAAAGATCAAGCCTGGATAAGAGGGTTTAATACTAGTATCTATAAGCACATTTTGCCTTACATCAAAAGGAGATCAATCTTGGATGCTGGATGTGGCAACGGTTTATTTGAAGTAATCTGTCTTGACTTAAATATAAAAAAGATTGATGCTTTTGACATTTCTGCTTCCGCGCTACTAAATGCTCGCAAACTTGTTGAAAATAAATCAAGCAAAATCATGTTTGGACGAAAAGATTTTAATCAGGAAGGCTTTAAGAAATCAGCTTATGACATTGCTGTTTCGACAGAGGTCATAGAACATCTAACAAATTATCAATTTTATTTAGGTAATTTATATCGAGCCTTAAAGCAGGGTGGAAAACTGTTTCTTTCAACTCCCAACAAAAACGTATCCCCTGAATTAAATCGTTACCATGTACAAGAATTTTCTTTTCAAGAAATGATGACAAACTTGGAAAGTGCTAATTTTAAAGTCATAAAGACTTATGGCATTGCGCCTAATAATTTGTCTAATTTTGTTACTAAGTTTGTTTCGGGGTGGGTTATTTATCTGGTTAAAAAATTACCAGGTTACGAATGGTTAATCAGTAGATTTTTTCAATTCAAAACTTCAAGTCCAGAAAACTCCTCTACCATTCTCTATGTAGCAAAAAAATAATTCTGAAAATCCCAAACATGTCAATTATAAAAGACTTTAAATTCAGAACATTCAAACACTTCAACCCAAAACAAATACTGTTATTCACCTTTCTATTTTTGTTCTTTGCTGTTTTGCTTTTTTTTCCATACACCAAACAAACAGTTATCAGTGGTCAGGATAAAATCCAAGGAAGCGAAAACTTCTCCGTTGAGAAGGCTTTTTCATCACCTTTGCTATTTATTACCAATCAAGTTACAGTCACTCCAGACGATCCTGGCGTGATCACAATTGATTTTAAGGAACCTTTTTCGTTTACTGGTTTTTCGATGTATTTTCCTGGTGATCATATTCAACCATCTTATGCTCCGAAGGATTTGGCAGTCTATTACTTTGATTCTTTTTATCAAAAACAAATCTTGGATACCATTCATGATAATACCAAACCCTATTATGAATTTCACGCAAATAAGCCGATTGAGGCGACAAAAATTGAAATTGCTGTTTCAAGTGTTCTTTACCCAGATAACAATAATACAGGGAGTGTTCTTTATACTGATTTAAGGTTTTACACTACACAAAAGACCAATTTGTTTGGTTTTATAAAAAATACCTTAAGCCAGTCAAAGATGACCTGGCCGTTTTATTGGCTCTTGTATCTAATTAGTTCCATTTTGCTGTTTGTTCCGGGTTTTGTGGTTATAGATTTCTTCGCTCGCCGAAAGAAACATGTACTTCATTCGGACACGCTATTGATTTTTGGTCCAATTTTTGCCATCTTAGCGATTTCTCTGATGGTAGTTCTTTATGTTTTAAGTTCATTGTCTGTATTTCTTTACTTATATCCGATTTTTTGCCTGGTAGCTTTTACCATTTTTATTCACAAAAAACATTACCTGAAGCTAAAACATTCCAAACAATTATTAGTTTTTATCTTTTTAAATATATTTTTGGTCTTTTTAGTCATGGCGAGAAGAGATTATCTTTTCAATCTCCCATATATTGAGCAGTATCTAAGCCAATTTAACTCCTCATATGTGCCAGCCGGATCATATTTGGGATATTTTGATGACAATATGTTTCCCTGGCGAATTTCCAGACTAATTTTACACAGATACCCACTACAAAGTCCCATGGCTCAACAGTTATTGGCTAATACTTCGCTGTTTGAACGCACACCAATTCTGCCACTAATTTCAACTCAAATGCTGATTTTGTTTGGTGAAAACCACTTTATTTATCAGAGGTTTTTTGAAGTTTTAACGATTTTACCATTCATTTCATTTTTCGTTCTTTTTAAGCGCATGTATGGAAAAAAACTTTCTTCCATCGTTCAAGTCATGATGTTAATACATATTCAGCTTAGATATTTAGCTTTTAACAGTGAGCATGCCTATAAATACTTTTCGATTTATCCAATTATTTTGGCCCTATTTGTATTCTTTTCGTCAAACAGTAAATATAAGCATCTGTCGGTTGCTCTGCTCGTGTCTTTATCATTTCTCATTCACCCCTCAACGCTTATTTATGTATTAGTAATTGGCTGCTTGTATTTATGGAAATATAAATTTAGTTTTTGTTTTGTAAAAAACATCATGCCAGCTGTTATTTTCTCGGTAATTTTGCTTACAAGCTGGTTATATATCCCTAGGTATCTTTACAGCCTTTTTAATTTACCTCAACAATCCAGCCGATATATTAACGACCTGCAACTAACCGGTGATAATTTTCTAGTGAGTAAGCTCAAGGGATTGTCTGTTTTACTTATCCCCAGTACTCAGTCTATTTCTTCTCCGGATGACTCATATGCACTCACATCGATAGATTATGTACATCGATTTTTTGACTACAGTTTCTTGGCAAATTTAACCCCAGTTTTCGCTGTTTTGCTGGCAATCAAAATGTTTCAAGTCAAAAAAGAAGACATGCCACTTTTGTTGTTGGGTTTTTTACCACTTATTTTCCATTGGCTGATATATGTGCATCGATACGACACCTTATTTAATCAAGGCGGTGGCTACTTTTTCTATTATTCATTTTGTCTGCCATTTTTATTTGTATTTGGGGTCAAGCAAATAATCCCGTTTTCAATTTGGGTAAAAAGGGTTCTAGTTGGCAGCTATATATTGTCCATGATTTTAACTGCTTGCTACTTAGCCGATGCCATGCAAGTCCTAAGTAGATATATTTCATTTCAGGTTATTGATACCCTGAGTGGTTTAACCAAGTTGTTTTTTGTTGCTTTAGCCATTTTCCTTGTGTATTTAGTTGAGAACAAAAAACAGATAAACAGCACCAAGTAATGATAAGATAATCTTATGATTCGATTAAAGAGGTACATGATTGTTTTGGTGGTTCTTTGTTTGGCACTAGCATACCGTTGGCCGGCTTTAGTCCAAACCAGGCCACTTTGGGTTGATGAATTTGCGACTGTAGATCAAGCCAACTTAATACTCAAATATGGACCATTGATTTTTTCTCAAACGGTTGATCAATTCGAATACCACAATATTACTACTCACGCTTTCACAGCTCTTTCATTTATTTTATTTGGCCAGAGTGAATCATCAGCACGCTTGCCCTCCCTCATTTTTGGTTGTTTTATACCAGTGTTGGTTTATTTACTAACCAAAAGATTATTTAAGTCGCCTCAGTTAGCTATCATGGCTAGCCTTTTGTCCACTTTTTCCTACTTTCAAATTACTTGGTCTGTACAAGCCAGAAGTTATAGTCTCCAGCAATTTTTATTGCTTTTAACCCTGCTTCTTTATTTGAGATTTTATGAAAGTCGATCCAAAATTAATATTTTCTTTCTTTTATTTTTAGCTGTTTTGGGGCTATTGACTCATACAACCTACTGGTTGGTGATCATGACAATGATTTTACACTTTGTGATGTTTAACTATCGTCAGTTAAAAAACATTGTTAAGCGACACTGGCTATTGATTTTGCTAATCATACCGGCATTCATAGTCGTTCTAATTACTTCAGGTAGTTATCGTAATATATTTGATCTCTTGCTAAATATACTTCGCCAGGGATTTGCCAATAACGTCTGGTATTATCATTCATTTTTGTGGAGAGAATATTCATTGGTTTCCTTTTTTGGATTTTTTGGCTGGTTCATATTCTGGTTTAAAAATAGATCATCAGCCAGCTTAATCTGGATTTTATTTATAGCATATTTAGGCTTTTTTTGTTTTGGATTTGCTCCCTATGTTTCCAGGTACCTTCTACCGATTTTCCCTCTGCTATTTATTGGCATGGCCTACTCTTTAAATAAGTTGGTAGCGTTGATACCAATCAAACAAAAAGTGGTCAAATCAAGTCTGCCATTATTAATTGTTTTTGCTATCGTCATAAATGGAGATAAGTTTGTGTTAAAACCTCAAGCTTACTATAGTGTCAATCACGATATGAGAGAAATTGCTGTGGTTGATTACAGTCAGGTGTATAACATTATCAAATCAGGTATTGCCACATCGGATAAACCAATTCCCGTTATTGAGACTTGGGCTCCCCGAGCGATGTGGTACTTGGGATTAGACTATCGTCCTCTTTATTGGTTTAGGTGGATCGATGAGCCAGGTACAATCAATGGCATTGGTAAAGCCACTCATTTTGAACTTAATTCAAAGGGAGAAAGGGTCATACCAGAAAGTGGTAGTATCCCAATTGGTTTTGTCGGTGACCTAAGTGACCTGATTTCGGTGTTAAATCAGTATGATCAGGGTTATATTTGGATTGATGACACATCAAGACCCAAAGATGTTATAGAGTATGCGGAAGCTAACTTTTACAATGAATTAGAGCTCTCATCATATCACCCAGAACTGATCGAAAATCCCTACTCAATTTGGCCTGGTACCTTATACAGTTGGGGCTTTAATGATTAATATTTTCTCTTTGTCATATACTTCCGGTTTAGGATAGAATATGAATAGATGATTAGAGGTCTATTTACCCGTTCAAGTGGATATTTTGTGGGACTGATTATAAGTAAATTGGTAAATACGCTAGTCATACTGTATTTGGCTAGATTATTTTCGCCTCATGACTTTGGTCAAATATCATATTTATTAACTCTTTTTACACTCACAACGCTAATTGGTGATTTTGGTCTAAGACAGTGGTACCAAAAAAAGATTCATTTATTCAGGGAACAAAGCCTTTTTCAACAAATGCTGACTGCGAGATTAATTTCCCTGATATTATTTATGGCCATCCTATCTGTTTTGCTCTTTTTTACCCAGCCTTTTAGTTTTGTTGTATCACTGGTTTTACTGCTTGCCCTGATACCAGAGGCCTTTCTGTCAGTAACCGATGTCTACTATTTAACCAAAAAACAACCAAAAAAGATTGCTATCAAGAAAATACTCATGTCGTTGTCCATAGGTTTTTCTGCTCTTGTGTTTAGACAACACATAAATTTAACTATTCTTGCTTCAACATTTCTAATCAGTGATCTTTTTATTCTGGGCTGGTATTTACCTTGGTTTCTGCTTAAAAATTGGTATCTTTCCATTAGCCAGGGTTTGAAATCTCTCAAACAGTCTGCAGGCTATGCTCTGCTTATCACCACATCTTTTGCCTATGCCAGGGGAGATTCTCTGATAATTGAATATCAGTTAGGCAACTCTGCATTAGGCATTTATTCTGTAGCCTATCGGTATTTAGAAGGATTGAGTCTCTTACCTTCAGCTTTAGCCGAAAACTTATTTCATATATCAGCAAAAAAGAGAAATTTAGACCCATCGCAGTTAATTAAGATAACTTTGGTAATGTTGCTTTTGGGCTTGTGCTTTTCCGTGATACTTTTTGTTTGTGCCAATCTCATCACCGTCACTATACTTGGAGCTGCCTACTTGTCTTCAGCCCAAATAGTCAGAATACTAAGTCTAGTCTTAATTTTCTTCTTTATTAATTCTCCTCTAAGTACAGTTGTGCAAAGTTCAGATTACCTAAAGGCTTTCTTGCCATGGGGCATAGCCAACACACTACTAAACTTGGCACTAAATATTATTCTCATTCCCTTTTTGGGCATTCAAGCTGCGGCTTGGACAATGCTGGTCACGGAAGTCTTTGGCTTAATGATTAATCTATACTTTATCAAAAGGATTTACCGTTCATGAAACCATTAATTTCGCTTTGTATTATTCATTGGAATACACCTAAGGCGTTGGTTACACTCCTCTCATCACTAAATGCTCACAAAACAGATCGATACGAAATCATAGTTATTGACAATGCATCCACGAAACCGATCCAATCAATCTTGGATCGGTTTCCCAATGTCAAAGCTATAATTAATAGTCAAAACTTTGGTTACGCCCATGCTTGTAACCAAGCCGCTTCTGCTTCGGTAGGGGAGTGGTTATTATTTTTAAACCCTGATGTTGATATCAATCAAGACCAGGTTGAATTGCTGCTTAAATATGCCTTGGAACATAATTTCCAAGCTCTGTCTCCTATCCCTAAAGTTCGGGGATACGCACTTCCCCTGCCCTCGCCTATTCGTTTTTGTATCGAGTATTCTCCGCTTAAAATTTTTCGTCCCCTGCTTCAACTTCTGCCAGTTAAGCGAACGCTAACTGGTGGCTGCTTACTGATTAAGCGGCAAATATTGTTCAATATTGGTGGCTGGGATGAGCGTTTTTTTCTCTGGTTTGAAGATAGCGATTTAACTGCCAGACTCTATCAGAATAGGTATCTATTTGGTTGGTGCCCCATAATCGTTCATCACCGAGGTGGAACATCAGTCCGTCAGTTATCAGATCAAACACAGAAGGATATCTTTTTTCACTCAGCCAAGGCTTATGCAAAAAAGCACTTTTCTTTTGTTGGTCAGTTGACCACCTCGTTACTATTCAAAAAATTTTCTCACAGAAAAACTTTGCCAATTTTGTCAGATCAGGTCTGTCTGACAGTACCAAATTTAAAAAAAGAGCTGCTCATTAATTTTTTTGACCAGAATTGGCCGATCCTTGCCCGTGATATTCAACTCCGGCAACTCGAGCTGATTATTGTCAGCAGTAGCGTCGATAAAGATTATCTTTGGCAATTGAGACAACAATATCCCCTGGTTAGATTTGTTTCTATTAAAGAGAACTTAGGATTTGCCTCAACTGTTAATATCGGTTTTAGAGCTTCAGCTGGAATCTGGCTAGGAACTGTCAACGACGATGTAGTTTTAAGTCCCAGATGGTTAGAAAAGTTACTATCTGCAGCCAGTGGTCAAACTGGGTCAATTAATCCAGTTATCAAAAATCCCCAAGGAAAAATCGAATCGGCAGGTATAAATATTCTAGATCAGGGCAAAGCTCAACCAATAACTCAAATTAACAAACAACCTTTAATCGTTGCACATTCAAGCTCTAATTCCCAAACCAGCGTTGTGGATGCCACTAACGGGGCTTGCGTACTCTATCGCAAGCAGGCACTAGATCAAGTGGGTTTGTTTGATGAAAAATTCGGATCATATCTTGAGGATATTGATTTATCACTGCGTTTAAAGCGGGTTAACTGGCAAAATATGGTTAATCACCAAGTCACCGTTGTTCATCAACAGCAAGCTTCATCTCAAACTTTAGGATGGCGCAAAAACTGGCTAGATGCCAAAAACTGGTGGTTAGTCATCTTTAAAAACTGGACTTTGCATCAATGGTTGAAAAATTGGCCAAGTATTTTACTGGAAAGAGGTCGTAATTTATCAGGCCTCTTTAAAGCTTTGCCAAAAACTAATCGCATATCACTATTATTTATGCTACTGATTGGTACGTGTTATGTATTTTTACGTCTATATAAGATCGACACTTCATTATTATTTTTTAACGATATTGGCAGAGATTTTTTGAGTTTGTTTAATTGGTTTAAAACCGGTAAACCTCCCCTGCTTGGTCCTCAAACCAGCGCCCTTCCTTATAATCAAAGCGCCGTATATTTTTATCTTTTAGCCCCACTATTTTTGCTCACCAAACAATCATTCTTCTCAACAATTTATACAGTTATAATTTTTTATCTGGCTTGGTTTGTTTTGGGTATCAAAAAACTTTGGTCAAAACCAATTTTTTTTACTTCTTTTTTGATTACCAGCTTGTTAATTTGTATTCACCCTCTCCAAATTATTCAAAATCGTTTTGTCTGGAATCCATCATTCGTTGCCCCTCTCTTGGTGGCTAGTTACTATGCCTGGCAAATGCTTGTCAATCGTTGGTCCAAAACCAGTCTAGCTGTCTTTAGCTTATCCATAACTCTAGCTGTATCTCTCAATTATTCGGTGGCACCAGTTCTGTTGGCATTTCTATTTTTGAGCTGTTGGCGCTTTAGAGAAAAATTAAGATTTATGCAAATGATATTAGCAACTGGTATAAGTATGATAATCTGGAATCTTCCAACTTTATTTTTTGAATTAAGGCATGGATTTTTATTAACAAATTTACTGATTCATGGAGAAAAACTACCTCAAACCGCCATTGGTTTTAATCAAAAAATGGCCAGTCTATCTCAATTCTTGTTAGTGGCCATCCCTCAACCTTGGCAAACTGTCTTGCTTATTTCTATACTTTTGAGTGTGATTTACAGCCTCTTTCTGCTTCACAAAAAACAAAGGGGTTATCTGATCTCTCTACTTTGGCTTTTTGGCATATCATTAGCCATTACTCTGATCGTACCCATCGCCATTCAAGCTCACTATATTTTTGGCTTATTAGTCATGGCTATTTTAGTTATTTCCCTGCTTCACCCTAAAGTTATTTGGATACCTATGGCCATTCTTTGTTTCTCATGGTTAAGGCCAACCGTCATTTCTTCATATTTTTCATCAGCTTACAGATCTGTTAACAGCAGTAATCTATGTGCCATGAAGATTTGTCAACAAATTAAGGAACCAACTTTTGTGAGTGTTCAATCAGACCTCCATCCTTACCACAATGGTATGGAATGGAAATACTTATTTTTAAGAAATGGCTGTGACATTAAAGAATTGGATACGCAAATTACCGAGGCTAATCAAATGATTGTAGTAGTTGATAATTCAAAGTACGAACATGGGAGCACAGCTTACAATGAACTCACTCAGTTTGGATCATCGCAAGAGGTCAAAAGAATACCCTGTCAGGATAAACTTGAGGGCGTTATTCTGCAGCGTTTATAAATTCAAATCGCTTCATTTTTTTGCCTGAATTTTTTGGACAATATCATCAAAGTTAAATGGACCATGGGTAAATAGATCAAAATCTATTGATTGACGATGACCTATCTGTAAAGCTAAAGCAGTGCCACCAATCAGTAATTGACCATGAATCAATTTGCCCAACTGCCACATAAGTTTTTCATGACCTTGAGTAATTGTATTAAGATGAAAGACTGACATAGTTGTTTTGACTAACATTTAATTCCAAATCTAACAGATAATGACTGACAAAATTTAAAGTTTTTTTTGTTGAAAATATTCAACCGTTTTCTTGAGGCCATCCTTGAGTGAGGTCTTAGCTTGCCAACCCAACATTTGCTTGGCTTTACTGGCATCAGCCGATAAAACTCTGGGATCGCCAGGACGCTCATCAAAGTGTTTAATTTGGGCTGTTTTACCCAACAACTGCTCTAACTCTTTGATTATTTCCAGTACCGAATTGGGCTGACCTGTAGACAAGTTGGCATAGTGGTATTGACCGGGTTGCTGAGTGGCCAAATCTAAGGCCAAAAGGTGAGCTTCAACAATATCATCTATGTAAACATAGTCTCTCAAGTGGCCACCGTCTCCCCAAACCGTCACTTCTTGACCCTTACTTATCTGATCAATAAACCTGGGAATAGCATGAGTTTCCGGCTGATGATGTTCCTCAGGTCCGTAAAGATTAAAATATCTCAATGCAACACCTGTTAAACCATATGATTTGACATAAGAAGACAGCAAACCTTCCATAGCTAACTTGGTCATGCCGTATGGGTTGATAGGCAAAGTTCTATCATCTTCTTTAATCGGCACTTCCAGAGGCTCACCATAAATGGCTGCGCTTGAAGAAAAAATAAAATGACCGATCTGATTCTGCTTCATGGCTTCCAAAACATTCAGCGTACCCAAGACATTTACTTCCAAATACTTTTGCGGTTCTTTGACTGATTCGCCGGCTTCAATCAGAGAAGCTAGATGAAATACGGCATCTGCATCTTTAATCAAATCTGTCATTTGAGCTGCATTTTTCACATCAGCTTGAATTGTTTCAAATTGAGGATTGACCACTAAATCAATGTTTTTCACCTGGTGACCAGCTTTAATCAAGGCCCTAATTAAATGCCTACCTAAAAAACCAGATCCGCCTGTGACGATGATTTTCATATAAGACTTTCTGCAAAATAAGGAAAACGGTGACTTCCGTTTTCTTTTAGACATTTTTGTTATTTATTCTTTCTCAAGTAGCTTTGGCTCCTATTGTCACCGCAAGTAACCAAAATGTAATGAAATCTTAACATAATTAACTCGTTTTTTATTTCGCAGAAAGTCATTAAGCGATCCAGTACCCCTGAATAAATAATAAAGTATTAACTTCAAGTAGTATTGTAGAGATGAGCAAGCCTAAATACAATCTACGACGCGAAACCTGAGACCATATAACTAAGCTCATGAGCACTCCGGGTGCGGATAATATATACCGAGGCATAGATGAAAATGTGCCTGTGAGTGTTGGTAAAAATAGGGCCAAGGCAGAAAAAACCATCAGACTTAATAAAGCTTTTCTCTTAAAACCATACCAAAGAGCTGAACCTGCCAAAATGCTCATGCCTAAATCTTGGACATAACTATAATATTTCAGGTTGATGGGCCTGGCTGTATATAAAATTTTACAATAACGCCAAAAAACTTGAGGCAACATAATCAGCTTTTCCTGTCTACCGGCACCAAACTCAGCTTGAACATGCAAAAAATACAAGGGGTCATGAAATTCATTCAACAAATACCATTGATATAAAAGCAAACCCGAACCGGCCAGTAATAAAAGCGGCAACAATTTTAGCAACTCTTTTTTTCTTTTGAGAACTTTATGGATAAACTCTTGAAATAAATTTTGGCTAAATTTTGCTTTAATAATCTCAAAAATATGATTGTTTGAACTCAACCAAATTAGATACTCAACCGTTAAGCTAACGGCCAAAAATATGCCCACAACTCTTGTAGCACTAGCCAGGCCCGCCAAAATGGCCGCCCGCCACCAGTAGTGTTTTTTAACACAGACAAAAAACCAAACCACCAAGCCTAAAAATAAGCTCTCTGTGTAAACCGATCCAAAAAAGAAGCTGGTCGGGAAAAGTAGTAACCAACAAAGTGAAATAAGCAACTGTCTGCCGGACCAACTGGGGAAATATGTTTTACATAGCTTTATCCAACCCCAAATAAGCAGTGCAAATGATATGTGTGAAACTACTAAACCCGCCAGCAAATCATGTCCACCCACTCCAGCCAAGAAATGGATTAATTTAGGATACAAAGGAAAAAATGCCTGAATTAGACCCGTACCCACATATCCTTTTTGGGCAATAGTGATGTAGTGAACTCCGTCAAAATTTGCCCATGAATATATCCATCTGGGCAAACGAGAAAATGGTAATATGGAATGATAATAGGGAAATGTCGGCTGATACTTTAAGAGGCTGTCGGCCAGTCGGCTTAGTTCAAATAAACCAAATCTCCAGGATAAAACAACCACAATTATCCAAAACTCAAAAACATATTTTTGGCTTGGCTTTGATTTATTTGTCATACCTCCATTTTTTTAGAAAAAAGAAAATCGTGATACATATTCCGGTTGTTAAACTTATCATGTTTCCCAGCATTCGGGACCAAGTGTGCTGAGTGAACTTTGATTCAATTTTGTATTCACCAGCAGGCAGTCGATAGGCCAATCTGCCCTGAATGTTATCATTGTCATAGTACTCAACTAACTTATTATTCACCGTTGTTTGCCAACCGGCAAACATCATCACAGGTTCAATAATAACAGCTTCAGTAGCCAACTGAAGATTATATGTATGGCGACTACCACTCCAAAACCCAACTGTAGATATACCATCTCCATTGGTGATGAAAGGAGCAGGCTGCCAATCACCGATCAGCAGATATTTAAACGTTTCTGGCTTATCTTCATTATTTGTGGTAGTCGACTCTGGAAAAGCATCCCAATCTGCGTTCGATTGATGAACTAGAGCTTCTGGCTTAATATGGATGAGCTGAAATATTTGCCCAAATGATAAAAGAATGAAAAGAAGTTTTAGAAGTTTTGAATTAAGATTCTGCCAAATATAGACTGCCAAAACTGACAAGAAAACAGGAATGAAAAATCCTAACCTCCAAGGGAACTGAATAATCTGTAGAGGCTTAAAATATATCCAAATGTCTTTGGTCACAGTCAGCTGAAATATAAGAAGTACAACTGCAACTGCCAAAAGTGGCAGCAAAATATCGCGGCCTTTCTTTTTCTTTTGACGAAAGATTATTTTGAATATCAGTAGTGACAGACCCAGTACCAATATGCATGTTTGCAGTATGCCTAAAGCAAAAGAAATATCATCAATACTGCCGGTTCTGGAGAAACCAAATTGCGTTTGGCCAAAAAATAATTGACCCAATCTAAGTAGATGACTTGATGAGTTACTCACAATTTGCGAGTGACCAGCGCTAATTAAATTAAGCTCAGCCAATGCGGGTAGCCAAAACCAAAGCGAAGCAAATAAAGAAATTAAACCTAGTAACAAATATTTTTTAAGGTTATTAAATTTGAAGTTTTGGTTCATAAGTGCGGCCAAGAATAAAATTGGCCAACCAAACACAGCCATTACATTGTGAACTAACCACCAACCTGTCCAAAGTAAAATGTTGAAAACATTAATTTTGGGTTTGGTAATCACAGAATTTATCATCCAAGGCCACAACCCATAAGCCATAATTTCTCCTATACTGCCCCTAAAAAATATTAGATTAATTAAATACACCGATGAATAGTAAACAACCAAAGCCAGACCAATGCTCCACGAGCTGATGCTGGATTTATGCTGTTTTTTTTCATCTTGGGCATAAAAAAATGACTCAACCATTACGGCTGTACCCCACCCACCAAAAAATAGAAAAAGCAGGCTCAGAAGCTTGAATATGGTCTCATATGAGATTTTTAAAGCCGAAAATGGCAGGCTAAGCAGGTTAGCCAGAGGATAGTTGTAGTTGAAAACTGGATAGGTATAGTGATTCATCAGATTGGGAGCCAAACGAGGAGGAAATTGTCCTTCTTTGACGGCAATTTTATAGTTGGCAAAACGAGCTAAATGATTACTCCCGTCGTGGGTTTGAGGTAAACCAACTTGAAAATAACTATGGCAAACAATCAGTGTTAAAATTAAAGACCACACCAATAACAACTTAGAAAGTTTTGTGTGGCGATTAATGTTAAACATAAACTAAAGATTAAGATACACTTTGGCCGTTTGTTCCGCTACCTTTTGCCAATGAAAGGCGGCCGAGTGTTGTTTGCCAAGTTTAATAACTGTTTGTCGCTTGAGTACGCTAAAATCTAAAACCTGAGACACTCCCTTGGCTAAGGATTCGGCTTCGGGCTCAACTAAAATACCTGCATCACCAATAACTTCGGGTAAAGAACTGATGTTAGTTGCCACCACAGGTGTCCCAACTTGCATGGCCTCTAAAACTGGTAGGCCGAAACCTTCGTATAAGGATGGTTGGACATAGCAGACGGCCTGTTGGTAGATAGCCGAAAGGTAAGCAAGACTATCTGCTTTTAATTCGCTGATAAATCTAACTCTGGATTCCACATTACTCAGAGCCAGCTGAGTTTCCAGCCATTGCCATTCCGGAATTGGTTGAGGTTGAAAATGTTGGCCCACACAAACCAGTTTAATGGGCTTGGGTAAAAATTTTAGCATTTTGATGAGACTCGTCAAGTTTTTATTAAAATTGATGTCTCCCACATACAGTACATACAATTTGGGCAACTTAAAAAGCCTTCTGACTTTTTTCTGCAGCATATCTGATTGAGCAATTAAATTTGGATTTGCCGCCAAAGGTACTACGTGAATATTCTTATTTTTGATACCCAAAAATGTTTTAATGTCAAAGGCTGAAGAATTGGAGTCTGTGATCACAGCTTTAGCTGTCCTGAGTGCCGCTCTTTGTCTCCAGAATCTGAGTTGCCCCTTCATCCCTGGTTTATAATGATCCGGAAACACTAAAGGAATTGTGTCGTGCACAGTGACAACTGTTTTCTTTAAAAAACTAAAAGGTAGCGTAGAGAAAAAAAAGTCAAAGTACGGGTAATGAATCACCTGAGCTTGATTTTTATGATCAACCAAAGTGATCATTTCTTGCTTGCTCAAAGCTTGTCTAAGCAACTTGGTATATACACCGATGCCACGAAAAGCATGGCCGCTGGATAAAGGAGCGGAATCTAACCAGACCTTTAATTTATTTTCGTTCATATTTTTCCCAAAGCTTGATATAAGCCACTGGATGTTGTAGAGCACTCATGAGAGCAAAAACAAAACCCACCCAACCATCCATGAAACCTTTATGCCTTAAAAAAAGAGAGCAGAAAGTGACACATGGTTTGAGAAGAAAATATTTGAGACTATTTATGAAGCTGAGAGATATTTTTTGGTCAAACAATTGACCTGCAGCAAATGAAGAATAAGTATTGAACTTTTCCATATAAACTCTGAATGTTGGATTTGAATAATGAATTAGATGACCGTCTGCCCAGCCTACTTGCCCATCAACTACCATTTGCTCGTGAACACTTTTTTGCGGCAAACGAGCCCGACCTTTTTTGAACAATCTTATCACCGGATCTGGGTATTGGCCTCCTTTTCTCATCCACTTACCCATAAATATATTCTTTCTTTTAATCCACCAAGCATCATCTGGTAAATGAACTAAGTGCTTGAGTCCATCTATAAAATTAAACAGTTCCAGGTCAACCGCTTCATCAGCATCAAGCTGAAGTATTATGTCGCTACTGGCCCGATCATTACCTAACTGTTTGTTAATATGAAAGTTAGTTTTATTAGTTGTATGAATAATAATAGCCCTATATGTTTTTGCTATTTTCACAGTCTCATCATTCGAAGCTCCATCGACAATAATCAGCTCGTCACATATATCGTTCACAGATTCTAAACATCTAGCTAAGTTTTTTGCTTCATTATGGGTAGCAATCACTACCGAGAGTGAGTGCACTAAATCATTTTTATCAAGTTTTGTTTTCATATATGCAAATCTAAAAATATGTTATTTGCCAATTCAAATTTGCTTCATCCCACCAAACTAGAATCTTCTCACTTTCCGAGCGATCATGTGAACTGGCTATAAAATGATAGCGGCCCACCTGTTGTCCATACCTCATACCAATTGTATCAGGCTGTTGACGAATATTAGTCTTTAAATAAAGCTCGGGATCAATTTTTAAATACCAAGCCAATAATATATATTGGTAACCGGAAGGATCAACGATTGCCACTGGTTGTTGCGCTTCATAAGTAGAAACCTTTTTAATAACACTGTCAAAGCCAGACTGAAAAATTCTAGGCTGATCAGCCGGATAATGAGTAAAATACTGGTTTACATACCAGGTAAAGTTTCCAACTTGAAGAAAAACCAATAGAATAATTGACAAAACTAAAATATTATTTTTTGTGTAGGCAGCTATTTTCTGCAAAACAGCGTTCAAACCTAAACCCGCACAAAGCACCCAAGCGAAAATAAAAAATAAACTTCGGGTTGTATGTGGTGCGTCGACCGTCACAACAGAGGGAGCCAAACTTATCATCATCAACGCCACAAAAGCCAAACGTTTCCGCTGTGTTGATGATAAGTTTTTGATATTTTTTGGTCTAAGATTTTTGACTATGCTGCCCAAACCAATCCAGCCCAAGAAATATGCGAGCCAGGTCAAATGACCCCAACTGGGTAATGAATGCCAAGGGTGGGCTCCCCCACCGGTCACCAAAAAGCCCGGAGTAAATGAGGCCAGGAAATTTTTAACCATTAATGCTAACCAGAATAGCCATTTATGACCCAGCGATGACCTAAAAATTTCGGGCAGACTCTCACGCCATGTGATCCAATTACTCCAGACAGTTAAATCTGTAAAAATAGTGATACCAGATTTTTGGCTTAAGACCGGCCAAAGCCAAAGAAGAACTAATGAAAAAATCAGGCCAATGCCTAACGCAATTACCCAAATCTTACCTTTTGTTTGCCTGCTTGGCACCAGCATGACTGGTATTAGAGCGGGTAGAAATAAAAGGGGGGTGTTATAGGTTAAACAAGCTGCCAGCAGTAACAAAAACCCAAAAATTAACCTCGGGTTGATTACTTGTTTGTTTTCAAGTTCAGTAAATAATAAATAACATCCCCCTACAAAATAGGCTAAGGCGAGATGTGCCTCCCAAGCCATTCTGGCGTAAAAAAAGAAGATTGGTGTCGAAGCAAATATAAACAGTGAGAAAAGCTGAGCTAATTTACTTAATCTCAACCATTGACCAAACTTCAATATAGCCCAGGCCAAAGCTATGCCTGCCAAAAAAGATGGGAGTCTGACTACCCAATCATATTCACCCGCAATTTGAAACAATCCTACCAAAATAGTTGGATAACCAATTAGCTTGTAGTCACCGAAAGATGCTAAAGTTACTGACCAAGGCCTGGCCCACTCGTCTAAACCAACTTCTTTCAATAAATATGCATTGTAGGCCAAAGCCGCCTCATCCCTATTAAGAATGTTAGGTAATTGACCAAAATGGTATAACCTCAGCAAAAGTAATCCAGCAATCATTAAACATAGGGCAATCCCCAAAATAATTTTTGGGTTACTCCAAAAGATATTTCGCTTAAACTTTTTCATAAAGTATTATCTAAAACACTTTCTTGGTTGTGATAGCCACAACCGATAAATCATTTTGAGACGTAACGTTAAAATACGTCACATCAGTCATAAAGCAGTCTGATATTAATGTTTTAATTTCTACCTGTTGCCCCACCACTAATTGATCCTCCAAATGAAGATCGGCGCAAGATGGTTTTTGTAAATAAATGTTAGATATTCGCTTGATACCATAACCATCTCTAACTAAATTTGGCTGTAAAGTCGGAGGCTGTTTCTGGGCAGACAATAACCAAAGAAACCATCTGCCATCAAAGGGGATCACCCAAACCTGAGAGTAAAGACTTTGCTGTTTAGTTACATATTCGGCTACTTGAGCATAGCCCGATTGGAAACTTTCACTTGAGTCATAAAGATATTGAGTTTGATATTCATACAGGAAAAAAATAGTATCCAAAAGTAATAAAGTTGCCACCAACCAAAACCAGAATTTACGCCAAGACAACCACAGGTAAAACAAACCAAAGGAGTGAACTATCACCATCGGTACCCATGAATTCAGCGATCTAAGCGCGTGAGGAACAGTCAGGGGAACAGCTGCAGGTAAAAGTCCCAAACCCCACCAACCAACTAAAAAGAGCAACAGAGGTTTATTTACCTTCCATAAATACCAAAGACCTAAAACACCAAATGGTAAGAGTAACAAACTCAATAGACCGTGTTCGTATGTTCCGTGTCGGAGATTAGTATCACCTGTTAAATATAAGAAATCTGGTGATAAATGAGCTAAAAGGTTTTTTAACAACTGCTCAGCTCTAAAAGTTTCCCGGTGATAAATAACTCTAGAAATAAGACTGCGGTTGAAAATCTGTTGAATCTGATTTGCCCTCAGGATATGTTGATCACTGGACAAAACTGATGTTGTGCTCAACCTGAGCTGGCTATTTTCGTCCGCTAAAGGTGAAGTATCAAAAACTAACATACCCCCAATAATAAATACGAACACAAATAAGCCAGCTAGTAAGTAACGCTTCAAATGGGCTCCCTTTTTCATAAATAGTGAGAAACCAGTGGTTACTAGAACCAAGAGAGGCAGCACAAACCTAACACTGTAATAACTGAATATGGACAAAGCCCCGACTAGGCCAGAAGTAAATAGATAAAAAGATAACTTTAAATAACCCTGCTGCCTTTGCCAAAGCAGGATCCTGATAAATAGCCAGAGACTCAAACTTAGCAACCACTGGCCTAAATGACCCTCAAAGCCAACATGAGAAAAGTGGATATCCCAAAAAGATGTACCTGCCACAAACATTCCGGTCCAAATTAGCATTCTGGCTGATGAGTCGTTAATTTTTAAGTAAAAAAGTTTAATTAAATCTCCTATCAAACAGCCTACTAAAATTACCCCAAAAATTCCTGCCAGGGCACTTGGTAACCGGATGGCCCAATACGAGACACCAAACAATTTGACCGATAAGCTAGCTAACCAAATATAGACAGGTAACTTAAAATCACCATACGAGGCGAATATGGCTTGAAACCAAGGTGAAGCATGCCAATCAGTTCCCGTTGTGGCAACTGACCAAGCATCAAGCAAAATAGCTTGTTCATCCCAATACAAACTGCTCGGAACAGATCCCAAAGACCAAAACCTCAATCCAATACTTAAAATAATCACACACAGAGTTAATAGCCAAAAAGATTTTTTTGTCATCACCTAAGCTCCAAGACATGCCAAATAGTATTTTGATTCAAATCTTGAATTTCCAGGTTAAAAATCAATTTATCGTTCAAATCTGCCACAGATTGAGAGTACCGCTGGTACTGGGCATCTGTCAGGGCAAGAATGACAGAGTTGGTTGGCACTTGATTAAGGTCATCAATAAAGACCTTGTTGGTAAATTCCAAAAATTCTCCCTGATCTTTTTTGGCAGTTGATTGTGCAGACTGAACTTCTCTAGGGTCAGTCTGTGTATAAAACCAATAATACATAGCTGGCCTGCCCACTTGTCTTGAAATGTAAACTTGTTTATCTGGAGAAACAGCCTCACGGTCAACCACCGACTTGATCATCCGCTCGTAACCATATTGCCACTGTGATGCCGAAACCAAAGGATATACATGAATATAGTAGAGATAATATCTCAAAAAAAAGAAGCTATAAATTAAAATCAAAAGACTCACCAAGACCTTAAACCACCAACTGCGCTTATTCAAACGACTCCGAAGTAACCCCACCGCTTGCCACCAGCCCAAACCTATGAGTGATAAATAAACCGGAGCCGAAGCGAGTGTGCGTAAAGCATGAGGTACAGCCGCAGATGTCGCAGCCGGCAAAATTGTCACAAACAGCCAACCAAAGAAAAATAATGCTCCTTTTTTATGATGTGAGATGAGAGTCACTCCACCCCAAATTAATAAAATCGCATTCAAGGGCAAAATAATACCTCCCAAACCCGGAGAATGTCTTAAATTAATATCTCCAGACAAAAACAAATAGTCTGGGGAAAAGTGAATAAAAATTTGAGAAAGGATTTGTTGACCAAAGTATCGATATCGATGGAAAACTATTCTTGAAAGTAAAGAATGGCCAGCTCTTTCTTGGCGGAGATTGCTCTCGATAATGGGGCTTAAATCGGCGAAGATGCTGGTTTCTGTAAAACGATGGCTAATTTTTTGGGCTTGGCCTGGTAATAGAAAAGGTATCAGCAAACAAAAAAAGACTCCCAGTAATAGGTAAGTTCTTCTAACCAGACAAAATTGTTTCAAGCCAGCCGCAAAAACTGTTAATCGACGTTGTGGTCTAACCCGATTTAAAAACTCCCAAATTAGCGCACTAGAGAATAAATAAGGAGCAATTACCCTGGCGGCATGGTAAGTATACATGGCCAAAGCCAACAGCAAAACACCCAATAATTGACGGGCTAAACGTTGACGGTTCAAAAGTAATAACACCCCCCACAGCATGAGCGCTGTGGCCAAATTACTTTCCCATCCCCCTCTGGAAAATTGAATCAGCCAGGGAGAAAATGTGGCAACTCCTAGACCTACTGCCATAGGCCAACTCATTTTGAATTCTAACCTTGAGACATTTTTTGAGCTAATTAGTGAAACTAGCCAATTAGTTAGATAGCCAATCCCAAAAATTATGGCTATCCCGGACAAAAGTGATGGCAAACGAACAGCCCAAACATTAAGACCAACCAATTTGATAAACGGTACGACGGTATAAAAATAAAAAGCGGGTTTCCAATCACCAAATGATTCAAAAGCAACTACTGGCAAACTGTTCCCATGATGATCCATTCCCGTTTCCAAAACTGCATAAGCATCGTATCCTAAAGCTACCTCTTCCCAATATGGTGACGGAGGAATTTGATCAAATTTCCAAACCCGCACAAATACTGCCAATGCTACAAACAAAACCACGATCCAGCTATATGGTTTCAATTTAAAAATCATGACTCACCTATCATATCAATTTATCAAACAGATTTCTTGAGAGAACATGGGACAATTAAATCATTCAATTAAATCCGCATCGGTCACAAATAACCAAAAACGCTCATGACCATAATTGTCATAGATAATCTTTGTGGCTCGATCAGCCTCAAGGCCAAAACTGCCGGGTTTAGCAATGATCAGACTGTTTTTGCGGCTTAAGTCATTCACCGATACTTCATCTGGAAACAAAAAACTGACTAGCGCTCCATTGTGATAAGCCATAGGATTAATTTGACCGGCCAGTAAAACAAAAATGTATGGTTGACCATATTGGCTGGTCATAACAACCTGGCTCACCGGTAAGCGATCATCATCACCTGCCAAATATTGCCAAGCTAACTGAGACACTTCGAGGTAACCGGACAAAAATTCGTTTGAACTGGCTGATTGGTAACTGGTTAAGTAGGTACGTGCAAACAATCCAAAAAACATAAGCTGAAAAATTACTAAGGCCGCCATCACTTGTTTAATAAATTTTGGCTTAAATAAATTAACCCAAGCCAGCAGAGCATCTAGACCAATAACACTTAATAAAATAAATCCGGGTAATGCCAGTAATGATCGGTTTGGATGCGGTACTTCCATACCAATCATGGCTGGAAGTAAGCCAAAAATAAACCAAGCCAAAGCTAAGTTGGCCGCAAAGGTCAAGCGTGTTTGCCTGCCTCGACTTAGTATTTTTGTGCAAAGTTCTTTTGAAACCAAAACGAACCCTCCTAACCAATACAGAAAAGTCGTAGGCAAGAGAACTCCCCAGACTCCGGTACTGTGACGCAAAGAATCAGTTCCTCCCAGAACCAAGAATCCAGGTGAAATGTGAGCCAAAATATTACTCAGGAGTGCAGTCAAAAGCCTAAAACTCAAACCATACTCAGCCACAATTGTCACCCCCGCGCGACTTAATCCCTCACCAAAAATTGAATCATTGATAAAAGGTATGAGTAAAACCAAAAAAGGTAAACCAAATTGCACGCCTGCTTTGAAAATACGATCACCTCTTTGATGTGTGAAATAAAACAACCCCAACAGCAAAAGAGGAACTGTTATTTTAGCGCTGTGATAAGTATAAAAAGTTGCAGCCAACAGCAAAATGGCACAAACTAAATAAAAACTAGAAACTAGCAGGTTTTTTTTGTTTTGATTGCTTTTCCAAACAATCAAAAAATACACACCCCAAATTAATTCCGTCAGCGCCAAACCACTCTCAAATCCGACTCTGGAAAAAAGTGTGTGCCAAGGTGATAGAACCAACAACCCGCCCGCTACCAGGCCAGCCCACTGGCTTGAGAAAAATGCTTTGTTTTTTTCTCTTTCAAACGATAAAACCCAGATCTGTTCAGTGAGTAAAATGATTCCCAAAACTGCCGCCACCCCAGACAGTGCAAAAGGTAAACGAATGGCCCAAGGATTTAAACCAAAGAGGTAGGTAAAAATTGAACTTACGTAAATAGCCAGTGGAGCTTTATAATCCCCAAAAGACCGAAACGAAACGGGCATTTTTTCTAACCACTCATCCCGATGGGTTTCTATAATCGAGAAACCGTTATAAGCAATCGCGGCCTCATCCCAGGTTAGGCCGCCTGGCAAACTGCCCAACAAATAAAACCGAGTCACTACTGCCATCAACAATATTAAAATGATGATGAGCAGTCGTTTCATGTTTGTTTAGGTTTTAACCTCAGATACCACCAATATGGTCTCCAAATTATAAAAGCCATCCTCTGCCAAAAATGAGCCAGTTTCCAAGTGAAGTAATCACTGTGATGCCAGCTAATTGTTCCAAGTTTTTCCGGTGAAAAGTGTTTGGCATTTGTTGATTCATGCTGATGATAAGCAATTGCTAAAGAGTTAAACAAAACTCGCCAACCATGTTTTCTGGCTCTAAAAGATAAATCAACATCTTCCCAATAGGCAGGATAATACTTCAGGTCAAACCCACCTAAAATTTGCCATTTATGTCGGTCAAACAGACCGCTTCCTCCACTTACCCAGGCAGTATCTCCAGATTCAAAATTATCAGCTCTACTATGAGTAAATAGTCCTTTTTCAAACCAGAGGACATTTTTCCCCGATTTGATGCCCGTTTTGGTTGCACCTTCATACTCCAAACAACCCACCCCAAACACATTAACTTTTTGGAAATCAGCCTCCAAATATGTAAGACAGTTTTCATCTAGACTAACGTCGTTATTTAAAAGAAAGACCAACTCATTTTGGGCCAATTCGACAGCTAAATTACAATTTTTGGCAAATCTGATATTTTCTGAATTAACCATCAACTTGACCAAAATTTCTTTATTGGGTTTAACCTGAAACTTATGATTTATATATGTTTCGTATGTAGCAGTAACCAACGCCCTAGTTAAATGAAAGTGACCAACCAACCAACTTACAGTCTGGTCACTGCTGTGATCGTCGGCGAATATGATTTCATCACCAGTGGTCAAATTTGCCAACCAACTATCCAAATGCTTTTGCACAAGAGCCAATCCATTAAAAGTCGGCACAATCACCGAAATCAGTTTGGTTCGGATAATTGGCAGCGCTTTTGCTTGTGTTTGATGTTCTTTTGGCACTTTTCTAAGTCATGTTAACTAATTTAATTCATCATTTTCCATATGGCTGATTCAAAATGTTTTTTTGCAAATTTTTGCACTTGCTTTAATCCCAAGGCCTGCCACTTAACATAAGAGTGATTATCTTCTATTAAATCAGTGGTTTTATTAATCAGTTCAGACTGAGTTAACCAGCCCAAATGTTTCATTTTTTGGCCCAGAACCTCTTTTTGACCACCGGCGTAATAGGTCAAGGGTACGGCTCCGGCTGCCATGGCTTCGGCTGTCACAATCCCAAAATGTTCAACCTGTTCTGGATGAGTTTTCTCATTGACACCATATCCTGCAGCATGCCAAAAAACACTGGCCTTATTCATTTGAGAGACCACTTCATACTTCGAGACAATTGTTTTTATACAAATTGGCAATCCACGGGACATTTGTTTCAGCTCCCTAACATAAGCTTCGTCTTCAGGCGCACCAATTAAAACCAGCTGCCAACCCCTAAAAACTTGAGGGTTTTGCTTGATCATGACTTTAAAAGCTTGAATTAGAATATCTTGACGTTTAGCATGAAGGTGTCTATAAAACCTGCCTACTCCCAAAATAATTTTTTCTTTTGCGACCAAAGATGAAAAAGAGTCTGATTCAATTAAGGGATATACCACATGTTGCACTTTGGTCCGCCATGAACGCTCGATAGCGAGCTTGGTAAAATTTGAGTTCGCGTTCCTCACCGACCAATTCGCCAATTTGAGCCTTTCAAATATATTAAATTTTTTGTGTATGAATGGCACCTGTAAGTGTAAATTACTTGTTTTAGCTAAGCTGAAGAAAAAACTACCGTCAGTAGCAGCCAGTAAATAGTCAAACTGTCCAGTCCACCAAAGTTTCCTCCACCATGGAGCCATAGTCATTAAGGGGCAAAAACAAAAGTCCAAATTTGCCAGGCTTTTTCCCAAGAATTTTTCATAAACTAATCTGTACTCTTTAAGCAGCTGGGGATGCTTATCTGGCAGAATGTCTCGAGGTCTGGTAATTGCAATAGTTACCTGATGTTTTTGAGCCAACACCAAGGCCATCTCCAATAGGTGCTTCTCTCCACCGCCAGTAATATCTTTAAAATATGGAGAAAAAATACCAACTTTCATAATTTATATAATCTAAAGAGGATTATTTAACCATTCTTGATGAATATCTTCTTCTTTTTTTTGATACTTTTCCGTGATGGATGGAATTTGCTGTCTTTCCCAAACTTGAATATAAACCAAAGCTCGGTTGATACCCTGAATTAAAGCTTCAATTAGACCTGCTTGTCCATCTCTAAACCCATGTTTGAATAAGGCTCGACGGATAAATTCGGATATCATTTTTTTTAGAATATGCTTAAAACCAATCTGAGGTGTGACTGGCGATTCTGCCAGCAACTGGGCTTCCTTCGGAGTCCAAAGGGCTGTTTTATAAAGACCATCAACTGCGCTCCGATGAGATAAATGAATAAGAGGTGATACCAATACTTTTTGTTTGCCAATGAAGACTGGAGACTCATGAATCATACCCTGCCAGGTTTTAAGTTTATCCACCCTAAAAACCCTGGTAAGTAAATCATTTTGCCAGCCACCGCCTTTCATTATTTGACCAAAATATATATTTTGCCGGTGAAACGCCAAGGCTTCAGCCGATTGTGTTTCTATGTTTACCAATATTTCTTGAGCCAACCTGGGAGTAATCCTTTCATCTGCGTCAACATATACTACCCAGGAAGTTTTGACATGTTTGAGGACTTCAGTCCGAAGGTAGGCAAACGAAGGGCTTTTGATAGAAACAACTCTAGCTCCCAGAGATTCTGCCAATTTAACCGTTTCATCCGACGAACCAGTATCAACTACAATTACTTCTCTAGTCCAGTGCAGCGTGTTTAAACATGCTTCAATCATGGGCTGCTCATTGAAAGCCAGCACTACCGCAGTAACTGTTTCCTGCGGTCTGGGCTGTTTTTGTGCCGGTTTATTTAATGAATTCATATATCCTTTATTGAGTTTGTCTTGGACGCGACTACATTAACGGCTGTTTACCAAACTGACCACTAAAAAAGTGCCAGGCAGCCTTTATTTTATACTTATTACCTGAATTTAAATCCCTCACCATCAATCGCAAACCGGTTATCCAGTCTTTGATGCCTCGATGTTTCATAATTAATATATATCGATTGCGTGTTTGGTAATAATCCGCAGTCATGGAACCTGCTCCGCCTGTTGAACCGGCGTTTTTATGCCAAACTTTTGACCGGGCACAAAAACCGATTGCATATCCCGCCCGCCTGGCACGCAAACATAAATCGAGATCTTCATCATATAAAAAATAATCTTTATCAAATGCGCCAACTTTCTCCAGCACCTCTCTTCTAATGAGCAGAGTGCAACCTGTCGCAAAGTCACTTTCGGTTTGATGATCAAACTGTCCCAAATCAACTTCATCAACACCCCGGTGGGAAAACGACAAATGATCCCAATCAATACTGCCTCCGGCATACCAGAGCACACGACCTTTATCTTTGGCCTGATAACTTGTTTTGTGAAATTCAGATCCTGGGTAAAAATATATTTTGCTCGAAATCAACCCATGACCGGGATGCTTTTGAGCATGTTCAAGTAAATTAACTAAAAAATCTTTATCTACAACCGTATCGTTGTTGAGCAACAAAACAAAATCTGAATTATACTTTTCGATCGCATAATGCAAACCTAAATTATTTCCCCCGGTAAAACCCAAATTTGATTGACTGCGAATGACCTCAAACCACGATTTACGCAGCAGCGGAGGTAATCGATAGGTTTCGCTTGAAGCATTGTCAACAATGATTGTTTTGATTTTTAAGCCTTTTTTGTTAATCTTGGCTAAAGAATCCAAGGCCAAATTAGTTAAGTTTGGCTGATTAAAATGGACAATAATGATTGAAATATGAATCACATTGATGATTATATCAGTCTAGAGGCGATATTTCCGCCTCAGCCGCCACCATAATTGAGCCAGGCCTGATGTTCGGTGAATCTGGAAGTCAGCCTGCCAATACTGTAACTCGGACACTATTTCTTTGATTTGTTTTGATATTTCTTCAGATGAGATGGGCTCATCTAACAAATTAGTATTTTCAATGATTTTTGATTGTTTAACTGCCTCACTCAGACTCTGAAGAATAGATAAAATCACGCCTCTTTTGCCATCACTAAAACCTTCAAACAGAAACAAACGTCTAAATAATTCATGAAAAAGACTTGATAAGGGTGAGATAAGTGGAGAATCCGGGCTTTGCTCTTGTGCCTGGATGGTTGTATACCGATTAACTCTATCAACAAATTGACTGATAGACTGATAAGCATGATGAACAATAGCCCATTCCTGATTGGGAGGCAAAGTATATACCTGACCATCAACCTGAGGCTGAGCATGAATTTGCGATGGCCAATCAACCTTACCTGTTTTAAAAAGTCTGAGTACATAATCCGGCCACCAGCCAGTGTGTTCCAGCCATTTACCCAACATAATATTTTGTCTGGGAAATTTATAAGCTACGACTGTATCTGATTGGCCAGCAGTTCCAGCAACAACTGCCTCAATATATCGCCTTAATGTTTGAGGAATTTCTTCATCAGCATCAACCACTAATGTCCAGTCGGCGGTAATTTTTGATAATGCCAGAACTCGGGCTGGCTCAACATAACCAAAATCCGGAGCTTGAAAAATTTGAGTGGTGTACCGTTTAGCGATCTTGAGCGTGTCGTCCTGGCTTTCCATGTCCATAACAACAATCTGATCGGCAAAGTTGACCGACTCCAGAGTCCGGGCCAATGTTTGAGCGGCATTTTTGGTGTTTATGACAACGCCGAGAGTAGGCATATATTTAGTCTACATTATTTTGGGTGAAAAATGTTGCAGAATACCTCTGACTTCTCGACTAATTTTTGGCCAGCCTGTGGCTAAAACAGATAGCACGTAAATCAGTCCGAGCATTACAATTCCCAGTAGTAAATTCAACCACGATCTGGCCAGTGCCGCTTGACCAAACCAACCAACCAAGGCCATAAAAATACAGGCCAACAATTGCCGCCAGACTTGACTCCAAACATGAATCTGGACTGTTTGTTTGACGATTGTGATAGC
>Ga0210057_1002029_pt1 | contig 29695 bp, 24 predicted proteins | sample CryGeyCG2114_010_2_FD_183968 | JGI IMG/M metagenome (GOLD analysis project Ga0210057, IMG submission 183968) | Groundwater microbial communities from aquifer - Crystal Geyser CG10_big_fil_rev_8/21/14_0.10 (SPAdes) (version 2) | ecosystem: Environmental > Aquatic > Deep subsurface > Groundwater ...
CGGATGGTAAGACCTTTATCGGAGATGGCCCGGCGAATTACGGATCTAATCACGTTGACAGCAAAAGTCGTGAGACATGCTTTCCGAACATCATCGGGATTAAATCGATCGACTGCCCTTAAAAAACCAATATAACCCTCTTGAACCAAGTCTGATAACGATAGACCTTGGTCCTTTTGGGAGAATTGGATTTTAACCCAAAATTTTCTGGCGACCCAGAGAACAAGGCGCCAGTTGTGCAAGACTAGTAAGTCTCGAGACTCAAGATCACCGGTTTCCAAGTACTCCTCTAGAATTTCTGAAATCTCCTGTTTGGAGATTCTTTTAAACCGGCGCATATCTCTCAAATGTAATTCGAGGGAGTCTTCCCCAGAGCAAAAAAATCTTTGCGACATTTTATTCCCCTTTCTTTAAATATCTTTAGATATCTTTTTTAAAGGACCCCTTTTTTAACAAAGTGTAAAGTAACAAAAACAGTCTCAAAAAACAATCCCCACGCATTGCTTTTAATTGACTAATCCCCTAAACTATTTTGAGATATGTCGCTTAAAGTTGGAATCGTTGGCCTGCCCAATGTTGGAAAATCAACGCTGTTTGAAGCTCTGACCCAAAAGAAGGTGGGGATTTCAAATTTTGCCTTCACCACCATTGACCCTAATGTGGGCGTGGTTGAAGTGCCTGACGAGCGCCTCAGCCAGTTAGCGAAAATTTCTCACTCGGCCAAAATTGTGCCGACCACCATTGAATTTGTGGACATTGCCGGTTTGATAAAGGGGGCTTCGGAGGGGGAAGGCCTCGGTAATCAATTCCTAGCCCACATCCGGGAAGTTGACCTTATCGTCCATGTCGTTCGCGTCTTTGAAAGCGAGTCAATCAATCATGTCCACGGCAAAATCGATTCGGCTGAGGACATTGAGATTATTGAAACTGAACTAGAGTTAGCCGACCTTCAAACAAAAGAGAAACGCGCCAAAAAGGAGAAAGGGGCCGACAATAATCTGCCCGAATTAGATCTCTTGAGCCAAAAAAAGGTCATCTTTGCCCTAAACGCCTCCGAAGATCAGATAAAAGCCAACTGGCAACCCAATGCAACCCTCCAAAGAGCCTTAGCCGGTCGACCCTTTGTTGTCCTCTCGGCCAACTTTGAATTACTCTTAGCCCAGAGTAGCATCGAGGAAAAAGAACTTTATTTGACCGACCTTGGACTCGAGCAATCTCGATTAAACGGTTTGATTAAGAAAGCCTATGACTTTTTAAACTTGATCACGTTTTTTTCCACAGGTGAAACCGAGACTCATGCTTGGACCGCCCCCGCCGGAATGACTCTGCCAAAATCATCTCGAGCCATTCATACTGACTTTGAAAAGAAGTTTATCCGGGCCGAGGTTATTAATTGGCAAAAATTGGTTGAAACCGGCTCTTGGCTCGAGGCGAAAACCAAAGGGCTCATCCAATTGGTCGGTCGCGACTATTTAACCCAAGACGGTGACGTGGTCGACATAAAAATATAGATTTGCTTGTTTTAATTGACTTTTATTACTTTCATTGCTAATATCAGAGGGCTAAATATGGACACAACGGAAACAAAATTTGAGGTCGAAAGCCGAAGCTATGAGGTCGGTTTTCACTTAAACTCTGAGCTAGACGAAACCGAGGTGGCAACCGAAGTTGAAGAGCTCAAAAAAATAATCACCGATCACGGTGGCGTGGTCGAAAATATTCAAGCCCCGGGTCGAATGCGCCTGTCTTACCCGATTGAGCGGAAAACCCAGTCCTTTTTCGGAGCCATAAATTTTAAAGCCCCAACTCCAGCGATTGAGGAGTTAAATCCGATCCTTAAGCTCCACGATAAAATTATCCGCTTTGTCATCCTGAATAAAGAAACCCAATTGACCATCACTCGTCGAGACAAATCTTCAAAAGGCGAGTCGGATAAATCGGAATTCTCAACCAGCGATAAGAAAAAAGAGACTCAGGCCAAGCCCGAGGAACTCGATAAACAATTGGATGAGGTTATCCAAAATATCGGTTAGATTATTTTATGAATTTAAATCGCGTTATAATTATTGGCCGCTTGGCCGCTGACCCGGAAGTTCGAACTACTCAATCCGGCCAACAAGTCGCCACCATCCGAGTGGCTACAAATCGAAACTGGACGGACAAAAATGGTCAACGCCAAGAGAATGTTGAGTTTCACACCATCGTTGCCTGGGGCCGACTGGCCGATATTGCCGGTCAGTATTTAGCCAAGGGGGGCTTAGCCATGTTTGAGGGGCGACTCCAAACCCGAAATTGGACCGGCCAAGACAATGTAAAACGTTATACCACTGAGATTGTTGCCGAGAACCTTCAACTCGGACCTCGAAGCGCCAACGCTGGGGCCGGAACCCGACCCGCAGGATATGATCCCCGAGAATCGATTCAGCCGGGCCCCTCGACTAAACCCGCTCCGACCAGTCAAGAAAATGATTTTGATGATATCCCGGTTATCGGCCAAGACGAACCGATCATAAGCGACAAGGAGATAGAAGACGAGAAAGCTATTAATCCCGACGATATCCCCTTTTAAACCGAAGCCATGCCTAAGAAAAACGAAAAGAATTTAGATATGATTGACTATAAGAAGAGCGACGCCCTCCGAAAGTTTTTAGATAGTCAATTCAGGATCAAGAATCATAAATATACGGGTCTATCGACAAAGGACCAGCGTCGCGTAGCTAACGCGGTCAAGATTGCTCGCTTTATGGGTTTTTTACCCTACACTCGGGCTCAGATTCGATCCAACCAGCCGGTGAGACCAGCGCCAGAGGAATAACTCGAAATAAAGAAAAACCCCGCCATACATAAGGCGGGGTTTTTCTTTTGCCTATCCATTATTGCTTTCTTAGGATTTCTTTTTTTATTGCGCTTACAATCTTACGCTCTATCTCCGGATTATCTTTTATAAATTGGCGTGCCGCCTCCATCCCCTGTCCCAGTTTTTCTTCTCCGAATTTGTACCACGCTCCAGATCGCTCAACAACTTCTTGTTGAACCCCGACATTTATCAAGTCAGCGGTTCTGGATATACCTTCATTATATAGTATATCAAATTCCGCCGTTCGAAAAGGGGGGGCGACCTTGTTTTTGACAACTTTCACCTTAACTCGGTTCCCAATGATGCTTTCCCCCGATTGAATCTGCGCGGCTCGACGGATTTCCAGCCGAACCGAGGAATAAAATTTTAAGGCTAACCCGCCGGGGGTTGTTTCAGGATTCCCAAACATTATACCAATTTTATGTCGAATTTGATTCAGAAAGATAACCGTGGTTTTTGATTTCCCCATTATCCCGGTTAACTTCCTCAGGGCATGGGACATCAAGCGTGCCTGAAGACCAACGTGCTGTTGATCCATTTCTCCTTCAATCTCGGCCCTTGGGGTAAGCGCGGCTACAGAATCGATCACGATCAAAGTAATGCCCCCGCTCCGAACTAACGTCTCGACAATTTCCAAGGCCTGTTCGCCAGTGTCGGGTTGAGAGATTAACAAATCATCGATTTTTACCCCCAACTTTTTAGCGTATTCGGGATCAAGAGCATGCTCGGCATCGACAAAAGCGACCAAGCCTCCTTTCTTCTGAGCTTCAGCGCTGACATGCAAAGCGAGGGTTGTTTTCCCACTAGACTCCGGACCATAGATTTCGATTACTCGACCGGCGGGGATTCCGCCGACGCCAAGGGCCAAATCCAAGGACATTGAACCGGTTGGGATAACATCAACATCAACTTTTTGAGCTTGACCCAACTTCATTATCGAACCCTCACCATATTTTTGTTGAATTTCCTTGACCGCCAAATCAACCGCCTTAAAAGCCTTCTGGGAATCGGCTGATTTCTCAACACTTTTTACCGATTTTTTGGGTTCTTGGATCTTACTTTTCTTTAAAGCCATATATGTGAACTACTTATTAAATTTCTCCAGATTCTTCATCGATTACGCTAGCCGTCGAACCATCATCCCCATCTCGAGCAACATAAACTTCACGCGGTTTAGCCCCATCTTGTGGCCCGACAATACCCTTGTCTTCCATGATATCAATCAAGCGAGCGGCTCGAGCATAGCCAACCCGAAGACGTCGCTGGAGCATTGAGGCCGAAGCCTTCTGGGCTTGGATAACTGCGGCCTGAGCTTGCTCATAGAGGTCATCATCAACGTCACCGTCTGTTTGATCAGCCGATTGGACAGCCTGATCTAAATCCACAGAAAGATTATTCTCCTCCCCAATTTCTTCGCCGACCAAACCATCGGCCTGATCCTTTATAAATTCGGTTATTTTTTTAATTTCCTTCTCGGAGACTAAGGCCCCCTGAACGCGACGTGGTTTAGAAGAGTCATTGCTCTGTAAAAGCATATCACCTCGACCAAGCAAGCGCTCCGCCCCCGAAGCGTCAAGAATAGTTCTGGAATCAACAAGTGAGGGCACTTGAAAGGCGACCCGGGAAGTAATGTTGGCCTTAATCAAACCGGTGATAACTTCCACCGAGGGTCGCTGGGTGGAGACAATCAAGTGGATTCCCACCGCTCGAGACATTTGAGCCAAGCGAACAATTGAGCCTTCGACATCCTTTCCAAAAGAGGCCATCAAGTCTGCCAGTTCATCGATAATAACGACAATGAAAGGCATTGGCGGAACCTCTTTTTTAAGCACCTCATTGTAAGAAAAAATATCACGAACACCCTTTTCAGAAAGAACTTGATAACGACGCTCCATCTCTCGGACAACCCACTTTAGGGCGCTGGCGGCTTTTTTGTTATCGACAATAACGGGGGTAATCAAATGCGGAATGTTATTGTATAAACTTAATTCAACCCGCTTAGGATCAATCATGATAAATTTCAAAAGATCGGGAGAATATCGATAAAGAAGCGACAGAATAATTGTATTTATAGAAACTGACTTTCCTGAACCGGTGGTTCCGGCAATAAGAAGGTGGGGCATTTTTTCAAGACCGGCATAGACCGGATAACCCGCAACATCGCGACCCATCGCCAAAGGGAGAAAAAATGGGCTCTTGATGAATTCTTTAGAATCAATGAGGTCTCGCATCCCAACAATTGCCGACTGGGCATTAGGAACCTCGATCCCCACCAAAGATTTCCCCGGAATCGGAGCCTCGACTCGAATGGGATGAGCCGCCAAGGCTAGGGCTAAATCATTTTGAAGAGCGGTGATCCGATTCAACTTAACCCCCACCGCCGGGCGAAGGGTATATTGGGTAACGGTTGGTCCAACGGAAACTTCTCCCATCTCAACATCAATTCCAAAATTAGCGAGAGTCCGCTTGATAATATTGACATTCGCGCTGATATCTCCTGATTTGGGGTGTTGGTCATCGGCGGAAAGTAGGGTGGCTGGGGGCAAGACCCATTTTCCCGAAGTCGAGCTGGGTTTGATCTTAAATTCTTTTTCCTCCATCTCGGCGTTGGTCAATTTTGCCAAGGGTTTTTTATCATCGCCGTCCTTCATGATTTGGGCTCCCCGCTTAATAACGATTGCCTCTTTAACCGGCATACCGATTGCTTCCTTACTCCCCTCCGAATCTTTCTCCTCCCGCATGAAAAAGTTATGGACCGGGATATCCAAGGAAATCAGAATAGAAACCAAGAGTAGGAAAATCAAAACAATAAAAGCCGCCGTAAAACCAAAGAAGTGAAGGAGCGGATAACCCAAGGCAACCCCCAAATATCCGCCTTGATCGATTCGGTCCTGGAAAGCCCCCTCGCCCAAAATATAAAAAATCGCTAGAAATGAAAGGACAAATAAGATTGTCCCCCAAACCGCTCCGGAGTGAACGTCGCTTGAAAGAGATCGAAAGAAAGTAGCTCCCAGCATGACCAGAGAAAGGGGAATTAAGAACAAGCCCCAGCCGAACAAAATCTGCGTGGCATTAGAGAAAATCTCGCCCGCAATCCCCGCCCGGCCAATAAAAGCCAGGACGCTAATTGTGGCAACAGCAAAACTCAACACCCCCCAAATACTGTTTTTAGTCTCCGGTGACAAGCTAAATAGGGGTTTAGCTTCCTTTTTCTTATCTTGTTTGTTTTTCTTCTTACCCTTCTTGCCGGCCATAGTATCAGTATAGCAACCGAATACCTTTTTTCAACGGAAAATTTCCAATTTAAAACCCCTCGAGATTCCAAAAATCAGAGGGGATTTTAAATTTTTGAGACCAAATTTCAAAGGCTAGCTCTCCTCGACCTCGTCTGGTGTCGAAATTTCCTCATCATCGTCGTCAAGACTGGCCTCATCTTCAATTTCCAAAATCATCTCTTCACCACCTAGCTTAGGGGGCTCGGCCAAATTAATTTCTTCCTCTTCTTGAGAAAAAATGTCATTGATATCGACGCCATAACCGGTCCCGGCCGGGATCAATCGACCGATAATAACGTTTTCCTTTAATCCTCTCAACTTATCTTCTTTCCCAGCGGTAGAGGCATCAATCAGAACCCGAGCCGTTTCTTGGAAAGAGGCGGCGGACAGGAAACTCTCGGTTGAAAGTGAGATTCTGGTAATCCCCAGCAAGAGCTGTTCAAATTCCGCTTCAAGACCTTTCCGAGATCGAGCCGCAATATTGGCCTCTAAAAGTTGGCGTCGCTCAACAACATCACCGGCGATTAGCTCCGTGGAACCGGGGTTCGTAATCTTAACCCGAGAAAACATCTGTCGAACGATCAGCTCGATATGCTTTTCATTTATGCCCTCGCCCGTAGCAAAATAGACACTCTGGACCTCTCGGATAATGTACCGGGCCACTTCTCGGATATCTTTGGTTAATTTAAAAAGGTCCTTTAGATCAATATGGCCCTCGCTCAAAGCCTGCCCCACGGTGATTAATTCGCCCGTCTCAACAGCCACACCAAAACTGTTGGGGATTAGAAATTCTTTGGGCTTGCCTTTTTCAATTTCGACGACAACGGTCTTATGTTTGTCTGATTCTTCAATTGCAATAACCTTCCCGTCAACATCAGAGACCACCGCCTTGGCGGAAGGACTCCGCGCCTCAAAGATTTCCTCAACTCGAGGTAAACCCATGGTGATATCGCTTCCCGAGGCAACACCCCCGGTGTGGAAGGTTCTCATCGTCAGCTGTGTCCCCGGCTCACCAATAGCCTGAGCGGTAACGATTCCGACTGCTTCTCCAATCTCGACAATTTTATTCTTGGAAAGATCGATGCCATAGCACTTCTGACAGATGCCATCGACGGACTTACAAGTGATCAGAGACCGAATGGAAACTTCTTGAATCTGAGCCGCGTCAATTTGTTGGGCAATATCTCCTGTAATTAAAGTTCCCGATCGAGCGATAATTTTATTTTCTTTATCTCGGGCCGGACCGGCTAAAGTTCGGCCGATCACTCGGCGACCCAAGGTTTCACCCGTGAAACGACCGTCTTCGCCTCGGACCAAATAACCCTGCGTGTCTTGACAATCTTCTTCTCGAACAACAACATCTTGGGCAACATCAACCAAACGACGGGTCAGATAGCCAGCCGTCGCTGTCTTAAGGGCAGTATCAACAAGCCCCTTTCGAGCCCCGTGAGTTGAAATAAAGTATTCCAAGACATTTAGACCCTCTTTGAAAGAGCCCTTGACTGGGAGTTCCATTAATTCACCGTCTGGTTTAGTCATTAAACCTCGCATTCCTGAGAGTTGGTTGACGGTCGACCAATTCCCCCGCGCCTTTGACTCAACCATCATGAAAACCGGATCTTCCGAGGTGAACTGCCCTCTGACAAAACCTTCCAACTCACTCTTAACATGCGTCCAGAGCTCAATCGCTTTGGTCTTCTTCTCATAGGGGGTTAGTAACCCTTGGTCATAAAGGCTTTGGTTTTGATCAATAATTTTATCAGCATCACTAATTAATTTCGTTTTTTCCTTAGGAATTCGGATATCGGCCATAGACCAAGACAGTCCGGAAACCGTTGCATAGTGGAAACCAAGATTTTTAACTTTATCTAAGAAGTCCACGGCTTGATCCTCCCCATATTTAACCAAAATCTCGCCCCCAAGATCGCGAAGGTCAGATTGCTTCAAGGCTCGATTAATGTAGGGAAAATCCTCCGGCATAATCCGGTTGAAGATCATCCGTCCCATACTCGTCTCAATAATCCCCGTGCCCTCTGGGCCTTTCTTGCTATAGTTAATTTTTACTTTTATTTTGGCCCGAACATCAATTATGCCCTTCTCATAGGCCAGGCCCGCCTCTGATTCAGAAGAAAAGTATCGGCCCTCACCCATAGCCCCCTCAACCGTGGAGGTTAAATAGAAACAACCAAAAGTCATGTCATGTGTTGCTCCGGCAACCGGATCACCGCTTGAAGGCTTGAGAATGCCATGACGGGCGTACATTCGCTCGTGAGCTTCTTTTTGAGCCGCATCCGTAATCGGCAAGTGAACCGCCATTTGATCACCATCAAAGTCGGCGTTAAAGGCGCGCGTTGGTAGGGCCGGGATTCGAATCGCCTTCCCTTCAATCAGCCGAGGCTTAAAAGCCTGGACGCCAAGGCGGTGAAGGGTCGGCGCCCGGTTCAAAAGAACAAGTTTGTTTTCGATGACTTTTTCCAAAACCTCCCAAACTTCCGGGGTTCCCTGTTCAATTAGACGATTCGCGCTTCGAATGTTATGGGCCAATTCGCGCTCGATCAATTTATTAATAACAAATGGCTTGAAGAGCTCCAAAGTCATATATTTGGGTAAACCACATTCATAAATATTCAATTCCGGACCGATAACAATAACGCTTCGGCCCGAATAGTCGACTCGTTTCCCAAGAAGATTTTGTCGAAAGCGACCTTGCTTTCCTTTGAGCATATCCGCTAGAGAACGCAGGGCCCGGCGTTGTCCGGTCGAAGCCGCCACGGTTGTTTGACCGCGACGCATCGAATTATCAATTAAAGCATCCACCGCCTCCTGTAGCATTCGCTTTTCATTTTTAGTGATAACTTCGGGCGCGTTAAGCTCGATAAGGTGCTTCAATCGATTGTTTCGATTAATAACCCGTCGATAGAGGTCATTTAAATCTGAGGTGGCGTAACGCCCGCCCTCGAGTTGAACCATGGGCCGAAGTGCCGGCGGAATAACCGGCAGGGCCGTCAGAATCATCCACTCCGGTCGCAAACCGGCTCGAGACAACCCCTTAATTAACTTCAGCCGGCGATGAATCTTTTTTCGAACCGAGGCCGTTTCGATTATTTTCAACTCATCCTCAATTTCCTTGATAATCGCCTCGAGATCCATTTCCGCTAACAAATCTCGGATTGACTCGGCTCCAATCCCCGCCTCAAAAACCTCCCCATACTTTAAGGAAAGTTCCCTGAATTCAATCTCCGAGAGAATCCGATATTTAGATAAAGACTTCAGATTGGCCTTCTCCCGCTCCCGTTGCTCCCGAAGCTCGTCACGATCGCCGGCATCACCCGCCGCCTTAATTTTGGCTCGAAATTCAGACTCAATCTTTTTCATCGCCTCCGTTTTCAGATCCTCATTAACATTTAAAATAATATAACCGGCGAAATAGACCACTTTCTCTAAATCTTGAACCGAGACATTTAAAATTGTTGCCAATCGCGAAGGAATCCCTCGGAAGAACCAAATGTGCGCAACCGGACTGGCCAGTTGAATATGGCCCATGCGCTCGCGTCGGACAATTGAACGAGTAACCTCAACCCCACAACGATCACAAATAATCCCCTTGTAGCGGATCCGACCATACTTCCCACAATAACACTGCCAATCTCGAGTCGGCCCAAAAATTGCTTCCGAAAAGAGACCGTCGCGTTCGGGTTTTTGGGTTCGATAATTTATTGTCTCCGGTTTGGTAACCTCACCATAGGACCACTCTAGAATATCATCAGGCGAGGCAATCTTAATCTGAAGGGATGAAAAATTATACATATGATTAATTTTCTTTTAACTCAATGTTAAGCCCCAATCCTTTGATCTCAGAAAGAAGAACCTTAAAGGATTCCGGCACATGCGGGGCTCGAATGGGTTCGCCATTAACAATTGACTCGTAAGTTTTAGCTCGACCCAAAACATCGTCGGACTTAATGGTAAGCATCTCTTGGAGGGTGTGGGCCGCCCCATAACCTTCAAGCGCCCAAACTTCCATTTCTCCAAAACGCTGACCGCCAAATTGCGCCTTTCCGCCAAGCGGTTGTTGGGTGATTAAAGAGTAGGGACCAACTGATCGCATATGAAGTTTGTCTTCAACCATATGTTCCAACTTTAAGAAATAAATGATTCCAACCGTTGTCTTCTGTTGAAAGGGAAGGCCATTTTTTCCATCAAAAAGTTGGATTTTGCCATCCTCGGGGATACCCGCTTTTTTAAGTTCAGCGATAATTTCCCCCTCAGCCGGCCCACCCATTGACGGAACGGCGGCGTGATAACCAAGCTTCTTGGCGGCGTAACCCAGATGAGTTTCGAGAATCTGGCCGATATTCATTCGCGAGATAACCCCCAACGGACTTAAAATCATTTCCACGGGAGTCCCGTCGGCGCTAAACGGCATATCTTGCTGAGGTAAAATCGCCGAAATGACCCCCTTGTTTCCGTGTCGACCGGCCAACTTGTCACCAACTTGAACCTTCCGAAGTTGGGCAACCGAGATATGAATTGACTTTATAACTCCCGCTTGAAGTTTATCGCCCTGATCTCGAGAAAATATTTTCACCCCAACCACGCGTCCTTTTTTGCCATGATCTAATCGGAGAGAAGTGTCCTTAACGTCTCGCGACTTCTCACCAAAAATTGCCCGCAGAAGTCTTTCCTCGGCGGTTAAATCGCTTTCACCCTTTGGCGATATTTTCCCGACAAGAATATCTTGGCCTCGAACTTCCGCTCCCACTCGAATAATACCCTCCGGGTCAAGATCTTTTAGGCGCTCCTCCCCAACGTTGGGAATATCATAAGTAGTAATCTCCGGACCAAGTTTTGTTTCTCGAACATCAACCGTATAATCTTCAATGTGAACGGAGGTGAAGACGTCTCGCTTCACCAGCTCCTCAGACAAAACGATGGCATCCTCAAAGTTCATGCCCTCATAGGACATGAAAGCCGCCAAAATATTTTGCCCTAAAGCCAGCTCTCCGGCATCGGTCGAGGGACCGTCAGCGATGACTTCTCCCTTTTTTACTTTTTGCCCCTTAGCCACAATCGGCCGTTGGTTGATTGAGGTAAATTGGTTTGATCGAGAATGTTTTCGGAGCGGATAATTCGTCTTTTTGCCGGCAGTCGATTTTAAAACAATATGAGCGCTATCAACCTCATCAATTACCCCATTATCTTGAGCGACTACGACCACGCCCGAATCATAAGCGACTCGCGCCTCGAGACCGGTTCCAACCAAGGGCGCTTCTGGTTTAATTACCGGGACCGCTTGACGTTGCATGTTCGAGCCCATCAAAGCTCGGTTGGCATCGTCGTGCTCCAAAAAGGGAATAACCGAGGTGGCTACCGAGAAAGGTTGCTGGAAAGCTACATCGATTAAATCAACCTCCTCGACCGGAACCAGTCCGGGTTCGCCCTTAATTCGAGCCAGAACCTGTCGGTTAATAATTTTACCGTTTTTAATCTCAACTCCCGACTGCGCAATAACAAAATTTTCCTCCTCATGAGCTCCCAGATAAATCACCTCATCAGTAATCTTACCGTTCTTAACTTTCTTATACGGTGTCAAGATAAACCCCAAGTCTGAAATTTTACTGTAGATAGCCAAGTGTCCGACCAAACCGATGTTTGGCCCTTCCGGCGTTTGAATTGGACAGATCCGGCCATAGTGGGAAGGATGGACGTCCCGAACTTCAAAACTGGCTCGTTCTCGAGTTAACCCACCCGGACCCATCGCCGAGAGCCGGCGCTTATGCTCCAATTCCGCCAACGGGTTAATCTGGTCCATAAACTGAGAGAGTTGCCCCGAGGAGAAAAACTCCTTTAGGGCGGCCGTGAACGGTCGAGGATTAATAAGCTGGGCCGGAGAGATCAAGTCCGCCTCGCTGGTACTCATGCGATCTTTGATAATTCTCTCCATTCGAGAAAAGCCGACGCGAAGCTTATCCTGGAGGAGCTCCCCAAGGGTCTTTACGCGCCGATTTCCAAGATGGTCAATGTTATCCTCGTGACCATTGGGATCGTTATTCAATCGGATAATCTCTCGAATCGTGTTGACAATATCCTCCGGCTTGATAACGCGGTGTTTTTCATTTAAATCAAACTTGTCTCCAAAACGCTCATTCATGCGATGTCGGCCAACCCGAGAAAGATCATACCGAGAAAAATTAAAAAACATGTTGTAGATCATCTGGCGAGCGTTTTCAACGGTTGCCAAATCACCCGGGCGAATCTTCTTGTAAACTTCAATCAGGCCCTCATCTTCATTGGCCGAGGGGTCGTGAACAATCGTCGTGGGAATAAATTGCATTTCCGAGTTTGTGTCCACATCTTTGAATTTTTCTAAAATTTCTTTATCTGTTCCTACACCAAAAGCTCGCAACAACGCGGTCGCCGGAATTTTTCTTTTTCGGTCAATTCGAACGGAGATAACGCCGTTGCCATCGGTCTCAAACTCAAGCCACGCCCCCCGAGCGGGAATAATCTTGGCTCCAAACTGACCCTTGGCGCGAAGCGAGCGCGCACCAAAAAAGAACACCCCCGGGCTTCGAATCAATTGAGAGATAACGACTCGCTCGATCCCATTGATAATAAAAGTTCCGCGTGGCGTCATGACTGGAAAGTCGCCAATATAAATCTCCTGTTCCTTCTCGTCCTTAGTTCTTAAATTAACAAGGTTAATTTTAACCCGAAGGGGTGCTTCGTAAGTCAGATTCTTTTCTCGCGCCGTTTCCTCATCATACTTAGCCTCATCAAAAGTGTAGTTTTTAAAATGAAGCTCATATTCCTTCTCGGTCCAGTCTCGGACCGGCGAGATATCACTCAGAAGTTCTTTAAGACCTTGCTCCAGAAACCAGTTATAAGAATCGAGTTGAACCTGAACAAGATTGGGCACCTCTAAAACATCCACCGAAGAATAACGCGAAAATAGTTTTCTGGTTATCATGGAATATAAAGACGAACAACCCCGCCCCCTTAGCCAGAGTTGCCCTTTTAGATATTAAAACTAATTATTATTTTCCTCCCCCTTCAAAAAATAAATTTGGTTAACGAAGACAATCTCTCAGCCGTTAGGGATTATCTCCGGGCGCCAAATGGAAGACCGCCTTAAAAAGCCATTCCTTTCAACACTGCTTCGACTATCCTACAGGATATAGAATTTTTGTCAACTTGATTTTGGCTTATTTTAAGTTCCAAATCGGTTACATCAATAATATTATTATTTTTTAGAAGATTGTCAATACAATTTATAAGATCTCGAGCAAGAGATTTAACGATTTTCAGCTCTTGGACCTCTGAGATACTATCGCCGGCCAAAAGCGAGACCCCCAGTCGATCTGATTCGATAAATTTTACTTCAATTTTAGGCATAACTGCTGTGAATTTTGATGCTCTGGACCAACCCTAAGCCGGTCATAAGTATAACTAAGTGGCTACCCCCGTAGCTTAAAAAAGAGAAGGGAATCCCGGTAACCGGTAACAACCCGATATTTATCCCCATACTTAAAAGCGCGTGAGCCGCGATCAAGACAATAAACCCTAACCCAAAAAGTTTGGCAAAATTATTATTAGCTCTTTGAGTGATCTGGGCGACTCTAAAAATCAATAAGAATAACAATGCCATCAAGGCCAAAATTCCTATCAGCCCAAATTGCTCAGCAAAGGCGGCAAAGATAAAATCTGTGTGAGCTTCGGGAAGGAATCCTCCCGTCGATTGTGTCCCCCGCCCCCAACCCGCCCCCCAAAATCCGCCGGCTCCGATAGCGATTCGAGACTGAATGGTGCTATAGCCCGCCCCTTGTGGGTCCGTAAGCGGATCAAGAAAAGATATAATTCGACTCTTCTGATAATCCTGTAAAAAACCGACCCAACCGATAGTGACAACGATAGCGCCCAAAATCAAAATTGCCACCAAGTGTCGTCGGGGCACGCCAATCGCCATAATAATTGCCAACCAGATAATAAAAAAGATCGCGGCGGAACCCAGATCGGGTTGAAGCAAAATCAACCCCGCCGGCAAAATAATATAGAGGAAAGAAACGATAATATGTCTGATCTGATGCGCTTCAATATGCTTCTGAGAAAAATATTTTGCCAAGACAATAATTACCCCCAACTTGGCCAACTCGGAAGGTTCGAATTGAAATCCGGCGATAAAAATCCATGACCGAACGGCGCGGATCTCATTAAACTGCAGAACTACCAAGAGGAGAATAACTGCGACAAAATAAATCCCTAAAACAACACTCGAATAATTTCGAAAAAGTCGATAGTCTAAGTTCGCGATCAAAAGCATTACTCCCAGACCGATCAGAAGAAAAACTATCTGGCGATTAAAAAAACTTTGGGCGCTCGACCCGATCCCCCCGAGGGTTAATATTCCAATTGTGGTGAGAGCTAGGGCCAGCCCAAACAAGGGCCAGTCTAACCTTCGAAGCGAAAGGGGCATAGAGATTAAAAAGCTTGAAAGTTTTCGAAACTGCCGTAGCGCTTTAGAAAATTATCATTCTCCAGCAGATTTGTATAGGCCTCTATTTCAATCCTCTCAATAGAGCCGGAGAACGGTTCTGCCCAATCGAAAGTGAAGTCTCGATTGGATCGAGCTTGGACGGTCTGAAGATTGGTCCGATTCGTGGCAATAATTTTATTTTGAGAATCCCGAACTAAGACGATTAAATCGACTGTGGCTAAATCAAAGTCGGAATTATTCCGTAAGATCCCCTCGTAACGAGCAAAAAGGCTGGGGTGATCTCGACGAAAATTTCCCTGAGTCGGGACAAGGGCGATATCTTCCGGGGCAATAAGCTCACTAAAACCCTGCCAGCGATTAACCTGAAAATTAATTCGCGCCTGACTGATTGCAACCTCGGTCCGAACGGGGGAAATTAAAAGAAATCGAAATTGACCGGGCAAAATATAAGTCTGTCCCGTTAGTTTATCCACCAGATTGCCTCGATCATCCAAGAGATCAACCTCGTAGGCAACCCTAGAAGCCCCTAAACGGACATTCGGATTTCGAATTCGAAACAACAGATCATAGTCGTTATCCGCCCCCACAGAAATAATCTGGCTATCTTGAGTCTCAAGGGGAAGGATTGGGGGCGGCGTATTAAGAACGATCGGTCCCGAGTCGCCAAGCCGGGAAAGGCCCCAAAAAACAAGGCCAATAAAAAGACCGAAGATAATCAAAAAAATAAGTTGTTTTAAGAGTCGAGTGACGGCCCCCATAGGTTAATTTTAGCCTAACCGGTCGTCAAAACAAAACCACCCCGCCTCCTTAGAGAGGGCGGGGTGGTTTTTCAAGAACCTAATCAAGGAAAGTTTTTACTCAGAAGTAAGGCGGCTACCTACTCTCGCCCAAAAGGACTACCATCGGCCTTGGATAATTTCACTTCTGTGTTCGGAATGGGAACAGGTGGAGCACATCCAGTATAACCACCTTACTTCTGAGCAAAAACGGTTTTATAAATATATATACTTCTGAAAGGATTAAACACCTAGGCTTAATCTTGTGAGAAATCAAGTGACATTAGTAGCGCTCGGCTCAATCCCTTACGGGACTTACACCTGCGCCCTATCAACGTGGTCGTCTTCCACGAGTCTACGATACCTAATCTTGGGGTCTGCTTCGCGCTTATATGCCTTCAGCGCTTATCAGTTCCGAATTTCGCTACCCAGCAGTGCTCTTGGCAGAACAGCTGGTACACAAGAGATTCGTCCACTCCGGTCCTCTCGTACTAGGAGCAGCTCCCCTCAAGTATCAACGCCCACACCAGATAAAGACCAACCTGTCTCACGCATATCAGGTCAAAATACGGACCATATCTTCATCCCGGAATAAATCTAGGATGGTTGACGTTTGGTCTCTACGGGGTCAAGATATTTTTTCTGTTTTTTGAGTAGTTTAGACTTCTATAACTATCAACTAACCTCAAAATCTTTCTAAAATTTTCTGACTTCCCTCGGTATTATCCTAACGCATGACAAGTTGTTAGTCATGGTAGAATTCCACCGATATAGTCAACTTCGCACCTCTGCATTACTGCAGAAGGCCGCCGTGTACAATGATGTCAAACCTCGGATTCAGACTGTCCAAAAGCTAAATAATTAGCTTCTCGACGGTCTGAACCCAGCTCGCGTACCCTTTTAATTGGCGAACAGCCAAACCCTTGGGACCTTCTTCAGCCCCAGGATAGGGCGAGCCGACATCGAGGTGCCGAACACCACCGTCGCTATGGACGCTCGGGTGGTACCAGCCTGTTATCCCCAGAGTAGCTTTTATCTGTTAATCTTCTCCGTTCCTACGAACAAAATTTCGAATGTAAACACTCAAAATTCATAAGAGTCGGTTCACTAAGTCCTGCTTTCGCATCTGCGCGACATATCCGTCTTGCAGTTAAGCTGGCTTTTGCCTTTGTACTATCACTGCGATTTCCATCCGCAGCTAGCCAACCTTAATGAACGCCTCCGTTACTTTTTAGGAGGCCGCAGCCCCAGCGAAACTGCCCGCCAGGCACTGTCTTGACCCAGCCCTCTCCATTCTTAAATGGCGGGCGAGGGAAGAGAAGGGTCTTTAAAAATGCGTCGGCCAAAGGGCCTCACCCGTGCGCATACCTTGTACCTTTCGGCCTTGAGGATTTTGGCCATTTTTTCTCTTCCCCCCACCCATAAGAACAGGGAGGGCGGGGCCAGTTAGAACTATAAATATTACAGAGTGGTATTTCACTGACGACTCCATTCCGCCCGAGAGCGAAACTTCAAAGTCTCCCACCTATGCTACGCAGTAAAACTCATAGCCCAATACCAAGCTGCAGTAAAGCTTCTGGGGTCTTCTCGTCTTGGTGCGGGTAGACGGCATCTTTACCGTCACTGCATTTTCACCGAGCTCCTGGCCGAGACAGTCCCCCAGTCGTTACGCCATTCATGCACGTCTGAACTTACCAGACAAGGAAATTCGCTACCTTTGGACGATTATAGTTATCGCCGTCGTTCACCGGCGCTTCGGGCCTTGGCATCCGCCAAAAGGCGGACACCTCAACCGTTAACGTTCCGGCACTGGACAGGCGTCACCCCCTATACATCCTCTTTCGAGTTAGCAGGGAGCTGTGTTTTTGATAAACAGTCGCCAGGGGTCTTTCGCTGCGGCCCATATATCCGAAGATATACGGGCAGGCCTTATCCCGAAGTTACGGCCGCTGTTTTGCCGAGTTCCTTAGCCAGGAATCACTCGTTCACCTTGGTCTACTCGACCTGCCTACCTGTTTCGGTTTACGGTACGGGTTGTTTAAATCACCTTAGAGACTTTTCTTGGAAGGCTCTTCGATTAAATTTACTCAAAAGAGTATTCCCTTCAATCCCGAATTTTTCCATTAAAGGAAGTCCCGCAGATTTTCTTTCGGAACGATTCTGAGACCGAAGGACGTGAATCCAATAACACGCTTAATCTTTTTTCCTCCGTCCTCCCATCGGTATTGACTTAAACAAGAGCTGGAATATTAACCAGCTGTCCATTGGCTTCCCCCGACTGACGCCAGGGTTATCCTTAGGGCCGCCTAACCCTCTGATGATCAACATTGCAGAGGAAACCTTAGGCTTTCGGTGGGTAGGGGTCTCACCTACCTTGCGGTTACTCATGCCTGCATTCTCTCTTGTATGCGCTCCAGCACGCCTCACGACGCACCTTCAGTGCCCATACAATGCTCCTCTACCACACGGAGATTTCGCGAAAGGTCCGGGGAGACCCCCACCCCAGTTCCCGGGTTAGGGTGGCTCTTCGGCAAAAATTATTTCCCTTCACGAAATCTCCGTATCCATACTTTCGGTAGTATGCTTAGCCCCGTTACATTTTCGGCGCATAGTGCCTTCCACACCCCGAAGGGTGAGTTTGAACAGTGAGCTGTTACGCACTCTTTAAAGGATGGCTGCCTCCAAGCCAACCTCCTGTCTGTCTAAGGCACTACACCTCCTTTCACACTTAGCATACATTTTGGGACCTTAAGTGATGGTCTGGGCTGTTTCCCTTGCGACCATGAAGCTTTGCCCCCATGGTCTCACTGCCGCACATTCCACTGTGGTATTCGGAGTTTGTTTGGTTGACCTACCCAAAAGGGCAAGGAAAACCAATCAGTGCTCTACCCCCACAATTACTGTACGACGCTGCCCCTAAAGGCATTTCGAGGAGAACCAGCTATTACCGAAATCGATAAGCTTTTCACTCCAAACCACAACTCATCCCCTAGTATTGCGTTACTAGTGGGTGCGGGCCTCCACGCGCCTTTCGGCAACGCTTCACCCTGGTCATGGCTAGCTCTTCCGGCTTCGGGTCGTACTCGCACTACATATCACTTCCTAGGAAACATCTGACAAAATCAGATGTCAATTTAGAAAGCGAAAACGCGCTATTAACACTCGGTTTCCCTGTATCTCCGCCTAAAAGGCTTAGATTTAGCAGTGCAAATACACTCGCAGGCTCATTCTTCAATAGGCACACGGTCATCTCACCATCGTAAAGATGGCGGACTCCCGCTCCTTGTAGGCTCATGGTTTCAGATACTATTTCACTCCCCTCATCGGGGTACTTTTCACCTTTCCCTCACGGTACTAGTTCACTATCGATCACCAAGTATATTTAGTCTTGGACCGTAGTAGGCCCAGCTTCACCACGGACAGTCTGATCCATGGATACTCAGGAAACAACACAAGAGTTCGATCATTTTCGTGTACGGGATTATCACCCTCTTTGATCCGACTTTCCAGTCAGGTTCCACTAACAATCGAATTTGTAACTCTTTATCTTCAATGCGGTGCTGTATACAACCATCGCATTAAAGAAATGTATCGCCCCTACAACCCCCCTCGACTCGATGCTACGCACCTTCGCTCGGGGCAAGCCTCTTGGCTGTTCAAAAGGTTTACCCTGAGTGAGATACACAGTATCGAATCGAAGGGTTTGGACTATATCCCCGTTCGCTCGCCGCTACTGAGGGAATCTCTTCGATTTATTTTCCTCCGGTTACTGAGATGTTTCACTTCACCGGGTTTGCTCCTCTACCAAAGGCAGAGATGATTGAGGTTTTCTCAACCGGGTTTCCCCGTTCGGACACTTCCGGATCAAAGCCTGCTAGACGGCTCCCCGAAATTTTTCGCAGTCACGCCACGTCCTTCGTCGCTACTTGATGTCAAGGCATTCACCATGAGCCCTTAATATGATTTCTCACAAGATTAAACACCGCTGTTCAACCCTGTAATTTCTTCTAATTCTAATTCTAACACTTCTCGTATGAATTATGCAGTATATATATTTATATACCCTTATTAGGTTTTTAATGTTCCGGCCTGACAATCGATTCCCATTCTTTAGCTTCCCTGAGGAGTAATTTGTAAACAAATTACTCCTCAGGATCGCCAAATATTTTAGAAAATAAAGAGCCGCTCCTCGCGACTTTCTGAAACTTCGTATTCGAAGCTAAACCTTAGCCGCTTGTTGGTTTATATTTATTTAACAGATTAAACATTATCGAAAGTAATTTTAGCAGAGCCATATCGAAAGTCAAGCCAATATCCACAAGAAAACCACGGTCCCGTTGTCTCCCTATTGCCATAATAAAAATAAGTGTTAAAGTGATTAAGCCATTGTGGCTCATATTTTACAATAAAAGAAAGGGACTTGTGAAAAAATCCGATTTGATAAGGCTGGGGTTTCGGGTCGTCAGCGCTCACGAGGCGCTGAAGACTGATGCGAAAACCGCTCCCGAGAGGTACTCGCTGAGTACCGGCTCGCTCCATCCCACGAATGTCCTGGATGGCGAGCAAGGCCAGGTCAGTCGGGGCGGGGGCCGACTGACCCGAGAGCGGAGCACCTAGCCCGCTATTTTTGTTCTTTTTTGATCGCTTTGACCGCCCACTCGGGCGGTTTTTTGTGAAACCCAAATCCTCGTCTCTCCGTCTTACTAGGCATATAACACAAACCGCCCGGAGGCGCTTGGCGCAAACGGGCGGTTTGAATTTTGAGCAAAGATACTAGTCGCGAATTCGTTTTCGAAGATTGCTGATCGCGTCGGCAGCGTGATCTTTCCCGCCTAAACCAAAGGCCAAGCCTAAGGCAATGGCGCCGGCCGCAACGAGGCCGATAACGACAATTCGAATTATCTCTTCGGCAACCTTTAATTGATCCAAGGCCACCAAGAAGGAGAAGACTAAGACAGCCCACTTGGTAATCGCGCCCAAGACACTGCCCGAAGCCAGTTCGGCCGATTTAACTGAGGCTCGAACCAAACCCTCCAAGAACTGGGCGACCAGAATACCGATCAAGAGAACGATAGCCGCCACGATAACGTTGGGGATATAGAGAACGACAGTCTGGAGAAAACTGGTTACGCCCTCCAAGCCGAGAATATTTGTAGCCGACATCAAGAAAACGATGATGAAGAACCACTTCACTAGCTCATAAAATAGGTGCGGGGTATCAAGGTCAAAACCGCTTCGCTCCCAGACCCGCTTAAAGCCAATCCCCTCCAGAGCTCGATCAATCTGGAGAATCTTAACAATATGATAAGCGACCCTTCCCAACAAGACGGCGATCAGCCATCCGACAAGGAAGACGACAATAGCCGCAATCAACTGTGGCAAAAAGCCAGCGACAGCGGACCAAAGCGTTACTAACGAAGTTCGGACGGTATCCGACGCTGTAACTGCTTGTAACATATGCCTTTTTACATGACGCCTTTCCGAGTTAGTACTTCGGATTAGATTTCATGTACCCTAAAAAACAATAATATTGCCTAACTCGACGTAATAGGCAAAGAAAAGTTATTTCTGCCCTTATTGTATCACGAAAAAACCAATTTTATGTGGATAAAATTAGAGACTGTCGTTAAGAATCGGGACAACTTGCTTCTTCCGAGAGATCAGACCGGGAATAAATTCACTGGCCGGCCCGGATTTTTTAGTTTTAAAAAGATGAAAAATTTCGGCTTCAATCGCCCGGGTTGCCAAAATAATACTTCCCTCATTTAAGATATCAGTGACGATCAAAAGTATCCCCCGATATTTGTTTTGAGTCGATTCGTCTTCCATAATTTCTAAGATTTCCCCAAAACGACTCGCTATTTCTTTAAAATCGGAGAGCTCCAGCTGACCGATGCCATATTTCCCGCCTTTAATCTCAAAATCTTTAAAATCATTGTGCAGAATTTCTTTTGGTAGTTTTTCGGTCACCGCCGCCTTAGCCTTGAATATCTCCACTCCCAGCTCCTCATAGTCTAGGGCCAGCGCCTTGCCTAATTCTTTAATTACCGCTTCATCCTTTGGCGTTGTCGTTGGTGATCGGAGAATGACCGTATCGGAAAGCATGGCACAAAGTAAGAGCGGTTTTAATTCTTGGGGAATGGCGATTTTCTCCTTTTCATAGAGATCATAAATGATTGTGCTCGTGCTACCCCAAGGCCGAGCGATAATTTCTAAAGGCTCGGAATTTTTGAAATCAAACTTGTGGTGGTCAACGATACCCACTATATCGGTGACGGCGTGACCTTCAATCATTTGGCCAGCCTCGTTATGATCCACCAAAAATAACCGCTTGTTCTTGCCCTCCAAAACGATCGGAGGAAGTTCGACTTTAAATCGATTAAAAATATATTCCGTCTCGGTATTGGGCTGGCCCACCATGCCCGGTTTGTAGATATCGGTCTTATCGCGTTGATTTAAAAAATGAGCCATGGCCAAAGAGCTCACGACAGTATCGGTATCGGGATTCTTGTGGCCAACGACAAAGATGTTTTCCATAAGTTAATCTTGCCCCATCAGTTCTTCCTGGGCAAGCGACCCCTCAACTGCTTCGCCTATTGTTTCCCGACCCTCGATTTGAGTAACTTTGTCCATCCGGCGCTTCAAAAGACCGAGCCGTTTATCCGAGCGCTCGAAAGCACTCTGCGTGTTCGATAAATGGGAGCCTAATTTTCGAAAATCATCTTCCAAAGTAGTCGCGTCTTTCTTGACGATTTCTAATCCCTTGATAATTTCTTTGGTTTTTTCGGTAATGTGAACGTCTCGAAACCAGTGATTAATCGAGGACAGAGTGACATAAAGGGTATTGGGTGAAGTTAGAACCACTTTTTTCTTCAAGGCATAGTCATGAATGTTCGCTTCCTGGGTATTGTAGATCAGCTCATAATAAATTGCTTCGGCCGGAATATACATTAAGGCCAGATCCGTCGTTCCCTCCGAGGGCAAAATATATTTGGTGGCAATCTCGTCAATTTTCTTTCGAACATCCAAGAGAAAAGTCTTTCGAAATTGGGCTCTTTGTTCATCACTTTCCGATTGAACCATTTTCTCAAAGTTATCGAGATTAAATTTGGAATCGATCGGCAATAATAAACCGTTAGGGAGTTTTAAAACCGCATCCACGGCTTCCCCACTTTGAAAATACCTCTGCATCTGGAAAACACTAGCCGGGAAATGGGTCTTGAGAGCAAACTCTAGAGACATTTCCCCCCATTGCCCGCGCAACTTCGGTGAACGAAAAATATCTTGGAGTGAAGAAACATTTTTGACTGACTCTTGAACTGATTCGTGAACCCCCTTCAGATTGGACTGGAGTTGCGTTAACCCGGCTGTAAAACTGCTGACCTGCTTGTTCATCGCCAAGGAGGTGTGCTGAACAGATTGGCGACTCTCTTTCAACTCTTCCAGAACTCGGGTTGAGAAGGAATCCAGTTTTTGATTTAAAATTTTTGTCTCTTCTTCTTCAACTTTTGGTCGGCTCAAAGCCCGCAAGACTAAAATACTAACGGCTAAGGCCGCTGCCCCCACCAGCCCGACAATAATTAAACCAATCGACATAAATTTTATCCGGGAAGTTATCTTAGATCAAAAGTAAGAAGCATCGCCTCAAAGGTAGCCGCGATTTGAGGGTCGCTAGCCTCTTGGGTCCCGATAGTATAAGTTATCCCGTCCTTCTCAAAGGCCACAAAAGTTTGGCGCTGACCGGCGAAGAGCGAGCCTCCGGGCCAGATCCCGGTCGTTCGAATAGCATCAGTCCCACTGACACTAACTTGTTGCTGACTAAAATTATCCAGCTCTTGTTGGCCCGCGACAAAATCGGCCACGGGGATAGTCAAAAGTTGGACGAAAATCTTGCCGACTGATTGAGCCGGATCGGCCGGTAAAGGCTGGGCGTCAAAACTAACAATTTCGATAACGACGGGGTTGTCCGTTATCAAAAAACGCCGATAGTACCAACTGGTCGGAAACTTGATTGAGTAGAGATTATTTCGGTGCGTATATTCGGCGATAACCGGACCAAAGTCACTTGAACCTTGATTGTCGTCTTCCGCGACCTCATCCGCAGGCGTAATTTGAGGACCCTGACCGGAGTCGTCACTGGGCTGGCTACCTCGAGGGATAAAATAGTAACCCAAGACAACAAGAATCGCGATAACGAGAATCGTTATGATTGTTTTTCCTCGACCTAATTTTTTACTCGGCATTATCTCGGGTTGATTTTGTTGATTATTCATACCTTAAACCTACCAAACCTGTTTGAAAACGCCAAGCCAAGAGCGTCGATCCTCATTTGACAAAAAAACTAAAAAGCTATAAAGTTTTGAAAGAGGAGTTAACAATGCAAGAAACCCTGATACGGGGACTGACCGTGCTTGAGTTCGTGCATGTCGTCTCCGCTATTGTGCTGGCACTCAGCACAATAGCCTACCTAGTTAGTCTGCGGTCCAAAGACAGGCCAGCATCTCAGTTGTTGGCCAAAATCGGGTTGTTCTGTTCTTTTGTGGCCTTCTTGGCCACCCGATTTATGCTCTAACCGCAAACCAAATTCCGCCCCGAGTCCACATGGACTCGGGGCTTTTTATTTCTATAGTTCGGCATAACTGAAGAGAACTCGGAACGGTACGCACCAGACTAGGACTTTATTATATTTAGTTAGGTCCACCTCACTGGAAAGCTCATAGTTTATATTCCCCTTGGTTGCCTTTATCGGGCCCAGATCAACAAAGTCTTCGCTCCCCAAAGTTGAAGCCAGATAGATATGCAGGTTCGGACCGTTGACGGTCTCAAAATTTTCGAAACGTAATATCCGCTGACCGTTACTTTCAATTAGGAGGGCCTGCCCGGAAACATCATGGGCTCGGGGCTGAAACTCCGCCTGACTTAAAACTACCGGGCCCGTCGGCATCTCATCTTGGGTTGGCGTAATCTGATTTGGCATCATCTGAACTTGATTTTTAAAATCAACTCGGGTCATCTCGTCCATCATCTCAAAGTCATCCGTGATCGGGGAAGCTTCATTCAACTCGACTGTTCGAAACAAAGGGCTAATCAGATACCAAGCTACCGCCAGAACAATAAGGATAACGATTATAATTAAGATTTTTTTCATTATCTTCAATCTACCGAATCATCCTATTTATTCAAATAAAAACCCCCCGCCTAAACTCTAACTTTTTCAAGAGATCTTCTTTGGGAGCGTCGTCGATTAATACCATCACCATCGACTCCTGATCAGCTTTGCCATTCCCACTTGTAAAAACAATACCGAAAACATCCAGAAGCATCCGCAGATCGGTCTCGGGAAGCGCCTCAAGACTAAGGACAGCGAATCGAAACTCTTCTGAAGTCCAGCCTTCCGGGATTGAATTTAAATCGAAATAATCGCTTCCCTTCGTCATGAACTCAAACATAGCATTGTGCCCACGCCTAGCAAACCCTACTTGTGGCCCTCAGGTTTCGATGGTGATCATTTTACAAACCGGACGCACTTTAGCCACTCCGAAGTGAAGCCCTCGAGTCCACCCGATGATATTGACACAATCCCGATTTATGCTATCATCGCTCATAGATAATCCGCCCCCTTTAGAATCTTTGGATTACATGGATTTTAGAGGGGAGGGGGTATCGAATTGCAATCCCGCTAGAGCCTTGTGGCTCCTGTGGCTTTCAGCTTGCGATTCACCCCTTCCCATCCTCTTGTTATTTTAGCCAGTCGTTGAACTGGCTCCTCCCCTTCAGTACCGCTAACACACTAGGGATTTTGAGGGTGGGGGGGTATCTGGTTGCAAGTTCTCCTTCAGAGTCGGGTAACTCTGTCGTGGGGCTCTGCTTGGAACTTGGTCCCCTCCCCTCCTTTTTTGCTCTTTAGTTGAATCGATCTTCAAGCTAGCCCTTCCCCCTCAGTGTCTCTGCCGGTCAGAGGTCTTGGTGGGGAGGGGGTATCTGGGTTGCAGGTTCCTCGCACTGGAATCGCGTGATTCCAAGAAGGTGGTCGGCTTGTTGCCTAGCCTCCTCCCCAATCTCTTTTCATCTTATCCGCACCCCGGTGATGCGGATTTTTGTTGGAAACAAAAATCCGACCCTGCGAGCCAGAATCAGCCCCGTCGTCGCTACTTGGTCATCAGGATATCCCGAATTTAGCCAGCCGTCTGCCTTACTAAGCCAAAGTTTTAAGAAAAACTGGAAAGAGTACCTGAACGGCTACACAAAATGAGAGGCCTCTTCAAAACCATTTTTAATATGCTCGAAGGTGAGCCTATCTATAGCTTCCTTGCTCGTAAACCATCCGACATTTTCGAGCTCCCCCATTGCTCTTGGGTCAAAATCATTCAAAAGTTCTACGAGGAAAAATTGAACGACTCCGTGTTTACCATATCTGCTTGATTTGAAGTGGTTATATTCAAATTCTCTTTTTATGTCTGTTTCTTTAAGTTTGTAGTCTTCAGGATTTAAGTTCAGCTCTTCTTTTAGCTCTCGACGAATTGTCGAGATGAGATTTTCATCTTCTATTTCCTTTGCGCCTCCGGGCAAGCCCCAATTTCCGTCATCTTCTTGAGCCAATAAAAATTTAACCTCACCCTCTTTGCCCCTATGAACCAGAGCATTGACAGTAGTTATGGTGTTATTAGATACATCTATCATATAGTAATTATAAATGACAAAACATCATACCTTCCCCTTTTCTTCTTTAATTAATGCCATTAGATTCCTTGCGTCAATTTCGGGAGAATTAATATTTTTGTAAATATATCCCGGCCAATCATTAATCTCATCACGATCTTTTTGATCTTTGTCTAAATTAATTAATGAATGCGGCCCTCGTTGGTGAAGCCGTTTTCTCCTCAAAATAAAAGGAATGTCGAGATGATAAAGATAAACCGGGCAAGTGGTTCTTAATCTTTGAACAAAGCGGGCGATATCATCTCTTTTTAAAAATCGTTCGCCGATAACAACTACCATATAATCTTGCTCTAAATATTTGTCTATATCTTTTGCAATATCTCCCCTAGCATTGGCTTGATCTCTCTCTTTTAAATCATTATTTTCCCAAACCCAAGTAGGATTGAATTTCTCTACATACGTATCTAAGTCTAATAATATTGTCTTTTCGCCCACGTTACTAAACATTCTAATTAACAATTCGCCAAGTGTATTTTTCCCAGAAGCAGGGCCACCGTCAATTAATACTATTTTTTTCATAGCGATTATTTTTTGTGATGAAAATAAAGTGGTATTCAAAATTGTTGTCTATTGTCTAAAGCCCACAGGAATCATCCTATTTTATCATTTTAGAACAATACGTCTCAAATGCACTAGGCTCGTGCTTAATAAATGAGGAAGACCGCCGTTCGCTTTCGCTACTAGGCGGTCTTGAGGCCTTAGACACTCTGGGCTGTCATGACCACTCGCTTAGAAGTGAGTGCGAACTCCGCTCCGTCAAAGTCGCCGTGGCGTACCACCACGAGACACTTTAGCAACATTTTGTGCTCCTCTCTTGTTTTATCGGAGATTAAAAGAACTGGCAGGCATCCTGTATTAAAACTCTTAGAAAAGATTTGTCAATAGGGAGCGGTTCGAACTCTACCTCATGGGGTCTACCCCAGGGTCATTTTACAAACCGGATGTACTTTAGACACCCCGGAGCGAAGTCTCCGAATGCTAGACGGGGGCATTGAAATAAAAAGGGGCTTCTATAAATCCCATGGAACGAGCCGATACCCATCTTCAAAAAGCCCGGAGCTACCCAAATGTATACAAGTGTGGTCAGGGAGATCTGGGTTACCAAGCGGGCCAAAACGCACTACCCCAAATGGTCCGATCACACTTTTACACGTACGCGAACTCAAAGTAAGCTTACCCCAATCAAACAAAGTTCCCCGTTTCCATGGGCCAAATTGTGATTCTCCTGCTCTTTTTACACTTCCACAATGAAGTAATAGTGAAAAACCAGAGGCATATTCTTCACGCACATCTCCATCGTTCTCGGTACAATTATCCTTCGGATAGATTTTGTCTGTCTCGATCTTGGTCACTATCCCAAAACTTCCCCCCGTCGTTAGAAGAGTGCCGTCCGAAACGTAGAACGAAACAGTATAATGAGTTGGGGGCTTGATTGGAACAATAGAGCTTGAAACCCAAGCACCCATGCTTGGATTGTCACAAACTTCTGACTTGGGGGCATTTTCGCTAGTGAATGATTTTGCCTGATTGAGGCTCGAAGGGATTAAGAAGCAGCTAATATTGTCATCCTCAGGATCGTGGGTCCTTTCTTGACCATCTTCCGATTGAAGATACACTCGGAATCGGCTTCCAATACTAACTTCATCGGCCAATGGTTCCCCACAGACCTCTTCCCCCCTAATGCCAATAGCGCAGGTTCGTGAATAGACTGCTGGCGCTTGATTCACTTCTCCGGTCACAGAAAGCCTGACTGGAGTTTCTGCCAGTATTAGATCCCCTCCGCTATCCGTAGCCAAAATCTGGATCCTCAAATCCACCTCATCGCCGTGCTGAGACTCAGGAAAATAGAATTTGCCTGCCACCTTTATTCTACCTATAGCTCTTGGATTACTTCCGCCATGTGCGCCGATACCACCCTTAGACAGAAAGTCTTTTCCGATGGATAGAGAGTCGGAGATAAGTTTATCTACGGTCGGAATCTCATTGTGACGCAGACCAAGGGACTCAATCAGGCTTCCAGCAATGACATTTCGGCCAAGTTTACGCCACTCTCCCGGATAGAGACCGGATGGAGCTAGATATACATCTGAGCTATCTACCCATTCAATCGGACTGGCACTCTCCACGGTTATTCTCGTTATGGGATAATCTTGCACTGCCCCAGCTCCTCGACAACCATCCGTACTCAGAGTATAAACGTCCTGAGAAAACAAGACTTCTAATTCATAGAGGCGGTTCGCGTCTACAACGTAAGCACCTTCAGGACTCTCTTCTAAGAATTCATTTCGACCAACACCCCTTATATCGATGGTGTCGATAAAGTCGGTGATCGGAACAGAATCAAAAGAATCTCCATACCGCTCAAGAACACATCCGGATTGCTCGGAGAAATCATCGTTATAATCTCGCTCCTCCGTACTCCCTTCAATCTCGGTGAAAACAAAGGTGCCGGAGGTTAAGTCCGGGTTAATTGTGTTTAGAATTAGAAAAGAAGAGAAGAGCAGAACAATCCCCAAGACGGCGTTAGACATTCGATCTTTAGCTTCTTTAATTTTTGAGGCGTTCCCCGCCGCCGTCATCCAAATTACTCCGGCATAAATAGCCGTGGCAAAGGCGATTATCCCAACAATACTTAAACTCCAAGTATAAATATCGGCGATACACTGACCAATGCCGATGGCCTCACTACAAGGGAATGAAAACATTGGTTATATTATACAGCAATGTGGTAAGGTCCGTGTATGCGATAGATGGTCTCCGTAGCACAATCTAGATCATTAGGAGATTAAGCTTGGTAAAACAAGAGTGCCTGAGAAAGCTCCGGTTCGAATCCCATGGGGTTCTGAGGATAACTAGGGTGGGCCAAAAGAAAAAGCCTTATTTCAAAGGTTTCTTCTCTATATTACACAATATAATACCCTACTTGACAAAGATGGGAGTTGTGGTGAAATACTAACCTTTGCGCGAACCTTTTTCCAATCGCGAAGCGATTGATTTTCGCACACTCCGCGTGCGTGGTGGTGCGAACCCGATTCGTACGCGCAGAGCGCGTGGTGATTCTCTCTGCGCGCCTCGGACGCGCTCCCGATGGTCGCGCGCGGCAAACCCAAAAATTTTCCTTTCATTTTTTTGTGCGGCTCCCCCCAGACCCCCCGCCGCAAGGCGGAAAGAGGAGAAGAAAATTTTTGGTTTGCTCCGCCGCTTCACTCCTCCAAAAGGGCTAGTAAGTAAAGCGTAGCATTTGTGGTGGTTTAGTGTCGCCCTTTTTCCGTCGTTCGCGTCGGCCCGAGGCGATCCCGTCTCCGCGTTCTGTGGTGGTTCAGCAGTGCGCTCACGCTTCGCAATTTAGCGTGAGCCACTAACAACATCTATTTATTACCCCAGCGCATTTTCATATACACATTACCTTTTTTCAGTTCGTATAGCATTTGATTCAGTCTTTTTTGTTGTGTTTCTTCTCGCTTCGCTCGAGTAATCCAACCGATGTAGTCGTTTTGTTGGTACGGCGGTCTGTTTTTGTATGCATTCATTAAATCATCTGCTTCAAGTGCAGATTTGATAAAGGTTGGCATTT